>Ga0187773_10000055_pt1 | contig 47383 bp, 43 predicted proteins | sample 0216_BV02_MP05_1_FD_133133 | JGI IMG/M metagenome (GOLD analysis project Ga0187773, IMG submission 133133) | Tropical peat soil microbial communities from peatlands in Department of Meta, Colombia - 0216_BV02_MP05_10_MG | ecosystem: Environmental > Terrestrial > Soil > Wetlands > Peat | place...
ACTGGCGGGGTTCGATGTGCTGGAGGAGGAACCCCAGCTTCGAGAACGTCTCTGGCGGAATCGAAACTATTATGCGGACGGTTTAAAGTCCCTTGGTTTTGATATCCTGAAGAGTGAGACGCCGATTATTCCGATCATGATCGGCGACGACCGTTTGGCGATGATTATCTCGCAACGCCTTCTCGAAGCCGGAGTCTTCGCCCCGGCAATCCGTCCCCCCACCGTTCCCAAGGGAACCAGCCGCATCCGCACCACGATCATGGCCTCGCACACTCGTGAAGACATCGATCACGTGCTGGAATCGCTCGACCAGATCGCCCGTTCCCTAGGGATCTTATAAACCTATGCGTGCCATATACTCAGCGAGCAAAGCGAGCGAGAGGGGGAGGCTCCATCCGGCTTTGCCGGTGGAGGGGGCGACGTGAGCCCCCAGGACAAACGTGTCATCATAATCACCGGCGCCACCGGAGGATTGGGACGAGCGATGGCGCTGCGATTTGGCCTGGCAGGCTGCCGGATCGTCGTCCATTATTACCGAAATAAGCAGTCTGCGGACAAACTGGCCGCTGATCTGGAACGGCTCGGCTCGGAGGTGATTGTTCACCAGGCCGATGTTCGATCGTTGGCCGAGATGAAATCCATGACCGAAACCGCGATGAGGCGATGGAGCCGGCTGGATGTTCTGGTGGCCAACGCAGCCGCCCGGAAGGACGGCCTACTCCTCCGAACCCCGGAAGATGCATGGGATTCCATCCTCAAAACCAATCTGACCGGAATCTGGAACGGTTTAAAGGCGGTCGGTGAGCATTTTATTCGACAACGGAACGGGCACGTCATCGCGATCGGCTCGATCGCAGGCGTTCACGGAAGAGCGGGACAGGCCAACTACGCTTCCGCAAAAGCCGGACTAACGGGCCTCATCCGATCCGTCGCCGCAGAATGGGGACGCGACAATATCTGCCTGAATATTGTTTTTCCAGGCCTCCAGCCCACCGCCATGACGGCGGAGCTGTCCGACCAACAACAAGACGCGTTAGCCGGACAGAACCTGTTGGGTCATTCCCCGCCGATCGACCAGGTTGCCGAGTTTGTCTATGGTTTGTCGAGGATGACCGGCGTATCCGGACAAATCTTTAATCTCGACAGCCGGATCCCCTAATGCCCAATACAATCCCTGATGGAATATTTATTACCGGAACGGATACCGGCGTTGGTAAAACGATTGTCGCGGCGGGACTGGCCGCCCAGTTCAAAAAAAGCGGCTTCGATGTGGGCGTGATGAAGCCGATTCAGACGGGTTGTCAGTTTCGGAGAGGGAAATGGATCGCCCCAGACGCCCGCTTCTTACTCCAAGCGGCGGGAATCGATGATCCGATGGATTGGGTCTGTCCCTATCGATTCAAGACGCCGGCAGCGCCGCTGGTGGCTGCCGATCGTGAAAGGAGAACGATTGATCTGGGTCGCATTACGGAGGCGTACCGACATCTCGCATCCCTGCACCGGTTCGTCGTGGTGGAAGGGATCGGCGGGTTGTTGACGCCCATCACGCCGACGGTTTCGGCCGTCGATCTGGCCCTTCTTTTAAAGTTGCCGTTGATCGTGGTCGCATCGTCCCGTATAGGAACATTGAATCATACCTTGCTGACCGTCCGGTGCGCCCAACAGACTGGCGCTGCCGTCTTGGGAATTATCTTGAACTGCCCCCGACCGTCCGCACGAAGCATCGCGGAGAAAACGAATTCTCAGGTTCTTTCCAGATTGTGCCCGGCCCCGGTTCTGGGAGCAATTCCCTTTATGGCCGGGGTGAGCGTGGAGAAGGGGCGTTTAGGCCGTGTGAGGACTCTCGGAGATTGCTTGAATGAAGGCTTCCACCACCTGGGGATCAAACTGAACCCCTGAATGGCGGCGCAGTTCATCAATCGCCACCTCTGTCGGAAGCCCCTTGCGGTAGGGGCGGTTGGTCGTCATGGCGTCAAAGGCGTCCAGGACAGCCACGATTCTCGATCCGATCGGAATCTGCTGGCCCGACAACCCTGTCGGATATCCTTTTCCGTCATATCTTTCCTGATGATGATAGACGATCGGAACGACCGGAGCCAGGAACTTCACTTCTTTGAGGATTTCGGCTCCTTTGGCGGGATGTGTCTTCATCTCCTCATACTCTTCGGGAGTGAGTTTGCCGGGCTTGGTCAGAATTGCTTCCTTTACCCCGATCTTTCCGATATCGTGCAACGCAGCCGCGTATTTCAGCCAAATCCTTTCTTCGTCCGACACGTTTAAACGTTTTGCAATGGAAATCGCAAAATCGACCAATCGATCCCCGTGGCCACCGGTATAGACATCCTTGACCTCAATCGCTTGGGCCAACGCGTTGACCGTCTCGAAGTAAAAGTCCTCCAACTCCCGGTTCTTCGTTTCGATTAAGCCGAACAATTTGGCATTCTCGATCGCGATGGTGGCTTGGCCGCACAGGACGGAGGTCAGCTCCAAGTCGCTCTGGTTGTAAGAGGCGCTGCCGTGTTTCTTGCAGAGAATCAAGATACCAGTGATCCGGTCTTTCGAGACAAAAGGCAACGCCACGACCGAGGCAAGCCCAGACTGGCGGAGGAAACTTTTCATCTCATCCGTCAAGGAACCCTCTTCCGCCAGAATCAGGGGCGTCATTTTCTCCAGCACCCACCGACCGAAGGTCTCTTCGATTCTTTGAAATGTCTCTTTAGAAATTCCGTCCGGAAGAAAGAACCGGGATTCCGGCTTGAAGGTATTGGTCCGTTCATCCACCAACATCACGGCCGCCGCATCCGACCGGGTCTCCTTCAAAACGACGCGACCAAAGGTCTCCAGGAGCGATTTCAAATGCAGATCGGAGAGGAGGGTTTTGCCCACCTCAAAGAGCGGAACCAATAACTTTAGGCGCATGTTTTCACGGAGGAGCCGGTACCGCTCAAGGGCATCCCCGACCGACTGGACCAATTCCTCCCGGGAGAAGGGTTTGATCACAAATCCTTGCGCTCCGAGTTTCATCGCCTCAACGGCGTTGTCGATCGTGCCGTAACCCGTCATCACCACGGACGCAATTTCTTTCTGGTTGTCCTTGATGGTCTGAAGGAGTCTGAGGCCGTTCATCCCGGGCATACTGATGTCGGTCAGCAGGAGGTCAAAGTGTTGGAATCGTGACAGTTCGACGGCCGCTTTGGCGCTGGCCGCGGTGAAGGTTTGATAGGACTCGCGCTTGAGAATTTCAGAACACAACCGCCGGATGTGTTCCTCATCATCAACGATCAGGATGCTTTGGCTCATGCCTGTTTCACCCTTTCAGGCTGAATGTTTCGTGGGAACCCGACGATCAATTATTATTTTAAACTGGGAGCGATTACATCATTACCGATGGATGGGCCTGGAGTCTTCCTGAAGACGGATGCCGGCATAATAACAGCAATTATAGTTATCCAGATCGTTGATAAAGGATCGCTCCACACCGTCCCGGAAGACCACCCGGACAAAACAGAACCCCCCCGCCATGGTGGACGAACGTTGCTCGGTCACAACACCGATCCCCCACTGCGGATAACGAAGGTGAATCACCTGGTCACCCAACTTTAAAAAAAGCCTCTGCATTTCAGCATCCTTGACGCCCTTCCGCCCGTTTCCTTGATGATGACACAATCATCCGCCCGAAAATTGATCAAAGTATAGAGAACAGCGTGTACTTTGTCAAGGAGGGCCAACGTTGCTTGGTACTATTCGTACCGAAGCGCCTCGATGGGATCCAGCGAAGCGGCCCGTCGTGCGGGGTACAAACCGAAAAAGACGCCGATCGCGACCGAAAAGAAGGAAGCCAACAGAATGGAGCCGAACGAGATAATCGTCGGCCAATGGACGAAGGCCGAGATGATCCGAGAGCTGGCCACACCCAAAATCACGCCGAGAACCCCGCCCGCCAGCGACAGAACCACCGCCTCCACGAGGAATTGAAGGAGGATGTCCCGACTCCTCGCCCCGACCGCCATCCGGATGCCGATCTCCCGCGTTCGTTCGGTCACGGATACCAACATGATGTTCATGATTCCGATCCCTCCGACAATCAGGGAGACCGAGGCAATGCTTCCCAGGAGAAGGGTCATGATTTGGGAAGAGGCCTCGGCCGCGGCCGCAATATCGGTCATGTTTCTCACCGTGAAGTCGTCATCTTGTCCGGGAGGAATATGGTGCCTTTGGTGAAGCAGCCTCTGGATTTCCCCCTCGGCGGTAACCGTTTCCTCCGGGGAGTTGGCCGAAACCATAATGGCCTGAACGTAGGTAACGCCCATGATCCGTTTCTGGAGAGTCGAAAGAGGGACGATCACGGTGTCGTCCTGATCCTGGCCCATGGCCGATTGCCCTTTTGGCGCAAGCAGCCCGACGATCTTGAACGGAACGTTTTGGATCCGGATGATCTGGCCTACCGGGTCCTGCGAGCCGAACAGGTTGGTGGCCACCGTCTTGCCGACCACCGCCACCTTTGTCGCGCCGTCATAATCCGATTGGGTAAAGGATCCTCCGGACTCGAACGACCAATCCCGGACCACAAAATAGTCCGGGGTACTTCCGGTCACGGCCGTGGACCAGTTTTGGTTGGCGCTCACCACCTGGGCCACGTTTCGAAGCGACGGAGCCGCCATACGGACTGAGGACAGCTCTTTCTGAATTGCAAATGCGTCGTCCTCTGTCAGGGTGGTCACCGATCCGGATCCGGCATGAACCCCGCCCTGGGTGGTGCTGCCTGGAAAAACCATCAGGAGATTGGAACCGATGCTGGCGATCTGGCTTTCGATCTGCGCTTTGGCGCCCTGTCCGACCGCAACCATGGCGATCACCGCGGCCACACCGATGATGATCCCCAGCATGGTCAAAACGGATCTCATGGTATTGCGTGCGAGGGCCCGGCCCGCGATTTTAAAAACCATCAGGACGTTCATGGAGTCTCCTCTTCGGTCTCCTTTGAAGACTCAATCGGTTCTTTTGATAAAGCCTCTCGCGCATCGGCATGATGAGAGACTGGCTGATCCGAGCGGATGGTCCCATCCCGAAAGTTTATAACTCGCTGGGCATACCGGGCGATGTCCGGCTCATGGGTCACGACCAGGATCGTGATTCCGTCCCGATTCAACTCTTGAAAGAGGGCCATGATCTCCATCGACGTCCGGGTGTCCAGGTTTCCGGTCGGCTCATCCGCCAGGATCAACGGCGGTCGCATGACCAGCGCACGCGCGATCGCCACCCGCTGCTGCTGACCGCCGGAGAGCTGGTTGGGGTAGTGATATCGTCGGTCTCCCAGACCCACCCGTTCCAGCGCTTCGCCGGCCTTCGCGGCCCGCTCACGGCCCGACAGGCCGTCATACAGAATCGGGAGCTCCACATTCTCAATGGCGGTCGTCCGGTGAAGGAGATTAAATCCCTGGAAGACGAACCCGATCTTATGGTTGCGAATGTGGGCACGATCGTTCGGTCCAAGTCCCCCGACGTCCACGCCGTCCAGAAGGTAGCGACCGCGGGTCGGACGATCCAGACATCCCAGAATGTGCATCATGGTGGACTTTCCGGACCCGGAGGGCCCCATGATGGCAACAAATTCCCCCCCGGAAATGGAGAGCGAAACTCCTTTCAGAGCGGCCAACTCAATCTCACCGGTCTGGTAAATCTTCCAGAGACTCTCGATCTGAATTAATGGCTGCATGATCTTTAAAGGCCCCCGTTGGGCGACTAAAACCGGTGCATTAAAACCGCATAAAAGGAGGTCTTCCCCCGCTCGGCGACGAGCCACTCTTTTGTACCTTCTCGATGATCGTCTCATCACCCGGTTTTAACTCACCGGAAACCACCTCGGTATAGATTCCGTCGTTCAAGCCCAAAGTCACTGTGACCGGAACCGCTCTGCCGTTTTTCAAGACCCAGACCTTTGCGGTGTCCGCTTTCTCCGACTTGGGCGCGTTCGCCGTGCTGGAAGTTTTTTCGGGACTGTACCGGAGCGCCGCATTGGGAAGTTTAACGGCATTGTCCTGGTGGCCGACTGTGATTGTGATGTTGGCCGTCATTCCTGGTTTGAGCTTGAGATCGGGGTTCTTGACCCGGATGATCGCGTCGTAAGTTACGACGTTCTGAACCACCAGCGGTTGGTTATATATGTCGTGGACCGTCCCGTGAAATGGACTCGTGGGGTAGGAATCCACGGTGAACTCCGCCTCCTGGCCGAGCCGGACCTTTCCGATGTCGGCCTCATCAACGCTGGTGTCGACCTGCATCTCGGTCAGGTCCTGAGCAATGGTAAAAAGTGTCGGGGCCTGAAGTGATGCGGCCACGGTTTGGCCCACGTCCACGTTCCGGGAGATGACGATCCCGTCCACGGGAGATTGAATCGTGGTGTAGCGGAGGTTCGTCTCCGCCATTTTGAGAGAGGCCTGGTCCTGCAAGACCTGCGCCTCGGCGGATTTCTGCTCCGCCATGGCGGAGTCGTACGCCGTCTGCGTGGTATCCTTGTCGCTCTGGGCAACCAAGTTTTTAGAGAGAAGCTCCTCCATCCGGCCGAGGTTCCGCTTCGCATCCACCACAACCACCCGCGCCTTTTCCACATTGGCCTCGTCGGTGGCCAGTTTCGCCCGAGCCTGATCCACCTGGGCTGCAAAAAGGGCCGGGTCGATCTGCGCGACGATCTGTCCCTTTTTCACTTTGGAATTGAAATCGGCAAAGAGCCGTTGAATCGTCCCGGAAACCTGGGTTCCCACCTGAACGGTGACGACCGCGTTGACTTTTCCGGTCGCCGAAACGGTGGCTGTTATTTCCCCTTGCTCAACCTTCTTGGTTTTGTACTGCTCGGCGGATTTGCCGTCCCGGAAGAAATAGATTCCCGCGGAGACGATGATTAGAAGACCCACTATCAGGTACCACTTATACCTAAATAATGTCATAGGATCCCTTCAAACAGATCATGGATTCCGGATCAATCCTTTCGCCCCATCGCCTTTTGCAACTGGGCCTCGGCCACTCGGTAATCATACAGAGCCTGAACCTGAGAGGTCTTGGCATTGGTCAGGAGCACCTGGGCGTCGGTTTGCTCCACCGTCGTTCCCACGCCGGCCTGGAATCGCCCGTTGGCCAGATCCAGGTTTTCTTCGGCCTGGCGAACCACGATCTCCGAGGTCTGAACCCGTTCCCCGGCGTCTTTGAGATTGGCAAAAACCTGGTGGACTTGTAGGATCACATTCTGCCGCAGCACTTCTTCATTGGCGTCGGCCACAATTCTATTAGACTCAGCCGCAGCGACCTGAGATTGGGTCAGGTAGCCTGAAAATAACGGGAACGTTAGACTTAGTCCCACATCCCAGTTCCAGACCAACGGGTAATCCTGACCACGCCACGTGTAGTCCGCAATTCCGGAGAGAACCGGGAAATAACTCCGGCGCGCGGAGCGAATCGTCGCATCCGCCGCGCGACGCTGCGCCGTCAGGGACAATAGATCCGGCCGGTTGGCAAGGGCTTCCTGGATGGCCTGATCCTCGGAGATCTCGAACTTTTGAAAACTCAGCAGGTCCTCCAATTCGCCAATCGGCCGATCCGGCACGCCCATGGCATTAGCTAATGTGACCCGGGCCACGGTTTCGGCATTCTGGGCGTTGATGAGGTTGAGCTGCGCGTTGGTGAGGTTGACTTCCGCCGTTGTGACATCATATCGTGTGCGTGTGCCCGCCTGGAAGAATCCCCGCGTCTGATCGAGATGTTCCTTATTCTGTCTGACCGTTTCCTCCTGGACCTGAACCAGACGCCGGGCCTGTAATAGTCCAAAGTAGGCCACCTTGACATTCACCGCAACCGTCTGTCGGAAATCCATTTCACTCAGGCCGCTGCTCTGCATCGTTTCACGGGCCGATTCGACATCGGCAACGGTCTTTCCGAAATCGAAGATCCGTTGTTGAAGATTAAGGGTCGCAGCATAGTTGTTAAACGATGTGTTCGAGGGCGCCGTGGTTAAAGCTTGATTGAGGGTTTGACCGGTTTGTGAGAGGGCCTGGCTCGACTGCACACTTGGGGCCGTGTTGGCCGTCGCCCGCGTGTAGTTGCCCTGGAGATTCAGTTGGGGGAAATAATTCGACCGAGCTTCCCCGACCAGGGCCTGTTGGACCTGAAGGGCTCCCCGCGCCGCCATCAGCGTGGGATGATGACTAAGCGCGATTTCAACGGCCTCCTGCAGTGTCAAGCGATCGGCCGCGGCTGAAGGTTCTTCCGCAAACCCGTTGGATGCAAGAAAAAGCAAGGTCATCAGAAATGTCACGACATTGATTCGGCAATAGTTCCGATACATGCGATTACCTCAAAAAAAGTCTTACGGGACCATTGTGGGTTCTGACGTTCGGGTCTCAACGGATTTCTCGTCCGCGAGCTGTTCCTGCAACGCAGGCTGACGACGCCGGCGTCTGCCTCTCAGTCGTTCCTGGAACGATTCCAGGTAGAGATAAATCACCGGGGTAATGTACAAGGTGACCAGTTGAGAAACCATCAGGCCGCCGACGACCGTAAGACCCAGCGGGCGGCGCGCCCCGGCCCCCGCGCCTAAACCGAGCGCGATCGGCAGGGTTCCCATGAACGCCGCCATCGTCGTCATCATAATCGGCCGGAACCGAATCAAACAACCCGCGACGATCGCGTCATAGGGACTCTTTCCCTCTTTCCGCTGGGCATCGAGGGCAAAGTCGATCATCATGATCGCATTCTTCTTCACGATTCCCAGCAGCATCAGGAGGCCGACGAAACCGTAGACATTAAGCTCCATATGGAAGATCATCAAGGTTACAAGCGCACCGAACGCTGCGGAGGGAAGACCCGAAAGAATCGTCAACGGATGAGCAAAGCTTTCGTACAGAATTCCCAGTACGATATAGATCACCAGAACGGCCAGAAGCAGCAGTAGCCAAAGCCCTTGAAGCGAGGATTGAAACGCCTGGGCCGTTCCTTGAAAACTGGCATTGAGCGTTGCAGGGGTGCGCAGTTCACGCCCGAGTATTTCAATCTGTTTCACTGCATCGCTGAGCGAGACTCCGGGTTGAAGGTTGAACGAGATCGTGGCGGAAGGAAGCTGGCCGAGATGGGCGACGGTCAGCGGTCCGACACTCTGGGTCAGCTTTGCCACGGCGTTCAAGGGAACCAGAGAGCCGGAGGCCGAGCGGATGTAAAGCTTCGAGAGGGCCGCGGCATCCCGTTGGTACTGCGGTTCCAGTTCCAAGATGACCCAGTATTGGTTGGTTGGCGTGTAGATCGTGGAAACCTGCCTTTCCCCGTAAGCGTCGTACAAGGCATTTTCGATCTGATCTGCCGTAACGCCGAGCGCGGAGGCCCGGTCCCGGTCGATGTCAACGACGACCTGGGGGCTGCGGATCAGGAGATCGGTCGTTACATCCTGGAATCCCGGCAGCGCGCCCATTTTCTCCTCGAGAATGGCGGTCCAGTGATAAAGCTCCTGCGTATCCGTATCCTGAAGCGTGTACTGGTACTGGCTCTTGGTCAACTGTCCTCCGATACGGATGATCGGCAGGTTCTGCAAAAAAACGGACACCCCTGGAACCGTCATCAGCTTGGGGCGCAATCGCTGAATCACCTCGTCCGCACTCGGACGCTGCCCGCTCGGTTTCAGGCGAATGAAAACGCGTCCGGTGTTCATCGTCGCGTTGGGACCTCCCGCGCCGATGGAGGACATAAACGATTCCACCGCGGAATCTTTACGAACGATTTCGGCCACGGCTTTTTGATGTTCCATCATAGCGTCGAAGGAGATGTCGTCCGACGCCTGGGTGAAGCCAAAAAGCAGACCGACATCTTCCGTCGGGATGAACCCTTTCGGCATGACGACAAAGAGGTATCCTGTCGCCAGAAGGAGAAGGACGAAGGACACCATCATGGCCCGACGATACTTTAACAGGCGCTTGAGGCTACGCTCATAAGCATTAAACATCCCTTGAAAAAATCGCTCCGACGCGGCATACAGCCGGCCGTGCTGTTGATGGTTCGGCGGGCGGAGAAAACGACTGCAGAGCATGGGCGTCAGGGTCAGCGAGGTGAAACCGGAAACAAGAACCGCCGACACGATCGTCACCGCAAATTCATGAAGCAGCCGCCCCAGCACCCCCCCCATCAAAAGCACCGGAATAAACACCGCGGCCAGCGAGAGGGTCATCGACAGGATGGTGAACCCGATTTCGGCCGAGCCGTCCAGCGCCGCGACGAGAACGCCTTTTCCCTGCTCCATATGGCGCACGATGTTTTCCAGCACAACGATCGCATCATCCACAACGAACCCGACGCACAGGATCATGGCCAGAAGGGAAAGATTGTCAACACTGTAGCCGAGCAGATACATGACGGTGAACGTGCCGATGAGCGACATGGGAAGCGCCAGGCTGGGGATTACCGTCGCCGAAAGATTTCGAAGGAAGAGGAAGATCACCAGGACCACCAGTCCGATGGCCAGGAACAGTGTGAATTGGACGTCGTGGACCGATTCGCGGATCGATTCCGAACGGTCATAGAGAATCGCGAGGTCTACCGCCGCCGGCATTTGGACTTTAAAGACCGGGAGCAGTTTTTTTATCGCATTGACCACCTCGATCGTGTTGGTGCCGGGTTGACGCTGGATGGCAAGGACGATCGCGCGGGTCGAGTTATACCAGCTGGCCACCTTGTCCGTCTGGACGCTGTCGATGACGCGACCCAGTTCTTCCAGACGGACGGGTGACCCGTTTCGGTAGGCCACGATGAGACTACGATAGGCGGACGCGTTGGTCAGTTGTCCGGTGGCCTGAATGGTAAAGGCCTGATGCGTTCCGTAAAGCGTTCCCGTCGGTGTGTTCACATTGCCCTGTTGCAGGGCCTTCTCGATATCGTCGATCCCGATCCCGCGCGAGGCCAGTGCATCGGGATCGAGTTGGACCCGCACGGCATACTTCTGCGCGCCGAAGACCTGGACCTGCGCTACGCCGTTGATCATCGAGATGCGTTGCGCCATCAGGGTTTCGGCGAATTCGTCCACAGCCGAAAGGGGCAGGCTCGGCGAGCTCAGCGCCAGGAAGAGAATGGGCTGCTCAGCCGGGTTGACCTTCTGATAAGTCGGAGGCGTCGGCATGTCCGGCGGCAGGTTCCGCGCCGCGGCGGCAATGGCCGACTGGATATCCTGCGCGGCGGCATCGATGTTTCGATCCAGACTGAACTGAACCGTGATCTGACTGACCCCAAGCGCGCTAGTCGAAGTCATCGAATCAATCCCAGCGATGGTCGAGAACTGACGCTCTAAGGGAGTGGCGACGGAGGAGGCCATCGTATCGGCGCTCGCGCCCGGAAGGTTGGCTGAAACCTGAATCGTGGGAAAGTCGACGTTGGGAAGCTGACTCACGGGCAGCAGACTGTAGCTCATGATGCCGAAGATCAGGATCGCGGACATGACGAGCGTCGTCATGATGGGCCGACGGATGAACAGCTCGGGGATACTCACGGTTTTTTCTCCGTTGGCTTCTCCGAACCGCCGGCGGTCGGCGTGGCCGTCTTGATTTCGACCTTCACCCCGGGTGCGAGCCGGAGCTGGCCGTCCGTTACGACTTGCTCTCCGGATGTCAGTCCCCGATCGATCACCATCTCACCGCTCACCTCCCGAGCCACGACGACCGGGCGGGACTCCACTGTCTGGTCGGACTTGACCACGAAGACGTACGAACCTTGCTGTCCGGCTTGGACCGACTGCGACGGCACGACGATGGCGTCCGGCTGTGTCGTCAGCGTCAGAACCACGTTCACAAACTGTCCCGGCCAGAGGGTTTTGGATTCGTTTGGAAAGAGGGCCTTGAGTTGGATCGTCCCGGTGGTGTTGTTCACGGTGTTGTCCACAAACGTCAGTCGGCCTCGAGCCGGTGGCGCCGGACTGTGGGGAACCGTCGCATCGACGGTCAACGGGCTGAGCATCTGGTATTTCCGAATCTCCGACAGATTCTTTTCAGGAACCGAAAAGGCCCCATAGATCGGACGAATCTGGTTGATCGTCACCAAGGGATGATCGGGATCGTTCACCTTGACGAGATTGCCCGGATAGACCAGGAGCGTCCCGGCGATGCCGTCGATGGGCGAGCGGATCGAACAGTACTCGAGTTGGAGTTTAGCCTGCTCGATGGCCGCTTGATCGGCAAGGAGGGTGCCTTCATAGGCTGACGCGGTGGCGCGAAGTTGTTCGTATTGCTCCTGACTGACGTACTCTTTTTGAAGAAGGTCTTGATAGCGATTGGCCTCCTGCCGGGCGTTTTCGGCCTGCGCGCGATCACGGGCCAGATTGGCCTCGGCCTGCTTGAGTTGCACCTCGAAGGGACGGGAATCGATGGTAAAGAGAAGATCCCCTTTCTTGACCTCCTGGCCCTCTTTAAAATAGGCCTGGGTCAGCGTTCCCTCGACCAGGCTCTTGACAACGACTGTGGAGTAAGCCTGCACATTCCCGATGGCGTGGAGTTCCACAGGCATCGGCTTTTGGATGACGGGGCTCACAAATACCGGGACAGCCGGGACCTTTTTGGCATCCTTTTTCGGGCTTTGTCCGGCGGACTCTCCGGAGCAGGCCGAGAGGAAGATCAGGATCGCCAGGAACAGTCCCAAAAATTTCATATGGCACAGACCGAAACGGCAAGAACACCCAACCGCCGTTAAAACCACCGGATGACCCGTTATCTTCACTCTCATCTTCACCCTGTTAGCGATCCTCGCGAGGGACCATTCCTTTGAACACAGTTCCGAGCAAAGCGATTCCTTCCATGATTTTTTGCAATTCCGAAGCGGACCGATCTGCCAGGACATTCCTGACCAACGAGTATGCCGTTTCACGAACCAGTCGGAGGCGCTGAGAGCCGCTTCGAGTCAGGGTGAGAACCACATGGCGGCGCTTCTGAGGATGCAATTCGCGATTGACAAACCCTTGCTGCACCAGACGGTTTACCACCGCGGAGGCGGTGGCCGCGGTAACCCCCAGGTGATCCGCCAGACCCGACAGATCGGTCCCGGGGCAACGGTCCAGATAGACCAGCGCTCGCAACTGCGGAAGAGAGAGAAACAACGTCCCCTGGTCGCGCAACTCCCTTCGGATGAAGCGCATCACCATCGGAACCGTCTCCATGATTTCTCGAGCGCAACGCTCGTCCGTCGCCTTGATCGCCATCTTTTTTTGAGTGGTATGTTGAACTAATTGTTAGCTTATCTAAATATAGTGGATCACCTCCCCCCTTGTCAAATACTTTGAAGACCCCCCGGAGGGCGAGAATCGCACTCGCAGAGCGGGTTCAAGCCATGCCGAAGATGACAAAAACCCCCCTTGTAATACCGGGGGCGGCATACAGCCGCCCCCATTCACTTCCGACGCTTTTTTCGATGATCAGCCTTCTTGTTCAGGCCCATCATGAGGATTCATCATGGGTGCGTGACCGTACCCCCTCCTGGCTCCCGATTCGTGTTTCGACATCATCTCCTGCCGCCATTTCTCGCGCTGCGCCGGCGTCAAAACGGCTGTGGCCGCACGCAGAGCCTTCACCCCTTCCAGGCGCATCGCGGTGCGAGCGTTTTCGGATTTTTGAAGCGCCGTTTCGATCGTCGGCAGTTCAACCTTTTCGTTGAAAACGTCCGTTCGGACATCCAGCTCGGCCAGCTTAATATCCGCTTCGCTCTGGATGCGATGCTTCTCGTGCTCGAGCGCAATGGCCTTGATTTTGGTTTCTTGCTCCGCCGACAAGCCGAGCGCCTTCTGGGACCGAATCAACCCGTGCAGTGCGTGACCGACCATGTCAGGCATGCCTCCGCGGTGCATCTCACAGTGGCGACCCATCATGGCCCTTGGGCCCGGGTCCGGATCGGCACGAACAACGGTCGCCAGACCGACCCCCCCGACCAGCAGAGCGCCGAGGACAAGCATCAGCAATAACCGAGAGCGTTTTGTCTTGGTTGGATTTGACATTTTGATTTCCTCCTATGCATTGAGAACATCAGAGGCTGTTCTCACCGGCCTTCATTACATCTGACTGTTTTTGCCAATATCCCGGGTTTAAAAGACAGTGGCTCCCCGATCAGCATCCGATTCACACCGCCCTTTTTGAACGACCTAAACCTCCCGTTACCTGGCTTGATCAGTTTAAGAGACAGGTCATCGTCATGAGTTCGTTAAAAGGGAGGAAACCCGCCGCCCCGACCGCGTTGGCCTCCGCCACCCCTCCGGCCATTGGACTCATTGGATGACTCAGAAGAATCAGCTTTAGGTCTCTCCACCTGGGCAGTCACTTTGATTTCAACAAGTGCTTCTGGAAAGGCAAGGCGGCCCACCTGGACGATGGTGCTGGCAACCTGGAGTTGGTCAGAGGCCGGGGCCTGTTCCGCATAGACGTTGCGCCTGACCTTTGGCGCCGCCGCAAGGGCCGCTTGCATGTCTGTTACGTAGATCACTTCTTCAACGACGTCCTTCATCGTGGCACCATTCCGTCTAAGGATTTCCTCGATATTCGCATACGCCTGCCGCATTTGAGCCTCCGTGTCGGTTCCTTGTATGGTCCCCTTGTCATCGAAACCCAGTTGACCCGACACATAGATCATCCCCCTCGTTTTTACCGCCGCGGAGTATCCGAAGTCCTTTTCCCAGGGAACGCCGAGAACCATCGTTTGCCTGCCAACATCATCCGCGCTTTCCACCACAGGACTCCGATGCCTACCGGTCTCCAGGTTCGCGCAACCCAAGGGCGCGATGAAGGACCCTGAGAAGACAATGGCGAGAAAAATAAGGCGGGGGGCTGAAAATTCAGCGTGCTTTATTTTTCTCATTTTATACATTCGTACCTCTCTCCATAAATCAAGACTATTCTCAACGGCCCCCATTGACCTTCCCGATCACCGTCCCAGTGAAATATTTTCAACCGTGACCACATCAACATAATTGACGATTCCGGCCTTATACTGGTTCGTGGTCAACGTCACGGATTCCCGTGCGGCCGTTGCCTTCCGTCCGCTTTGACCATCGATGCTGACACCAGAGGCGGAACCGGTCGAGGTAAAGATAGACCACCGGCGTCGTGTAGAGCGTCAGCAATTGGCTGACCAACAGGCCCCCTACGATGGAAATGCCGAGTGGACGGCGCAATTCCGCGCCTTCCCCGAAGCCGATGGCCAACGGCACGGCGCCCAGGAGCGCGGCCATCGTGGTCATCATGATGGGACGGAAACGCATCAAGCAGGCCTGATAGATCGCCTGCTCCGGACGAAGGCCGTGCTTGCGTTCCACCTCCAGCGCAAAGTCGATCATCATGATGGCGTTCTTCTTCACGATTCCGATCAGCAAAATCACGCCGATCAGGGCGATGATGCTGAACTCGGTGCGGCACACAAGCAGCGACAGAATGGCCCCGACACCGGCCGAGGGAAGCGTGGAGAGAATCGTGATCGGATGCACATAGCTTTCATACAGAATGCCGAGCACGATATACACCGTGAGCAGCGCCGCGAGAATCAGCCACGGTTGACTTTTGAGCGAGTCCTGAAACGTGCGCGCGGTGCCTTGGAAACCGCCGTGGATAGACGGGGGCACGCCGATGCGGTCGAGGGTGTCGGTGATCGCGCGCGTCGCGTCGGATAATGAAACGCCCGCCGGCAGGTTGAACGAGATCGTCGAAGCCGCAAACTGGCCCTGGTGATTCACGGTGAGCGGCGTCGTAGTAGGTTCGTAACGGCTGAAGGCGGCGAGCGGCACCGGCGTGTCGGCTCCGGAGCTGACGTAGACGTTCCGCAGCGCGTCCGGGCTTTGCCAGTATTCCGGCGCGGCCTCCATGACGACCCGGTATTGGTTCAGAGGATTATAGATGGTGGAGACCAACCGCTGACCAAACAGGTCGTTGAGCGTGGCGTCGATCATCTTCGGCATGACGCCGAGCCGGGATGCCGTATCCCGGTCGATGACCAGCGAGGTTTCCAGACCCTTGTCCTGCTGGTCGGTGTTGACGTCCACCAGTTCCGGCAGATCGCTGAGCGCCCGGCGGATGCGCGGCTCCCAGGTGCGCAGTTCGGCTAGATCATCGGCCTGGAGGGTATATTCATATTGCGCGTTGCTCACCCGACCGCCCACGCGAATATCCTGCACGGCCTGGAGAAACAAGTTGGCTCCGGGTTCCTTGGCAAGCCTCCCGCGCAGTCGGGCCATGACCCGGTCGGCCGAGAGCTTTCGCTCCGCCAAGGGTTTTAGCGTCACGAACATGAAGCCCGAATTCCGTTGGCCGCCGCCGGTGAAGCCGATGACGTTTTCCACCGCGGGGTCCCGGCGAACGATTTCGATGAAGTCGGCGAGCTTCTTCTGCATCGACTGAAAAGAGATGCCCTGATCCGCCTGGATGGAGCCGGTCAGCCGCCCCGTATCTTGTTGCGGGAAAAAGCCCTTGGGCACGATCACATAGAGATAGACGTTGAGACAGATCGTGGCCAGCAGAAGAAACATCATCAGCAGCGGATGGCGCAGCGCCCAGCCCAGCGTCCTATCATAGCCGCGCAGCATGGCGGCAAACACCCGCTCGCTGGACTTGGAGATGCGCCCCGGCTTGCGTTCCGGCTCATGCCGCAGGAGCCGCGCGCACATCATGGGGGTGGTGGTGACGGACACGACCAGCGACACTAGGACCGCGACCGACAGCGTCACCGCGAACTCGCGGAACAACCGCCCGACGAGGCCGCCCATGAGCAGGATGGGAATGAACACGGCGATCAGCGACAGGCTCATGGACACCACCGTGAAGACCACTTCGCGAGCGCCCAGGAACGCGGCCTTCATGGGGGTCGCGCCCTCCTCCATGTGGCGGGTAATATTTTCCAACACCACGATCGCGTCGTCCACCACGAATCCGGTGGCGACGGTCAGCGCCATCAGCGAGAGGTTGTCCAGGCTGTAGCCGCAGAGGTACATGACGCCGAAGGTACCGATGAGCGAAACCGGCACCGCCACGCTGGGAATCAACGTGGCGCGGGCGTTGCGCAGGAACAGGAACACGACCATGATCACCAATCCCGTCGAAATGGCAAGCGTGCGCTCGACCTCGCGCAGCGAGGTGCGGATCGTCGGGGTACGGTCAAGGGCCACCGAAACATCGATGGCGCTGGGGATGGAGGCCCGAAGCTGCGGCAGCAGCGCTTTCACCCGATCCACCGTTTCGATGATGTTGGCGCCCGGCTGCCGGCTGATGATCACCAGCACCGACGGCCGGCCGTTGGCCGAGCCGGCGTTGCGCAAATCCTGGACCGAATCGACCACGTCGGCCACATCCGAAATCCGCACCGCGGCCCCGGCGCGGTAGGCTACGATGAGCGGCAAATACTCGGCGGCTCGTTGCGCCTGGTCGTTGGCATAAATCTGCCAGTGTCGCTCGCCGTCCTCCACCGCGCCTTTGGGCCGGTTGGCATTGGTGGCCACGATGGCGGCCCGCACGTCTTCCGGGTTGATGCCGTACTTGTTGAGGGCGGCGGGGGTCAGTTCCACACGCACCGCGGGCAGCGATGAACCGCCCACGTTGACCTGACCGACTCCCTTCACCTGGGAGATCTTCTGGGCAAGGATGGTCGAGGCGGCATCGTACATCTGACCGCGGCTCATGGTCGCGGACGTAAGCGACAGAATCAGGATCGGCGCATCGGCCGGGTTGACTTTGCGGTAGGTCGGGTTGCTGGGAAGGCCGGTGGGCAAAAGGCTCCGGGCGGCGTTGATCGCCGCCTGAACATCCCGGGCCGCACCGTCGATGTCGCGGTCCAGGTCGAACTGGACGATGACGCGTGTGGACCCCAGCGAGCTGGACGAGGTCATTTCGGTGATGCCCGCGATGCGGCCCAGCGCGCGCTCGAGCGGCGTGGCGACGGTCGCGGCCATGGTCTCCGGACTCGCCCCCGGCAACTGAGCCTGAACCGAAATGGTCGGAAAGTCCACCTGCGGCAGCGGTGATACGGGCAACAGGTTGAAGGCCACCGTTCCGGCCAAAGCGACGCCCAGCGTCAGCAACGTGGTGGCGACCGGTCGTCGGATAAATGGGGCGGACAGATTCATCGCGGCACCGTGCCCGGCTCCTGCGCGCCCGCCGGACTCGCGCGCCGAGCTCGGAGGCGCAGGGACAGTCTGTCGAAGGCGAGATAAATAACCGGCGTCGTAAACAACGTCAGGACCTGACTCATCAACAGTCCACCCACCATGGCCAGCCCGAGCGGATGCCGCAATTCGGAGCCGACGCCCGAGCCGAGCATCAACGGCAGCGCGCTGAGCAACGCGGCCAGGGTCGTCATCAGGATCGGCCGGAAGCGCAACAGGCACGCCTGGCGGATGGCCACCCGGGGCGGCTTGCCTTCCTTGCGCTCGGCCTCAAGGGCAAAGTCGACCATCATGATCGCATTTTTCTTCACGATCCCGATCAACAGAATGATGCCGATGATCGCAATAATGTCCAAATCGGTGTGCGAAACCATGAGCGCCAGCAGCGCGCCGACGCCGGCGGACGGCAACGTGGAAAGAATGGTAATCGGATGGATATAGCTTTCGTACAGCACGCCCAGGACAATATACATCGTAATGATCGCCGCCAGGATCAGCAGGAGCGTGTTGTTGAGCGAGGACTGGAACGCCAGGGCCGCACCCTGAAAGCTGGTCTGCACGCTCAAGGGCAGGCCGATTTCACGTTCCCCCCCGCGGATCGCCTCCACGGCCTGGCCGAGGGAGGCGCCGGGGGCCAGGTTGAAGGAGATGGTCGCCGCGGGGAATTGTCCGAGATGATTGACTACCAGCGGCGCGGCTTTCTCAATGATCCGCGCCACCGTACTCAACCGTACCTGCGATGGCATGGCCGGGAGGGTCGCGCTTGTTTGTACGGTGGAGATCGATGGGCTCCCGGTACCGGATGACCCCGGCACGGAAGATGCTACGAAGATATCGTTCAACGCGGCCGGGCCCTTCTGAAAATCGGGTTGTGCCTCTAAGACAACCCGGTACTGATTGGACTGTGTAAAGATGGTTGAAATCAACCGCTGGCCGAAGGCATTGTACAGCGCGTTGTCGACGGCCGCGGGTGTGATGCCCATCCGGCTCGCCGTCGCGCGGTCGATTTCCACGTAGGCCTGCAGGCCCTGGTCTTGCGAGTCGCTCGCAACGTCCGCCAATTGTGGGATCTGGCGAAGACGGTCGACCAGCTTGGGCACCCAAACGCTCAGTTCGTCGGGGCTTGCGTCTTGGACGCTAAACTGATACTGTGTGCGGCTTACCCGGTCCTCAATGGTCAGATCCTGCACCGGCTGCATGTAGAGAGAGATGCCTTCCACCGGCGCCAGCTTCGTCTGCAGTCGGCGGATCACGTCGCTGGCATTGGCTCGCCGTTCCGCCAACGGCTTTAGGTTGATCAACATGCGCCCGCTGTTGAGCGTCGCGTTGGCGCCGTCCACCCCGATGAACGACGACAGGCTCTCAACCGCCGGGTCCTCCATCACCACACGCGCCAGCGCCTGCTGGCGTTCCGCCATGGCGGAAAAGGAGATCGACTGCTCCGCCTCGGAGATGCCCTGGATCACGCCCGTGTCCTGCACCGGGAAAAAACCCTTGGGAATATAAATATAGAGCAGCACGGTGATCGCCAGGGTGGCCACGGCCACCAGGAGCGTCGCCGGCTGGCGGTCCAGCACCCAGTCGAGCATCGCCCCGTAGCGCGCGATGACGTTGTCGAAGAACTTCCCGCTGGCATGGTACCAGCGGCCCTGCTCCGCCTCGGGCACGCGGCGCAGCAGCTTGGCGCACATCATCGGGGTCAGCGTGAGCGAGACAAAAGCCGAGATCAGGATGGCGACCGCGAGCGTGACGGCGAATTCCCGGAACAGCCGCCCCACCACGTCGCCCATGAAGAGCAGCGGAATCAGCACCGCAATCAGCGAAAAGGTGAGCGAGATGATGGTGAAGCCGATCTGCCGGGCGCCCTTGAGCGCGGCGGCCAGAGGCGGCTCGCCCTCCTCGATATAACGAGCGACGTTCTCGATCATGACGATGGCGTCGTCCACCACGAAGCCCGTGGCGATGGTCAGGGCCATGAGGGTCAGGTTATTGATGCTGAACCCGGCCAGATACATCACCCCGAAGGTGCCCACCAGCGATAACGGCACGGCCACACTGGGAATGAGGGTTGCCGGCACGTTGCGCAGAAACAGGAAGATCACCATCACCACCAGCGCCACGGCCAGCATGAGCTCGAACTCCACATCCTTGACCGAGGCGCGGATGGTGGTCGTGCGATCGGTCAGAAGGCCCACGTCCACCGATCCGGGGAGGGTCGCCCGGAGCTGCGGGAGGATGCGCTTTACCCGATCGACCACCTCGATCACGTTGGCGCCGGGCTGGCGTTGAATGTTGAGGATCACCGCGGCGGTGTCGTTGGCCCAGGCGGCCAGCCGCACGTTTTCGGCATCGTCCGCCACGTCGGCCACGTTGGAGAGGCGGACCGGCGCGCCGTTTCTGTAGGCGATGATCATCTGCCGGTATTCGTCGGCCGACTTGAGCTGGTCGTTGGCGTCGATGGTGGAGGCGTGATCCGGTCCGTCGAAGCTGCCCTTGGCCTGGTTGACGTTTAGATTGCCGACCGCAGTGCGGACGTCGTCCAAGCTCATGCCGTAGGCCGCCAGCGCCTTCGGGTTGGCGCGGATGCGCACCGCGGGGCGCTGGCCTCCGCTGATGCTCACCAGGCCGACGCCCGGCAGCTGCGAGATCTTCTGCGCCAGCCGCGTGTCAATGAGGTCCTGAACCTTGGGCAGGGGCAGGGTCTTCGAGGTAATGGCCAGGGTTAGGATCGGCGCATCGGCCGGGTTGACTTTGTTGTAGATCGGGGGAGTGGGCAGATCGCTCGGAAGAAAATTGCCCGCGGCGTTGATCGCGGCCTGCACCTCCTGCTCCGCGATGTCAAGATTCAGATCCAGGCTGAATTGAAGCGTGATTACGGACGCCCCGCCGGAGCTCGTCGACAGCATCTGGTTGAGCCCCGGCATCTGGCCGAACTGGCGCTCGAGCGGCGCGGTGATCGAGGAGGTCGTCACGTCGGGGCTCGCGCCCGGGTAGAGCGTCACGACTTGAATGGTCGGGTAATCGACTTCCGGCAAAGCGGAGAGCGGCAACAACCGGTAGGCGACGACGCCCGCCAGGAGAATGGCGACCATGAGCAGCGAGGTCGCCACAGGCCGTAGGATGAAGGGACGCGAAGGATTCATGTTCCGGTATCCTTATCAAGAATTTCCACTCGAGGGCAAGGACCGCACGGAGCCGAGCCCTTTGTGCAACGGCAGCTTCGGTCTCTCCGTGACCTATTGCGTAACAACAGGATCCGCATTACCGACCTTGTGCCGGTCGCTGCCATGTTTCATCGGCATTCCGTTGATCGGACGCGGCGCATCCTGAGAGGCGAGATCCACTTTGGCGCCGTCCCGCAGCTTACCGGTTCCGTCCACCACCACCAGTTCATCGGGGGCTAACCCGGCGGCTACGGCGGCCCTCCCTCCCTGGGTCGGACCCAGCTTAATCGGCCGAACCGCGACGGTATGATCGGTCTTGACCACATAAACGAACGTCCCCTGCGTCCCCTGCTGAACGGCCGCGGCCGGGATCAGAGTCGCGTCGCGCTCTGTGTCCAGCAACATTTGCACGTTCACGAACTGGTTGGGAAAAAGGCCGTAGTCGTCGTTGGAAAATTGCGCTTTCAACTTGACGGTACCCGTAGTAGGATCAATTTGATTGTCCACCGTCAGCAAGACGCCTGTGGCGAGCTTGGTATTTCCGGTGCGATCGTAGGCCTCAACGGGCAGCTGATCTCCCGCCCGCAGCTTTTTCAGCACCTCGCGAAGGTTGTCCTCGGGAAGGGTGAACACCACGGTGATCGGCTGCAGTTGCGTGATGACGACCAGTCCGTTCTGATCGCTCGCGTGGACGATGTTGCCGGGATCGACTTGGCGCAACCCCAAGCGTCCTCCGACCGGCGCGGTGATGTGGCAGTAGACCAGTTGTAGCTTCGCCGTGTCGATGGCCGCTTGATCGATCTTGAGGGTGCCTTCGTATTGTTGTACCAAGGCTTCCTGAGTGTCCAGCTGCTGCTGCGGAACCAAATCTTTCTGATACAACGCCCGGTAGCGATCCAGATCAATCTTTGCGTTGTTGAGGAGCGCCCGGTCGCGGTCCATCTCGCCCTCTGCTTGCGCGAGTTGGGCCTGGTAAGGACGCGAGTCGATGGTCGCCAGCAGGTCGCCGGCGCGAACGATCTGTCCCTCGCGGAACAATACGTCCATCAGTTGTCCGTCAACGCGGCTTCGCACGGTGACGGTGGCGATCGGCGTCACCGATCCCAAGCCCGATAGATAGACCCCGATGTCGCCCTGCTTGGCCGATGCAGCCACCACCGGGGTCGGTTGCGAAGCATCGAACCCATTCCGATGTCCGCGGGAACGTTGCGGCGGCGTTTGCGCGTCGCCAGGCCGCATCAGGATGAAGACGCCCCCCCCGGCCATGAGCAGGCAGATGATAACGAGCCAGGCCCACCAGCGTCTGATAAATGCGGCCGAACGCGTCCGTTTCGATACGGCATTGTCCTTCGTTTCTTGGGTAAACGGCATGCTCATCGCACTCCTTGATCGCGTGACCGTCCTTTTAAGCGGCCCTCGAATGCTGGCCCTGCCTGTTCGTTCTTTGCGCCGGGGCTGAACGGTGTTGACGATTCTGGAGAATGACCGGGTCTACGAGATCTCCGCACTGCACACAACGTTGCACCCGGAAATCGTAGCACGGTTCTGTCACCATGAATCCCCCGCAGCGTAAGCAAACCGCGGCGTCGTCAAGCCCGTTCAAAAGAGGGTCGTCCGCCACTTTCATCCGTTCAATCGAAAGACCGACTCTTGCACCCATTGATGTCTTCTCCTTCCCTTTTCTACCCGGACAGCGTCCGGCGCTTTTATTTCATTTTCCTCTGGCTCGACTAAAAAGGTGGGGATCTGATCGATCCTTTCGAAGAAACTGACACAATAATGGCCCAAGTGCCAGATCGCCTCCCGAACCCGTTGATGGCATGCCGCGGCGACCTCGACCACGATTTGCCATGATTCAAGAGCGATATGCACCTTCGCACCGTAATTTCCTGTTGTCTCGATAAGCTCCAACATATCTTCGCATGTCAACTGCCTTGCCGTGCTGATCAAGACCAGATAAGCGGGGGCTGAGCCTTTTGCTCCTTCCCCCCCGAATGTGTCTCGGACTCCGACTACTCGCTCCATGGATCTGGACTCCCTTCCTTATTGATTGTAAACCGAGGGACCTTCATGATTGTTGATGACAAAAAACAGGCTCACGGTGGTCCCCTTCTCCGGTGAACTGTCCACCTCAATTCTCCCTTGATGCGCCTCCATGACGGTTTTGCACAGGCTCAACCCCAGACCATACCCCCCGGTGTCTTTGGAACGTGATTTATCGACACGGTAAAACGGCTCAAAGATGTACGGCAGTTCGTCTTCCGGAATTCCAACGCCGTTATCCCGTATCTGGATCATCCAATACGGATCGCGTTTCTCCATCGAAATTTCCACGGCCTGGCTGGTCTTGAAAGAATATTTGACGGCGTTGTCCAACACATTCTTCAACACGGTTTTAACCCGGGCGGGGTCCAGATTTAGCTGGACGCGATCCGGCATGGCACCCATCCGAATACGGGGAAGACGGCCCTCGAACGTGGAGGCGACTCCCTTAAGAAGGTCGACCAGATTGACCGGCTGGAGATTGAGCTGCCCGTGGGTAAAGTGCGACCGGGCCGTCTTGAGGACTTCGGTCACCATTTTCTCCATTTCTTCCAGATCCTCCCGGATGCTTTTCTTCGCCGAGCTTTCGGACAGGGACTCCAACGCGACCTTCATCCGGGTCAGCGGTGAGCGCATTTCATGACTCACATCCAACAGCAATTGTTCTTTGGCCCGGAGCATGTTCCGTAGCCGTTCCGTCATGGCGTTGAACGCACGGGCCAATTCGCCCAGTTCATCGGACCGCCGGAGTCGAACGCGATGGTCGAGGTTTCCCTTGCTCACTTCCCTCACCCCCTCCGTTAATGCCCTCACGGGGTTCAAGATCCGTCGGATTAACAGATAGGTCCCTGCGAGAATCGCCGTGAGCAAGGCGACCAAGCGGCCGACGGCCTCCATGTTCACGGCGGTCCAATTGAACTCGTGGCCCAATTCAAAAATGAAGCGTCCCCGCCCTTGATCCACCACAAAGATATGACGTCCGCGGTCCTCTCCGATCAGAACATTCGGGTGCTTCCGCGATGGCCGTAATTTCATTTGAGGAGAGAAGACAAGGGTCTCCGAAGTGGACCAGTTCAGATCGGGGCTTTGATAGCGGATCTGGATTAAAGCCTCTTGCGCGATTTCCTTGGCCCGCTCCAAGTCGGGCGGATCGCCGAGATCTTTTACAACATAATTCAGGTGATTGATAATCGAATTGCGGATGGCCGGCTCGTTCGTTTCATGCTCATGCCGGATGAAGGAGGTCACTGACAGGTTGATGCAGAAACCCGCAACGATCAGCACAAGTAGCAGCTTCGTAAAAATGGAATTGAAGATCCTTTTGATCCAGCTACTCCTCATCGTGATCTTCACCCTCGATAAAGACGTAGCCCGTCCCCCACACGGTCTTGATGAAGGAAGGGTTTTTCGGATCGTCCCGCAGCTTGTGGCGCAGCCGGCTCATGGTGATGTCCACGGAACGATTGAATGCATCGTATTCAAGCCCCCTCAACTCCTCGAGGATCCGATCGCGGCTCAATACCTTTCCACTGTTTTTGACCAGCAGGGCCAAGGCCGCAAACTCGTTTGTCGTTAGATCGACGATTGCCCCGTCCAGTTTTGCGATCCGTTTGGGAAAGTCGATCTCCAATCTTCCGAATTTTTTTGCTTGCGTTTCGTCGATACCGTGAGTTCGACGGAGAACGGACTGAATGCGGGCCACCAATTCTCTCGGCTCAAATGGTTTGGGAAGATAATCGTCCGCGCCCAATTCCAGACCGACGATCTTGTCGGTCACCATGCCTCTCGCCGTCAACATGATGATCGGGATGGCGCTGGATTGACGGATCGTTCTGCAAACCTCGAAGCCGCTCATTCCGGGAAGCATCACATCCAATATGATCAGATCCGGCGGCTCCTGTTTGAGTTTTTTCAAACCGTCCTCGGGACGGGCGGCCGTGAGAACTTTGAATCCGAAATCTCCGAGAAACTCGACCAGCAGCTGGCTAAGCTTGACGTCGTCATCGATGATGAGAATCGTTGCGTTCATCTTGACTCCTGAAAATGATCCAATACCTTCGCTTCGCACTACCTTAATCCAACCCCTTGCTCTAAAACAAGCGGCGAACTCCGTCCACTGGAGCCAATCCTACCAAAGTTTTATAAGATAAGCTTTTCTCAGATGTAAAAAGTTGTAACAATTTGTATCCGGCGATCGGCAGGGTCTCCGAGTCGATTCGGGGCGGCAGCCTCGTCCGAGAAGAACAAGGAAAGGGAGGTGAAAGGATCGAGAACTCGATCGTCTCCGGTCGATTTAACCGGAACGGAGGATCGCCATCAGGTCGGCCGTGGCCCGCGTCACGTCGGACTGGGAGAGAATCGCCGAAACCACCGCAACTCCATCGACCCCGGTGGCCATCACCTGACGGACATTGAGTGGGGAAATTCCGCCGATGGCGATGATGGGAATCCGGACCTGTCCGCGGAACTGTCGCAGCACCTCGCAACCGAGCGGGGGCCGGTCCTGTTTCGTGGTTGAAGGGTAGATCGGTCCGATGCCGAGATAATCCGCCCCGCCGGCCTCGGCCTCCTTGGCCTGCTCCAGGGTGTGGGCCGAGATCCCGATGATCCGGGCCGGACCGAGGATTGATCGTGCCGCAGACAACGGAAGATCTTCCTGTCCCAGATGGACCCCGTCGGCCTCGACGGCCAAGGCCAGATCCACCCAGTCATTGATCAAGAACGTCACGCCGTTATGACGGGACAACTTTCGGAGTTGGAGGGCGTTGAAATAGGCCTCCCGTTTGGAAAGGTTTTTGGCTCGGTATTGAAGGGATTTCACCCCGCCGACCATGGCCTGTGCAGCGATGTCCGTCAGGGATCTTCCTTCTAATAAATTGTGATCCAAGATCAGGGTGAGACCGGAAGGAACGCGGGGTTTCATTTTCAACCGGAGACTCGCGCCTGCTCCGAGGAGAGAAATTTTTCAAGATAGCCGGTTGAGATCCTCCCTTTCTGAAACACGGGATCGTCGAAGATTCGCTTGTGAAGGGGAATCGTTGTTTTGATTCCTTCAACCACGAACTCGTCCAAAGCCCGTCTCATGCGGGCGATCGCGGCATCCCGGTTCTCGGCATGGACGATCAGTTTGGCGATGAGAGAATCGTAATACGGCGGGACCACGCTGTCGGCCATCACGGCGGAGTCAACCCGAACGCCCGGCCCACCCGGGGGCCGAAAGGTTGTGATCGTTCCGGGGGAAGGCGTAAAGGTGTCCGGACATTCGGCATTGATCCGACACTCAATGCTGTGACCGCGCAATTTGATATCATTTTGACGAAATTCCAACGGCTGCCCCGCGGCAATTTTGATCTGCTCTTTGATCAAATCGATCCCGGTCACCATCTCGGTTACCGGATGCTCGACCTGGATCCGGGTGTTCATCTCCATAAAATAGAACCGCAGATCTTTGTCCAGGAGAAACTCCACGGTACCGACGTTGCAATAATTAACCGACCGGACAACCTCCACTGCCATGATCCCCATTTCCCGCCGGAGCGCTTCACCGACCGCCGGGGAGGGCGATTCTTCAATGAGCTTTTGGTGCCGACGCTGAATGGAACAATCCCGCTCGCCCAAATAGACCGTCCGGCCTTTTTCATCCGCAAGAATCTGGACCTCGATATGCCGGGGCTCAAGAAAATATTTCTCCAGATAAACCCCGCTGTCCCCGAAGGCGGTCTTGGCCTCGGCCTGGGCCGTCTGGAACGCCGACATGAAGTCTTCTTCCTGCGTCACGACCCGCATCCCCCGTCCTCCTCCGCCCGCGGTGGCTTTAATGATGACCGGATATCCGATGCGCTTCGCCGCTTCCAGGGCTTCCTTTTCTTCCGAAATCACCCCTTGGCTGCCCGGCATGACCGGGATTCCTTTCTTGACCATGATCTCCCGGGCCTTGGCCTTGTCGCCCATCATGGCGATGTTCTCCGACGTCGGCCCGATGAATTTGATCCCGACCGACTGGCACACCTCCGCGAAATGCGCGTTCTCGGCCAGGAATCCATACCCCGGATGAATGGCTTCGGCGCCTGTAATCTCGGCCGCGCTAAGAATGTTTGGGATATTGCGGTAGCTCAATGCCGCGTCCGCCGGCCCGATGCAGAGATGTTCATCCGCCAATCGGACATGAAGGGCCTGAGCATCGGCTTCGGAGTAAACGGCGACGGTCTTTATCCCAAGCTCACGGCAAGCCTGGATGATCCGAACCGCGATTTCGCTACGATTGGCCACCAATATTTTTTTAAACACGGGCGTCCCTTTGATCTTCCATGATGGTATCCGAAATGGTTCCGTACGATAACGCCTTAGGTCGGTGCAAGGGGTTCGATGCGAAAAAGGGGCGCGCCGTATTCAACCGGTTGGGCATTCTCGACCAAGATCTCGACGATTTTTCCGTCCCACTCCGACTCGATCTCGTTCATCAGTTTCATCGCCTCAATCACGCAAAGAATCTGCCCCTTTTTGACCGGATTCCCGATCTCGACGTAGGCGTCCGCATCCGGTGCCGGAGCCCGATAAAAAGTCCCTACGACCGGCGCGGTCAACGTCAGCCACCCGGCCGGCACGGTGGAGGGGAGAGTGGCCGCCTGCGAAATCGCAGCCTCCGCCGGAACCGCCGGAGCTGGCGGCGCTTCCTCGGGCACGGGAACCGGAACCATTGGAGCGCGGTCTCTCTTGATCCGAACCCGCACCCCGGATTTTTCCAGCTCCAGTTCGGCGATCTGGCCCTTCTGGATGAGCTCGATCAGCTCTTTGAGTTCCTTAATGTTCATAACGGCCTAGGCCCGTTCCACATAGGCCCGCGTCCGGGTATCCACCTTGATGACATCCCCTTCATCCAAATACAACGGCACCTTTATCGTGGCTCCCGTTTCCAGGACCGCCGGCTTGGTTCCACCGCTCGCCGTATCTCCCCGCACACCGGGATCCGTCCGGACGATCTTCAACGCCACAAAAGTCGGAACCTCCACGGTTAACGGTTTACCTTTGTAGATTAGAATTTTTACCAGCATGTTCTCCTTCAAAAAATCCCGGCTGTCTCCCAACTGATCCTGGTCAAAGGCCAACTGCTCATAGGTGGAGGTATCCATGAAATGGTACTCTCGCCCCTGGGCGTAAAGAAACTGCATCTCCTTTTCCTCGATATCCGGCTCCTCCAGCGTCTCGCCCGAACGATAGGTACGCTCCAGGACATTACCGGATTTAAGACTCTTCAACCTCGTCCGGACGAACGCCCCTCCTTTTCCGGGCTTGACATGCTGAAACTCGATAATGACGAAAGGCTCGCCGGAAATTTCCACCTTGACGCCGTTCCGAAATTCTGTCGTCGAAATCACACCAACTCCTCCTTTACAATTCTTAGGGTTTATGGATAACCGGTCAGGTCGTTTGCGGTTTTGATCTCAAATGGTGGATTGCGGCCAACAGCCCCAATTGATAACTGTAGGCGCCGAAACCGCTGACTTGTCCGACGGACACTTCCGCAATGTAGGAGTGCCGACGGAACGCCTCGCGTTGATAAATGTTCGACAGGTGAACTTCAATGGTGGGAAGGCCCACCGAAGCGACGGCATCGCGCAACGCGATGCTGGTATGGGTATAGGCCGCGGGATTAATCAACAACGCCTGATACCGGCCGGACGCTTTCTGAACAAGATTCACCAGTTCTCCTTCGGAGTTGGACTGCTCAATAGTCAGTTCCACCCTTTCTTTGTCGGCCAGTGTCTTAAGTTGCCGGTTGATTTCGGACAACGACGTGGTCCCATACACCGAGGTTTCACGAGTTCCCAGCAGATTCAAATTCGGACCATGCAGCACCAGAATCCGATCCACGGTTTTGTGATACCTTTCTATTTGGGGGGCCCGTGCGGTACGGTAGTTCCTCCGATGAACCCAAACCCCACGGCAGCCACAGGCAAAGCCTGATGTCTGCCTTACAGTTCCGTTTTGAGTTGCGTGGCGGCGCGTCGGAGAAGGAACCGCGCCTTTCCCAAATTTCCGTCGGCTTGGATCACAAGGATCAAGAAGTAGTCAGCCGTGACCTGTCGGAGGATCGCCACGGAGCGTTCGGCGCTGGTTACCAGTTCCACGATCCCTCCGAACCCGACCGAGTCGCCCAACTTTCCGGCCGTCTTAAGCAGCCCGCTGAACTCGGCCCCGAGGGCCTGGAGATCGAGTTGTCCGTCCCGCTTCCGCTCTTCGACCACGATCCCGTCCATCCCGACGAGGGCCGTCCCTTGTGACTCTTCAAGATCTTCGGTCACCTGCTGCAGCGTATCGCCCAAGCTCATCAGCCTTGCCCTTTTTTGATGCTGTCCAACCAGGATTGAAGCCGCTGGATCTTGAGCATCTTTTGTTGATCCCGGTCGCCGGCGGGTGCGGCCTCCGCTGGGGGTGACGTTTTGGGGGCTTCCGGCGGCGCGGTGGGAGCGGGCGGAGAGGCTTCGGCCGCCGATTTCGTATTGGTCTTGAGTTGCGGACCCTCGTTCAGCAACCGTGCTAGGTCGACGGTTTCATCCAGTTTTTTGAACAAGGCCTGATTGGTAGGATCGTTCGCCAACAATCGTCGATAGATCGCGATTCCCTTCTCATAAAATCCTTGCTTGACATACAGATCGGCCAAGGCCTCGGTGGTGATTTCTTCGGTCGGCGGAGAAGCGACGGGTCCTTGTTTAACGGACGGCTCTTGGGAGGACACCTTTCCTGTCTCGGGGACCTCGGGTGTCTTTCCTGTCGCAGGCACTTCCGATCCCGGCGCGCCCAAGATCTCCTCCAGGGATGGGAACGTCTCTTTCAGTTCGACCGCAGAGGGTTCAGGGCCCGCAACGTTTCCCCCGAATGATGGCGTTTCGATCCGCGGCACCGGGGCTTCGACCGGTGCGGGTGATACTTCCACGGGTGTTGGCGGCGCCTCTGTCGGCGCCGGTGAAATTTCGGCCATGGCCGGCGCACTCTTTGGTGGGGGCTCGGTATGGGAAGTCCGCTCTACTTGCATTTTAACGGACGCCGGTTCGGCTGAAACGGTCATTTGTTCCTGCGTCTTTTGTCGTTGTGACGCTTCGATGCGGTCCAACTCATCGAGGATGATCTTCATCTCGGCATCCTTGGGATTGGTCAACAAAACCGCCTTGCAGGAAATCCGCGCCTTGTCCCTCTGACCTGCGTCCTTGTAAAGTTTGGCCAGTTTCCGGTGGGCGAGGAGGTTTTCGGGATCGGCCTTAATCACCTGTTCAAATTCCGCTCTTGCCTCGGCAATCTGACCCGTTTCCATGTATACTTTACCCAGAATTGCCCGGGCCGTATGAAAGTTTGGATGAACTTTCAAACCGTCGGTCAAAACGATCATAGCCTCGTGGGTCATTCCAGACTTCAAGTATTCTTCCGCCAACGGTACAAAGAGCCTCGACTTCGGGTCTTTGCTTAATTTTTCGGACAGCTTGACAATTTCCGGGGAAAGAGGTTTCTCCCGTCCCTTTTTAGTATCCATAGACCTCCAAGAGAAATTAAAGATCGGGCCGTTTCATCATAACAAATCCCGAGGAAAAGTCAACGAACCGGCCGGTTTCCCATTCCCGATCGACTTTTTAACTCCTTGACCCGATCCAGGACCCGCTCGGCCACTTCGGCCTTCGATAATTTGGGCAGGGACGTCGTCTCACCGTGGGCATCAATGAACGTGACAATATTGGTGTCCAGGTCAAATCCCGCCCCCTCCTGGGTCACGTCATTGGCCACAATCAGATCGAGTCCCTTCTGCTCCAGTTTAGATCGGGCCCGGTTCAATACGTCCTCCGTTTCGGCGGCAAAGCCGATCAGGGTTCGATGGCCCTGCTGGGATCGGACTTCCGACAAGATGTCCGGGGTGGGCTCGAGTTCAAGGAAGAGGGCTTCATTTTCTTTTTTAATTTTTTGTCCCGCCCTCCGTCGGGGACGATAATCGGCGACCGCAGCCGCCATAATGAGTACGGTCACCTCGGGCCAACATCGCAAAACCGCCTCGCGCATCTCCTCCGCGGACTGGACCGAAATCCGTTCCACCTTTGCGGGAGTTGGGAGATGAGTTGGACCGCTGATCAGGATGACCCGCGCACCGCGTCCCTGGGCCGCTCGCGCCAGGGCGTAGCCCATCTTACCCGAGGATCGATTCGTGATGTACCGCACCGGGTCGATCGGTTCCCGAGTCGGTCCGGCCGTCACCAACACCGTCTCCCCTTTGAGGTCTCCCCGTTTTTTCAGTCGGCTTAAGACGGCCTCCACGATCCGGCTCTCCGTAGCCAACCGGCCCATCCCTTCCTTGCCGGAGGCCAAAGGACCTTCTTCGGGAGAAACCACGTGAATACCGAGGCCGTTTAATACGGAAAGATTGCGCTGAAGCACGGGATGATTCCACATATCGCCGTCCATGGCCGGTGCGATCACGATCGGAGACGAACTCGCCACGACGAGCGTGGTTAGGAGATCATCCGCGATTCCGTTCGCGATTTTGCCGATGATATTGGCGGTTGCCGGTGCAATCAGAATCAGGTCGACCTGTTCGGCCAGCGTAAGATGGCGAATTTCATCGCTGGGATCAAATAAGCTCGTGAAGACGGGACGACGGGAGAGGACTTGGAAGGTCAGCGGCGCAATGAATTGCTGGGCGGAGGAGGTCATCACCACCGTCACCTGCGCCCCGGCCTGGACCAATTGCCGAAGAATCAGGACTGACTTGTAGGCCGCGATGCTGCCCGTGACGCCCAAAAGGATATGTTTGCCCTGAAGATCCATTTCCATTCGGGTTTCCGTATCACTCTTCCGGCTCGACGATGGGGAGTTCTTCCTCCTTGCGGTCACTGAGATAGATGTTCAGGTCTTTTTTGATTTCGCTTTCATCCTCCTGCGGCAACAACGCCTTGGCCCTGGCCCTGGCTCGGGCCCGGTCCTCAATCTCCCGGGCCACCATGGCCTCTTTCATGGCCACCTTGGCCTCCTTCCCCGTCATGAAGCCCGTCTTCCCTTGCAGGACCTCGTCCAAGGCGACTGTGGTTTCCTTGGTAAACTTGCTCGTGACCAGGGATTTGGATCCCTGCATCAGCTGGCGTGCCCGTTGCGCAGCGATGATGACCAACCGGTACCGGCTGTCGATCTTGGTATCATCAAAATCCGTAATCAACGACATAATATCCATCTTTCCGTTCCCTCCCTTTTACGTTTCTCCGTGCTCCTTCAAAAACTGCTCGCGAATCCAGACCTGATCGGCATGAGTGATCCGGATGCGCTCGGCCAGAATGACGGATTCCAAATCACGGCTGGCCTTTTTAATTTCATCATTGATGATGATATAGTCGTAATCACTAAAATTTCGGATCTCTTCTCGAGCCACACGCCACCGTCGTTCGATTTCTTCCGGCGTATCCGATCGCCGTTCCCGAAGACGCTCCATCAAGACCGACATGGATGGGGGGAGGACGAAGATGAAAATTCCGTCCGGAAACCGTTTCTTTAATAATTTGGCCCCTTGAACATCGACATCCAGAAGAACGTCCATCCCGCCCGCCATCGTCCGTTTCAGGAAACCGGCATGGGTTCCGTAGAAATTATTATGGACCCTGGCCCATTCCGCAAATTCATTCCGCTCGACCATACGCATGAATTCGGCTTCTGTGATGAAGAAGTAATCCTTGCCGTTCACCTCGTTTGACCGGGGCGCCCGCGTAGTGTAAGAAATCGAATACAATAGACCGGGCATCGTGTGCGCCATCTCGCGGCACAACGTCGTCTTCCCCGCACCGGAGGGGGCTGACACCACCAATAGCAGTCCCGTTCTTTTGGACATCCCCTCCCGTCCGTTTCCCGGTGATATCCCGACGTCGGCCATACCGCGTCCCGCCCGTCATTCGATGTTTTGAACCTGTTCCCTCAGTTTTTCCAATTCACTCTTGATGCCGACGACCTCCATCGCGATCAAGGCATCGCTGGCCTTGGAGCCGACCGTGTTAATCTCTCGATTCATTTCCTGGATCAGAAAATCCAGGCTTCGCCCGACGGCTTCTTTGCCTAGGATCATGGCCTTGAACTGATTCAGGTGACTCTTGAGGCGGGTCAACTCTTCGCTCACGTCCGATCGCTCGGCAAAAAGCGCCACTTCCTGGGCCAAACGGGCCGGATCCAATTTCACGCCTTGGGTGAGGCGTTCGATGCGATCGTGGAGACGGGACTGATAGCCTTGAACCATCGCCGGAATACGCTTCTGGATGCGACGCAACCCCCGTTCGATCATCCGAAGACGCTGGCGAAGATCGTGGACCAACGCCCGACCCTCCTTCCGGCGCATGCCTTCCAACCGGTCCATGGCGACTTTCAGAAGGTCCTGAACCTGCGCCGCCAGGGCGTCCGTCGTCTCGGCCATTTCAGCGGTCGTGATAATGTCCCTGAAACCCATCAACAAGCCGAGATCCACCTGGCCCGGCAATTCGAGTTTGTTCTTGAGGTCTTTCAGAATCCGGGAATACTGGCGGGCCAGTTCAAGGTCGACATCGAGATGTTTCGGTTGCTCGTTTGCACCGTTGATCGACACGGCCAGTTCCAGCCGGCCGCGGGTAAATCGTTGCTGCAGCTGTTTCTTCAGAACGGTCTCGAGGGGAAGCAAAAGCTTGGGCAGCCGAACCGTGATGTCGCAGAATTTATGATTGGTCGACCGAAGCTCCGCAACGATCGTCAGGTCGCGATAACTTCCCTCGCTTCGGCCGTAGCCGGTCATGCTTTCGATCATCAAATCTCGCCTTGTTTATAAACCGGTTATTATATAGATAACGGTCCGGATTGTCAAACAAACCGCCGCGGCGACCGGGACTAATCGGCTCCGCGCTCCTGTTTGAAATAGCTGCAGATCGGCTTAAGGTCGCAGTCCGGACACAGTGGATTTTTCGCCTTGCAAACGTAGCGACCGTGCAGCAGCAGCTGAAGCGAGACGCGGGTCCATTTCTTTTCGGGAATGCATCGACCGAGTTCCGTCTCGATTTCATCCGGATCCTCCGATCGGGTCAAGCCGAGGCGTTGACTGACCCGACGGACATGGGTATCCACAACGATGGCCGGCAGAGCGAAACAGTTCCCGAGTATGACATTGGCGGTCTTTCGCCAGACACCGGGAAGCCCGATCAATTCCTCCATCGTCTGCGGAACCCGGCCGCCGTGTTTATCGACCAGGGCCTGACAGCAGCGAATGATGTTCTTGGCCTTGTTTTTGTAAAAGCCGGTGGAGCGGATTTCCCGTTCCAAGACAGCCGGATCGGCCTTGGCGTAGTCCTTTGCGCTCTTGTATTTTTTGAACAGACGGGGCGTGACCTTGTTGACGCGATCATCCGTGCATTGGGCCGAAAGGATCGTCGCGATCAGAAGCTCAAGGGGATTCGAGGAATGAAGTTCGACCTTCGGATCCGGAAATTCCCGGTCGAGAACCTTGATGAGATGAACGAGTTTCTTCATCATGATGAGAGGGCTATGTACAAATCGGTCCGTCGATCCAGAAATAGATGATTGAACCGGTTCAACGCCTTATGCCGGGCCTCGCGGGGGTTGATCTCGACTATCTTGAGCCTCTCTTTATTCCTCGGGGCCCGAAATAGGATGCGGCCTTTGGGATCGACGACTTCGCTCTGGCCGATATAGGTCAGCCGCTTCTTGTTGCCGCGTCGCTCGGAGCCGATCCGGTTCGCCGTGATCGCGAAAACGCCGTTTTCAAGACAGCGGGTGACCATGGCATCCGGGCAATACGGCAGAACGAGATTGGCGGGGTGACAAATAATCTCGGCACCGGCCAATGCGAGGGATCGGGCCGTTTCCGGAAAGAACCAGTCGAAGCAGACCATGATCCCGATCCGCGCCTTTCCGATGTCGTACCAGCGGAACCGGTTCATCCCGGGCTTGAACCAGAGTTTTTCTTCATAAAACAGGTGTACCTTCCGATAGGTCGCCACGTAACCCGTGGGACCGACCAGCACGGCCGAGTTGTAAAAGCTTTTCCCGGCCCGCTCGGGAAGACCGGCCACAATCCAGAGCTTTTTATCCTTGGCGAACTCACCCAGACGCCGTGTCGTAAATCCTTCCGGAACTTCTTCCGACAGCGCGGCCACCTCGCGTCGAGAAATGAATTGGTAGCCGGCGTTGAAAAGCTCCGGTAGCACGATCAGATCCGCCTCGCCCCGGGCGATCCGATCCAGACGCCGCAGGACCGACTCCACGTTTCGTCGGATCTCCCCGAACACGGGCCCGAACTGATAAAATCCCGCGCGAATCATTGTGGACGATCGCCCCGGCCCCTCTCCGACAACAGTTTCATGAGTCCTTCTTCATCCAGGATTTGAACACCCAGATCCCGAGCCTTGGCGAGTTTGCTCCCCGCGTCCGCGCCGGCGATGACATAATCCGTTTTTTTCGATACACTGCCGGTCACCTTGCCGCCCAACGCCTCGATCTTCTCCTTGGCCTCATCCCGCGTCAGGCTTGGAAGCGCACCGGTCAGCACAAACGTCTTTCCCCGCACCGGCGAGGGCGTTTCGACGGTTTCGGCGCTCTCGATAAAGGTCAGGCCGAGATCCAGCAGCTGTTTGACCCCCTTTTGATTCTTGGGGTTTCTAAAATATTCGACGATCGACCGGGCCGCATTCGGCGGAAGATCAAATTCTTCCTGCAGCGTTTGTGCGTCAAGCCGCATCAATCGCTCGATGCCGCCGGAGCCCACGGCCAGCCGCTCCGCCGTCGACGGTCCGATGCCCGGAATTTCTAGACTGGCGATGAACTGCCCCAGCGTCGTTTTTTTCGGCCCTCCCGCCTCCCGCGCCCAGCGCACGCCCGCGGCTCTCAACTGCGCGATCACCTTCCGGTTGTGCGGCTCTGAAAAAAACTGGAGGATGGACTGGGATACTTCGGGTCCGATATCCTCCACGTAACGGAGGGTTGGCTCATCGGCGTCCATCAAGGGAGCGAGCTCCCCGAAAAAGCGGGCCAACTCTTTCGCCGTCGCCTCCCCCACGTCCGGGATTCCGAGCGCGTAGATGAACCGCGCCAGCGTCGTGCGTTTGCTGGCCTCGATCGCCATCACCAGGTTTTTGGCGGACAGCTCGGCCATTCGCTCCAGCCCGGCGACCGTCGGGACATCCAACCGGTAAAGATCCGCCGGAGTTTCAACCAGGCGATTGTCCACCAGCTGATCCACCCGTTTTTCACCCAGTCCCTGAATGTCCATGGCCCGGCGGCTTGCAAAATGCAAAATGGCCTGCTTTCGTTGCGCGGGACAGTACAGACCCCCGCTGCACCGGGAGATCGCCTCGCCCGGCAGCCGGACGACCTTCGATCCGCAGACGGGACAGACCCTCGGCATGACGAATTCCCTCCCGTCTTTCCGTCGGCGATCCGGCACCACGCTCACCACCTCCGGGATGACGTCCCCGGCGCGCCGGACGATGACCGTATCGCCGATCCGGACGTCTTTCCGGCGGACCTCGTCTTCGTTATGCAGCGTCGCATTGGTCACCGTCACACCGCCCACGAAGACCGGTTTGAGACGGGCCACCGGAGTGACGGCGCCGGTTCGCCCCACCTGGACGTCGATGTCCACCACTTCCGTCGTGGCCTCCTCCGCGGGGAATTTATGCGCCAGGGCAAAGCGCGGCGCGCGCGCCACAAACCCCATCCGCTCCTGCTGGTCCAAATCGTTGACCTTGTATACTACCCCGTCAATGTCATACGGCAGCGTTTCACGTTTGGAGCCGATGAACCGGTAGTAATCCAAAAGCCCTTGAACCCCGCGCACGACCTTCCGCTCGGGGCAAACCGGAAATTTCTGGGTAACGAGAAAATTCATCAACGCACTGTGCCTGCGGGGCAATGACCGTCCTTCAACCCCCTCCAGCGCGTAGGCGAAAAACGTCAGATGCCTCGCGGCGGTCATGCGCGGGTCAAGCTGCCGGAGGGCGCCGGCGGCGGCGTTGCGCGGGTTGACGAATAGTTTTTCGCCCTTTCGGGCCTGTTCCTGATTCAGGCGTTCGAAATCTCGCTTGAGCATCAGGACCTCGCCCCGGACTTCCAACCAAACCGGCGGCGGTTCGGACGGCAACCGCAGCGGAATGACCTTGACGGTGCGCAGGTTGGCCGTGACCTCCTCACCCGTGTAACCGTCCCCGCGGGTCGCGCCCCGCACCAGCAGACCGTTTTGATAGGACAGACTGACCGCCGCGCCGTCGAATTTCGGCTCCACGGCGTATTCCACCACCTCGATGTCCAACTGCTCGCGGATCCGGCGGTCGAAGGCGACGACTTCCTCCTCCTCGAATGCGTTGTTGAGGGACAACATCGGCGTTCGGTGGGTTACCGTCGCGAACTCGCTCAGCGGTGCGGCGCCCACCCGCTGCGTGGGGGACTCGGGAACGACCAGTTCGGGGTAGTTCGCCTCCAGCGCCTGAAGTTCCCGGAACAGCTTGTCGTATTCGACGTCCGGGATCGTCGGCGCGTCGAGGACGTAGTAACGATAATTGTGCAGCTCGATGGCCTCGCGCAATGCACGCACCTGCTTGATCACGTTCGCCGGCACAGACATCTCAGGCGTCGCTCCCGGTGAAATTTCCAACGACCCGACTGTACCGTGCCGCCCTCGGGTATGTCAAGTGAGCATCGGGCTTCGTCCCCGCGAACGCTTCACTTTTTCCTTGACAAAGTTTATCCCTGTGATATAAAACAAGGTGGTTCGAGTTCGAATTTTTATCCGATCACGTGATCCCCGATCTTGCACGCTTAACCATAGATCAACAACCAACGTGGCCGAATGAGAAAAATCAGAGGAGAAATATAATGACAGGACAGGATTATTTGTTCACTTCGGAATCCGTCACCGAAGGACATCCCGATAAAATTTCGGACCAGATTTCGGACGCCATCCTGGATTCCATCATCAGCCAGGATCCGTATTGTCGCGTGGCCTGCGAAACCTTGGTGACCACCGGACTGGCCTTCGTCGCGGGAGAGATCAGCACCACCTGCTACGTCGAGATTCCGGACATCGTGCGCGAAACCATCAAAGAGATCGGCTACACGCGGGCCAAGTACGGTTTCGATTACGAGACCTGCTCCGTGATCACCTCGATCCATTCCCAATCCCCGGACATCGCCCAAGGCGTGGATACCGGTGGCGCGGGCGATCAGGGCATCATGTTCGGTTACGCCAGCAACGAGACACCGGAGTTTATGCCCACGCCCATCATCCTGGCCCATAAGCTGACCCGTCGGCTGACAGAGGTCCGGAAAAAGGACATCCTGGCGTACCTTCGGCCCGATGGGAAATCCCAGGTCACCGTGGACTATCGGGACGGCAAACCGGTCCGAGTCACGACGGTCGTCATCTCGGCACAGCACAGCCCGGAGGTGTCGTTAAAGGAAATCCGTGAAGACATCATCGAGAAAGTCATCAAACCCATCATCCCCCCCGAACTCATGGATGAGGAAAAAATCATTTATCACATCAACCCCACCGGCCGTTTCGTCGTCGGTGGTCCGCAGGGCGATACCGGCGTGACGGGTCGGAAAATCATCGTGGACACCTACGGGGGTGTCGGGAGCCACGGCGGCGGAGCCTTCTCCGGCAAAGACCCTTCGAAGGTCGATCGCTCGGCGTCCTACATGGCCCGGTACATCGCCAAAAATATCGTCGCGGCCGGCCTCGCCGACCGTTGCGAGATCCAGATGGCCTATGCCATCGGGGTCCCGGAGCCCGTATCTATCCTGGTCAACACCAAAAACACCGGCAAAGTTCCGAGTCAGAAGATCCTGAAGCTCGTGCAAAAACATTTTCCCATGACGCCCAAGGGAATGATCGATCACTTAAAACTCCGACAACCGATCTACAAAAAGACCGCGGCCTACGGTCACTTCGGCCGAAACGAGCCGGGGTTCACCTGGGAGAAGACCGATTTGGCCGACACCCTCCGAAAGGAAGCCGGATTATAATGGATTACGATATTAAGGATATTCGTCTCGCGCAAAAGGGCCTGCTCCGGATGGAATGGGCGCAACAAGAAATGCCCGTCCTGGATCTGGTCAACCGACGTTTCAAAAAAGAGCTGCCGCTGAGAGGGACCCGGGTCTCGGCCTGTCTTCACGTCACCACCGAGACGGCCAACCTGATGACCACCCTGAAGGCCGGCGGGGCCGATGTGGTGCTCTGCGCCTCCAACCCGCTCAGCACACAGGACGACGTCGCCGCCGCGTTGGTCGAGTATTTCCATATCCCGGTCTTTGCGATCAAAGGGGAAGACAACGACACCTACTACCGCCATATCCAGGCGGCCCTGAATCACCGGCCCATGATCACGATGGACGACGGCGCCGACCTCGTCTCGACGCTTCATTCCAAGCGGAAAGACCTCTTGAAGGACATCATCGGAGGCACCGAGGAGACCACGACCGGCGTGATCCGCTTGAGAAGCATGGCCGCCCGGGGCGTTCTGAAATTCCCGATCGTCTCGGTCAACGACGCCAACACGAAGCACCTGTTCGATAACCGTTACGGCACCGGTCAGAGCACCGTAGACGGAATCCTGCGCGCGACCAATCGAATGGTGGCCGGGACGGTTTTCGTGGTCAGCGGCTACGGCTGGTGCGGGCGCGGCCTCGCGATGCGGGCCAAGGGGATGGGCGCCGACGTCGTCGTCACGGAAATCGATCCGCTCAAGGCGATCGAGGCCGTCATGGACGGTTTTCGCGTCATGCCCATGGCCGAAGCCGCACAAATCGGCGACTTCTTCGTCACCGTCACGGGGGATATCAAGGTCGTCCGCCGGGAGCATTTCGCCGTCATGAAGGACGGGGCGGTCATCTGTAATTCGGGTCATTTTAATGTCGAAATCGACATCCCCGCGCTTGAGAAAATGAGCAAGCGGAAGCGAGCGATTCGTGAGTTTGTGGATGAGTACACCCTGTCCAACGGACGACGGATCAATCTGCTCGGGGAAGGCCGCCTCATCAACCTCGCGGCCGCGGAGGGTCATCCGGCCAGCGTCATGGACATGAGCTTCGCCAATCAAGCCCTCTCGGCCGAATACATGGTGAAGCATTCCAAAAAACTGGAACGAAAGGTATATCCCGTTCCGGCCGCCATTGACCAGGAAATCGCCCGGTTGAAGCTGAAAGGCATGGGGATCCAGATCGATCGGCTCACCAAAGAACAGGAGAAATATCTCGCCTCCTGGGAGATGGGCACGTAGAAGTCGGGATTCCAAACATCTCCATATCCTTCCGAACATTAAAACGCCGCAAAATCGCTACGTTAATTATTTTAGGGCTGTTTGAAGAACCCCGCCTTTCCCACCGGGGATTTCCCTTGCCGTAAGAATTCAGTATTACCCAGCGAGCAAGGCGAGCGACCTTCCCGCCGGCAGGCGGGGAGGTGGAGGCTCCATTCCGCCTTAGGCGGATGGAGGGGGCCACGCGAGCCCCCACAAAAGAGTGGTATAATATTTCATGACGAATCAACAAATCGCGGACGCGTTCCGGGCCATCGCGGATCGATTACAGCTGGCGGGGGCTAATCCCTATCGGGTCCGGGCTTACCGGATCGCCGCGACGAATCTTGAACGCCTGAGTGATTCGGTGGCAGATCTCGCCGATCGCGGACAGTTAAAAAAAATCCCCGGGATCGGCAAGGAGCTGGAACGGAGAATTCTTGAAGGACTAAAAACGGGGGCCATCCGTGAATCCGAAGACAACAGTCCGGCGTCCGAAACCATTCCGTTCGAATTACCCGGGCTCGATCCGAAATTGGCACTGTTACTCTATAAACGATTTCAGATCGAAAACCTACAAGACCTTGAACAACTCGCCCGATCCCATCTTCTTCGAACGCTTCCGGAACTGGGGACCGAATTGGAGCGCCAGATCTTGGCGGGTTTGGAGAACTTAAAAAAGAACGAGCGTCGTTTGCAATCTCCTTGACTCGCGAGAAAGGGGGCTGTGATGGTTTCCAGACGTTTCGGAATAGAAAAAGCGATTGTCCACGGTTTGTTGGCGCTGGGGATCCTGATGTTGACGTTGGGGAACCGCCTCGCCTATGCCCAAGAGAAAACCGCGCCCCCCATCACCGTCGAAGAAGCGGTGATCGCGCCCCGCGTCGAGAATCTGACGCCGGTCGGGCCCGACGTTTCGTTCGATTCGAGCGTGGGGAAACTCTATTGCTTCACGCGAATCAATACCGGCCAGCCTCCGACCGTCATCAAACATCTCTGGTTCCAAGGGGATCGGATGGTGATGGAAGTGACCCTCCCGGTCAAATCGGCGAACTGGCGCACCTACAGCACGAAGACGATCCTGCCCTCCGCCACCGGCTCCTGGAAAGTGGACGTCACTTCCGAGGACGGAACCGTCCTGAAAACCTTGAGTTTCACGATCCGATAAGGAAGAACAACACCCGCCTCAAACCAACTCTCCGATTCCGAAACTTGACAAACCCCTGTTTGGAACGATATATTATTTTTCCAGCTATGAGCGCCATGATTTTCTTCCAGTCATTTCCATTACGGTTGGTCCCTCCAACATCCGCCGTCGAAGACTCGCCGTGAATTTGCCGACAGGATTTGTCCATTGACCGTGGGAAAAGAATTTTCGCTGATGAGAGACCCGAGCCTTCTATGATTAACGTTCAAAACCTCACGAAACGATACGGAGATCTCACCGCCATCGAGGATGTGACGTTCAACGTGGAGAAGGGCGAGATCCTGGCCTTCCTCGGACCGAACGGCGCGGGAAAGACCACCACGATGCGCATCCTCACCTGTTTCATGCCAGCCACCGGCGGGACGGCCACCGTCGCCGGTTACGATATATTCGAACACCCCGAAGAGGTCAAGAAGCGCATCGGCTATCTCCCCGAGACGCCTCCCCTTTACACCGAGTTGACGGTCACGGAGTATCTCGGCTTCGTTTCCAGGATCAAAGGCATCGAACGGAAGGATCGCGCGCCGGCGCTGACGCGGGTGTTGGAGCGCTGCGCGCTGACCGATGTCCGACATCGCCTGATCGGGAACCTCTCACGGGGATACCGTCAACGCGTCGGTCTCGCCCAGGCCTTAATCCACAACCCCGAGGTTCTGATCCTGGATGAACCGACCACGGGCCTGGATCCGAAGCAAATTATCGAGATGCGGCAGGTGATCAAGGAACTGGCCGGACAGCATACGGTCATTCTCAGCACGCACATTCTTCCCGAAGCCACCGCCGTCTGTCAGCGCGTGGTGATCATACATAAGGGCCGGATCGTGGCGGTCGACACGCCCGACACGCTGTCGGCGCAGCTTCGCCGGTCGGAAAAGGTTCGTTTGACGCTCCGGACGCCTTCGCCCGAGACCGCCGACGCGTTAAAAACCGTGCCGGGCGTTGTTTCGATCTTCCAAGAACCCTCGGCCGACGGCCAGGTGTTTATGGTGGAATGCGAGCTGGGCCGCGACATCCGGACCGAACTGGCCGCCCAGGCGGTCCGCCGCGGCTGGGGATTGATCGAACTGGCCGCGGTCAGACTGTCGCTTGAAGACGTCTTCCTCCAGTTGACCCAGGAAGAATCGAAACCGGATGAAACGAAAGAAGAGGTCATGAAAGGAGAAACGTCTTGAGGAGCACGCTCGCCATCATGGGGAAGGAGCTTCGTATTCTTTTTACCTCCCCGATCGCCTACGTCGTGGCGGCGATGTTTGTTCTGATTTCGGGTTACTTATTCTACAGCATCGTCCTTTTTGCCAGCAGTCAGAGCATGCAGATCATGCGTGTGCAGGGCGCCCTCCCTCAGATCAATCTGAACGATCTGGTCTTCCGCCCCACCTTTCACAACATGGCGGTGATCCTGATGCTCACCCTGCCGCTGATCACGATGCGCCTGCTGGCCGAAGAGAAAAAGATCAAAACGATCGAGTTGCTTTTGACTTCCCCGGTGCCGTTGACGGCCATTGTGATGGGGAAATACCTGGCCGCACTGGTGGTCTTCACGCTGATGCTGGCCCTGACCGCTTATATGCCCCTGCTGATGTGGTATTACGGATCCATCCAATGGATGCCGATCCTGACCGGCTATCTCGGAATCTGGCTTCTGGGCGGCGTCTTCATCGCGGTCGGCCTGCTGGCATCGTCGCTGACCGAAAATCAAATCATCGCCAGTTTTATTTCGTTCGGCGCGGTCCTCATTTTATGGCTGATCGGCTGGGTCTCCCAGGCTGCCGCGGACACGTCATGGGGATCGTTTTTAACATATCTATCCATCGGCGAGCATACCGAGAATTTCATCCGGGGAATGATTGACACCGAGGACCTGGTCTACCAGGCGACCTTGATCATCGTGGGACTTTTCATCACCCACCGCGTCCTGGAGTCACAGCGGTGGAAGTGAAACCCACGGTTCAGCTCGTGGGGATTTCACCCAGCGAGCAAGGCGAGCGGGAGGGGGAGGACTTCGACGAGCTCAGTCGAGTCGCTCCATCTGGCTCCGCCAATGAAAGCGAGGATCGGGCTTCGCCCGTCCGAGCGCGGGGCGTGGGGGCATCGGAGGAGCGAAGCCCCGCACGGGCCACCATATATAATGGCGGCGACGCGAGCCCCTATAAAAAGGAAATAAGGCCATGTTGAACTCGTTGAGCAAAGCCTCCGGCTGGTTGGGCTTTTTAACGGCGATCGCCGCCGTCGTCGCCTATCAAATCAATCCCGAATGGAAGCCCTACGTCTCCTTGGCGGAGCTGACGGCGCTCGGCCTGTTGGTCTTTTTCTTCATCGTTCATTTCGAAACCCTCAAATCTTTTTCGGCGCGTCGCTCGACCAAACTCGGGCTCAACAGCGTCCTCATGGTCCTGATCTTCATCTCCATCCTGGGGATCCTGAACTTTATTCTGTCCCGGCATCATCTTCGATTCGATTTCTCGGAAACCTCCTCCTTCTCCCTGGCCCCGCAGACGCTTCAGGTCTTAAAAGACCTGAAAAAAGACGTGAAGCTCACCGCCTTCGTCTCGGATCAAGGTCCGACCCGTTCCCGAACCAAGGACCTGTTGAGCGGTTACAGCTATCACAACCCGCGAATCACGTTCATGCTAGTCGATCCCGACAAAAAACCGTCGCTGGCCAAACAATACGGAATCACCCAGTACGACACCCTGGTGCTCGAGAGCGGAAAACAGGAATCCCAGATCAAGACCATCGACGAACAGGAATTGACCAACGCGATCATCCGGGTCGTTCAGGAGGAACGTCGCAAAATCCTTTTCCTGGAGAATCACGGGGAGCACCGCCTTTCGGATCAGGAGAAAGCCGGCTACTCCCGCGTGAAGGACAGCCTCGAGAAACAGGGATTCGATGTCGGATCGCTCTCCCTCCTGGAAGAAGGAAAGGTTCCCGATAAAACGGCCGTGCTGGTCATTCCCGGCCCGCAAAAAGGTTTTCTCCCGCAGGAAAAGGCCTCGCTGTCCAGCTATCTGGCCGCCAACGGGAAGGTCCTGCTGCTTCTCGACCCCGATGTTCAGGTCAATCTGGACGACTTCCTATCCCAGTGGGGGGTCAAAATGGGAAAGGGGCTGATCGTCGATCCCGTTTCCCGGCTGCTGGGCGGGGATTTCACGGTGCCGGTCGTGACGAACTATCCCCCCCATGACATCACGAAAAATTTCAATCTCGCCACCTTTTTCCCGGTCGCCCAATCGGTCAATTTCGATTCAAGCCGCGCCCCGGAGTTCGATTATAAACCCCTCGCGCAGACCAGCGACAACAGCTGGTCCAAGACCCGTCTGACCGAATCCCGGCTGAATTTCAATCCAGGGGAAGACGTCCGGGGGCCGTTGACCCTGGCCGCCGTGATCACCCGGAAAACACTCCCCGGCTCGCCGGAGCCCCATCCGCACGAAACCCCCGCGAAGGCCGATTCGCCCGAGGCCGCGGCCAACGAAGCGCGGCCGACGCTGGTCGTGTACGGCGACTCGGACTTTGCCGCGAACGGTTCCTTCAATTTCTCCGGAAACGGGGACCTGTTCTTAAACACCGTCACCTGGATGGCTCAGGAAAAGGGCCTGATCTCGATTCGGGCGAAGGAAACCCATTTTACCCCGCTTTTCCTTTCGAGGGCCCAGGGAACGGTCCTGATGTACGTCTCGCTCCTGGTCCTGCCCGGCGCTGCATTCATCACCGGGATGGCCATCTGGAGACGTCGGCGGCTTTTATAGTGCGCGGTAAATTTACAACGACGATCATCCTGGCCGCCGTGCTGCTTCTGCTCGGGGTCTACCTGGCCGTCGTTGAGATCCCGCATCAGAAAAAAGCCGGGGAGGCCGAACAGAACGCCGACCGGCTCTTTAAATTCGAGAGCAGCGATGTCGACACGGTCGAACTCCGGTACCCGTCCGGTCTGATCGAACTGAAAAAATCTCCCGAAGGAAAATGGCGGCTGACAAAGCCCCTCGAAGTGGATGCCGACCAGCGCGAAGTCCAGAGCCTGATCTCGACGGTGGCCGACGTCCGATTCACCCGTGTGGTCGAGGAGCAGGCCGCGAACCTTTCCGAGTTCGGTCTGGCCCATCCCAACGTGGACATTACACTCACGCTCCCCGACCGCGCGGAGCGAATCCTGATCGGCGATGAAGGACCGATGCCCAGCACCGTTTTCATTCAAAAGGACGGCGACCCGCGGGTTGTCCTGGCGCAGCAATGGATCAAAGGTTCGCTGACCCGGACGGCGTTCGATTTTCGAACGAAGATCATCCTTCCGATCGATCACGACAAGGTGGACCAGGTGGAACTCGAATTTCCCAAACAACATTTTCTGATAAACAAACCGGACAAACAATGGCTCCTGAAAAAACCGATGGAAGGGCCCGCGGATGAGGATGCGATAAACACGCTGACCCTGATGCTTCAAAACCTCCGGGCCGCGTTTTTCATCGACCCCGGACCGGACCATGAAAAGATATTAAAGAGCTTGAAAAAACCCCTCGTCACCGTCACAACGCGCACATCGGAAAACGGCGTCCAAAAATCGCAGACCGCGCGATTTTATACGGCGCCGGAGAAAGACAGCGTCTACGTCGTCACCGAGAACGACAAGCCAATCTATCGCGTGGCGAAGGCCAATATGGACGAACTCAAACCGGAGCTCTTCCACTATCAGGATAAACGCATGGTCAATGTTCCCCCGGATTCGGTGAAAGGAATCGAGATTCACACGCCGAAAGATCAATATAAGCTGGTATCGAAAGAAACCGGCTGGGCGATTAAGGACGAGACCCGGCCGATCAAACAGGACCTTGCTAAACGGCTAGTGGAGCAGATCGAAAAGCTCAAGGCATTCCAGGCCGCCGACGTCCCGGCGAAGAAATCGGCCACCGTCGGACTGAAACCGCCCGTCTATGAAATCCGTCTGGCCGACCAGAACCAAAAAACGCTTGCCGAACTCCGGCTGGGCAAGGAACTCAAGGGAATGCTGTATGCGCAGGGAAACACCCCGCTCGGCATCGCGCTGGTGAACAAGGATTTCCTGGACGAGATTCCCCGAAAGACGGAGCTGATCAAGAAGGAAGAACCGAAGAAAGAGACCAAACCCGATACCAAGAAGTAGGGGCGATCCTTGTGATCGCCCGATTCAATTCACGTTTAGCATCGTAAGGGCGCAACAAGCGGCGCCCCCACAATTACCCCTCACTGAAAACCTTTACCGCCTCTATCGCCTTCTTCCAGCCGCCATAGATTTTTTCCCGCTCCGCCTCCGAGATCCGCGGCTTAAAAATTTTTCCGGACTGATCTCTTGGAACCGCCGACGGGGAGTTCCACCAGCCGACAGCCACGCCGGCCAGAAGCGACGCGCCGAGTGCCGTGGCTTCGGTCACGCCGGAGCGGAGGATCGGTACGCCTAGCAGATCGGCCTGCGTCTGAACCAGCGAGGCGATGCGCGATCCGCCACCGCCGGCCGTCACGGTCTTGACTCGTATCGATCGGCTTCTCCGGAATGCCTCTA
>Ga0187773_10000057_pt1 | contig 46375 bp, 42 predicted proteins | sample 0216_BV02_MP05_1_FD_133133 | JGI IMG/M metagenome (GOLD analysis project Ga0187773, IMG submission 133133) | Tropical peat soil microbial communities from peatlands in Department of Meta, Colombia - 0216_BV02_MP05_10_MG | ecosystem: Environmental > Terrestrial > Soil > Wetlands > Peat | place...
CCGGCGGCAGCACGCGCGCGAGCGCCGCGGCCGCCTCGGAGGGGCGGAGGGACTTGTCGCGGACGGGCGTGTCGTGGACGGCGCTCACGGAATCGGCACCAGGATGGCTTGCCTACAATGATACCGTGACCGTCCACCTCCTCTATTACGCGGCCGCCGCGATCCTCGTCCTGGCGGGCCTCGCGGGGACCGTGCTTCCCGTGGTGCCGGGGACGCTCCTCGTCTTCGCGGGGCTGCTCCTCGCGGCCTGGGCGGACGGCTTCGCGCGCGTGGGGCCCGTGGGCCTCGCCATCGTCGGGGCGCTCGCGCTGCTCTCCCTCGCGGTGGACCTCGCGGCCTCCGTCCTCGGCGCGAAGCGTGTGGGCGCGAGCCCCCAGGCGCTCGCGGGCGCCACTCTCGGCGCGGTCGCGGGATTGTTCCTCGGCCTCGCCGGCCTGCTGCTGGGGCCCTTCATCGGGGCGGTCGTGGGCGAGCTCGCAGCGCGCCGCGAATGGCGGCAGGCGGGAAAGGTCGGGCTCGGCACGTGGCTGGGGCTCCTCTTCGCCGCCATCGCCAAGCTGGTGCTCGCGTTCCTGATGATCGCGACGTTCGCCGCCTTCTACGCCCTCAGCCGGTGAGCGGTCGCCGCCTCAGGACATCACGGCGAGCTGCTGGTTGGCGTTCTCGAGGCGGTCGACCAGCGTGTTGAGGAAGCGCTCGTCGAAGAGGCGCCGGCAGGAGAGCGAGGCGGCGCGCAGGTCCTCGGCCCGGATCTTCATCACGACGCAGTCGGAGGTCGTGGTGACCGTGGCCGAGCGGTGGGAACCGCCCTTGTCGTGGGCGAGGTAGGACATCTCCCCGAAGCAGTCCCCCGCGGTGAGGACCGAGAGCGTGCGCTTGCCGCGCGTCACGCGCACGTAGCCCCCGGCGAGGACGTAGAACGAGTCGCCGTGGTCGCCCTCCTTGATGAGCGCCGTGTCCGGGTGGAAGCGCGCCCAGCGGCTGATGCGCATCACCTCCCACAGCTCGTTCTCCGGGAAGTCGCGGAAGAACGGCAGCGTGCGCAGCAGGCTGAAGCGCTCCATCTCGGTCGGGTCGCGCTTCTCCGCGGTCTTCTGGTCCTTCTTCCACACCTCGGCGAGCGCCTGGCCGAACTCGTCCCAGGTGGCGTAGCGCTTCGCCGGGTCCTTGGCGATCGCCTTCATCACGATGGCGTCGAGCTGGGGCGAGACCTCGGGCCGGTGCGCGCTGGGAGGGTCCGGCTCGGTGTTCACGATCTGGTAGATCACGCTCATCGTGTTCGCCCCCGCGAAGGGCAGGCGCGCCGCGAGGAGGTAGTACATCACCACGCCGAGGGCGTAGATGTCGGTGAGGTGGGAAGCCTGCGCCGCGCCCGTCACGAGCTCGGGAGCCATGTAGGCGGGCGAGCCCACGTTGGTGATGATCGTGCGGTCGGAGACCGTGTTGATGGCCGCTCCGAAGTCCGCGATCTTGATGTCGGTACCCTCGTGGTGGAGGATGTTGCCCGGCTTGATGTCGCGGTGCGTGAGGCCGAGGGTCTGCGCGAAGGCGAGCGCCCGCACGCACTTGAACATGATCTCGGCCACTTCCCGGGGCTCGAGCAGGCTTTCGGGACGGCAGAACTTCTCGAGCGTGCCCCCCTCGACGTACTCCATCACGATGTAGCTGTACTTGTCCTCCACCACCGCGTCGTAGATCTGGACGATGTGCGGGTGGTTGAGCTTGCCGGCGAGCGCCGCCTCGTTGAGGAACATGCTGCGGTAGAACGCCCCGTCCTCGCGGTTCTTGAGGGCTTCGGGGTAGGCCACCTTGATCGCGACCTTGCGCTGGGCGAAAGGATCCTCGGCGAGGTAGACCTTCCCCGTGGCGCCCTTGCCCAGCTCCTCGATCACGTGGTACTTGCCGATCGCCTGGCGCGCGGTCATACGCAGCGCCCTCCGTCGACCTCGAGGCACGCGCCCGTCACGAACCCCGCCTCGTCGGAGGCGAGGAAAAGGGCCGCGTTGGCGACGTCGATCGGCTTCGACATGCGCCCCATGGGGATGGTCGCCACGAACTTCTTCCGGTTCTCGGGCGTGTCGGGCATGCCCATGAACATCTCGAGCAGGCCCGTCTCGCCGATCACGGGGTTCACCACGTTCACGCGGATCTTGTCGGGGCCGAGCTCGGCGGCCATCGAGCGCGAGGTGACGATCGCCGCGCCCTTCGAGCCGTTGTACCAGGTGAGCCCCGGACGCGGCCGCACGCCCGCGGTGGAGGCGATCGTCACGAAGCAGCCGCCCCCGGCGGCGCGGAAGTGGGGCACGGCGTGGCGGGCCGTGAGGAAGAGCGCCTTCACGTTGACCGCGTAGATGCGGTCGAACTCCTCCTCGCCCACCTCGAGCATCGGGCGGTTGCGGTGGGTGGTCCCGGCGTTGTTCACGACGATGTCGAGGCGGCCGTAGCCCTCGATCGCCGAGCGAACCAGCCGCGCGACGTCGGCGTCGCGCGAGACGTCGCCCGCCTCGGCGCGCGCCTCGCCGCCCGCATCGCGGATTGCCGCCGCCACGCGCCGGGCGCCCGCCTCCACGATGTCGTTCACCACGACGCGGGCGCCCTCCTCGGCATAGCGCCGGGCGATCGCCTCGCCGAATCCCGATCCCGCCCCGGTGACGATCGCCACCTTGCCCTGCAGTCGCATTCCGTTCCCATGGCCGCGCCGGCGGATGCCGCGGGAGCATTATCCCCGAAAGTGAAAACGCCGTCCCCGGGCGGCGGGAACGGCGTCCACGGCGGCGGGCGGCTAGAACAGGCCCGTGATCCGGCCGTCGTCCGTCACGTCGATCGCGCAGGCCGAGGGCACCTTCGGCAGCCCCGGCATCGTCATGATGTCGCCGCAGATCATCACGATGAACTCCGCTCCCGCCGCGAGCCGCACCTCCCGGATGTTCACCACGTGCCCGGAGGGCGCGCCGCGCAGCTGGGGGTCGGTCGAGAACGAGTACTGGGTCTTCGCCACGCAGATCGGGTAGTGGCCGTAGCCCGAGTCCTGGAGCTTGCGGATCTGCGCGCGCACCTTCGAGTCCGCGGTGATGTCGGAGGCGCCGTAGATCTTCGTCGCGATCGCCTTCATCTTGTCCCAGAGCGTGTCGTTCTCGCCGTAGACGAAGCGGAAGTCGTTCGGCTCGTCGCACAGGCGCACCACCTCGCGCGCGACGTCGAGCGCGCCCTTGCCGCCCTCGGCCCAGTGGCGCGCGAGGATCACCTTCGCCCCGTGGTGCGCCATCTTGTCCTGGAGCAGCCGGATCTCCTCGTCGGAGTCCTCGGTGCGGTGGTTGATCGACACCACGCAGGGCAGCCCGTAGTTGTTGCGGATGTTGTTCACGTGCCGCTCGATGTTGGTGATGCCCTTGGCGAGCGCCTCGAGGTTGGGCTTGCCGAGCTCCTTCACGTCCACGCCGCCGTGGTACTTGAGGGCGCGGATCGTGGCGACCAGGACCACCGCCGAGGGCCTGAGGCCCGTCTTCCGGCACTTGATGTCGATGAACTTCTCCGCGCCCAGGTCGGCTCCGAAGCCGGCCTCGGTCACCACGTAGTCGGCGAGCTTGAGCGCGGTCTGGGTCGCGAGCACGGAGTTGCACCCGTGGGCGATGTTGGCGAAGGGCCCCCCGTGGATCATCGCGGGCGTGTGCTCGAGGGTCTGGACCAGGTTGGGCGCGAGCGCGTCCTTGAGGAGCGCCGTCATCGCGCCGTGGGCCTTGAGGTCGCGGGCGAGGATGGGCTTCTGGTCGCGGGTGTAGCCGCAGACGATCTTGCCCAGGCGCTCCTTCAGGTCCTTCACGCTCGTCGACAGGCAGAAGATCGCCATCACCTCGGAGGCGACCACGATGTCGAACCCGTCCTCGCGCGGGTAGCCGTTCGCCGGCCCGCCCAGCGCGACGGTGATCTGGCGCAGCGCCCGGTCGTTCATGTCCACGACGCGCTTCCACGCGATGCGCCGCACGTCGAAGCCGAGCTCGTTGCCGTGGTTGATGTGGTTGTCGATCATCGCCGCGAGCAGGTTGTTGGCGAGCGCGATGCCGCTGAAGTCGCCGGTGAAGTGCAGGTTGATGTCCTCCATGGGGACCACCTGCGCGTAGCCGCCGCCCGCCGCCCCGCCCTTCATGCCGAACACGGGCCCGAGCGAGGGCTCGCGCAGGCAGATCATCGTCTTCCGGCCGATCTGGTTGAGCGCGTCTCCCAGGCCCACGGTGGTGGTGGTCTTGCCCTCGCCGGCCGGGGTCGGGCTGATGGCGGTCACGAGGACCAGCTTGCCGTTGGGCCGGGCCTTGAGGGTCTCGACGTAGGGCAGCGAGACCTTCGCCTTGTAGCGGCCGAAGGGCTCGATCGCGTCGTCGGGGATGCCGAGCTTCCTCGCCACGTCGGCGATGGGCTTCATCTTCGCCTTCTGGGCGATTTCGATGTCGCTGGGAACGGGCCGGGGTTTCGCCTCGCCGGCGACTGCGGTGAGCATGGGGATCTCCTCGAATGGCTTCGGTTGCGTCCCGGGGAGCCTCCCCCGGGAATCATGCCGCGAAGTATAGAAAGCGGGAGAATGGCGGGGCCTTGACTCGGGTCAAGCGCCGCCCGCCGCCCCCATGCACCCCCACGAAGCCCTGGTGCGCGAGTTCTTCGCCCGGTTCGCCGCCCGCGACGCCGAGGGGATGGCGCGCTGCTATCACCCGGAGGTCTTCTTCTCCGACCCCGTCTTCCCGCGCCTTCGGGGGTCCGACGCCGCGGACCTGTGGCGCATGCTGCTCGCGCGCTCGGCGGACCTGCGGGTAACGCTCGACGAGGCGGCGGGCGACGCGGACGGTGCGACGGCCCGCTGGACCGCGCGCTACACGTTCCGGGGCCGGCCCGTGGTGAACCGCGTGCGCTCGATGTTCGCGTTCCGCGACGGGCTCATCGCGCGGCACTACGACCACTTCCCGTTCGCCCGCTGGGCCGCGCAGGCCTTCGGGCCGTGGGGGGCCGCGCTGGGATGGCTCGGCCCGTTCAAGTGGATCGTGCGCCGCGATGCCGCCCGGGCGCTCGAGCGCTTCATCGATCGATCTCGGGCTTGAGGACCGGCGTGCCGAAGAACTCGCGCAGCAGGAACTGCTCGAGGGCGACGTTGTCCTCCGCGCGCGCCGAGAGCGTCACGACGCGCCCCAGGCGGCGCGAATCCCAGAGGAAATCGCCGCTGTAGTGGGTGCGGATGAGGGCGATCATGCTGCGCACGATCGCGAGGTCGATGTCCTCCCCGGACTTGGCCTTGACCTCGATCACCTCGCGCCAGCGCCGGTGCGTGTCGGGACGCCAGCCGTTGAAGGCGTACTCCGCGGTGAAGATGCCCTTGTCGAGGATCGTGAAGATGCCCCCCGTGCGATCGTCGCGCGTGAGGCTCTGCAGGTTGCGCTCGATGGCGCCGGCCACCTCGTCCTTGCCGGGAAGCTCCGCGCCGGGGATGCCGACGCTCTCGCGGGCCGCCTCGGCCGCCTCCGCCTGGCGCCGCAGCTCGCGCCGCGCGTTGATCATGGCGAGCATGTCCACCTTGGGCTCGGGGGGCGAGGGCGGCGGTGCAGGCACGGGCTTCGGCACCTCGAGGGGCGGCACGGGCGCGGCTGCGGCCGGCGTGTTCGGCCGCGCGGTGAGAACCCGCCGCGGGGGAGGCCTCGGCGCCACCCGCGGCGCGGGAGGCCGCGCACCGCTCTGGGGGACCTGGGTCGCCGCGGGCTCGGGCGGGGCCGGCTTCTCGATCGTCACGACGAGCGGCCCCGGCAACGACGCGAGGGCGAGCGGACGCTCGCGGGGCCGCGGCGCGAGCACGAAGAACGCCACGTGCGCCGCGAGCGACAGCGCAAGCGCGATCCCGATGCGGCGGTTCGAGAACTTCATGACGCGAGCCGCCCCCGCAGGACGATCACGTTGCCGGCGATCGATACGGCGATGCCCGCCACGGTGACGAGGTGCCAGCGGAAGCCCTCGAAGGCCGCGGACACCGCGAGCGCGACGATCGGCACCATGACCCCGACGTAGCCCGCGCGCGCCGCGCCGATCCGCCTGAGGATCGTGAGGTACGCCGCGAAGGCGAGGACCGAGCCGAAGACCGCGAGATAGAGGAGCGAGGCCAGGTAGGACGCCGTGGGCTCGAAGGCGAGGGTGCGGCCGGCGCCGGCGGTCGCCGCGAGCGCAACGAGCGAGCCGTAGAGCATGCCCCACGCCATCCCCTGCCAGAGGGGCACGCGGGCCTCGTGGTTGCGGTGGGCGGCGAGCGTGCCCAGGGTGGAGACCACCACCGCGGCCGCCGTGTACAGCGCCCCCACGGCGGTGCGGCGGTCCCCGCGCAGGTGCGCGAACTCGGGCCAGAAGACGAGGCAGATGCCCACGATCCCCAGGACCGACCCCGCGATCACCACGCCGGTCATCGGCGTGCGGAAGAACAGGCGCATACCGAGCATGCCGAGCAGCGGGCTCGCCGAGTAGCCGACCGCCACGAGCCCCGAAACCACATTCTGCTCCGCGTAATACACGCAGATGTAGCTCACGCCGAACATGAGCGCGCCCTGGAGCGCGATCCACGCGTGGTCCCGCGCGGGGCGGCCGAGCGGCAGCCCCCGCCCGAGGCACCACGCGAAGAGCAGAGCCGAGGCGAGGAGGAACCGGTAGAAGACGCTCGCCTCGGGCGCCGCATGTCCCAGCTGGAACGTGATGGCGAGCCAGGTGGAGCCCCAGATCGCCACGCAACCCGCGAAGAGCTGGACGGTGCTCAAGTCATTTCGCCAGCCCGACCTGGTCGAGGATGAACGAATAGGTGATCGCGAGCTCCCTCAGCGCGTCGTAGCGGCCCGAGGCGCCGCCGTGGCCCGCCTCCATGACGGTCTTCAGCAGCAGCGGGTTGCGGTCGGTCTTGAGCGTGCGCAGCTTCGCGACGTACTTCGCCGGCTCCCAGTACATGACCTGGCTGTCGTTGAGCGAGGTCTCGACGAGCATGGCGGGATAGGCGCCCTTCTTCAGGTTGTCGTAAGGCGAGTAGGAGCGCATGTAGCGGTAGTGGCGCCGCTCGTTGGGGTTGCCCCATTCGAGGTACTCGCCCACGGTGAGCGGCAGGGACGCATCGAGCATCGTCGTCACGACGTCGACGAAGGGGACCTGGGAGACCACCGCCCTGAACAGACCCGGGCGCATGTTGACCGCCGCCCCCATCAGCAGGCCGCCCGCGCTGCCGCCCTGGATCACGAGGCGGTCGGGCGCGGTCACGCCGCGGCGCACGAGCGATTCGGCGCAAGCCACGAAGTCGGTGAAGGTGTTCTTCTTGCGCAGGAGCTTCCCCGCGTCGTACCAGAGCCTTCCTCGATCCCCGCCCCCGCGCACGTGGGCGATGGCGAAGGCCACGCCGCGGTCGAGGAGCGAGATGCGGGTCGAGCGGAAGTACGGGTCGATCGGGATGCCGTACGAGCCGTAGCCGTAGAGCACCATCGGCCGCGGCCCCCGAGCGCCCGACTTGCGGTACACGAGCGAGATCGGGATGCGGGTCCCGTCCTTCGCGACCGCGGTGAGCGCCTTCGAGGCGTAGCGCCTGGGGTCGTAGCCGCCCAGCACCGGCTGGCGCTTGAGCAGCCTCGCCCGGCCCGTGCGCACGTCGTAGTCGTACCACGAGCGGGGCGTGACGAGGCTTTCGTAGACGAAGCGGAAGGTGCGCGCGTCGAACTCGGCGTTGACGCCGGGGTGGGCCGAGTACACCGCCTCGTCGAAGCGCACGTAGCGGCTTCGCCCGGTGGCGAAGTCGGTGACGCGGAGCTTCAGGATGCCCTTGTCGCGCTCGACGGCGACCCGGAAGTCGCGGAAGACGAGCACGTCCTCGAGCATGACGAGGGGACGGTGCGCGACCACCTGCCTCCAGTTGCGCGGCGCGGGATCGGCGAGCGGCGCGCGCACGAGACGGAAATTGCGCCCGCGGTCGTTGGTGCGGATGAAGAGCTCGTCGCCCCGGTGCTCGACGTAGTACTCGCGGCCCCGGCGGCGGGGGACGACCGTGCGGAACTCTCCCGCGGGCTCGGCCGCCGGCAGCAGGCGCATCTCGGAGGTGTCCTTGCTCACGATCGCGAGCACGACGAACGCCTCGCTGCGCGTCGCGCCCACGCCGATGTCGTAGAGCTCGTCGGCCTCCTCGTAGACCACCTCGTCCGCCCCGCCCAGGACGAGGCGGTGCAGGCGCCAGCTGCGCTTCGTGGTCTCGTGCTCCTCCACGTAGAAGAGCGTCGCGCCGTCGGCGGCCCAGGCGAGCGAGGTCACGCGCGGGGCGGTGTCGCCGGTGAGCTTGCCGGTCGCGAGGTCCCTCACGTGCAGCGTGTACTGGCGGAAGCCGGTGAAGTCCACGGTGTAGGCGAGGAGCCGCCCGTCGCGGCTCACGTCCATCGCGCCCACCGCGGTGAAGGCATGGCCCCGCGCGAGCCGGTTCACGTCGAGGATCGCCTCCTCGGGGGCGCGCATCGAGCCCCGGCGCCGGCAGTGGATCGGGTACTGGCGGCCCTTCACCTCGCGCTGGTAGTACCAGTAGCCGTGGCTGCGGTACGGGACGCTCTCGTCGGTCTCCCGGATCCGCGCGAGCATCTCCCGGTAGAGCTTCCCGCGAAAGCGCTCGAGAGGTTTCATGACCGACTGCGCGTAGCGGTTCTCGGCCGCGAGGTAGCCGATCACCGCGGAGTCGGACTTGTCCCGCAGCCAGAAGTAGGGGTCCACGCGCCGCTCGCCGAAGCGCTCCAGGACCTTCGGCCGGCGCGCCGCGGCGGGCGGCTCGGCGACGGCCAGGTCGAGGTGGCTGGGGGGGCGGACGGCTCGGGGCATGGGGGGCGGGGGCGCGGCGCCCGCGCGTCGGGCAAGCCTGAAATTATACGGCCCGGCCCCCACGCGGGCGCCTGCCGAAACGTCCGGTTACGCATCGGGCCAGTCAACGGCTCCGCGCGAATCCTGTTAATCCCCCAGGCTCCGGGCCGCGCGGGGCGCGCCACCTGACCGTCCAGGCGCAGCCACCACGGCCCGGGGCCCCCGGGCGCGGGCGTACAATCGCCTGAGCGATCGCACCCCATGCTCGCAACCCGGCGCGCCCTCTCCGAATCCCCGCCCGCACTCTACGAAGAGGTGCGCGCGCAGGCGCGCGCGCTCTTCGAGGGCGAGCGCGACGCCACGGCCAACGCGGCAAACCTCGCCGCCCTGCTCTTCCATTCGCTTCCCGACCTCAACTGGGCGGGCTTCTACTGGCTGCGCGGCGGCGAGCTCGTGCTGGGGCCGTTCCAGGGGCGGCCCGCGTGCGTGCGCATCGCGCTCGGCAAGGGCGTGTGCGGCACGGCGGCGGCCGAGCGGCGCACTCTCGTCGTCCCCGACGTCCACGCGTTCCCCGGCCATATCGCGTGCGACGCCGCCTCCCTCAGCGAGGTGGTCGTCCCGGTGATCCGCGCGGGACGGGTGCTCGGTGTGCTCGACCTCGACAGCCCGCGCGCGGCGCGCTTCGCGGAAGAGGACGCGCGAGGGCTCGAAGGCATCGTCCGCGCCTTCGTGGACGCCACGGACCTCGGCTGAGCGCGCCGCGGCCCGGCAGATCGTCCGTCGAAAGGATGCGGCCGTGACGCTCCGATCGCTCCTCGTGGATTTCAACTCCTACTTCGCCTCGGTGGAGCAGCAGGTCGAGCCCCGCCTGCGCGGCAAGCCCCTCGGCGTCGTCCCGATGCTCGCGGACACGACCGTGTGCATCGCGGCGAGCGTGGAGGCGAAGACCTTCGGCGTGAGGACCGGGACGAAGGTCGGCGACGCGAAGAAGCTCTGCCCCGGCATCGAGCTCGTCGTCGCCCGGCACGAGCTCTACATCGACTACCACCATCGCGCGGTGGCCGCCGTCGATTCCGTGGCGCCCGTGCGCGCCGTGCTGTCGATCGACGAGATGGATTGCGAGCTCACCGGCCGGTGGCGGGAGCCCGAACGCGCGCTGGAGCTCGCGCGCGCGGTGAAGGCCACCCTCGCCTCGCGGGTGGGCGAGTGCCTGCGCACCTCCATCGGCATCGGGCCCAACACCTTCATCGCGAAGACCGCCTCGGACCTGGTGAAGCCCGACGGCCTGGTGATGATCGAGCAGCGCGAGCTTCCCGGGCGCCTCTTCGGCCTCGAGGTGCGCGCTCTCTCCGGGATCGGCGCGCGGATGGAGAAGCGCCTGCACCGGCACGGCATCCGCACGGTGCGCGACCTCGCGGCGCGGTCGAAGGAGGAGCTGCACGCGATCTGGGGCGGCGTGGGCGGCGACGTCATGTGGAGCCGCATCCGCGGCGAGGAGCAGCACGAGCGCGAGGCCGACACGTCGTCGATCTCGCATTCGAGCGTCCTCGGGCCGGAGCGCCGCAACCCGGACGACGCCCACGCGGTCCTGAGCCGCCTCGCCCAGAAAGCGGCGATGCGCCTGCGCAAGGCCGGCTACTACGCGGGGCGGGTGTCGGTCGACCTCAAGTACCTCGACGGGAGCCACTGGTCGGCGGAGATGCGCCTCGTGGACACGCAGGACACGAAGACCTTCCTGCACGCCCTCGACAGCCTCTGGGCGAAGCGGCCCGCGGACCGCCGCACGATCCTCAAGGTGGGCATGGCGTACTCGGACCTGGTCCCCGAGGGGGCGCGCACCGGCTCCCTCTTCGCCTCCGAGCGCCGCTCGCGGGCGCTCTACGCGACGCTCGACGAGCTCAACGCGCGCTTCGGCAAGCACGCGGTCTATTTCGCCGGCGCCCACCGGGCGCGGGACCGGGGCGGGCTCGCCATCGCCTTCAACCACATCCCGGATCCCGAGACCGACCGGTAGCCGGGCCGACACGCCGACCGCCACCATGTCCGACGCCGACCTGCGAGGCAACGTCGTCATCGTCACGGGCGCCTCCAAGGGCATCGGCGCGGAGCTCGCGCGCCAGCTCGCGGCGAAGGGCGCGAGGCTCGTGCTCGCCGCGCGCCACGAAAGCGAGCTCGAGGCGGTCGCGGCCGATTGCCGTGCGGCGGGCGCGACGGCGATCACGGTGAAGGCCGACGTGTCCGTCGAGCGCGATTGCCAGGCGATGGTCGCGGGCGCCGTCGTCGCCTTCGGCCGCGTCGACACCCTCGTGAACAACGCGGGCGTGAGCATGTGGGCGCGCTTCGAGGACATCGACGACGTCTCGGTGCTCGAGCGCATCATGCGCGTGAACTACATGGGCGCGGTGTACTGCACGCGCCACGCGCTTCCTCACCTGCGCGCCTCGCGCGGGCGGCTGGTGGCGGTCTCCAGCCTCGCGGGGCGCACGGGCGTGCCGACGCGCACCGGATACGCGGCGAGCAAACACGCGATGACGGGGTTCTTCGACTCGCTGCGCATCGAGCTGGGCGATTCGGGCGTCACCGTCACCCTCGTCTACCCGGGGTTCGTCGCGACCGGCATCCGCGAGAACGCCACCGGCCCCGACGGACGGCCGATCATGGTGAGCCCCGTGCGCGAGGGCGAGGTGATGTCCGCGGAGGAATGCGCCCGGCGCATCGTGCGCGCGATCGAAAGGCGCGAGCGCGACGTGGTGATGACCGCGCGCGGTAGAATGGGCCTCTGGCTCAAGCTCCTCGCGCCTTCCCTGGTGGACCGGATCGCGCGGCGGGCGATCGAGCGGGGACGCTGAATGGCCCTCACCACCTGGCTCACCTACTTCGCCGCGACCCTCGTCCTGTCGATCACGCCGGGGCCGGGCGTGTTCTCGAGCCTGTCGAGCGGCCTGCACCACGGCTTCCGCCGCGGCCTGTGGAACGGCGTGGGCATGCAGGCGGCCAACGCCATCCTCGTCGCGATCGTCTCGCTCGGGCTGGGGGCGATCCTGCTCGCCTCGGAGGCGCTCTTCTCCGCCGTCAAGTGGCTGGGGGTGGCCTACCTGGTCTACCTCGGCGTCGTGACCTGGCGCTCGCGCCCGAAGGGCTTCGAGGAGGACCGCGACGACCGCGCGCGCACCGCGGGCCAGGTGTTCGCGCGCGGCTTCCTCGTGAACATCACCAACCCGAAGGGCATCCTCTTCTTCGCCGCGATCCTGCCCCAGTTCGTCGACGTGGCGCGGCCCCAGCCGGCGCAGTACGCGATCTTCGCGGCCACGACGTTCTCCGTGGACCTCGTCGTGATGATGGCCTACACGGCGCTCGCGGCGAAGGTCTTCCGCGTGATGAAGGAACCGGCGCTCCTGCGCTGGGTCAACCGCAGCCTGGGAGGGGCCTTCATCGCGGCCGGCCTCGCCCTGGCCGGATTCCGGCGCGCCGCATCGGCGGCAGCCTGAGCTTCCCGAACCAACAAGAAAGGAGATCCCCATGACGATCAAGGTCGGCGACCGCCTTCCCGAGGGCGCGGTCCAGGAATACATCGAGGTCGAAGGCAACGGATGCAGCGTCGGCCCCAACACGTTCAAGGTCCAGGACCTGGTGAAGGGCAGGAAGATCGTCGTCTTCGGCCTTCCCGGCGCCTACACGCCGACCTGCTCGGCGAAGCACGTGCCGAGCTACCTCGCCACCTACGACGCGCTCAAGAAGAAGGGCGTGGACGAGATCTGGTGCTTCGCGGTGAACGACGCGTTCGTGATGGGCGCGTGGGCCCGGGACCAGAAGGCGGGCGGCAAGATCCGCTTCATGGCCGACGGCAGCGCGGAGTACACGAAGAAGCTGGGCCTCGAGCTCGACCTCGGCGCCCGCGGCCTGGGCCTGCGCTGCCAGCGCTTCGCGATGGTGGTGGACGACGGCGTGGTGAAGTCGCTCGCCGTCGAGGCCCCCGGGAAGTTCGAGGTCTCGGGCGGTGACCACGTGCTCGCGAAGCTCTAGCGGCCCCTCGATCCCACCACGAGGACCCCGACCGCCACGGCGACCACCACCGCCACGAGCAGCGCGATCTTCCACCAGGACTTCGGGCTCTCCCCCGAGACCTCGCCCGTCTGGCCGTTGATGAGGAAGCGGTAGACCTTGTCGCGGTAGCGGTACGCGGAGATCCACACCGGCAGGAGCACGTGCTTGTAGGTGATGTCGCTGTAGCGCGTGGCCACCGCCGCGATGCGCTGGTGGTCGCCGCCGATGTCGCGCCGCACGTGCTCGGCAACCTCGGCGTCGATCTGCTGCTTCGCGAAGCCGAAGCCGTCGCGCAACCCCACCTGGTAGGCCTCCGCCTGGAAGCCGCTCACGAATTCGGGCTGGTAGGCGACGAGTCCGGCGAGGTTCCAGCGCCCGGTCGCCCCGAGGATGTCGGCGGGGAGCGAGCGCGAGGCGTTCACGAGCACGTCGTCGTGGACGTCGTCCACGTGGCCCGCCGCCGGCGTCCAGCGCGTCTGGCGCACCTGGCGCGTCTGAGTGACCTCCTCGCCGGCGGAGTTGCGGGTCGTGTAGGTCTCCGTGGTGAAGTAGTCGTCCCCGCGCTCGCCGCGGTAGTCGCTCGCCGTGCGGCAGTCGTAGGTCCAGAAGGGCAGGTACATCCCCGCGAGCCCCGAGTCGCTGCTCGCGTAGCGCCGGAGGTCGCCGGGCGCGAGCCAGAGGCGCCGCACCCAGCGCCGGAACTGGTCCTGGGCCTTCGGGCGGTCCACCTGGAAGGGCACGAGCGAGCCGGGCTTGATGCGCCGGTGGTCGTAGCTCGCCGAGACGATGGGCGCGCCGCAGAACGCGCATTTGCCCGCGAAGAGGTTGGCGGGCAGGTTCTGCTCGGCGCCGCACTTGTCGCAGCGCACGTGCTCCTCCTCGACGGTCTCCGCGGTGCCCTCGAGGGCCTTCAGCTCGGCCTCGTAGTCGAGCTCCGAGACCGGCGTGGAAACCGCGTCGATCGTGTTCTCGAAGCCGCAGTGCTCGCAGCGCAGCGTCCGAGTGCCCGGGGCGAACGACAAGCGCGCCCCGCATCCCTTGCAGGGAAAGGTCCGGACCGCGTCGTTCGCCGGCGCGCCGGCGCCCCCTTGCGCGTCGGCCACGTTACTGCGGCAGCGGCGGCGGGACCTCGGCGAAAAGCGGCGCGAGCTCCGGCACGTCGCCCGCCTTCGCCCATTGCGCCATGCCGTTGCGCCAGACGAGCGAGTCGCGCGTGAGCTTTCCCGCGGCGGCCTGCTGGCGAAGGACCGCCAGGTCGAACGGCCCGGTCTGGCTCGAGCCCACGGCCACGTGGAACGCCGCCGCACCGGGCACCGGGGGCGGGGTGGCGGCGGCTCCGCTGGCCATGGCGCCCATCATCTGCGCGCCCATCGCGATGCCGGCCCCGAGCCCCACGCCGGCGCCCGCGGCCCCGCCCGGGTTGTTGGCCGCGTCGCGGATCGAGGAGGCCGCCTCGTACTGCGCGTAACCCTGGAGGTTCCCGACGGCGGCCATCGCCCCGCGTGCGTCGATGGCCTTCTCCACTTCCTCGGGCAGGCCCACGTTCTGCACCTGCACCTCGACGAGCTCGAGGCCCAGCGCCGCGAAGTCCGGCTGGAGGCGGTCGCGCAGCAGGTTGCCCATCTCGTACACCTTGGCCGACATGTCGATCACCGGGATGCCCAGCTCGGGCATGAGCTCCTTGATGCGCAGCCCGATCTTGCCGCGCAGGTTGTCCTCGACCTGCGCCACGGAGAAGCGTCCCTCGGTGCCCACGAGGTCCTTCACGAGGGTGCCGCCGTCCTTCGCGCGGATCGAGTAGATGCCGAAGGCCGTGGCGCGCACCATGCCGAAGTCGCGGTCGCGCATCATCGCCGGCCCCGGGGTGCCCCACTTGAGGTCCGTGAACTTGCGCGTCGAGATGAAGTACACCTCGGCCTTGAAGGGGCTCTCGAAGCCGTACTTCCAGCCCTTGAGGGTCGCGAGGATCGGGAGGTTCTGCGTGGTGAGCGTGTAGGTGCCGGGCTTGAAGACGTCGGCGAGCTGGCCCTCGTTCACGAACACCGCCATCTGCCCCTCGCGCACGACGAGCTTCGCGCCGTACTTGATCTCGTTCTGGTAGCGCTCGAAGCGATAGGCGAGGGTGTCGTTGGTGTCGTCGAGCCATTCGACGATGTCGACCAGCTCGCCCATCAGCTTGTCCCACAGGGCCATGGCGATTCCTTTCCCTTCGGTGGACGGTCCCGTAAGGTAACCTTACACAGCTTCCGGCACAATGCGGGATCCCACAATGGCCGCCGCCGTCTCCGCGCTGAACGTCTATCCCGTGAAGGGGCTGAAGGGCATCGCGCTCGGCGACGCGCTCGTGACCCCGCGAGGCCTCGAGCACGACCGGCGCTGGATGGTGGTCGACGGCGCGGGCCTCTTCGCCAGCCAGCGCGAGCACCCGCGCATGGCCACCGTCTGGACCGAGATCGAGGCCGACGTGCTCGTGCTCTCGGCCCCCGACCGGGATCCGCTCGAGATCCCCCTCGCCGCCGCGAGCGGCGAGCCGATTCGCGTGCGCGTCTGGCAAAGCGACTGCGAGGCGCTCGCCGGGCCCCCGCGAGCCGACGCGTGGCTCTCGGAATACCTGGGATTCCCGTGCCGCCTCGCCTACATGCCCGACTCGACGCGGCGCGAGTCCAATCCGCGCTACGCCGGGGGCGGGCGCCTCGTGAGCTTCGCCGACGGGTACGCGTGCCTCGCGACCACGGAAGCCTCCCTCGCGGACCTCAACGCGCGGCTCGCCGCGAAGGGCCGCCCGGCGTTGCCCATGAACCGGTTCCGACCCAACGTCGTGATCGCGGGAGGCGCCGCCTACGAGGAGGACCGCTGGCGCGAGATCGCGATCGGCGAGGCCGTCTTCCGCGCGGTCAAGCCCTGCGGGCGATGCCAGGTGACCACGACGGACCAGGCCACCGGCGAGGTGCTGGGCCCCGAGCCCCTCGCCACGCTCGCCACCTACCGCGAGCACGTGGAGTTCGGCGTCACGTTTGGCATGAACTGGGTGGTGGAGAGGCCCGGGAGGATCCGCGTCGGCGACGCGGTGCGGGTTCTCGAATGACGGCCGCCGCGAGGGAGGGAACGGCGATGGGGAGCGAGGCGAGCGGGGGGAACGCGGCGCAGGTCCGCGCGGCGGTCGTTCAGGCGGGCGCGGTGCCCTTCGACGCGGACGCGTGCGTGGACAAGGCGGTGCGCCTCGTGGGCGAGGCGGCGGCGAAGGGCGCGAAGGTGGTGGTGTTTCCCGAGGCGTTCGTCCCCGGCTATCCGAAGGGGCTCAGCTACGGGCTGGTGGTGGGCGCGCGCGATCCCGCGGGCCGCGAGGAGTTCCGCATCTACCTCGAGGCGGCGATCCCCGTGCCCGGGCCGCACACGCAGCGCCTCGGGAAAGCGGCCGCGGCCCACGGCGTGCACCTCGTGATCGGCGTGATCGAGCGCGACGGCGGCACCTGCTACTGCACGGCGCTCTTCTTCGGGCCGGACGGCGAACTGCTGGGCAAGCACCGCAAGGTCATGCCCACGGCGCTCGAGCGCATGATCTGGGGCTTCGGCGACGGCTCCACGCTCACCGCGGTCCCGAGCCCCTACGGGCCGATCGGCGCGGTGATCTGCTGGGAGAACTACATGCCGATGCTGCGCATGGCGATGTACGCGAAGAACGTGGCGCTGTACTGCGCGCCCACGGCCGACGACCGCGACACGTGGCTTCCTTCGATGCGGCACGTGGCGCTCGAAGGGCGCTGCTTCGTGCTCACCGCCTGCCAGTTCATCCGCCGGCGCGAGTTCCCGGCGAGCGTGCGCATGTCGCTCGGCGATTCGCCCGAGTCCGTGATCATGCGCGGCGGAAGCGCCATCGTGAGCCCGCTCGGGCGTGTGCTCGCCGGCCCGGACTTCGAAGGCGAGACGATCCTCGTGGCGGACCTCGATCTCGCCGAGATCGGCCGCGGCAAGTTCGACTTCGACGTCGTCGGCCACTACAGCCGGCCGGACGTCTTCCGGCTCACGGTGAACGAATCGCCGGCCCCGGCGGTGACGACGAGGAAGGAATAGGCCGCAGGCGGCGGCGAAGCGCGCGCTTGCGCCGGGGCGAGGCTACCCGCGCAGCGCGTGCACCGCGAGCGCAAGCCAGCCGGCGATGAACGCCGTCCCGCCGACGGGCGCGAAGGGGCCGGGCGAGCGCCCGGTCATCGCGAGCCACCACAGCGAGCCGCAGAAGAGCGCGATCCCCGCGAGGAGGAGCGTCCCCGCGGCGGCGAGCCAGGCCGACGTGCCGTGGCGCGCGGCGAGCCCCACGGCGACGAGGCCCAGGCCGTGCACCAGGTGGTATTGCACCGCCGTCTGCAGCAGGCGCGCGGCATCCGGATGGGCGGCGCCTTTCGCCGCGTGCGCCGCGTACGCGCCCGCCGCCACGCCGATCGCCATGGCGACTGCGCCGATGACAAGGAAGAGCCTCGCCACCGCCTAGGGCTGCGCCCCGCGCCCGGCCGCCTTGCCGAGGAGGAACGAGGCGAGCGCCGGCAGCAGGAAGAGCGCGCCCAGCATGTTCAGGAAGAACATGAACGCGAGCAGCAGGCCCATGTCGGCCTGGAGCTTGAGCGCCGACCAGGCCCACGTGCCCACGCCGACCGTCATCGTGACCGCCGTGAACACCATCGCGGTGCCGCGCTCCCCGAGCGCCTCGAAGAACGCGCTCGCGAGGTCCTTGCCCTCGTGCAGGTGCGCCTCGATCCGGTCGTAGAGGTAGATGCCGTAGTCGACCCCCACGCCCACGCCGAGCGCGATCACGGGCAGCGTCGAGATCTTGAGGCCGATGCCCAGCGTGGGCATGAGGGCCTCGCACAGGACCGACACGATCGCGAGCGGGATGAGGATGCACAGCGTCGCGCGCAGGCTCCGGAACGTGACGAGGCACATGACGAGGAGCGCGCCGAAGATCGCGAAGTTCATCTCCCAGCGCGCCTCGTCCACGGCCTCGTTGGTCGCCGCGGCGACCCCCATGTTGCCGGTGGCGAGCTTGAGCTCGAGGTGCGGCGTGGGGTGCGCCGCGGCGTACTCCTTCACGGCGGCGACCAGGCGCGCGAGCGTCTCGCCCTGCTGGTCGGTGGTGTTGACGAGCACCTGCATCGCGCTGCAGTCGGCGTTGAGCAGGCCCGTCGAGGTGTCCACGGGCGAGACCGCCTGCGCCATCACGCGGGGATCGCGCGGCAGCTGCCGCCACTTGATGCTCCCCTCGTTGAAGCCCGCGTTCAGCACCTTCGCCACGCTCGCGAGCGAGATCACCGACTGCGTGCCGGGCACGTTCTGCATGTACCAGTCGAAGCGGTCGATCGGCTCCATGATGTCGTAGCGCGTGCAGGCGCCCTGCACGCCGCGGGTCTGCGCCACCACCCCGAGCGTGTTCACGCCGATCGAGAACTTCTTCACGATCACCGCGTTGTCGCGGTTGTAGCGCGAGTCGGGCCTGAGCTCGGGGACGCCGATCCCGTAGTCGCCCACCTTGAGGTGGCGCGCCTGCAGCAGCCCGCCGGCGAGCACGACGAGGGCGACTGCGACGATGGCGCCGGCGCGGCGGCGGTCCACGCAATGCGAGGCCGCGCGCCACACGCGGTCGGCGAGGCCCTCCTGGCGGGCGCGATCGCGGAGGACGCGCTTCGACAGGGTGAGGTGCGAAAGCAGGATGGGCAGGAGCATCTTGTTCGTGACGATCATCCAGCCCACGCCGAGGGAGGCGGTGATGCCGAGCTCGCGCACGATGTCGATCGGGATCAGCATGATCACCGCGAAGCCGAGCACGTTGGTGAGCAGCGCGAGCGTGCCGGGGATGAAGAGCTTCGCGAAGGCGCGTTTCGCCGCCGTGAGCCCGTCGGCGCCCGCGCGGCTCTCGAGCCCCCAAGTCCGCGTCATCTGCACGGCGTGCGAGACGCCGATGCAGAAGATGAGGAACGGCACGAGGATGGACAGCGGGTCGATCCCGAAGTGCAGCAGCGGAAGCGTGCCGAGCAGCCACAGCACCGGCATCAGCGCCACGCCGAGCGCCACGCTCGTGAGCTTCACGTCCCTCACGAACCCCAGCATGAGCGCAGCCGTGATCACGAAGGCGATCCCGAAGAAGACGAGCACGCCGCGCGCCCCCTCGGCGATGTCCCCCACGGCCATCGCGAACCCGATGATGTGCACCGTCTGGCCGCCGCCGTCGTACTTCGCGCGCAGGGCGTCGAGCTTGCGCGCGAACTCGATGTAGTCGAGGTGCTTGCCCGTCTGCGGATCGACCTCCAGCAGCCCCGCGACGACGAGGGCCCCCGAGAAGTCGTTCGCGACCGTGCGGCCCACCTCGCTCGACTTGTCCACGTTCGCGCGGACCGTCTTCAGGTCCTCCGGGGTGCCCTGGAAGGTCGCCGGGATCACGTTGCCCCCCGCGAAGCCCTCCTCGATCACCTCGATGAAGCGCGTGTTCGGCGTGAACAGCGACTTCACCGTCGCGCGGTCGACGCCGTTCAGCAGGAAGACGTCGTTGGTGAGCGCCTTCAGCTTCTCGAGGTATTCCTTCGTGTAGATGTCGCCGTGGTCCTGCATGAGCGCGATGGCCACGCGGTTGGCGCCGCCGAACACCTTCTCGTACTCCCGGTAGACCTTCATGTACGGGTGCCTGAGCGGCACCATCTTGTTGAATCCGGCGTCGATGGCGAGGTGCGAGGCCGAGAAGGCGAAGAACGCGGTGAGCGCGGCGAAGACGGCGAGCCACGTCCTGCGGTGGCCGAAGATGACGTCGGAGACGGCCTGGATGAAGCGCTCGAGCGTCATTTCGCCTCGGCGCGCTCCGGCGGAAGGGTGACCTGACGCAGCCCCGCCTCGCCCACGACGAGCGCCCGGCCGGGGGCACCGGGGATCGCCTTGCCGAAGGGATGGACGGTCCCCGTGGCGACCGCGGCGAACGTGCGCCCGTCGTCGCGGCTCGCGAGGAGCGTGCCGGCGTTCCCCGCGACGACGAGGACGCCGTGGGGCAGGCGCGAGCCGCCCATGAGCGTGGCCGACGAGGTGTCCTCCACCGGCGTCCACGTCTCGCCGCCGTCGGTCGAGCGGAAGATGCGGCCGCGCAGGCCGAAGATCACCACCGAGCCGTCGGCCGCCGTCACGCCCCCGAAAAGCGAGCCCTTGTACGGCGAGGGCACCTTCGTCCACCCGGCACCGCCGTCCTTCGACAGGAGGATCGTTCCTTCCTCGCCCACGATGAGGAGCCTGCGTCCCTCGGGGGCCTGCGCGTCGCCGATCGGAAGGATCGCGTTCAAGTGCCGGTCGCCCGACTCGATCTTGCGCTCCTTCCAGGTGCGCCCGCCGTCGGAAGTCTCGACGTAGTCGCCGTACGCGCCCACGGCGATGCCGTGCTCGCGATCGAGGAAGAGGATTCCCATGAGCGGGCGATCCTCCGAGGGCGCGGAGAACTGGCGCGTCCACGTGTCCCCGCCGTCGCCCGTGGCGAGCACGACGGCGTCGTGGCCCACGGCCCATCCGTTCTTCGCGTCGAGGAAGTACACGCCGGTGAGGAGAGGCGAGTCGGGTGCCGCGGCGCGCTTCCAGCTCGCCCCGTCGTCGTCGCTCGTCAGGATGTAGCCGTGGTCGCCCACCGCCACGATGCGCTGCCCCGCGCGCGTGGCGTCCGTGAGCAGCAGGCGCGCCGCCGTCTCCGGGCGCAGGGGCCCGCTCGCGGGAAGGATGCGCGCCTCGATGGGCGCCCGCGCGGGCGGCGACGGGGCGCAGCCCGCGAGGGCGAGGGCGAAGGCGACGAGCCCCGCCCTTCCGGCGGTGAATTGCAGCGGGCCCATCCCGGGCGCGGGGTCGCAGCCCCGGCTAGCGCATGCCGAGCCCGCGCAGGGCCTCGGGCGTGTAGTCCGCCGGCGTGCGCTTGAGCGGCTCGTAGACGCGGCTCTCCTCGTTGCGCAGCTCCATCGCGATGTAGCGGCCCGACTGCAGGTCGTTGTGCACCTCGATGCCGGCGTACCACATCGGGATGTTGTACCAGTTGTAGTTGTGCTGCTCGGCGTAGCGCCACAGCTCGCCGCGCGCGTCGTAGGCGTCGATCGCCACGATCGCCCAGCTGTCCTCGTCGATGTAGAACGTGCGCCGCGAGTAGATGTGGCTCACGCCCGGCTTGAGCTTCGAGTCGACGATCCAGACGCGGTGCAGCTCGTAGCGCGCGAGGTCCTGGTTGATGTGGCCGGGCTTGAGGATGTCGGAGTACTTGTACTTAAGCTCGTCGAGCCGGTACGAGTTGTACGGGATGTACATCTCCTTCTTCCCGACGAGCGTCCAGTTGTAGCGGTCGGTGGCGCCGTTGTACATGCCGAAGTCGTCGTTGGTGCGCAGCCCGTCGGAGGCCGTCCCGGGGTTGTCGTAGGCGACGTTGGGCGCGAGGCGCACGCGGCGCTGGCCGGGGTTGTAGGTCCACGCGGTCCGCGGCTCCTTCACCTGGTCCACCGTCTCGTGCACGAGCAGGATGTAGCCGGCGAGACGCGCCGGCGCGAGCGTCTCCTGCAGGTAGTTGAGGACCAGGTTCGGCTCGCGCTTGGCGGGCGGGATCGAGCAGTTCCCGTACTGGAAGTCGTACTCGTACCGGAACTTCACCAGGGCGTAGTCGCCGCCGCTCGTGACGGAGGCCTGGTCCCAGTCCAGGCCGTAGGTGTCGCCGCGATAGCGCAGGAGCGCGTTCCAGATCGCCTCGTTGCCGTTCTTCGGGATCGGGAACGGGATGCCGCCGGTGCAGCCTTCGATGCCGTTGCCGCCGGACACGAGCTTCGCCTTCGCCGCGCACTCCCTCGTCTCCTCGTAGTGGCATGCGGGGAACGCGGCCGTGCGGCGCGTCGGGTACACGATCATCTTGTAGTCGGGATACTTCTTCATCATCGCCATCGCGCCGGCCGGAAGATGGTCCTTGTACTGGTCCATGTTCTTCGCGTCGATGGTGAAGAGCGGCTTGTCGTCGGGGAACGGGTTCGGGTAGTGGCCGCCCTCCTTGTAGCCCGCCACGGGCTTGGTGATGCCGCCGTCCCATGCCGGGATCGTCCCGGCGGCGTTGCCGGCCTTCTCCGCCCCCAGCGGGGTGAGCGTCGTCCCGAGCTTGGCGAGCTCGGCCGCCGAGAGCTGGGCGGCTGCGGGAAGCGCGAACGCGGTGCCGAGTGCCAGCGCGGCCCAGGATTTGCACGAGATCATTCTTCTTCCTCCTGTCTGTCTTGTCTGCGACGCGGCGCGCGGCCGTGGGCCTCAGAACGAATAGCTCACGACCATCGAGTAGAAGTCGCGGTCCTTGAGCGGGTTGGCGCTGGCGCACCAGCTGGCGGGCTGGCCCGGCGTGACCGAGCCGCCCGGCGGCGGCTGGTCGGTACCGCAATAGGTGCGACCGCCGAAGTACGTCGTGTACTGCGCGTCCACGACCCACTTGCGCTGGTACTCCCAGGAAGCGCCGATGGAAACGGACTTCGTGTCCTCGTTGAACGACGGACCCACGCCCTTCACGTCGTGGGCGAAGGCGATGCGCGGCGCGACGTTGCCGTTGAAGAACAGGTTGCTGTACTCCAGGCGCCCGAGCAGGCGGTAGCCCCATGAGAAGTTCGTCGTGAAGCCCTGGGTCTGCACCGAGTAGGCCTGGGAGACGATGGCCCCGAAAGGCGTCGCCGGCAAGTCCACCGCCGGCCCCGCGAACTTCTGGTCGCTCGGCAGGTTGTGGAAATAGTCCGCGCCAACCTCGCCGACGACGATGAGGTTGTCCGCCGCGGCGACGTTCGGCCACGACTTGGTGCCCGTCACCGAGGCATGGCTCATCTTCACGCGCTGGTAGCCCTGGACGTAGCTGCCGTCCGGGACCAGCGCGGCGGCCGTCGCCCCAGCGGGCGCTCCCGGAATCTGCGTGTAGCCCGTGATGAGGTTGGGCAGGCCGAGCGATGCGAGGATCACTTCCGGAGCCGAGAGCTGCACCGGCTGGTTGGGACGATAAGCGTACTCGCCCTGCAGCGCGATGCCGTAGGGCCCTGGGGTGTTGAAACTCATGCCGAAGAGACGGATGTTCTCCGGATAATCCGAGAAAACTCGTGCGGTGCCCGTGTGGCAGAGCGCGATGAGGGCCGGCACCCCGCAGATCGGCTGGACCAGCGGCCCCCCGGTGAGGATCGAGGTCACCGTGCCCTTGGTGCCGCTCAGGATCGGCGTGCGGCTGTGGTAGTTCTCGAGGTAGAAGCCGAATTCCGTGTCGTTGAGGTTCGACGCGAAGTAGCGGAACGCGACGCCGTACTGCCCATGGTCGCTGGGATTGTGATCGGGCGAGCGGGGAATCCACCACGACGCCGCGGGATCGTACGGCCCGTAGAGCGCCTGGGCGGTGGCGCTGATCACGGGAATGCCGGGCGGGACCGGGTTCGTCGGCGGGAAAAGCTCGTCGCGGCGCCGGCCGTAGGACAGGATCACGCGATCGGCGTCGTCGCTCAGGACGTCGTTGTTGGAGAAGTACGAGCCCTTCGGATCGATGCGGGTCTTGTCCCAATTGGTGAGGTAGAAGCCCTCGACGGAGAACGCGTTCGTGAGCTCCTGGCTCGCCCAGATGCCCGCGGTCGGCAGGAGCGCCTCCTTGAGCTCGGCTCCCGGGGAGCGCAGGGCCGAGACATCCAACGGGTTGATCGAGTTGATGCCGTTCAGCATGAAGGTGCTCTCGCCCCAGTTGATCACCTGCCGGCCGATGCGGACGTTGGTGCGCTTGCCGCCCGGCTCGAACGTGGCGCTCACGAAGCCGTCGAGGCCGACCACGTCCTGGCCCAAGCGGTCGCGCCCGGTGGGGCCGAGCTTGTCGCTGTCGTGCAGGTTGAAGTCGTAGTACGCGGTGCCCCGGCCGAAGAAGCCAAAGTTCTTGTACTTGATGTCGAGCTCGCTCGTCGCCCTCACGATGTTCGCGAACGTCTTGTTCTTGTCGAAGTTGAGGTCGCCGTTGTCCCCGTTTACCGAGCGCGCGGTGCCACCGTTCGCGATGCCGATGAGTTGCGGGTCGCGGGAGTCGGCGCGCACGGAGACGCCGTAGCTCAGCGTCGTGTCGAGGCTTCCTGTGATGCCGTTGTCGAACGAGAACTGGAACGCGTACGCGGGCGCCGCGCCGCCGAGCGCCAGCACGAGCGCCAGGGCGAGCGGCTTCGCGTCGGGACGGAAAACCGGTCTCATGGGGAGTCTCCTCTCTGTTCCTTGGTTATTGGCGGCGCCGTTCGGCGGGTCGCGGCCTCTTCTTCGTCGGGGCTATTGTGCATTCAATGCAACGCCTCGAAAAGGCCCGCGGCCCCCATGCCCGTGCCGATGCACATGGTGACCATTCCATACTTTCCCCCGGCGCGGCGCATGCCGTGCACGAGGGTCGCGGTGCGCACCGCGCCGGTCGCGCCGAGGGGGTGCCCGAGGGCGATGGCGCCGCCCTGGGGGTTCACCTTCGCCGGGTCGAGGCCCAGGTCGCGGATCACCGCGAGCGACTGGGCGGCGAAGGCCTCGTTCAGCTCGATCCAGTCGAGCGCGTCCTGCTTCACGCCCGTCATCGCGAGCACCTTCGGGATCGCCTTGATGGGCCCGATGCCCATGATCTCCGGGGGGACGCCCGCGACCGCGAAGCCGGCGAAGCGCGCGAGCGGCGCGAGGCCGTGGCGCTTCATCGCCTTCTCGCTCATCAGGATCACGGCCCCCGCGCCGTCGGACATCTGCGAGCTGTTGCCCGCCGTGACCGTGCCCTTCGCGGCGAAGACGGTCTTCAGCTTCGCGAGGGACTCGACGGTGGAATCCGGCCGCGGGCCCTCGTCCGTGTCGGCGGTGCGCTTGCGGTGCACGATCTCGCCCGCGGCGAGGTCGGGCGTCGCGGAATCGATCCCGTAGGGCAGGATCTCTTCGCGGAAGCCGCCCGCGGCGATGGCCTTCGCGGCCTTCTGGTGGCTCGCCACCGCGAAGGCGTCCTGGTCCTCGCGCGAGACCTTCCACTGCTGCGCGACCTTCTCGGCGGTGATGCCCATGCCGTACGCGATCGCGACGTTCTCGCCGTGGCGGAACACCGCGTCGTTGAGCGCCACCTTGTTGCCCATCATCGGCACCATCGACATCGATTCGGTGCCGGCGGCGATCACCACGTCGTCGTCGCCGGTGCGGATGCGGTCGGCGGCGAGCGCGACCGCCTGCACGCCCGAGGAGCAGAAGCGGTTGACGGTCATCGCGGGCACGCTGTCGGGCAGGCCCGCGAGCAGCACGCCGATGCGCGCGACGTTCATGCCCTGCTCCGCCTCGGGCATCGCGCAGCCCACGATCACGTCGGCGATCTCGCGGGGATCGAGCCCCGGGACCTTCGCGATCGCGCCCTTCAGCACGTGGGCGAGCATGTCGTCGGGACGGACGTGGCGGAACATGCCGCGCGGGGCCTTGCCGACGGGAGTCCGCACCGCGGCGACGATGTAGGCGTCCTGGATCTGCTTGCTCATTTCGGTCCCCTCCTCGTCAGTTGCGCAGCGGCTTGCCGGTCTTCAGCATGTGCTCGATGCGCTCCTGCGTCTTCGGCATCTTCGCGAGCGCGACGAAGTGGCGCCGCTCGAGGTCGAGGAGCCACTTCTCGTCCACGGCGCTCCCGGGCTCGACCTCCCCGCCGCACAGCACCTCGGCGATGCGCGAGGCGATCTCGTAGTCGTGCCCGGAGATGAAGCCGCCTTCCTTCATGTTGACGAGCATCATCTTGAGGGTGGCCACCCCCGTGTCGCCCGCGACCGGGATCTGCGCGGGCGCAAGGGCCGGGCGCACGCCCGCCTGCGCCATGGCGCGCGCCTGCGTCTTCGCCACGTAGAGCAGCTCCGAGGGATGGAAGACCACTATGTCCGAGGGCTTGAGGTAGCCCATCTCGCGGGCGTGCTCGGCGCTCTTCGACACTTCGCCCATCGCGACCTGCCTAAAGACGCGCTGCAGCTCGGGGAAGGGGTCGCCCCCCTTCGCCCACGCGACGCTGCGCTCGGCGAGCTCCTTCAAGCCCCCGCCGGCGGGAATGAGCCCGACGCCCGCCTCCACGAGGCCCACGTAGCTCTCGAGCGCCGCGACGGCGCGCTGCGCGTGCATCACGAACTCGCATCCTCCGCCCAGGGCCATGCCCTCGACCGCCGCGACCGTGGGCACGAGGCTGTATTTCAGGCGCTGCGAGGTCTGCTGGAAGAGGGCGACCATGGCCTCGAACTCGTCGTAGCGCCCGGCCTTGAGCGACTCCAGCGCCGCCTTGAGGTCCGCGCCCACCGCGAAGGGCGCCTCGTGCCAGAGGACGAGCGCGTCGAAGCGGCGCTCGGCCTCGTCCAGCGCGCGGTTCAGCCCCCGCAGCACCTCGACGCCGAGCGCGTGCATCTTGCTCTTGAACGAGACGATGGCGATGCCGTCGCCCTGGTGCCACAGGCGCACGCCCTCGTCCTCGAACACCGTCGTGCCGCGCTCCGGCGCCTTCTCGCCGAGGACCTGCTCGGGGAAGAGCTGGCGCGCGTAGACCGGCAGCGTGGAGCGCGGATGCATCGTTGCCTCGGAAGCCGAGTACGAGCCCTGCGGCCCGTGCACGCCCTGGCGCCCGTCGGTCACCCAGGCGGGCAGCGGCGCCTTCGCCATGGTCTTCCCGGCGGCGATGTCCTCCGCGATCCACTTCGCCACCGGCTGCCAGCCCGCCGCCTGCCACAGCTCGAAGGGCCCGCGCTGCCAGCCGAAGCCCCAGCGGATCGCGAGGTCGACGTCGCGCGCGCAATGGGCGATCGCGGCGAGGTGCACGGCGCAGTAGTGGAAGAGGTCGCGGAAGATCGCCCAGAGGAACTGCGCCTGGGGGTGCGCGCAGGCCCGCAGCTTCGCGAGGCGCTGCGCCGGGTCCTTCTCCTTGAGAATCGCCTGGACCTCGCCGGCGACGGCGCCCGCCGAGGGCCGGTAGTCCTGGCGCGCGACGTCGAGGACGAGGATGTCTTTCCCCTTCTTCGTGTAGATGCCCGCCTTCGTCTTCTGCCCGAGCGCGCCCTTCGCGACGAGCGCCGCGAGCCAATCGGGCGCCTTGTAGTACGCCGCCCAGGGATCGCCCGGCAGCGTGTCGGCCATGGTCTTGACGACGTGCGCCAGGGTGTCGAGGCCCACCACGTCGGCCGTGCGGTAGGTCGCGCTCTTCGCGCGGCCGATGGCGGGCCCCGTGAGCGCGTCCACCTCGTCGAATCCGAGCTTGAACGCGGCGGTGTGGTGCATCGTCGCGAGCATCGAGAAGACGCCCACGCGGTTGGCGACGAAGTTCGGCGTGTCCTTCGCGCGGATCACGCCCTTGCCGAGCGTCGTGGTGAGGAAGGTCTCGAGGCGATCGAGGATCGCCGGGTCGGTGTCCGGCGTGGGGACCAGCTCCACGAGCCGCATGTAGCGCGGCGGATTGAAGAAGTGGATGCCGCAGAAGCGGCGGCGCAGCGCCGCCGGCAACGCGTTCGAGAGCTCCCCGATCGACAGGCCCGACGTGTTGGTCGCGAAGATCGCGTGCGGCGCGATGTGCGGGCCCACCTTCGCGAAGAGCGACTTCTTCCAGTCCATGCGCTCGCTGATCGCCTCGATCACGAGGTCGCATTCGGCGAGCAGGCCCAGGTGCTCGTCGTAGTTGGCGGGCACGATCTGCTGCACGACGGACTTCGTGGCGAGCGGGCTGGGTTCCAGCTTCGCGAGGCCCTCGATGGCCTTGCGCGCGTTGGCGCTCTTGTCCTTGCCTTCGGCGGCGAGCTCGAAGAGGACGGCCTTCACGTTCGCGTTGGCGAGGTGCGCGGCGATCTGCGCGCCCATCACGCCCGCGCCCAGCACCGCGGCCCGGCGCACGAGCATGGCGCCCTCGGGCGACGGCGCGGCGGCGGGCTCGGAGGGGGATCGGCGTTCGCCCGGCGCGAGCTCGGGCTCGAGGATGTGGCTCATGTCATGCCTCCACGGTCGCGGCGGGGACGGCGCGCGGCTGGCGCTTCTCGTCCACGGCCACGTAGGTGAGTTGCGCCTCGGTCACTTTGACCGCGACCTTGCGGCCCTGGCGGCGGCGCTCCGCGAACACCTCCACGTCCACCGTGATCGAGGTGTGTCCGACCTTGAGCACGCGGGCGTAGAAGCTCACGACGTCTCCCACGAACACGGGCTCGCGGAAGACGAAGGAGTTCACGGCGACGGTGACCACGGGACCCTGGGCCCGCTCCCAGGCCGGGATGCTCCCTGCGACGTCCACCTGCGACATCACCCAGCCGCCGAAGATGGTGCCGTGGGCGTTGGTGTCCGCCGGCATCGGGACGATGCGAAGGACGGGTTGTTCGCCTTCGGGCAGGGTCGTCATGGACGGGGGGTTTCAAACGGGCGTTTGAATACTACTCCGGAATGCGGAATGTTGCTTGCCGCCGCTCAAAAAGAAAAAGGGGCGGAACCCCGCCCCCCTTTCGCGGCGCGGCCCGGGCTAGCCCTTCAGGCACTCGCTCATGAACTTCTTGCGCTCGTCGCCCTTGAGGTCCTTCTTGCTCGCTTCGGCGTTGCAGCTCTTCATCTTGTCCTGCTGCGTGGGCTTCGCGGCGGCGGCCGTCATCTTCGCCTTGACCTCCGCGGGCGTCTCCTTGCTCTTGAGGCACTCGCTCATGAACTTCTTGTGCTCGTCGCCCTTCATGCCCTTCGACTCGTGCGAGCAGTCGGCCATGCGCTGCTGCTGGGGGGTGGGCTCCTTCTTCGGAGGCTCCTTCGGGGCGTCGGCGGCGAACGCGGCGAGGGCGGATGCGGTGACCAGGCTGGCGAGGGCGAGCAGGGGGGCTTTCATGGGGTCTCCTGGGTGGGGGCGGTCGAAAAAAGTGCGCATGCTATCGTCCCGCGGCCCGGACCGCAACCGGGCCGGCGGCGCCCCTCAGATCGACTGCCAGCCGGGATCGGCCGCGAAGCGCGCTCCGTGCGCGCGCTCCAGCTCGGCGAGGATGCGCAGCCATTCGTCCTTGCCGCGGGCGTGGATCGTCGCGATCGGCCCGCCGCGGTGGGGCGCGAAGCCCGTGCCGAAGATGACTCCCGCGTCGCACAGGTCCGCGTCGGCGACGATCTTCTCGCGCACGCACGCCACGGCCTCGTTGAGCGCCGGCAGCACCATGCGGTCGGCGAGCGCCTTCAGGTCCACGGAGCCGGTTCCCGCGGAGCCCTTGCGCGGCTTTCCCCTGACCCATGTGTAGAAGCCCTGGCCGGTCTTCTTGCCGAAGCGCTTCGCCTCCACGTTCACCTGGAGCTTCTTCGGGACGATCGCCCCGGGCTTCGCGAGCTCCCGCCCGACGGCCCAGCAGATGTCGAGGCCCACCATGTCGGCGAGCTCGATCGGGCCCATGGGCATGCCGAAGTCCTTCGCGGCGGCGTCGAGGGTCTCGGAGGGGATGCCCTCGTCGAGCATCAGCATCGCCTCGTTGAGATAGGGCGAGAGCACGCGGTTCACGAGGAACCCCGGCGCGGACTTGCACGGCAGCGGCAGCTTGTCGATCTGCCTCGCGAACGCCTCGCCTGCGCGCATCGACGCCTCCGAGGTGCGCGGCCCCTGCACGACCTCGACGAGCATCATCTGGGCGACGGGGTTGAAGAAGTGCAGCCCCACGAGCCGCTCGGGCCGGGCGAGCGCGCCGTCGAGCTCCTGGAGCGGGATGCTCGAGGTGTTGGATGCGAGGATCGCCCCGGGCTTCATGCGCGGCTCGACCTGGGCGAAGAGCTTGCGCTTCACCTCGGCGTTCTCGACGATCGCCTCGATCACGAGGTCGGCCCGCGCGATGCCGTCGCCCGCGACGTCGGGCACGAGGCGGTCCAGCGCCGCGCGCGCGAGGTGGGGCTCGCGCAGGCGCTTGGCGAAGAGCTCCGCCGCGCGCTTCACCGCGGGGGCAATGCGCTCGGGCGCGAGGTCCTGGAGCGTCACCGTCACGCCCTTCGACGCCGCCCACGCCGCGATGTCCCCGCCCATGGCCCCCGCCCCGATCACGTGCAGGTGGCGCACCGGTTCTACCTCCTGCTTGCCGAAGTCCTTGAGGCGATCCTGGAGCTTGAAGATGCGCACCAGATTCCGGGTGGTCGGGTGCGCGAACAAACCCGGCGTGGAAGCGAAATGGTCCGGCGGAACGTTGCGCGGATCGCCGCCGAAGTCCTTCCAGACCTCGATGATCGCGTAGGGCGCGGGATACTGGTCGCGACGCACGCGCTGGGCGACCTTCTTCGCCGACATGCGCGCGACGAGGCTGCGCACGCCCGGCCAGTCCGCGGCCGCCGCGGCGAGCCCCGGACGATGGGGAGGCGGCGGATGCAGGAGGAACTGGCGCGCGGCATTCTCGAAGTGGCGCCGCGGGGTCGCCGCGTCCACGAGGCCGAGCTTCCTCGCGCGCCGGCCGTCCACGCCGCGCCCCGTGAGCATGAGGTCGAGCGCCGCCGCCGCGCCCACGAGCTTCGGCAGGCGCCGCATGCCTCCCCACCCCGGCGTGATGCCGATCATCACCTCGGGAAGGGCCATGCGCGTCTTCGGCCCGTCGTCGGCCACGCGATAGCGGCAGGCGAGCGCGAGCTCGAGCCCGCCGCCCATGCAGAAGCCGTGGACGAGGGCGACCGTCGGGAAGGCGAGCGCGGCCACCTTGTCGAAGACCTCGTTGCCGAGTCGCATGAACGCGAGGGCCTCCTCGGCGCTCGCGATGCGCGTGAACTCGTCGATGTCGGCGCCCGCGGCGAAGCCGTTGTCCTTGGCCGAGAGCATCGCGAGGCCCCGGGGCGGCATCGAGGCGAGGTGGTCGCAGATCCGCCCGAGCTCGCGCAGCACCTCGCTCGAGATCGTGTTCGTGCCCTCGCCCGCGCGATCGAACGCGAGCCACGCGATGTGGTCCGCGTCGAGAGTGAGCTTCCAGTGGCGCAGGTCCATGGCGCGCTCGCCTCAGGCCGGGGAGATCACGCGCACGACGACCTCGCGGTGCTCGGCGAACCCCATGCGCTCGTACAGGCCGCGGGCGAGCGCGTTGTCGCTCATGACGTGCAGGAAGGGCGCCTCGCCCCGCCGCACCTGGCGGTGGACGAGCTTCGCGACCAGCCGTCGGGCGAACCCGCGCCCCTGGTAGTCCGGGTGCGTGCACACGCCGCTGATCTCGCGAAGGCGCCCCGCCTGCATGCGCTCGCCCGCCATCGCGACGAGCCGCGTCCCGTCGAAGATGCCGAAATATTCGCCGAGCTCGGGGGTTCGCGGGCCGAACGGTCCCGGGCGCGTGAGGGCGGCGAGCTCCTGCGCCTGCGCGTGGTGCTCGGGGCCGAGGCGCACCGCCTCGCGCGCGTCGTCCGCCGGCGCCTTCGCCTCTCCCCAGACCATCTTGACCATGGTCGATTCGACCTCGATCCGCCATCCCTCGGGCGCGGCCCCGGCCCAGTTCTCGCAATAGAAGTGCTCGCCCGGCCCGCACCAGCGCGCGAGCGCCGCGAGATCGGGCGAGCGCGGGTCCTCGAAGCCGACGATCGGCGAGAACCCGCGCGCGTAGCGCCGCACGGCGCCCTCCCCCGCGGCGAACCTCGCGTGGGGACCGGCGAGCGTGTGCCAGGTGATGTTGTCGAGGAGACTCGCCATCAGCCGGCTTCGGTCGGTAGCCCGGCCGCGACCCAGCCGCTGATGCCCGCCGACATCACGCGCACGTTCCCGTAGCCCATCGCCTTCGCGCGTTTCGCGGCGGTCGGCGCCTTGCGGCAGAGGGGATTGGAGCAGTAGAACACCAGCTCCGAGGCCTTGTCGGGCGGCAGGTCGCCCGCGCCGTAGCCCCCCGCGTCGAGGTTCGCCGCGCCCGGAACGTGCGCCTTCTGCCAGCTCTGGCGCGAGTTCACGTCGAAGACCGCCACCTTCCTCTGCTCGACGAGGCGGTGCAGGTCCGCGGGCGAGATCGAGCGAAGTCCCATCAGCAAGGCCATCATGGCTCAGCTCCTTCGCTTCCGGATGTGAAGGGTCTTCTCGACGTCCGCGACGGTCACCCCGTCGGCATCGACGATGTCCACGCGGAACGTGGGCTCGAACTTCTCCCCGGCGGCGGTCGCCGCCTTCGCCTCGTCGATCCGCTCCTCGGGCAGCACGAAGCGCGCCGTCACCGTGCCGCGCGCGGGCTTGAGGAAGCGCACGGTGCCCTGCTTGTCCCACACGACGTATTCGGGCCCGAGATTCTTCATCATCAGGACCATGAAGAACGGGTCGGTCATGGCGAAGAGCGAGCCGCCGAAGTGCGTGCCGACGTAGTTGCGGTTGGTGAGCCTCATGCGCAGCTCCACCGTCGCGGACCGGAAATCCGGCGCGATGTGGCGCACGCGGATCCCGGCGGCGCGGAACGGCGGCCACCAGTTGAACAGCCGGCGCATGCCCGTGGCGCCGAACTCGAGGCGGGAGAGGAATCCCTGCGACATGGCGCCTACGCGCGCTCCACGAGCATCGCCCCGCCCTGCCCGCCCCCGATGCACAGCGCCGCGACCCCGAGCCGGCCGCCGGTGCGCTCGAGCACCTTGAGGACGTGGAGGAGCACGCGCGCGCCCGAGGCGCCGATCGGATGTCCCAGCGCGATGGCGCCACCGTCCACGTTGAGCTTCGTGCGGTCGGGGCTGCCGAACGCGCGGTCGAGGCCGAAATGCTCCTTGCAGTACGCGTCGCTCTCCCACGCCGCAAGGCAGCCGAGGACCTGCGCCGCGAAGGCCTCGTTCACCTCGACCGCGTCGATGTCGTCCCACGTATAGCCGTGGCGCACGAGCATCGGCGTGATCGCGTGCACCGGCCCGAGGCCCATCTGCGCCGGATCGAGGGCCGCCCAGTTCGCGTCCACGATGCGCCCGAGCGGCTTGAGGCCGTACTCGCGCACGGCGTCTTCCGCGGCGACCACGAGCATCGCGGCGCCGTCGGTCACCTGCGAGCTGTTGCCCGCGGTCACGTTGCCGTACGTGCGGTCGAAGACGGGCTTGAGCTTCGCGAGCTTCTCGACGGACGAATCGCGCCGCAGGCCGTCGTCGGCCGCGTACACCGTCCCGTCGGGCCCGTACAGCGGCGCGATCTCGGCGAGGTGCCCGTTGTCTTGGGCGAACGCGAGCCGGCGGTGCGACTCGACCGCGTACTCGTCCATCATCTGCCGCGTGATGCCGAAACGCTTCGCGACGATCTCCGCCGTGGAGCCCATGGAGACCTTCACCACCGGGTCGGTGAGGCCCCGCAGGAGACCGATCACCGGCGCGAGGTACGAGAGGCGGAAGCGCGCCGCGAGCGCGGCCCGGCCGCCGAGCCCCTTGGCCGCGTACCACTGCGCGAGCCACGCGACCATCGCCGGCCCGAAGAGCAGCGGCGCGTGGCTCATCGCGTCGGTGCCACCCGCGAGCACGAGCCGCGAGCGGCCGGCCGCGATGTTCACCGCCGCCGTGTCGATCGCCTGCAACCCCGAGGCGCAGTTGCGCATCACGGTCCACGCGGGCACTTGCTCGCCGCAGCCCAGGCGCAGCGCCACGACGCGCCCGATGTTGGCCTCGTCGGCCGAAGGCATCGCGGCGCCGAGGATCACCTCGTCGAACGCCTCGGGCCCGAAAGGCTGGCGCAGCAGGAGCGCGCGTCCCGCCTGGACCGCGAGGTCCGACCCGGTGAAGGGTCCGGGGCCCGTCCTCGCCTTGAGGAACGGCGTGCGAGCCCCGTCGGCTACGAAGACGCGACGGCCTTCCTGCGCGAATCCGGCGACTGCCATGCGGCGTCCTCCTGCTTCGCCCCGCGCGCGAGGTCGTGCTCGAAGTCGTCGACCTTGATCACGTCGCGGCGGAGCCGGTCGGTATGAAGAAGATGGTCCAGCTCGGCCCGGTCGATGACGCCCTGGGCGAGCGCGGCCTCGCGGCGCTCGGCGAGCGTGCGCTGCGGGAGCTTGCCCTCCTTCGCCGCCCGGCGCATCTTCGCCTCGATGGGATCGGCCGCGATCACGGCCTCCATCGCGAGCTCCATGCGCCCGATCACGTCGTCCTCGCGCCGCGGCACGTAGGCGCCCGCGGTGAGCCGGTCGCGGGCCGCCCCCGGCGTGATGAGGATCTCGGCCACGCGCACCGCCCAGCGGTCCTCGGGCGCGTCGAGGGTGAGCCCCTTGGGGAACGCGAGCAGGCGCAGCCACGAGGCCACGAAGCGGTTGGGGAAATTGGCGAGCACGCCGTCCATGGCCACCTGCAGCTTGAAGAAGCTGTCGTGCATCGCCCAGGTGAGGAGCGGGAGATCCTCCTTCTGGCAGCCCTCGTCGCGGAAGCGCTTCACGGTGGCCGAGGCCATGTAGAGCAGCGACAGGATGTCGCCCAGCCGCGCGGAGATCATCTCCTTGCGCTTGAGGCTTCCCCCGATCACGAACATGGAGGCGTCCGAGAGCAGCGCGAAAGCCGCCGAGAAACGCGTCATGAGCTGCAGGTAGCGCCTCGTCTCGCGCGGGCCCGGCACCGGGATCCCCTTGCCGCCCGTGAGGCCCAGCCAGAGGGAACGCGCGGCGTTGGACACCGTGAAGGCCATGTGGCCCCAGAGCGCGCGGTCGAACGCCGCGAGGTCGTCGGCGCCGGCAGCCCCGATCTCCTTGAGCACGAAAGGATGGCAGCGGATCGCGCCCTGGCCGAAGATGATCATCGAGCGCGTGAGGATGTTGGCCCCTTCGACGGTGATCGCGATGGGCACCGTCTCCCAGGCGCGCCCGAGGTAGTTGTTGGGCCCGAGGCAGATGCCCTTGCCGCCGTGGATGTCCATGGCGTCCACGAGGATCGAGCGCATGCGCTCGGTCATGTGGTACTTGCAGATCGCCGAGATCACCGAGGGCTTCTCGCCCAGGTCGAGCGCGGCCATCGTGAGCCGGCGCGTGGCGTCCATGAGGTAGGTGTTGCCGCCGATCCGGGCGAGCGGCTCCTGCACGCCCTCGAACCGGCCGATCGGCGTCTTGAACTGCGAGCGGATGCGCGCGTAGGCGCCGGTCGCGCGGCTGCCGATCTTTCCCGCGGCCATCGACATCGACGGCAGCGAGATCGAGCGTCCCGCCGCGAGGCACTCGACCAGCATCCGCCAGCCGCGCCCCACCTGCGAGGTGCCGCCGATCACCCAGTCCATCGGGATGAAGACGTCCTTGCCGTGGGTGGGCCCATTCATGAAGCCGCAGTCGAGCGGGATGTGGCGCCGGCCGATGTTCACGCCCTTGTGCGAGGTGGGCACGAGCGCGAGCGTGATGCCGAGCTCTTCCCCGCCGCCGAGGAGCTTGTCGGGATCGAAGAGCTTGAACGCGAGGCCGAGGATCGTCGCGACCGGTCCGAGCGTGATGTAGCGCTTCTCCCACGTGAGGCGGATGCCGACCACTTCGCGGCCCTCGTGCACGCCCTTGCACACGGTGCCGAAGTCGGGGATCGATCCGGCGTCGGAGCCGGCTTCCGGGTTGGTGAGCGCGAAGCACGGAATCTCGAGGCCTTTCGCGAGGCGCGGCAGGTAGTGGTCCTTCTGCGCTTCGGTTCCGTAGTGGATCAGGAGCTCCGCGGGGCCGAGCGAGTTCGGCACCATCACCGTCACCGCCGCGGTGCCGCTGCGGGTGGAGATCTTGGTGACGATCTCCGAATGCGCGTAGGCGGAGAAGCCGAGCCCGCCGTACGACTTCGGGATGATGATCCCGAGGAAGCCCTTCTCGCGGATGAATTTCCACACCTCCGGCGGGAGGTCCATGCGGTTGTGGGTGATGTCCCACTCGTCCAGCATCGCGCACAGCTCCTCCACGGGGCCGTCGAGGAACGCGCGTTCCTCGTCCGAGAGCTTCGCCTGCGGGAAGGCGAGGAGCCTCTTCCAGTCGGGCCGCCCGCTGAAGAGGTCCGCGTCCCACCACACGCTGCCGGCGTCGAGCGCCTCCTGCTCGGTCTGCGAGACCTGCGGCAGGATCCGCTTGTACACGCCGAAGAGCGGGCGGGTGACGACCGCGGCACGCAGGGGCCTCGCCACGGAGAACGCGGCGAAGAGCGCGACCGCGACCCACGCGGCGGCGAGCAGGGCTGCGGGCGCTGGCGAGAAGAGCTGCAGCGCGGCCGCCCCCGCGGCGAGCGCGGCGGACCAGGCGAGCCCGTTCGCGCGGTGGTAGGCGAGCGCCCAGGCCACGGCGAGCGCGGCCACGACGGCGAGCAACGTGATCATCGTCTCTCCTCCCTTCACTCGCCCGGGGCGAGCTCGAGCCGGCCCGTGTCCACCAGCGCCGGGGCCTTGAGCCCGGCCACCAGGAACGGTGCCAGCCGTTGAAGCATCAGTTCGTCGTTGTCCGCGTGGGTCACCTGCGCGAACTGCTTGAGCGCGTCGGTGCTGGCGAGCGAGTAGGAAAGCGCCCCCAGAACGAAGTGCAGCCGCCACGTGAGCTCCTGGCGCGTGAGGTGGGGCAGCGCGCGCAGGAACGCCTCCTTGTAGCGCTCGACCATCTCCGCGTACTGCGCGTGCAGGAAATGGCGGATGAAGGGCGCGGGATCGGCGTACGCGCGTCCGATCACGCGCAGGAAGTTCTTGCCCCCGCGCCGCTCGTCGCGGGCGAGCCTGAGCGCGGGCATCAGCATCGCGAAGAGCACCTTCTCGCACGACGGCGGCCTGCCGTCGGCCTGGCGCTCGAGCGCCTCGAGCAGCTCGATGCGCTCCTGGTTCATGGGATCGAGGCGGCGGGTGAGCACCGCCTGGAACAGCTCCTCCTTGGAGCCGAAGTGGTAGTTCACCGCCGCGAGGTTCACGCCCGCCGCGGCCGTGAGCTGGCGCAGGCTCGTCGCCTCGAAGCCGTGCTCGGTGAACAGCGCCTCGGCCGCGTCGAGGATGCGGGTCTTGGTGTCGGCGGAGGTCGCGTCGAGCGCGACATTCCTGCGTGCAGGACGCGATGCCATGGGAATTCCGGGGCTCCGGGAAGGAAATTCAAACGCCCGTTTGAAACTATCCTAAGCCGTGGCCCGGCGGCGCGTCAAGGAAGCGGCGCGGGCGCTTGCCCTAGAATCGCGCCGTGCGCATCCCGATCCTCCTCCTGCTCGCGGCGATCGCGGCCGCCCTTCCGGCCGGGGCGATCGTCGGGCGACCCGACCGCGACGACGCCGAATACCTCGAGCTCGCCACGCGCTACGGCTCGGCGGTCGCGCTCGGCGGTTTCGGCGAGGGCGTCCTCGTCGCCCCGCGCTGGATCCTCACCTCGGCCGGCGTCGCGAAGAGGCTGCGCGAGGCCGGGGCGGCGAAGCTGCGCGTCGGCGAGCGCGAGCACGGGATCGCCTCCATCCTCGTGCCTCCCGCGGCCGCCCCGGGCGACGTCGCCCTCGTCCTGCTGCGCGAGGCCGTCGAGGGCATCGAGCCCACCCCGATCTACCGCGGCCACGACGAGCGGGGTAAGGGCGTGGTGATCGCGGGCCATGGGGCGAGCGGCGCGCTCGGCGCCGCGGCGCTCGCAGCCGACGGGCGCGCGCGCGCGGCGATCAACACCGTCGACTTCGCGAGCGGCACCGCGCTCGTGCTGGACGTGAAGCCGCCCGACCAGGCCTCCGACCTGCAGGGAGCCGCCGGGCCCGGCGACGAGGGCGCGCCGGCCTACCTTCAGGTCGGCGGCCGCCTCTACGTGGCGGGCATCGCCCACGGGCCGCGCGGCGCCGCGGTCCCGCGCGCGGGGGATGCCGACGTGTACGCGCGCGTCTCCGCCTTCGCGCCCTGGATCGACGAGGCGATGTTCAAGGCCGCGGCCGAAGAGGCGGCCGCCCCTCCCGCGAAGAAATAACCTAGGCCGCCCCGAGGGCGCGATCGATGTCCCACAGGATGTCGTCGATGCTCTCGAGACCGATCGACAGCCGCACCATGTCCGGCGGGACGCCCGCCTTCACCTGGTCCTCCTCCGAAAGCTGGCGGTGCGTCGTGGAGGCCGGGTGGATCACGAGGGACTTCGCGTCGCCGATGTTGGCGAGGTGGCTCACGAACTGCAGGCCCTCGATGAACTTCACGCCCGCCGCGTAGCCGCCCTTGATGCCGAAGGAAAGGAGCGAGCCCGCACCGCGCGGCAGGTAGCGCCGGGCGAGCGCGTGGTAGCGGCTGCCGGCGAGGCCCGGGTAGTTCACCCAGGCGACCTTGGGATGCGATTGCAGGAACTCGGCCACGCGCATCGCATTCGCGCAGTGCCGCTCCATGCGCAGCGGCAGCGTCTCCAGGCCCTGCAGCAGGAGCCAGGCGTTGAACGGCGAGAGCGCCGGCCCGAAGACGCGCAGCACCTCCATGCGCGCCTTCATCGTGAAGCCGAAGTCGCCGAAGGTCTCGTAGAAGCGCACGCCGTGGTAGCCCTCCGAGGGCTCGGTCATCGAGGGGAACTTGCCGTTGTCCCAGGGGAACTTCCCGCTCTCGATCACGACGCCCCCCATGGAGGTGCCGTGGCCGCCGATGAACTTCGTGGCCGAGTGCACGACGACGTCCGCCCCGTGGGCGAAGGGCTGGCAGAGGTAGGGCGAGGCGGCGGTGTTGTCCACGATGAACGGCACGCCCGCCTCCCGCGCGATCGAGGCGACCGCGGTGAGGTCGACCACGTTGATCGCCGGATTGCCGAGCGTCTCCGAGAAGACCGCCTTCGTGTTGGGCCTCAACGCCCTGCGGAAGTTCTCCGGGTCGTCGGGATCGACCAGCGTCGACTCGATGCCGAGCTTCGCGAAGTTGACCGAGAGCATCGTGTGCGTGCCGCCGTACACCTTCGCCGACGAGACGACGTGGTCGCCCGCCTGCAGGATGTTGAGGAACGCGACCATCTCCGCGGCCTGGCCCGAGGCGGTCGCGACCGCCGCGCGCCCACCCTCGATCGCCGCCATGCGCTCCTCGAAGACCGCCGTGGTGGGGTTCGAGAGCCGCGTATAGACGTTGCCGAAGGTCTGCAGGTTGAAGAGGCTCGCCGCGTGGTCGGCGCTGTCGAAGACGTAGGAGGTCGTCTGGTAGATGGGCACCGCGCGGGAGCCCGTCTGCGCGTCGGGGATCTGGCCCGCGTGCAGGCACAGCGTCTCGAAACCGAACTCGCGGTCTGCCATGGGGATCGTGCCGGGCGGGAAGCCTCACTTCCCGGCGGCGGCTTCTCCGGCCTTCGTGCGGTCGAGCACGGTCATGGCGCTCGAGACGATGCTCGCGACGTTGGACAGGTCGCTCGGCACGATCAGCGTGTTGCCGGTCTTGGCGAGGCTGGCGAACGCGTCGATGTACTGCGCGGCCACCTTGAGGTTCGCGGCGTTCATCCCGCCGGGCATCTCCATCGCCGCGGCGACCGCGCGCACGGCGTTGGCGTTCGCGTTGGCGACGAGCTCGATCGCCTGCGCCTCGCCCTGCGCCTTGTTGATCGCCGCCTGCTTCTGGCCCTCGGAGGCGAGGATCGCCGCCTGCCGGTTGCCGTCGGCGATGTTGATCTCCTGCTGCCTCTGGCCCTCGGACTTCGCGATCACCGCGCGCTTCTCGCGCTCGGCGGTGATCTGCGCCTGCATCGCGCGCAGGATCGATTCCGGCGGCGTGAGGCTCTTCAGCTCGTAGCGCAGCACCTTGATGCCCCAGGTGCGCCCCGCCTCGTCCAGCACCTCCACCACCTTGTGGTTGATCTCGTCGCGGCTCTCGAAGGTCTTGTCGAGCTCCATCTTGCCGATCTCGCTGCGGAGCGCCGTCTGGGCGAGCTGGGAGATCGCGAGCACGTAGTTGGACGTTCCGTAGCTCGCCAGCCGCGGGTCGACGACCTGGAAGTAGATGATCCCGTCCACCGCGAGCTGGGTGTTGTCCTTCGTGATGCACACCTGCTCGGGCACGTCGAGCGGCACCTCCTTGAGCGAGTGCCGGTACGCGATGCGGTCGATGAACGGCACGATGAGGTTCATCCCCGGCTCCAGGACCGCGTGGAACTTGCCGAGGCGCTCGACGACCCACGCGTTCTGCTGCGGCACGATGCGCACGCCTTCGAAGAGCAGCACGACGAGCATCGCCACGAGGAAGGTCGCGACGGTGGCGGCCGCGCTGTGCAGGAGCGTGCCCGCGGCGATCGCGAGGACCAGGGCGATGATGACCTTGACGAACATGGGATTCTCCCTTCGCTGTCGGTTTTCGGTTGCGGGACGCCCGCTCACGGCGCCGGCGGGGCGGATGCGACGACGAGGAGGTTCCCTTCCTGCCCGTGGATGTAGAGCGTCGCGCCGGGCGCCGGCCGTTCCTCCGGCCGCGCGAGGCGCGCGTCCCACGAGGCCCCGCGATACTTCACGCGCGCGATGCGCGCCGCCTCGTTCGCCCAGCCCTCGAGCACGACGGGCTGCCCGCGGTCGAGCAGGTTCGCCTCGCCCGGCTGGCCGCCGCGGTTGCGCGCGTGCCAGTGGTGCACGAAGAGCACGCCGGCGATGGCCACCGCGCCCCCCGCCACGGCCTGCGCGAGCTCGTTGCCGCCCAGCCAGGCGACGAAGGCGCCTACGAACGCGCCGACGCCGATCACGAGCAGGTAGAACGTGCCCGAGACCATCTCGGCGATGGCCAGCACGAAGCCGGCGATGACCCAGACGAGCCACAGTTCCATGTCGTCCCTCCCTTCGCTTCGTCAGGCGGCGGGGCGCCTCGCCGAGATCACCTTCGTGTTCACGCCCGCCCAGCCCAGCCCCCCGAAGAAGCGGCCGTGCTCGATCTTCACGCAGCGGTTCTCCACGACCTCGAGGCCGGCCGCCTCGGCCTTGCGCCGTGCGTCCCCGTTCTCGACGCCGAGCTGCATCCAGAGCACCTTCGCGCCGATGGCGATGGCGTCGTCGGCGATGGCGGGGATCTCGGCGCTCTTGCGGAAGCAGTCCACGATGTCCACCGCCACCGGGATGTCGCGCAGGGACTTGTAGCACTTCTCGCCGAGGATCTCCGCGTAGCCGGGGTTCACGGGGATCACCCGGTAGCCGTGCTCCTGCATGTACTTGGCGGCGAAATAGCTCGGGCGGTGCCACTGCGCCGACAGGCCCACGACGGCGATCGTCTTGAAGCGCAGGAGGATGCGTCGCGTCTTCTCGCTGTCGTCCATGGGCGCTCGCGCGGCCGGGGGTGGAGGGGTGGATTCTACCCCGGCCGGGTGGCCGGCCCGGCGAGCGGGGAATAAGGGGGCGACGCGCCGGGCTGCGAGCCCGGGCCCGATCGAGGGGCGCATGCGGCAGAACGCTCCTTGGAACCGTGTTGTCACAGGCATACCGCCGCCGCGGGGCGAAGCGCCGGGGCCTCGCGACGGGCGCTTCTCCCTTGTGCGCCTGCGTGGCAGAGCCTATGCTGGCGGCCATCCGGCGACCGTTCACACCTTTCCCCCCGGGCCCTCGATGGGGAGACAGGGGGATCGCCGGGGGCCGAGCTCGTTCACCGGCGCATGCGAAGACACCTGCGGCCTCCGGGTTCCCGGACGTCGGGGCCGCGGAAAATCCGTAAAAAAAGGAGGATGGAGATGAGGAAGAGGATCAGCTCGACCGCGCAAGCGGTCGCGGCGGCCGGCGCGCTGGCCGCCCTGGGGGCCCTGCCCCTGCAGGCGATGGCCGACGACGTCATCCAGCTCGGCTCGGCGATCTCGATCACCGGCAAGTACTCGCAGGAAGGCAAGAACGCGAGCGACGGCTACAACTTCGCGCTGAAGAAGCTCAACGACGCGGGCGGCGTGAAGGTGGGCGGCAAGGAGTACAAGCTCGAGGTCAAGTACTACGACGACGAGTCCACGCCCGCGCGCACCGCGCAGCTGCTCGAGCGCCTGATCGGCCAGGACGACATCAAGTTCGTCCTCGGGCCCTACGGCTCGGGTCCCACCAAGGCCGCCGCGCCCGTGACCGAGAAGTACAAGATCCCGATGGTGGAGGCCGAGGGCGCGTCGCGCTCGCTCTTCACCCAGAACTACAAGTACCTGTTCGCCGCGTTGTCCACCTCCGAGCAGTACCTCTCGCCGGTGATCGACCTCGCCGCCGAGCTCGCCGAGAAGGAGGGCAAGAAGCCGGGCGACCTCACGATCGCGATGTCCTTCGAGAACGATCCGTTCTCGCTCGACGTGCGCGCCGGCGTCGTCGACCGCGCCAAGCACTACGGCATGAAGATCGTGGTCGACGACAAGATGCCCCGCGACCTGTCGGACATCTCGGCCACGCTCACCAAGATCAAGGCGCTCAAGCCCGACATCATCGTCTTCTCGGGACACACCAAGGGCGCGACCACCGCCACGCGGCAGATGAAGGAGATGGGCGTCAACGCGCCGGTCGTGGCCATGACGCACTGCGAGTCGGCCGACCTCGTCGGCAAGTTCGGAGCCGCGGCCGAGGGCATCCTGTGCCCGACCCAGTGGGCCGAAACCCTCAAGTACCAGGACCCGCTCTTCGGCACCGCCATGGACTACTACAAGGCGTTCCTCGCCGCGCACCCCGAGTACAAGCAGGTGCCCTACCAGGTGGCGCAGGCCTCGGCCGTGATCCAGATCTACGCGGACGCCTTCCAGCGCGCCGGCAGCCTCGACCCGCAGAAGGTGCGCGACGCGCTCGCCGCGACCGACCTCGACACGTTCTACGGCCACATCAAGTTCAGCCCGGAGGGCAACAACATCAGCAAGCCGATGGTGCTGCGCCAGATCCAGAACGGGAAGTACGTCGTGGTCGCGCCGACGAAGTACGCGGCCGACCCGGTGGTGTTCCCGCGCAAGGTGTCGATGTAGCGCGCGCGGGCTCCCCGCCGCGCGACCCGGAAGCGCCGGCCCGCGCCCTCGCGCGCGGAGCCGGCGCCGGCACACCATGTGGAGCAACGTCCAGATCCTCACCGGCGCGCCGGTCTTCAACGTCCAGCTGCTGCTGAACGGGATATCGGTCGGGGCGATCTTCGCGCTCATCGCCTACGGCCTCGCCCTCGTCTGGGGCGTGACCAGCGTGAAGAACCTCTCCCAGGGCGACATGGTGATGATGGGCGGCTACTGCGGCTGGGAGCTCTCGAAGCACGGCGTGCACCCGATCGCGGCGATCCTGCCGGTCGCCGCCTTCATGTTCGTGTTCGGCTGGATCATCTACCGGCTGGTCATCCGGCGCGTGATCCAGCTCGACCTCTTCACGTCGCTGCTCGCGACCTTCGGGCTGGCGATCACCATCCAGCAGTCGCTCAACCACATCTTCGGGCCCGAGGTGCGCACGCTCAGGTCGGGGCTCGCCACCATCTCGCTCTTCCACGGCAAGGTGGACATCACCGAGATCCGGCTGGTCGCCGTCGCGCTGTGCATCCTCGTCGCCGCTGCGATGATCGTCTTCCTGCGCTACAGCCGCATGGGCCAGGCGATCCGCGCCACGGCGCAGGACCCCCGCGCGGCCCGCGTGCTCGGCGTCGACACCGACCGCGTCTACTCGCTCACGTTCTCGATCAACGCGGCGCTGTGCGGCGCGGCCGGCGTGCTGATCGCGATGGTCTGGGTGATCCAGCCCTTCTACGGCATCGCCTACTCGGTGCGCGCCTTCGTGATCGTCACCGCCGCGGGGCTCGGCAACTTCTCGGCGGTCATCGTGACCGCGCTCTTCCTCGGGGTGATCGAGCAGTACAGCGGCTTCGTGGCCGGGGCGCAGTTCCAGCAGGCGACGATCGTGGGGCTGCTGCTCGCGATCCTCATCGTCCGCCGCCTCGCGCTGCTGCGCCACCGGAAGGCCCTGCAATGAGCGGCCGCTCCCTGGGATTCCACCTCGCCCTGCTCGCCGCGGGCGTGGCCGCGCCCTTCGTGCTCCCGGCGCACGCCGTGCAGTTCGCCGTGTTCTGGATCATGGTCCTCTTCGCCCTCACCTGGGACACGATGGGCGGCCAGATGGGCTACAACTCGCTCGGCAACATCCTCTTCTTCGGCCTGGGCATGTACATCTGCGCTCTGACCCAAGTCGGAATCGTGTACAACATCGCCGAGTACACGGCGGCGAACGGCGCGATCCACATCGACTTCACGAACCGCCAGTACTTCGAGGGGCTCGCGCTCGGCGTCGTCTTCGCGGCCTTCGGGGCGATGGTCGTGGCCGCCGCGCTCTCCTGGGCGCTGTTCGGCCTGCGCGGGCCCTACTTCGCCATCGGCACCCTCGGGGCGGCGATCGCCGCCGCGGAGCTCACCAGCGCGTGGGACTGGGTGGGCGGCGGCCAGGGCATCGCGATGCCCGTCTTCCCCGGGGGCCCGGGCATGCGCGAGCGCTTCTTCTACTTCGCGTGCATGGCGGCCGCGGTCGCGTGCTACCTCTTCCTGCGGTGGCTCTACCGCACCCGCTTCAGCCTCGCGATCAACGCGATCCGCGACGACGAGGACAAGGCGGAGGCGCTCGGGCTGCACACCGGCCGCTACAAGATGGTCGCGTGGTCGATCTCGGCGTTCTTCCTGGGGATCGCGGGAGCGCTCTTCGGCAACATGACCGGCTTCGTCGAGCCGCTCGAGACCGCGTATCCCACGCTCACCTTCGGCATCTACATGGTCGCGATGACGCTGCTCGGCGGCAAGGGCACGCTCTGGGGGCCGGTCATCGGCGCGACGCTGTTCTACACCCTGCGCGAGCTCACCTGGACCTACCTCCTCGGCTGGCAGTACATCGCGCTCGGCGTGCTGATCATGGTGAACGTCATCTACTTCCAGCAGGGCATCATGGGCTGGGTGAGGAGCCGCAGGCCCGCCTGGTTCGGCGTGAAGGTCGACGAGGGCCGGCCCCCGGCGGCCGGGGCGCGGGCCGCGGGAGCGGCGGGCGAATGAGCGCTCCGATCCTCGAGGTGCGCGGCGTCACCAAGGCCTTCGGCGGCGTGGTCGCCAACCGCGACGTGAGCCTCGCCGTGCAGCCGGGCACGATCACCGGCCTCATCGGGCCGAACGGCTCGGGCAAGACCACGCTCTTCAACTCGATCGTCGGCCAGTACCCCATCGACTCGGGCTCGATCCTCTTCGAGGGCCGCGAGATCTCGCGCATGAGCGTGCAGAGGATCGCGCGGTTGGGGATGCTGCGCACCTTCCAGCAGACGCGGGTCTTCTCGAAGATGGACTGCATCCAGAACCTCATGATCTCGCTGCCCCACCGGCAGAGCGGCTGGAAGGACATGTTCCGCCCTCACCCCCCGGAGGTGGTCGAGAAGGCCGAGCACCTGCTCGAGTTCGTGGGGCTGCACTCCAAGCGCCGGCTTCCCGCCGGGTCGCTGTCCTTCGGGCAGCAGAAGCTGCTCGAGTTCGCCATGGCGCTCATGAACGAGCCCAAGGTCCTGCTCCTCGACGAGCCGACCGCCGGCATCAACCCCACGCTCATCAACGGCCTCATCGACCGCCTGAAGCGCGCGAACCGGGAATTCGGCATCACGCTCTTCGTGATCGAGCACAACATGCGCGTCATCATGAACCTCGCCCAGCACATCTACTGCATGGCCTTCGGGCAGGTGCTCGCCTCGGGCTCGCCCGCCGAGGTGAAGGACGACCCACGCGTGATCGACGCCTACCTGGGGGCGCACGCGTGAGCGCGGACCCCGCGGCGCGGTCCGGGGAAGGCTCGCGCCTCGCGGGCGGCTACCACGAGGGCGAAGTCGAGGTCGTCCTCTCGGTCGACGAGGTCGCGCGCCAGGCCGAGGCCCTCCGCTCGCGCATCCCCGAGGAGCGCCTGCTCGCGCTCGCGGGCGGGGAGCCGTTCCTCTCGGTGCGCGGGCTGCGCGCGGGCTACGGCAACATGGAGATCCTGCGCGACTTCACGCTGCACGTGGGGCGCGGCCAGTCCGTCTGCCTCATCGGGCCGAACGGCGCGGGCAAGTCGACCGTCCTGCACTCGGTGTTCGGGTTCACGCGGATCTTCGCGGGCGAGATCGTCGTCGGCAGCGGGGCGAGCCGGCGCGACGTCACGCGGACCACCCCGGAGCACAAGCTGCAGGAAGCGCGCGTCGCCTACATCCTCCAGGACAAGTCCGTGTTCCCCGACATGACCGTCGAGGAGAACCTGCTGATGGGCGGCTTCCTGCTGCATTCCAAGGCGCGGGCGAAGGCCGCCGCCGAGCGCGTCTTCGACAAGTACGATCGGCTCGCCGCGCGCCGGCGCCACCCGGCGCGCGTGCTCTCCGGAGGCGAGCGCCGGCTGCTCGAGATCTCGCGCGCGCTGGTGATGGAGCCCGACGTGCTGCTGGTCGACGAGCCCTCGATCGGACTGGAGCCGCGCTTCATCGACATGGTGTTCGAGATCCTGCGCCACCTGCAGCGCGACGAGGGCAAGACCATCCTCATGGTCGAGCAGAACGCCAAGAAGGGCCTGGAGTTCGCCGACCTGGGCTACGTGCTCGTCTCGGGCGAGGTGGCGCGCGCGGGAAGCGGCGAGGAGCTGCTCCGCGACCCGGACGTCGGCCGGCTCTTCCTCGGCGGCTGATCATTTCCACTCGTACTTGACGCTCCCGTACACGAAGCGCGCGCGCGCGTCGTAGTACGACGGGTCGTAGCCCACCTGGAACGTGTTCTGCTGGTTCGTCTTCGGCGGGTTGGTGTCGAGCACGTTC
>Ga0187773_10000058_pt1 | contig 46165 bp, 45 predicted proteins | sample 0216_BV02_MP05_1_FD_133133 | JGI IMG/M metagenome (GOLD analysis project Ga0187773, IMG submission 133133) | Tropical peat soil microbial communities from peatlands in Department of Meta, Colombia - 0216_BV02_MP05_10_MG | ecosystem: Environmental > Terrestrial > Soil > Wetlands > Peat | place...
CGCGACCCGCGGATCGGCCTGCAGCGCGGCCGAGACATCGGCGATGTCGACGCCGGGCTTCGCGCTGTAGATCACCGTCTGCAGCTGCGGGTAGCCCTGGATCTCGTCCAAGCCATGGCTGGCCGCGATCGCGGCTGCGTCCGCCATGCTCTTCGGCTTCACGATCAGGTTTCCCGTGAGCACGCCGAGCGCCCCCGTGCGCGTGTTGAGGACGGCCGGGTACACGGCCTTGCCGGCGGCGCGCTGGACGGCCGGCGCGGTTGCCGCCTTCGCGCGATAGAGGACCAGCCCGCCCTTGCTCTCCAGGATCTCCCCGGGAGCAGCGCCGCCGCTCCCGCGCTCGACCGCGAGAACCTCGGGCAGATGCCGGTACCGCACCCCGCGGACGTCGATCTCCCTGCCGCGCTGCAGGGACGCCAGCATCGCGGCGCGGCCGCTCGCCGCCTTCCCCTGCGGCGCCGGATAGGTCTGCGCGATGCACGCCGGCGCGAAGAGCGCGAGGGCGAGCGCCGCGACCCGGATGTTGCGTTCAGTGCCCATAGATCCTGATCGCCCAGTCGACCAGCATGCCGTTGCTCGTGTCGAAGTTGAATCCGTCCACCACCCTGATCGTCCAGCTGCCGGCGGGATTCTCTCCGTAAAACGCGTTGCTGAGGAAGACCTGGTTCGCCAGGTCGGGCGAATCGTAGCCGTCGAGGATGTTCTTAAGGACGCTGCGCGTTCCCGAAGGCGAGACCAGCTCGATGCCGAGCTCGAACACCGCCGGGTGCGTGATGTTCACCCGGAGCTGTACCGCCTCGACGGCATGCACCGGCGTGGCGGGCACGGAGAGCGCGCTGCTCGCGCCGGTCGCGCTCTGGTCCGGGATCGACAGATTCAGCGCGGCGCTCGCGATGAATCCCGTGTCGGTGAAGGCTCCGAGCTGGCCCAGGGTATAGGTCTTCGCCATGTTGACCGCCGCGCCCGCGTCGACCATGCCCAGGCCGTACCAGTCGTGGAACTTGAAGCCCGCGGCGTTGGTGGTCCAGCCGGGCTCGGCCACGTAGGGGTTGTTCGTGGAAGGCACCGTCTTCGCGAGGGTAAACGTGACCGGCGCGCGTGCCGCGTCGACCTGGCGCGCGGTGGACGCCAGTATGTGCTTGACGTCGCGCCAGGTGAGCCCCGGATTCGCCTCGAGCATCAGTGCGATGACGCCGGAGGTCACCGGCGTCGCCGACGAGGTCCCGTTCATGCCGTTGGTATAGTTGCAGGAGGCGTTCGGCACTCCGCCGTTGTTGAACACGCTGGTGTTCACGCCGGTCCGCGACAATCCCTTTACGCACCCGGACTGGTCCGTCGTCACCATCGCGGGCTGAACCAGCACCCCCGACGCGCCCGAAACCGATGCGTTCTCGCCGAACTCTCCGCCGGGCGCGCTTACCCAGATCGCCGAACCTGCGCTAGAGTAGCTCGCCTTGATTCCGCCTGCGTTCACGGCTCCCACGACGATCTGGTAGGGAAGCGTGTTGGCCGGGTCGAAGTTCGCGTTCTCGCAGGTCAGCCCCGTGCCCGTACAGTCGACGGTGCCGACGACCCGAAACCCGTTGCCGGCCGCCTTGACGTAGAGGGCACCTTTCGCGCCGCGAAGCGAGGTGACGCCGGAATGGTACTGGCTCTCTTCGGTGGGGTCGACCAGCGCCGGCGTGTTGGTGTCGATGCCGAAGCTCTGGTTGAAGATGAAGACGTCCCGGCTGCTGGGGCTCGAAGCCGACGCTCCGATCGAATTCAGGAAGGCCTGCTCCGTCTGCGCTGTCATGGAGAGAAAATTGAAGCCCTTGAGCTTCGCGTTCGGCGCCACGCCGAGCCCGCCCACGACGTTTCGCGCCATGGCGATGAGACCCGCGACGCTCGTGCCGTGATCGCCGTCGGTGTCGACGGTGTTGGTCGGGTCGGTCGAGCCGTTGTTGAAGTTGAACGAGCCGCCGGGGATCACGTTGGCAGCCAGGTCCTCATGCGCGATCTCCAGCCCGGTATCGACAACCGCGACGGGGATGCCGCTGCCCGAGAATCCCTGGGCGAACGCCGGGTCGACATCGATGTCCATTCCGGTGGTCCCGCCGATGTCGGCGAACGCCGTCTGGCCGGTGTTCTTCAGGTGCCATTGCTGCGCGGCGAGAGGATCGGGGGAACCGCCGACCGAGAAGCCGGTCACGCACGCGACGCTGACCGTCGCGACGTTGGCCGATACCGTGCCGCTGCCGTTCGTCACCGTGCAAGTCTGGACCAGCCCTACCGGCTGCGTGAACACGAGGACGTTGTAGGAGGCGCCGGCGGCGAGCGGTGTCGCGAAGGCGAAGCTCCCGTTGGCCGCCACCGGCAGGATGCTCCCCGAGTTGAACAGGGCAAGCCCGGTTCCCGCGAGCCCGGTCACGGTTCCGCCGACAGTGAAGGTCGGAACCAGCGGCGCCGGTGCAGCCGCGGTCCTGTACGAGACCTGCTCGCTGGAATTGCAGCCGCCGATGCAGGCTCCGAGCAGGATGACGGGGGCAAGCAGCCGGTGTCGCGTAACGCACTCCCGGTGAGAGGTCGATCTCGTGGCCGGCAGTGTACCCGATGCGCCGCGCGCCACGAGCGGCAGACAGGCGCCGGAAGCGGAATACTCCCGCGGCGTCGCGCTCTGTCAGGTGACGGCAAGCTTTCCCGGCAAGTGGATGTCGTGTCTCCCCGACTTGCCCGTGCGCTGCTACAGCGTCAGCGCCCAGCCGAACCGCCGCGAGTCGCCCGTGCCCGGCCCCGCAACCAGGGTGAGCAGCGGCTCCAGGTCCTTGCGCCCCGGAGAGATCTGGGCCTCGCCGCTCATCTGCACCTCGCGCGGCTGCGCGGCCTTCCACTCGCCGTTGCCGTTCACGCGCAGGTCCCCGCGCAGCGTCGCGAGCCGCAGGTCGGCGCGGTCGCCCCTGCCGTTTATCTGCAGCCGGTAGTCGCCGATGCGCGCGATGCCGCTCATGCCCGCCCCGACCCATTCCATGCTGGCCGAGCCGCGCACACTGGCGGGCGCGATCTCGAGCGAGTCGGTGACGACGCGCACGCTTCCCTCGGGCTTCACCAGGGCCGCCACGGGGACGGCCGGCTCGACAAGCGCCGCCGGCATGCTCGCGTCCACCTTCTCGAGGCGCACGCTGCCGAAGCCCAGGCTCAGCGTTCCCCGCAGGCTTGCGCCCGGGGCGTCGCCGGTCAGCGCCATGCTGAGGCGCCCGGAGAACAGCAAAACCGGGTTGCAGCGCCACTCGATGTCGGCGATGCCGCGATAGCTCCCGCCCGAGCGCACCGCGAGGGCGCCCCGGCCCCTCCACAGGGTGCCCTTCGCATCGCCGATCGCCACCGCGCCCCCGCTCGCGCGCTCCAGCGCGTAGCCGAGCCAGGCCGCGGGCAGGGTCGCGGCGAGAAAAACGAGGTACGCCGCAACCCCGAGAACGGCGAAGCGGACGAGGGTTCTTCGCAGCTCCTCGGTCATGCACCCTGCCCCTGCAGGAGCAGGCTCGCGTTCACGGTTCCCGGCTTGGGATTTCTTTCGAAGGTCGCGGTCTCGGCGCGCAAGCCCTGCTGCTGCAGCTCGACCAGCAGCGACATCAGCGCGGGAAACGGAGCGGCTTCGATCTGCACGCGCACGCGCGGGCCGTCCGCGTCGACGCGCTTCACCGCATCGCGCAGGCCGTTGCGCGCCGCCGCCTCCTGGAAAGCGGAACCCGCGTCCGCCGGAGGCTCGCCGCGCGGGGCGCCGCGCAGGCTCTCGACCAGCGCGGCCTGAGACTGGACCTGCGCGAGCTGCGACTGGACCAGCGCCAAGCGCGTCTTCGACCGCGCGAGGCCTCCCTCGACGGGCAGCCAGATCAGGAGATAGAAGAACAACACCCCGAGAAACGCCGCGAGCGCGGACAGGGCCCGGCGCTCGCGCGCTCCGAGCGCGTTCCACCGGCTCTTCCACGGCTCCAGCTGCCGCCTGATGGGCTCGATCCAGGCGGGATTCAGGGCTTTCACGTCGCCCCTCCCTTCGCAGCCCGCAGCTGCAGCCGCGCCTCGCCCCCCGCGCGGGTGACCGTGACGTCGAGCGAGCGGGCACGCAGCGCCCGCGCCATGGTCTCGGCGTCCGCCGGCGTCGCAGCCATGCGGACGGTCAGCGTCTTGTCTCCGTACTCGATGGCCTGCACGCGCAGCCGCGCCTGGCGCTCGAACGCGGGCGCGGCTCGCGCGAGCAGGTAGAGCATGTCTCCGGGAGAAGGGGCACCGCTCTTCGCGCCCAGATCCTCGAGGCCGCGGCGCATCTGCTCCGCCGGATCGACGATCACGCGCGTGTCGGGAAAGCTCTTCATGAGCTGCGCGCGCATCTGCTCGTCCGCGGCGCGCACGCGGTACGCCGTGCGCGCCCAGTCGACCGCGTCGAGCAGGAGCGTAAGCACCAGCCAGGCTGCCAGCAGCCCCGCCGCCGGCAGATACGCGCGCCGCAGCGCCGCCTTGCGCCCGCCGCGCTGCGCGTAGCGCTGCTGGAGCAGGTCGAGCGGCGCGGCCGGGACCGCGGCCCGCCCTGCGGAGAGCGGTTCGAGCGGCAGCCCCAGCGCCGTGCGCCAGGTACCGGCATCAAATTCCCCCGGCGGTTCGACGACCAGGATGCGTTCCGGCGCCCTGGCTTCGGCTCGCGCTTCCGCGAGCGCCGTGTGGAGCCAGCTCGGAGGCTGGAGCTCGCGCGGCCCGCCGAGCCCCGCGTGCAGACCGCAGCGCAGCACCATCTCCCCATCGCAGAACGCGAGCGTCCAGGCGCGCTCGGCGAGCGGCAGCGACAGCGTCACAGGGGCGAGCCGCGCCGGCGCGAGGCCGGCGGCGGCGAGCGCCGTGAGCCAGCCTTCCATGCGCTCGCGCCGCGTCACGGCCACCGCGAGCGAGCCGTCGGGCTCCTGCGCGAAGGCGAAGTGCAGCTTCTCGGGTGCGTCGACCAGCTGCTCCTCGAGCGCGAACGGCAGCGCCTGCGCGATCTTGGCGGGCGATCGGGTCGGCAGGCGAGCCCGCAGCAGAAGCGTTTCCGCGGCCGGCGTCCACACAAGGATATCGTCGGCCGAGGCGAGCCCCTCGAGTCCGCGTTGGCTGCCTTGCCGCACCGCCCCGCCCGCCTCGGTGCGGCGCCAGCGCAGCTCGGAGTCCTGCGCGGGCCAGTCGGACGGGAGCCATAGCTCGAGCCGGTCCCCGCCCCTGGCGCGCAGGGGCCCGGCCATGTCCAGCCAGCGCAGGCCGCCCAGGCTCGGCGTCTTCCAGCGCAGGCTATTTAAGCGGGGGAGTTTCATCATTTGCACTCGAGTCGCTCGAGGACGATGCCGCCACAGCGTCGATCAGCGGCTCGGGCTTGAACCAGATCCAGTTCGTGACGTTGCCCGCGCGCTGCATCAGCGCCACGGTGCGGCGCTGGTAGCGCCCGATCGAGGTGTCGAGTGTGATGAGGAAGAAGTCGGTCTTGACGCTTCCCATGCCGGCGGGAAGCTGCACCGACGCGGGCAGCTGCTGGGCCAGCTCGCTGACGTTGTTCATCGGCTTGGAGGTGCGGTTCTCTACAACGCGGTCGGCCCACGCGAGGTCCTGACCGGCAAACGCCGCGAGCACCACCGACGACGCGGTATTGACATTGATCGTCGTGCGGATGCCCGCAGGCAGAACCGTGACATAAGGTAATAGGGTCCGCACCGTCTTCTCGTCGAACCCGTGGATCATGCGCAGCTCGTCGACGCTCGTCATCGGCTGGTTGGGCGCGCGGTAGGGCGTCTTGAGCGTGAGATAGTCGACATCCTCCGCACCGCCCGGCGAGGTCACGTTGCCATCCGGGTCCATCCAGTCGACGACCGCGTTCGAAAGCAGCGGGTCGAGCTTGAGCACGGCGAGCAGCCGCTGGAAGACCAAGAGGTCGGGCGCGCTCACCTGGTTGTTTATCACCAGGTTGTTCAGGTTGAAGCGCCCCTGGGCGTCTTCGACCGCGACGTGAATCGCCCCGCCGTCGACGGGCAGGGTCGGCAGCCCCTGCGCCCAGGCCTCGCCCAGGTGGTCGGTCGAGTTCTGCGAGGCATCCTCGAGCAGGGCCACGCTCGCCCAGTGCAGCGCGCCGCGGCGGAGCAGGTCGGTCGCGTCGCGCTCGCCGACGTTCTCCATCTGCCTGAACCAGATCTGGTGAGCGAACGCAATCTTTACCGCGACGGCGGCCGCAATGGCCACGATCGCCACTGCGGTGATGAGCGCGACGCCGCGCTGGGCCCGGATTCTCATCGGTTCACCAGGAAGAGCCGCTTGAAGCTGCCGACGTTCTTGACGGCGAGCGTCACCTCGATCGCGGGCGGCGGCGTGTTGGGATTCACGCCTCCGGCCGGCCAGGTGTTCACCGTGTTGCCCTTGTTGTCGGCGAAGCGCACCTCGAAGGTGTCCACGTCCTCGAGCAGGGGCGACTCGAGCGGCTTGGTCGTCGGAGCGCGGTCCAGCACCGGCCAGGTGATGCGGTACAGCTTCCCGTCCTTGAGCCGCCAGGCCACGCGGCGCAGGTCAGACTCGGCCGTGCCGCCGTACTTCAGCTCCCCGCCGCGGGTGAGCTCGAGGCCGGGCTCGGCAAGCGCCCGCGAGTCGTAAGGCCGCCCCACGAATGCGGGGAGCAGCGCGACGCCCGCCTCGTCGCGCACCGGACGTTGGCGCGCGTGCGCGACGTCGTCCGAAATCCGCATGAACACCTGCCCGAGCTGCTGCCACACCCTCTGCTGCTCGTTCAGCCGCGCGCGCCCGTCGAGCAGGCGGGTCAATCCCGAGTACGCGAGCACCGAGAAGATCCCGAAGATGAGGAGAGCGACCAGCAGCTCGATCAGCGTAAAGCCGCGCGGTCCCCGCTCGAGCGTCCTCATCGGGTGGCGTCTCCCTGGGGCGGAGGTGTGTTCCCCATCTGCGACAGGTCTCCCGTCTGCGACGCGGTCGTGCTGGTCACCGAGGCGGCGGTCTGCTCGACGAAGCCGGTGAGGCTGACGAGCGGGACATTGCCCCCCGGGAGCACGACGCCCACGACGACGCGCCGCAGCTTCGCAACCGGGGTCACGCCAGTCTCCTGAATCCAGTGGAACTTGCGCCCGCCCATGGTGGCGTCGCCCTCCTTGGTGTCGAGGACGGGCCACTCGTTCTTCAGCTCGATCTCGGCGAGCCTGTCCTCGGCGACCCAGCGCGCAAGCGTCCGTTCGCGCAGCGAGGCGGTGGTATCGACCGCGTTGCCCAGCGCGTGCGCCGTCGCAGTGAGCGCGATCGCGAGCACGGCGAGCGCCACCAGGATTTCCACCAGGGTGAATCCCGCGCTCGCGCGGCGGCTCACGAGCCCGCCTCCGTGCGTATGCTCCCGTCGGGGCTGCCGACCACTCGCCAGCGAGCGCCGCCGCCCGCGAGAACGATGCGGAACGAGGGCAGCTCACCGCTAGGCAGCAGCACGACTCCCTGCGGCTGCGACGCGTCCGCCGGCGCGGCGCCTTCGACCTGGAGCGACTCGATCGCGACGCCGGGCGGCAGCTGCCGTGGACGCAGGATCTCGTCGTCCTTCGTGATCTTCAGCCTCCCGTCGCGCTCCAGCCGCAGGAAGCGGTACGATTCTCGCCCGGCGCCGAAGGCGAACACCCGTCCCTGGAGAACCGCCTCGTCGCGCGCGGCCTGGAGGAGCAGCGCGAGGCGCTCGCTCTCGTCGCGCACCGCCTCGCCGGGGCTGCGCATCAGCCGCACGCCGGCGAGCGCGACGATGATCGCGATGATCGTGATCACCACGAGCAGCTCGATCAGCGTGAAGCCGCGCGCCGGTCGCATCACTGCCACGAGCCGATGTCCGCGGCGTAGCCCTCGCCGCCGGGCTGGCCGTCGGAGCCCAGGGAGAACACGTCGACTTCTCCGCGGATCCCGGGGTTGAGGTACTGGTAGTCGTGGATCCAGGGATCTTTTGGCAACTTCTCGAGATAGCCTCCGGGCTTCCAGTTGCGCGGTATGTCGCCGCGGTCCGGCTTCGTGACGAGCGCCTGCAGCCCCTGCTCGTTGCTGGGATATACGCCGTTGTCGAGCTTGTAGAGCTTGAGCGCTCCCACGATCGCGTTGACGTCTGCGCGCGCCGCGACGGCCCGCGCCTGGTCGGGGCGATCCATGATCCGCGGCACGATCAGCGCCGCCATGATGCCCAGGATGGTGATGACGACGAGAATCTCGATCAGCGTGAAGCCGCTCGGGCGGCGAAGGGCAGGTCTTGGCATGGCGGCTCCAGAATGTTCCATAGGCGCCTATCGTACCAGCGTGTTCATGTCGAAGATCGGCAGCAGGATCGCGATGACGATGAACAGCACGATCAGACCCATGAGGATGATCAGCATCGGCTCCAGCAGCGCCGTCAGCCTCTTGACCCAGTTCTCCAGCTCGCGCGACTGGGCCTCCGCGGCGCGCGCGAGCATGGTGTCGAGCCGGCCCGTCGCCTCGCCGCTGGCGATAAGGTGGATGACGAGCGGCGGGAACAGCTTCGCCGCGCCCAGCGATGACGATAGCGCCGCGCCCTCGCGCACGCGCCGCACGGCCTCCTCCACGGCGCCCTTCATGGGCAGGTTCGTGACCACCGCGGCGGCCGACTGCAGGGAAGAAAGCAGGGGCACGCCCGCGGCCGTGAGGATCCCCAGCGTGTCGGCGAATCGCGCGGCATTCACGCCGCGGATCAGGCGTCCCGCGAGCGGAAGCCTCAGCAGCAGCCGGTGCCAGCTCGCCCGGCGGCCTTCGTCCCGAAGCAGCAGCCGCGCGACGACGACGGCGGCGACGAGCGCGATGAGGGTGAGGAGGCCGCTCGCGCGCGCGAAATCGCTGATCGCCATGAGGATGCGCGTGGCCATTGGCAGGGCCTGGCCGAGGTTGCTGAACACGCGCGTGACCTGGGGCACGACGTAGACCAGCAGCCCGCTGACCACGGCGATCGCGAAGACCGTCAAAACCGCCGGATAGAGGAACGCGATCATCATGCTGTTGCGAAGGCTCTCGCGGCTCTCGGTGAAGTCGGCGAGCCTCTCGAGGACGTCCCCGAGCTTGCCCGAGTGCTCGCCCGCCTCGATCATGGCGCGGTAGATCTGCGGGAACGCCGAAGGGAACGCCGCCAGGCCGCGCGAGAGCGACTGCCCCTCGAGAATTCGCGCCCGGACCGCGGCGAGCAGCCTGCGGGCGCCCGCCGACTCGGTCTGCTCGATCAGGACGTTCAGGCACTCCTCGATCGTGAGCCCGGCGCGCTCGAGGGTGGCGAACTGCCGTGTGATCAGCGCGAGGTCGCCGCGCGACAGCCCCGGGCGCGAGAAGCGCTCGCGCAGCCCCGCGTGCTCGGCTCCGGCGCGGATCGACTCCACCGCAAGCGGCGCGAGGCCCCGCTCGCGCAGCAGCGTCCGCGCGTGGCGCTCAGTGTCGGCCTCGATTACACCGTGTTTCTCGCGTCCGCCGGGGTCCAGCGCGCTGTACTCGAAGCCCGACATCGGTATCCGCGCGAACTACTCGCGGCTCACGCGCAGCACTTCCTCGAGGCTGGTTTCGCCGGCCTGCACCCAGCGCATTCCATCCTCCCGCAGGCCTTTCATGCCCTGCGCGCGCGCGTGATCGCGCAGGTCCGCTTCCGCGGCGCGATCGTGGATCAGCCGCCGCGACTCGTCGTCGATCAGCAGCAGCTCGAAGATGCCGCTGCGCCCCTGGTAGCCCGTGAACGCGCACGCCTCGCACCCGGGCGCGGTGTAGAGAAGGTGCGGGGCGCCCCTGCCCTTGCCTTTCCCGTTGCCGTTGCCGAGCAGCGCGAGCTCGGCGGCGTCGGCCTCGTGGGGGCGCCGGCACGCCGGGCACAGCCGGCGCACCAGGCGCTGCGCGAGCACCCCGAGCAGGCTGGAGGCGACCAGGAAGGGCTCGATCCCCATGTCGACCAGCCGCACGACGGCGCCGGCCGCGTCGTTGGTGTGCAGCGTCGCGAGCACGAGGTGCCCGGTCAGGCTCGCCTGAACCGCGATCTGCGCGGTCTCGAGGTCGCGGATCTCGCCGATCATCACCACGTCCGGGTCCTGGCGCAGGATGGCGCGCAGAGCGCGCGCGAACGTGAGATCGATGCGCGGGTTGACCTGCGTCTGCCCGACCCCGTCGAGGTCGTACTCGATCGGGTCCTCGACCGTGACGATATTGGTGTGCTTCGCGTCGAGCTGCGAGAGCGCGGCGTAGAGCGTGGTGGTCTTGCCCGAGCCGGTCGGCCCCGTCACGAGGATGATCCCGTGCGGCTGCCGCACCAGGTCCTTGAGGGTGGTGAGCGTCGCGTCCGACATGCCCAGCCCCGTGAGGTCGAGCCTGCCCGCCTGCTTGTCGAGCAGGCGCAGCACCACGCGCTCGCCGTGCGCGGTCGGCAGGATGGAGACGCGCACGTCGACCGAGCGCCCCGCCAGGCGCAACGCGATGCGGCCGTCCTGGGGCTGGCGCTTCTCGGCGATGTCCAGCCGCGCCATGATCTTGATGCGCGACACGATCACACCGTGCGCCGCCTGCGGCGGCTCGAGCACGTCGCGCAGCATCCCGTCCCTGCGGAAGCGCACCACCGACCTGCGGTCGAAGGCCTCGATGTGGATGTCGGAAGCGTTCTCGCGCACCGCCTGCGAGAAGAGCGCGTTGATCAGCCGTACGATGGGCGCGTCGTCCTCGCTCTCGAGGAGGTCCGCGACCTTGGGGAGGTTCTCGGCGAGCGCGGCGAGATCGGGGCTGGCGTCGAGGTCGGTCACGATGTCGGCGGCCTGCGAGGTGCCGCGCTCGTACGCGCGGGCAAGCGCGGCGTCGAAGGCCTCCTTGGCGAGCTCGCGCAACGCGAGCGGGCCGCCCAGCGCCCGCTGCACTTCGGCGAGCACGCTCGCCTTCACGCCGGGCCGCACCCACAACTCGATGCCCTCGTCGAGCTGCCTCGCGCTGATCACGCCGTGGCGCTTCGCGAAGGCGTAGGGCAGCCGCTCGACGCAGCGTGCGTCGGGCGAGAGGGCGTTCGAGGACATGTCCATGCTATGGCTTCCCCGGCGCAGGCTGCGGCGCGGGGACGGATTGCGGCAGCGCCGAAGGAGCCGGCGCGGGCGCCACAGGCGGCGGAGGGGGCGGCGCCGGCTCCAGGCGGTCGTAGATGCTCTCCCGCTCCTGACCCTCGCCGCGGGTGTAGCCGCGCAGGTACTCGTAGCGGTCCACGGTCACTCGGTACGCGTCCTCGGGGGCGCGGATGATCACCGGCCGCAGGAAGATCATCAGGTTGGTACGCTTCTTCTCCATGCTCTTGAAGCGGAACAGCGCGCCAAGAATCGGGATCTCGCTCAGCAGCGGCACCCCCTGCGTGGTCTCGTTCAGCGTGTTCTGGATCAGGCCGCCGAGAACGATGGTCGACCCGTCGTCGACCACCACCTTGGTCTCGATCGAGCGCTTGTTGGTGATCAGGTCCGACGCCCCTGTGAGCAAGGAGGGAGCGATGTCCGACACTTCCTGGTAGATCTCGAGCCGCACGGTTGAGCCTTCCGAGATCTGCGGCTTGATGCGCAGCGTGAGCCCGACGTCCTTGCGCTCGATAGTCTGGAAGGGGTTGACCGCCCCGGTCGCAGGGGTCGCGACGGTGGCCGTCGTGGTGAAGCTGCCCGTCACGAAGGGCACGTTCTGGCCGACGACGATCTTCGCCTGGTACTTGTCGAGCGTGAGCAGGTTGGGGGTCGACAGGATGTTGCCGAGCTGGTTCGAGGTGACCGCGCGCGCCAGAGCGCCCAGGCTCTGCACCGTCGTCCCGTTCGGCAGCGTGATCGACTTGCCGAGCACCGCCACCGTCAGTCCGTTCGCGGCCGCCGCCGCGGTGGTCGGGCTCGCGACCGCCGCCGCAAGGCTGGGAGCGGCGCCGAGGAAATTCGTGAACCCACCCACCGAGGACTGGCCGACGCCGGTGACGCCCGCCCACTGGAAGCCGAGCTCGTCGGTGCGGTCCGCGTTCATCTCGGCGATCAGCGCCTCGACGTAGACCTGGGCGCGGCGGATGTCGAGCTGCTCGATCACCGTGCGCAGGTTGTTGTAAACCGCGTCCGAAGCGTTGATGATGATCGAGTTCGTGGCTTCGTCCGCCTGGATGAGCGACGGGGCGGCGCCGGGCGTCCCGCCGGGGCGCGCGGCGACGGGAGACGCCGCGGGCGCCCCGGGCTGCCCGGCGGCGACTGCCTGCAGCATCCCGCGCAGCACTTCGACGAGCTTCGTCGCCTCCGCGTGCCTGAGATAGATCACCCGCGTGCTCCCCGTTGCCCTCGCGGGCACGTCGAGCTTCGCGATCAGGCTGCGCAGCTGGTCGATGCGACCCGGATTGTCGGAGCGCACCAGGATGCTGTTGGTGCGCGTGTCCGCGACCACCGAGAAGCGGTCACCGCCCGCGGCGATCTGCGAGGGCGGCACTCCGGGGACGCCGGGCGTCGTCACCCCGGTGCCCGACAGACGGATCACCATTTCCGCAAGATCGACCGCCGAGGCGTGCTGCACCGGAACAACGGTGACGTCGGTGCTCGTCGGCAGATCCACCTTCTCGACGATGCGCATGAGGCGCCGCACGTTGTCGGCGTAGTCGGTGATGATGAGCGCGTTCGCGGGCTCGTATACGGACAGCTGGCTGGTCGGGGACATCAGCGGGCGCAGCACCGTCTGGAGCTGCGCCACCGCGACATGCTGCCCGACGATGACCTGGGTCACGACCTGCTCGCCCCCGCGCGGGGGTCCGGGCTGCTCGTTCACCGGGGCCGCCGCCTTGGCCTCGGCTACCGGAACGATGCGCACCGAGTCGCCGGGACCCTCGACGGCGGTGAAGCCCTGGGCCTTGAGCGCCGAGAGGAATACCTGATACGCCGCGGCCACCGGCATGGCGCGCGCCGAGACGATCGTCACCTGGCCGCGAACGCGCGGATCGATCAGCATGTTGCGGCCGGTCATTTGCGACATGGCCTTGACCACAGCCTGCAGGTCGGCCTGCTGGAAGTTGAGCAGAACTTCGCCCGGGCGCGGCGCGGCGGCGACGCCGGCCTGTCCGCGCGCGCCCGGCGGAGCGGCACGCGGCTGCGGCGGCACCGGAAGCTGGGGAGTCCCCGTCACCGGCGCGGGCTGCTCGGGCTGGGCCTGATCGGGCGGGACATCCTGTCCCTGCACCGGTCCTTGCGCCGCGGCGAGCGGCGCAGCGAGCGCAAGCATCCCAGCGAGGGCTCGCGCGGCGATCGAATGGTTGTTTGTCATGAAAGTCGTGGAGTCCCGTGCTGCGCTCTAGCGCATGTCGTAGTAAAGGGTCTCGTTCCTTCCCTGGCGCTGCACCTCCACCAGGACGCGCTGCGCGCTGCCGAACTGCTGGTAGAGCTTCATCACGTCTTCCATGCTGGTGAGCGCCTGCCCGTTGACGTTGCGGATGACATCCCCCGGGCGCAGGCCCAGCTTCTCATACAGGCTGCCCGGCTGGATCTGGCGCACGAGGAAGCCGCCGTCCGCGTTGGGGACGATGAGCGCCTGGCTCAGGAACTCGGGCTTGCCGAGCTGCTGCTGCAGCTGCCTTCGGTCGATCATCTGCCCGCCGCTCGGGCCCGGCTGCACGATGGGCGGGAGAAGGGCGGGCTGGACGACCAATCCGGCCACCTTGTCGGTGTCCTTGAGCAGAACGGCTTCGCGCGCGCCATTGCGCAGGATCACGATGCGGTCCTTCTCTACGGCGTCGAGGCGCACGCCGGGCGTCAGCTCCTCGCCCGCACAGTAGGCGGACTCGGGCTGCCCCTGCACGACCAGCAGGGCGCATCCGCCCCCGGGCTGGACCGCGACGCCGGTCAGCGTAATGTTGAGGTTGCTCGGCACGAGGCTGGCTTCCTCGACGCCTTTCGCGGGCGCGGGCCCGAACAGCTGCGAGCGCGCCAGCGCGCTCAAGTCCACGGACTCGATCTCGCTCCGCGCGACCGCGGGAGAAGCCGGCTGCAGGAGGCGCCAGGTGCCCTGCGCCAGCGCGAAGCACAGCCACAGCAGCGCGGCGACCGCCGCCGCCGCCGGCAGGGCGCGGTGCGTCAACACGGCTTGAACCTGCCCTGCCGAGGGCATGAAGCGATGCGCGACAGACACGGCTGCTGACATGGGTCCCACCCGCAAACTTGATGAAGCAGTGCCGGTTTTCCCTATAAACTCTTCATCTTACACGAGAAGAAGCAAACTCCGTCATCGCGGCTCTCCGGTGCCATAATCGGGCGGCTCCCACCGACACGAGGCCACTATGATCACCCCGCAGTCCGCGCGCATGCTTACGCGCTACAACAGCTGGGCAGACCAGCTCATTTTCGACGCCGTGGCGGCCCTGCCCGAGGGCGAGGCGACCAAGCCGCGGCCATCGCTCTTCAAGAACATGGTCCATACGCTCAATCACATCTACGTCATCGACCTCATCTGGCAGGCGCACCTCGAGGGGCGCGACCACGGTTTCACCGCGCGCAACACCCCGGGGCACCCGCCTGTGGAAGAGCTGCGAGGCAAGCAACAGGCGATCGACGACTGGTATATCGCCTGGTTCGACGCCCAGTCCGAGGCGGCGCTCGCCCAGCCCGTGCATTTCACTCTCGTCGGCGGCAACCGTGGGGTGATGACGCGCGGCGAGATCCTCCTGCACGTCGTGAACCACACCACCTACCACCGCGGCTTCGTCGCCGACCTCATGTACCAGGTGCCGGGCGCCCGTCCGCCGACGACCGATCTTCCGGTCTACCTCAGGGAAACCGCCGCGGCGCCGGCATGAGTTCTCCTCTAGATCGATGCGTTCGGCGATTTCGTGTTGTCGACGGCCGGCCAGCGCTGCGACGCCTGCGGCAGCGGGGTTTCCTTTCCGCTCAGGCGCTCGATCGCGATCGCGTACAGCGTGATCTGGTCGATGCGCGGATAGAAGCCCTTGGGGCGTTCGCTCCAGTTCCCTTTCGCGTATTTGGCCATCAGCGCGTTAAAGAAACGTTGCCGCGCGGATAGCTCCTCGACCACCCGTATCCGGCCGAAGGCGACCACGCTCGCGTAGGCCACGCTCGAGTCGCACTCGAAGCGGCCGTAAGGGAAGATCTCGCCCGGCTCGTCCACCTCGAAGCACACGCGCGGCTCGTGGTCGACGTTCGAGCGAAGATGCCCCCGGGCGCGCGTGTTGTGCACGAAAATCTCGTCCTCCATGCAGACGTAAAGCAGCGGAACGCAGTACGGCCATCCGTCCTCGCCCACGGTTGCAAGCCGGCCGCAGAACCCGCGCTCGAGCACCTCGCGCGCGCGAGAGTCCGCCATCAGCTTGTCCGCGCGCCTCACCTGGGGCACGCCGCTCATCCGGGCCTCCGCCGATAGTCAGAAGACCCGATTAGACCACGGGAGTTCGATTGGCAGGCGCCGGCGCTTTGCGGTCGGCCGGTTACAATTGCTGCGGCGACTCCTCTGCGGCGGTCGCCGGTCCTTCAGCGAACCTTGATCGCTTTTCCGTAGCAGGTATACGCGTCGGAGCCACCGAACAGCCCGGCGTCGCCGTAGCAGGCGACGGCGCTGAGGCCGTTCGCGTCGAGCGAGGCCGCCTTGTCCTTGAGCGCCGCGATGCCGTCCTCGCGCGACGAGTAGGTCGGCACCCAAGCCGCGGTGCGCCAGGAATCGACCCAGATGCGCGCGACCGTCTCGTACTGGCCCTGCCTGAGCTCGGCCGGGCCGTAGATCTTCACGTCGTCGGAATGGGTCGTCGCACACGCGGACAGGGCAACTGCGAGGGCCAACGCTGCGGTTTGTCTATGCATGACACGCAATTATATTCTCAGCCGCGCGAGGAGCGTCGCCGGTCCTTTACGCCGCCTCGACGGTCCGCCTGACGGGCGGCGCCTGCCCGCGCCTGGACGCTCAGCCCGGCCTGGGTCAGCACCAAGGTCCGGTCCGCCGTTTTCGCCGCCGCCAGCGAGTGCGTGACGAGGATCCCGGCGGCGCCCTCCCCCTTCACGCACGCGCGCAGCAGGGCCAGCACCTCGGACGCGCTATCCGGATCGAGGTTGCCCGTGGGCTCGTCGGCCAGTACCAGCCGGGGCCGGTGTACCAGGGCGCGCGCGATCGCGACGCGCTGCATCTCGCCGCCGGAGAGCTCGCGCGGCAGGCTCTGCGCGCGCTCGCCGAGCCTGACCGCCTCGAGCAGCGACGCGACGCGCTCGTGCGTTGCCGCATCGCCGACGCCGTTCAGTGCGAGCGGCAGCGCGACGTTCTGCGCGACCGTCAGGTAGGGCAATATATGAAACGCCTGGAATACGAATCCCATGTGCCTGCGGCGGAGCCGGGTCGCGGCGTCGTCATCGAGCGCGCTGAGCTCCACGCCGTCGAGCAGCACCTGCCCGGAATCGGGGCGGTCGAGCCCCGCGACGAGGTTGAGGAGCGTGGACTTCCCGATGCCCGACTCCCCCATCACGGCGATGTAGTCGCCGGCCTCGAGCTCGAAGCTGATGTCCAGCAGCACGCTCTTTGCGCGCGGCCCCGAGAAGGACTTCGACAGGTTCCTGACCGACAGCACGCGGGCGAGATTACTTGCGCCACGCCGTCAAGGCAAGGAGATCGTCGGCGCGCGCCTCACACGCCCAGGTAGCGGTGCTGCACCTCGCGGTTGCCGGAGAGCTCCGCCGAAGTGCCGGTCCACGTGATCCGCCCCTTCTCGATGACGAAGTGCCGGTCGGCGATACGCGTCAGCGCCCTGAGGTCCTTGTCGATGATGAGGATCGACAGTCCCGAGGCCTTGAGGCTCGCAATGGCGCGGTAGATTCCCGCGCAAGCGAGCGGCGCGAGCCCCTCGGTCGCCTCGTCGAGGATCAGGAAACGCGGGTTCGTCATCAGCGCGCGCCCGATCGCGAGCATCTGCTGCTCGCCTCCCGAGAGCTGGCTGCCGAGGTGCCGGCTGCGCTCGGCGAGCTGCGGGAAGAGCCCGAACACCCGCTCGAGCGTCCACGCCGCCAGTCCCGAGGGGCGCCTCGCGGTCGCGACGAGGTTCTCGCGCACCGTGAGGTTGGGGAACACCTGCCGCCCCTCGGGGACGAGGCCCAGGCCCGCCTGCGCCACGCGGTACGAGGGCAGGCCGTGCAGCGGCCGCTCGCCGAAGCGTATCGTCCCGGCGCGGCACCTCACCATGCCCATGATCGAGCGCACCGTCGTCGTCTTTCCCATGCCGTTGCGCCCCAGCAGCGTCGCCACCTCGCCCTCACGCGCGACGAACGACACGCCGAACAGCACCTGGCTTCGGCCGTAGGCGGTCTCCAGCCCCTCGATTTCGAGCCTCACGCGTCGGCCTCCTCGCCAAGGTAGGCGCGACGCACCTCGGCGTTCGCGCGGATCTCCGCCGGCGTCCCGGAAGCGATGATGCGACCGTAGACGAGCACGGAAATGCGGTCGGCGAGCGAAAACACCGCATCCATGTCGTGCTCGACGAGGATGATGGTCTTGCCCCCTTTCAGCGTCGACAGGAATGCAATCATGCGCTGCGTCTCCTCGGCGCCCATCCCCGCGACGGGTTCATCGAGAAGAAGCAGACGCGGGTTGCCGGCGAGCGCCATCGCGATCTCCAGGGCGCGCTGCTCGCCGTGCGCGAGGCTCCCCGCCTGAGCGCCGGCGCGCGCGCCAAGGCCCACCTGCTCGAGCAGCCTTTCCGCGGGCGCGCGCAGCACGCTCTCGCCCCGCGCCTTCCGCCAGAAGCGGAAGCTGTGCCCCGCATGGGCCTGCACGGCGAGCATCACGTTCTCGAGAGCCGTGAAACCGGGATAGATGCTGGTGATCTGGAAGGAGCGCGCGAGGCCCTTGCGGGCGCGCGCGGGCGCCGGGAGCGCGGTGACGTCCTCGCCGGCGAAGCGCACCTCGCCGCGGTCGGGGCGCAGCTCGCCCGCGAGCTGGCCGATGAGGGTCGTCTTGCCGGCGCCGTTCGGTCCGATGATCGCGTGCGTCTCGCCTTCGCGCACCTCGAGCTCCACGCCATCGCTCGCGAGCAGCGCGCCGAAGGTCTTGATGAGGCCGTGGACCTCGAGGATGTTCCTATTCATTCTTGCCGAAGATCGCACCGGCGAGGCCGCGCCGGAAGAAGAGCACCGAGAGCACGAGGAGCGGCCCGAGGTAGAGCTGCCAGTGCGTGGTCCACCCCGAGAGCAGGTCCTCGAGCAGGAGCAGCGCGAACGCGCCGAGCACCGGGCCGGCCGTGCTCCCCATGCCGCCGAGAATCACCATGAACATCAGCTCGCCCGAGCGCGTCCAGTTCATGAACTCGGGCGTCAGATACGCCGTATGGTTTACCAGCAGCGCACCGGCGAGCCCGCACACCCCTCCCGCGATCACGAAGGCCGCGAGCCGGTAGGAATACGGCGAGAAGCCGATCGCGCGGGTGCGCGCCTCGTTCGACTTGGCGGCGCGGATCACCATGCCGAAGCGCGATTCGACGAGGCGATGCCCGAGGACGAGGACGAGCACCAGGATCGCCAGGACGACGTAGTAGAAGGTGTTCGCGTCGTCCAGGTCCATCCCGGGGAAGCGGCTCTTCGCCGCCAGGGGCATGCCGTCGTCTCCGCCGAATTCCTCGATCGAGATGCCGAGGTAGTAGAGCATCTGCGTGAACGCGAGCGTAATCATGATGAAGTACACCCCGCTCGTTCGCAGCGACACCGCGCCGATCACCAGCGCGACCAGCGCCGACGCGCCGATCGCGAGACCCCACTGCAGCGCGCCGTCGTAGACCCCGTAGTGCGCGAGCACCCCGACAGCATAGCCGCCGACGCCCAGGTAGGCCGCGTGGCCGAAGGAGATCATGCCGCCGTAGCCGAGGATGAGGTTCAGGCTCGCAGCCGCGATGGCGAAGATCATGATGCGGCGGAGCAAATCGAGGTAGAAGGGCTGGTTGAAGATCGCGGCGAGCGGCGGCACCGCCGCGAGGAGCAGCAGCCCCACGGCGAGCACGAGGGCGCGCTTGCGGGGATTCACAGGCGCGCGGGGAAAAGGCCCCGCGGCCGGAGGGCGAGCACCACGGCCATCAGCAGGTATATCAGCATCGAGGCGAGCGCGGGGCCGGCGGCCTGCGCAGCGGCGGGCGAGAGCACGGTAGCGAGCGCGGGCTTGAGGAAGGCGCGGCCGAAAGTGTCCACCATGCCGACGATGAGCGCGCCGGCGAGCGCGCCGCGGATCGAGCCGATGCCGCCGATCACGATCACGACGAAGACCTCGATCAGGATCAGCTCTCCCATCCCCGGCTGCACCACGTAGATCGGCCCCGCCATGAGGCCCGCGAGCCCGGCCAGCGCGGCGCCGAAGCCGAACACGATCGTATACATCAGGCGGATGTTAACGCCGAGCGCAGCCACCATGACGCGGTTCGACGCGCCCGCGCGGACCAGCATGCCCAGGCGCGTGCGCGCCACCACGAACCACAGCAGACCCGCCACGGCGAGCCCGAGCACGATGATCACCAGGCGGTACAGCGGATAGCGCAGCCCCGGAAGAAGATCGACGTGACCCGACAGGTACTCGGGGATCGACGTATACAGCGCAGCCCGGCCCCACAGCATCGCCGCGAGCTCGTTGAAGAACAGAATCAGGCCGAAGGTCGCGAGCACCTGGTCGAGATGCTCGCGCTCATACAGAGTGCGCAGCGCAAGCAGCTCGACGGCGACGCCCACCGCCAGCGTCCCGGCGAGCCCCAGAAGTACGCCGAGAACGTACGATCCCGTCAGCTGGGTGAAGTACGTCGCGAGATACGCGCCGATCATGTAGAACGATCCGTGCGCGAGATTGACAAGGTTCATGATGCCGAAGACGAGCGTCAGCCCCGCCGCCATCAGGAACAGCATCACCCCGAGCTGCAGCCCGTTGAGCCCTTGTTCGGCGACGAGGAGGAGGTTCATCGGCAAAAAAGAAGGGGCGCGTCGCGCCCCGGTTCGCAGCAGACCAAGGCCGTCAGGCCGAGGCTCTTGTCCTCTCTGCTGCTCACTTCATCTTGCAGTCCTTGCCGTAGGAATCCTTGTAGTTGGTGAAAACGGTCTTCTGGACCTCCATCACCGGATCCGAGCCCGGGGTCGGGCCGGCGACGGCCTTGAGCAGGTAGAAATTCTCGATCGGAAAGTGGTTGTGGCCGTAGGTGAACTTGCCGCGCACCGAATTGAAGTTCGCCTTGCGCATCGCGGCGATCATGCCCTTCTTGTCGGCGAGATTGCCCTTGACCGCGCGCACCGCAGAGTCGATCAGCATGATGCCGTCGTAGCTCTGCGCCCCGTAGAAGGAAGGCAGCTTGCCGCCGTACTTCTTCTGGTAGTCGCGGACGAACTTCTCGTTGGCGGGGTTCTTGAGGTCCGGGCTCCAGATGCGCGTCTCGTACTGACCCAGCGCCGCATACTTCACCGCGGGGATCGAGAGCTCGTCGAGCGTAAACACCGAGTACAGCGGGACCTGGCCGCGCAGGCCGGCCTCCGAGTACTGTTTCATGAACTGGATGCCCATGCCTCCGGGGTAAAAAACCATCACCGCCTTCGGCTCCTTCGCGCGCAGCTGCGAGATTTCCGCCTGGTAGTCGGTCTGGCCGAGGCGAGTGTAGACCTCGTCGGCGATGCGGCCCTTGAAGGTACGCTTGAAGCCGGTGAGCATGTCCTTGCCGGCGGCGTAGTTGGGCGCCATGATGTAGACGTCGTTCAGGCCCGCGTCGGTCATGTACTTGCCCATGGCCTCGGGCGTCTGGTCGTTCTGCCACGAGGTCGTGAAGAACAGCTCGTTGCACAGCTCCCCGGCAAGCTCGTGCGGGCCGGCGTTGGTGCCGATCATGAAGGTGCCTGCGGCGGTGACGCGCGGCGCGACTGCGAGCATCACGTTCGACCAGATGATGCCGGAAACGAAATTGACCTGATGCTTCTTCAGCATCTCGTCGGCGACCTGCGTGCCGACGTCGGGCTTGACCTGGTCGTCGCCGTAGAAAACCTCGACGTCGAGGCCGGCCATCTTGTGCCCGAGATGGTCGAGTGCGAGCTCGACCGAGTTCTTCATATCCGCGCCGATGACGCCCTGCGGACCCGACAGCGTCGTGATGAAGCCGATCTTCACCTTCTGCTGCGCGGCCGCCGGCCCGGCAGCCAGAAAGAACCCCGACGCGACACACAAGAAGGCACGCAGAAATTGTCGTTTCATGTTCCCTCCGCCTTTGTCGATACGATTTCAGTCTAGCAAGGCAGTCGCCGCAGTGTCCAGGCAAGCCCAGCGTGCACTATATTTCACCGGGCACCGACGAGCGCGGGCCCTTGATACGCGAGCGCGGCCTCGATCGCGAGCCCGGCCGAGAGCACGCGTTCGTCCTCGCCGGCGAAGCCCGCGGCCATCAAGCCGACCGGCGCGGTCCCGGGCGGATGAATCGGGAGCGAGAGCGCGCAGCCGTTCAGGAAATTGATGAGGCTGGTGTTGCGCAGCATCTTGCCGTTGGCGGCACGAAAGGCCTCGGGGCTGCGTTCCAGGCCCTCGATGACGGGCGCGATGCGCGGCACGGTCGGCATGATCAGCGCCTCGACGTCGTAGCGCGCCCGCGCGAAGCGCTGCATGAGGCGCGTGCGCGTCGCGAGCAGATCGATGTAGTCCGGCGCGCTCATCGACCCGCCGCGCAGAATGCGCTCAAGAACGCGCGGATCGATGTCGCGCTCGCGGTCGAGCCATGCCCGGTGCACGGCGAAGGCCTCCGGCGGGGAAATGCCGCCTCCTGCGTTCGCTTTGGCCGCGTCGTCGAATTCGGGCACGGCGAGCTCGACGATCTTCGCTCCGCGCCGCGACAGGCGCTGCAATGCGGACTGGAACGCCTCTGCCACCTCGGCGTCAAGGTCCTCGAGCATGGTGTTACCGGGCACGCCCAGGCGCGCCCCCTGAAGCGGGAGCGGGACGAGAGCCCGCGACGCCTCGCCCGCGAGCACCTGGAAGACCGCCGCGCAGCACGCGACGGTGGGCGCGATGGGCCCGACCGAATCGAGGGTCGTCGACAGCGGAAACGCGCCTTCGCGCGGAACGCGCGCCGTGGTCGGCTTGAAGCCCGCGAGGCCGCACAGTGCGGCGGGGATGCGCAGCGAGCCCCCGGTATCGGTCCCGAGAGCGAACGCCGACATGCCGTCCGAAACCGATACGGCCGCGCCCGAGGACGAGCCGCCCGGTATGCGCCGGGCGGCGCGGTCCCAGGGATTTGCAGGCGTGCCGTAATGCGGATTGATGCCGATCCCGGAAAAGGCGAACTCGGTCATGTTGCTGCGGCCGATCACCACCGCGCCCGCGGCGCGCAGCCTCGCCACGGCAACGGCGTCCGCGGAGGCCGGGGACCGGTCGCGCAGTACCTTCGATCCGGCCGTGGTCACCTCGCCCGCGATGTCGAACAGGTCCTTGATCGACACGGGCAGCCCGGCCAGGGGAGAAGGGACCACGCGCTCCTTGCGCAGGCGGTCGGAAGCCTCGGCCGCGCTCAGCGCGCTCCGCGCATGCACCTTTGTAAACGCGCGCCCGCCCTCGCCGTTCGCGTCGGTGATGCGGGCGAGCGCCTCCTCGACCAGCCTGCGGCTGCTCGTCTTGCCCTCGGCGAGCGATCGCGCGAGCGCGGCGACCGAAGGGATAGGCGCGCCCGCCATTACGCCTGCACTTCGCCGTCGTAGTAGTGCATCTCGAGCAGCAGGCAGCCGTTCTCGGATCTGAACGGCCCGTGAGGCGTCCCTGGAGGCCGGCACGCGTAAGTGCTGGGGCCGAAGCGCGTGCCGCCTTTGCCGCTCCTGTCGCTGCCGACAATGAGGTCGCCCGAAACGACGTACACCTCCTCCCAGTAGTCGTGCACGAAGGGCTCGGTCGTGTAGACGCCAGGCTCGAACCGCAGGTGGCGCGTGCGGAAGCCGCGCCTGGCCTTCTCGTCGAGGAACCCGGCGAGCACCTGCTGGCGGATCCCGGCCGGGTAACCCGGGAGGTTCTCCCAGCCGCGGTCGAGATCGACCTTGTGAAACTCCGTGTGCTCCTTGCGGATCGGCATGAACCCTCCTTTCGATTCAGTCTGCGACCGCGAGTTCGCGGACCGCGTATTCGTGCCGAAGGCTCCGGTTCCTCACCGGGTCGTGAAGCTCGATCTCGAAGCGCTCGCCTCCGCCGATCTCGCCGCGCACCGCGAGCGTTCCGCAGAACATCGCCGTTCCGGGAGCGAGCACCGCGGATCCCGAGAATCGCTCGAGCAGCGCGCGCGGGGCGAGCAGCTGAGCGACCTCGCCTTCCTGGTAGAGCGCCCGCCTGCCGCCGCGCGTGACGTGCGAACGCAGGACCAGCCGGTCCCAGTGAGCGTCGGCCTCGGCGAAGGGCCACAGCTCCCGCCCGAGCGGCTTGGGGCACATCTGCTTGGACACCGTGACCCCGTAGGTCTCGACCTTCCTGTCGGTAAGATCGGATCCCACGCCCACGTAGAGTGCGTCGCGCGCGGAAACAAGGACGAACTCGACTTCCCCGCTCGAGTTCCCTCCGACCACTTCGACCTCACGCGCCGCGGTCAGCAGGCTCGTCCCGACGCGGTAGAACACGGGCACCGTGCCCGGCCGCTTGACGCCGATCGCGGCGAGCTCGGCGACGTGCTTCTCGACCGCCGCCCTGTCGCGGCCGGTCCAGCCAGCGATGACGAGCTCGGCGATTTCGATCGCGCGCTGCGCGCCGCCGACTTGAAAGTCCATGGCTTCGTATCTTACAGGGCCTCTTCCTGCGCCGTGGGCACGCTCCCACTGTTTTGCATTCCGCCGCGCCTCGGAGTAGATTTTTGCTTTCGGTCCAGGAGGCGCAGATGTCGAAATTCGTGATCTCCCCGCACTTCAGGCTGCAGGAATGGGTCGCCGAGGAGAAGGGCTACTTCAAGGCCGAGGGACTCGACTACGAATTCCGCGACAACTACGGCCCGGGCGACGCTGCGAAGAAGCACGCGACGGCGAACAGGATCGGCGCCTTCCAGAGCATCGAGCAGGGACGCGCCTGCGACGTCAGCGGCGCCTGCCACTGGACCGTCAACGTCGCGGCCTCGACCGGCCACGGCAAGCTCTACGCCGACGCCTACTCAGTGTCGCCCTGCGGCGTGTTCGTGCCGCCCGAGTCGGACATCACGCACCCCAGCCACCTGAATGGCGTGCCGATTTCGGTCGGCTTCCAGTCGGGCAGCCACTACTCCACCATTCAGGGCCTGGAGCAGTACCTGCCGCTCGACGACATCAAGCTCTCGTTCGCGGACGGGCTGCTGTTCTCGCGCATGGAGAAGCTGATCGACAGGAAGGTGCCCGCGGCGTCGCTCTTCAGCGGGCCGTACTATTTTCTCGAGCAGCTGGGGTTCCGCAAGATCATCGACACAACGTTCATGATGGCCACCTCGATCTCGGGGAACCCGGACAAGGAAGACCTGCGCAAGTACTTCCGCGCGCTGCGCCGGGCGCAACGCGACATCGACCTGCGTCCCGAGCTGTACACGCACTATTACAAGAGGGAGTTTCCCGAGCGCTTCCTCGACCAGATGGACACCCGCCGCTGGGGCCCGGGCGAGCGGATTGTCTTCGAGCCTTACACGAAGGAGGTGTTCGAGGAGTCCTTCAAGTGGATCGCCCAGCGCGGCATCTTCGCCGAGGGCACCATGGGCGCGGGCAACTACGAGGATTCTGTCATCTCGCTCGCGGCCTAGCTATTCGAAGTTCATTCCGAAGGCCTCCGGAGGCTTCGGCCCCCACACGTAGAGAGAGTCCTCCGCCGGGTAGTTCGTCGGCGTCCATTTCGCGTCCGCGGGGATGTAGTCGATGTCGCAGAAGTATTCGGCCATGCTGTCCCAGGGGTCTCGGATGTAGTGGAAGAAGTTCGACCCGATGACGTGCCGGCCGAATCCCCAGCCGTCCTTGTAGCCCTTGTCGAGCAGCCTGCACGCGCCCATGCCGATCTCGTCGATGTTGCCGACCTCGAAGCTGGCGTGGTGGAAGCCCGGCCGGTCGGAGGCGATGAAGCCGAAGATGTGATGGTCGCTGCCGCCCTGCCCGCGCATGAAGGCGACGATGTCCTGCGCACGGTCGGAGAGCTGCAGCCCGACGACGCGCGTATAGAAGTCCACCATCGTGCCGATCTGCGGCGTGAAGCGCAGCGTGTGGCCGAGCCGCGTCGGCCGCACGACGACGTCGCGCTTCGGGTGGCCCGCCACCCCGGCGCGGTTGAGGTGCCCGGGGTTGTTGATCCTCCATTCCGGGGCGCTGCGCCACTTCGCGGGCTCCGCGACCCGCACGTTGACGAGGAGCCCGTCGGGATCGCGGAACCAGATGCCGTCGTAGGGCGTTTCTCCTGGCGCGTCGAGGAGCCTCGTTCCGTTCTGCTCCAGGCGCTTCTTGAGGCCGGCCAGCTCCTCCGCGCGCGTGCCGAATCCGACGTGGTGCATGTGCCTTTTCCGGCCCTCGACGAGGACGACCTGGTCCTGGTCCCGGCCGTGGCAGCGCATAACGACGCGCTTGCCGTCTTCTCTCCCCTCCATGCCGAAGTCGGTGTAGAACTTCCTGCCGACCGTCGGATCGGGCACGGCGAGAGCAACATGCTGCAGGTTGCGAACGCTCATCGACGCTTTCCTCCGCTTCTCATGGTTCATGATTATGAATCCAATCCGCGCGAAGGACGATTGGGCCCGGTCCCACCGAGGTTCCCCTCGCCCCGCGAACGGAGTATGGTCGGACCTTCGAAGGAGGCGCACATGGCCGCGAACCTCAAGCTGCTGCACGTCAAGGTCGCTCCGAAGGGCATGGGCCTGAACGACTTCGTCGCTCACCAGGAAGGCTACTACGCCGAAGAGGGCATCGACGTCGAGCTCGACTGGAAGACCTTCCGCGGAACCCAGTCAAGCTGGAAGAGCTACCAGTACTTTCAGCGACCGCAGGACCAACCCTATACCGAGCGCGGCGGCGAGCAACTGGTGCAATGCGCCTGCCTGTGGGGCACGATCAGCAACGCGAGCGCGGGCATGGGACGGGTGGTCGCCGACTGCCATGGCGTATCGCCCTGGGCGATCTTCGTCCGGCCGGAGTCGAGGATCCGCAGCCCCGGCGATCTTGCGGACGTCCCGATCGCGGTGGGTATGCGCGCAGGCAGCCATTTCAACGTGCCCTTCCGTCTCGAAAAGTACCTGCCGCTCGAGCGCATCAGAACGGTGAACGTCGGCGGCTTCGGCGCGCGCCTGTCGGCGCTGCTCGGCAGGGAAGTCGACGCCGCGAGCCTGCTGCCGCCGCAGATCGACATGGCCAGGCAGCTGGGCCTCCGCGAGGTAATGGCGGACGAGTTCCACACGCTGTGGTGGGTGCCCGAGTCGGCGCCGAAGGACGGCGTGCGCGGCTACTTGCGCGCGCTCGCCCGCGCCGAGCGCGCGCTCGAAGAGGACCTGCCGAAGTACCTGTCGCTGTGGAGGCATTGCGTGCCTCCGGAATTCCACGACCGCGATTGGGACTACAGCCGTTTCTCCCGCGGGGAGCGCTTCGTCTACCAGCCGGTCCCTCGAGAGGAGTTCGACGAGGTGTTCGAACAGGTGAAGCGCTGGGGGCTGGACGAGTACCTCAAGGAGCGCTCCTTCGAAAATCTCATATATCGGACCGCATCCTGAGCCCGCCAGCCCGGCGGGTTCTCGATCACACGGCGGGCGCGCCCGGCTGGTCCCTCATCCAGGGCCGCTCCCTGAGGCGTGCTTCGTTCAGGCGATGGACCGTGAAGCACACGATGGCGCCGACAGCGAAGGGCAGCGCCGACCACATGTAGAGTTGGGCAACGGGGAGCGCCACGAAGAGCGCCCCGAGCAAAGGCCCGACTATCGATCCCAGGCGGCCGATCCCGAGCTGCCATCCCGAGCCGTTCGCGCGCAGCGACGTCGGATAGATGAGCGCCCCGGCGACGTTGATACCGGATTGGATGCCCAGCACGCAGAAACCCGCCAGGAAGCTTACGATCAGGAGCGATGTCCGGGTCGAAGTGAGGCCGAAATAGCCGATCGAGCCGACAACCGGCACGGCGACGACCAAGAGAACCGAGATCGCCAGGAAGCGGTGCCGGTCGAGCCAGCGGCACAGCAGCAGCGCACCGACGGTCCCGCCGACCTGCAGCGACGCAGAGGTCAGCGCCGCCGTCGCGGGCGGCAGCTTGGCGGCCGTGAGCAGGGTCGGCGTCCAGCTCAGCAGGAAGAAATAGCCCATCAGGTTGAGGGCGAACAGCAGCCAAAGCAGCGGGGTGATCAGCGCCAATCCTTCCTTGAAGAGGTAAATTGGGTTGAAGCCCGGGAATTGCTTCTCGTCTTCGATGACGAAGCGGGCGCCTTCGGGCGCCTTGAAGTCCGGCCGGAGCAGGCCGATCAGCTTCACCAGATTCGCGCGCTGGCCTTCGTGGATGGTCATGTACTTGATCGATTCCGGCATGCCGAAATGGGCGACCACCGCGATGACGATCGGCGCAATACCGCCGATGAGGAACAACACCTGCCAGCCGTATTGCGGAACGAGCGTCGCGGAGACGATCCCGGGTATGGCGCCGCCGAGCGGCACCATCCCCGTGGCGATAAGCCCCAGGGTGCCGCGCGAGCGTCGCGGTGCGGATTCGATATTGACGGCGACCATGTTCGGAATCACGCCCCCGATTCCGAGACCGGCGAGAAGCCTCAACCAGAACATCTGCTCGAGATTGGTCGAGTAGGCCGCGATCCAGGTGAATGCGCCGAACGTGAGCATCGAGCCCACCAGCGCCGCCTTCCTGCCGTACCGGTCGCCGACCCAGCCGAAGATCATCGAGCCGAACAGAATCCCGACGAGGCTCGCGCTGAATACCGGACCGAGGGCCGCAGGGCTGACATGCCAGGTCTTGACGAGTTCCGGCGCCGCAAGCGCGATCGCGCTGATGTCGTAACCATCGATGAACGCGATGAAGACCGACCAGACGATCAGCTTGATGTGAAAAGGGGCGATTCCCCGCTCGTCCAGCAGATGGGATACTTGGACGACCTGTGCGTCAGCCATGGTGCCTCCCTCCTCCGTGCCGAAGGTTGGAATAGTAGGCCAAAGGCGGGGCCGGCGTAACTGTCAGGCTCCAGCCGCAGTCCGCGTCCCGAGGGCCTTCAGCGCCGGCGCGACCTCCGCCGCGAAAAGCTCCATGTTCCGTCGCGTAAGATCCGCCGGCAGCGTGCCGAACTGGCACAGCACGAGCAGATTCCCGAAGCGCATGTCCTTCCAGTAGCCCTCCAGCGCGCGCCGCACCGTTGCCGGCCCGCCGCAGACGACGAGGCCGAGATCGACGGACTTCTCCAGGGTGACGTCACCGAACATCGCCGCTTTCGCCTTCATCACGCTCTTCAGCGATTCCCGCGACGTGTAGCCCGGAGGCAGGAGCATTTCGATCGGCATCCTGACGAATACGTTGCGGAACGCCTCGAAGTGCGGCTTCGCTTCCCGCAGCGCGGCTTCGTCGCTTGCGGCAACGTACACGGGCACCGCCCAGCCGAGCTGCCTGTCCTCCGCTTCGTAGCCGTAACCCTTGCAGGTATCGCGATACATCGCGAGATACCGCTGCACCACGCTGGCCGGGCTGAAAGTCTGCAAGTACGTATAGCGCCGGTCCGGGTGCGCCGCCCAGTCGATCGTCTCCTTGCTGCCCTGAGAAGGGATCCAGATCGGGGGATGCGGCTTCTGGAAAGGGCGCGGCCACACGTTGACGTAGCGCACCCGGTAGTGCCGACCGTGGAATGCAAACGGACCCGGTTCGGTCCAGCCGCGGACGATCAGATCGTGTGCTTCATGAAAGCGCTCGTGCGAGAAGGTCGGATTGACGCCGAACGTGTGGTACTCGGCGCCGATGCCCCTCACGAAACCCGAGATCAGCCGGCCCCCGGAGATCACGTCTATCATCGCGTGCTCTTCCGCGACCATCAATGGGTGCTCGCGCAGAGGGAGCGCGCTTCCGAGAATCGCGATCTTCACGCGCTTCGTCCTGCGCGCCAGCGCGGAGGCTGTCACGATGGGCGACGGCATGAGGCCATAGGCCGTCTGATGATGCTCGTTCACCGCGAGTGCGTCGAACCCCAGCTCCTCTCCGTATTCCAGCTCGTCCAGGTAGCGGTTGTAGAGGACGTGGCCCTTCGCGGGGTCGAAGTTGGAGTTCGGCAGATTGACCCATACGGTTCCGTTGTGGCGCGCCGCGGCCAGATCGAGGTCGGCGTAGGGCATGAGGTGGAACAGGACCAGATTCATCGGCTCACCGTCCTGCGAACTTGAACACGATGTCGCAGAAGACATCGGGCGTCTCCGATTGCGGCAGATGACCGCAACGGGGAACGATCTCGACGCTGGACTTGGGAATGAGCCTCTGGAATTCGCGTGCATAGGCAACCGGCAGTATCCTGTCGTGCTCACCCCAGACGATCTTCACTGGAACATCGACACGGTGGAGCCACTTGTGCAGGAACGGGTCGTGCATGCGTGGTTCCCAGCCAAGCCTCGCAACGGTGTGCCGGTTCTTGAGAGAGACGTCCAGCTGCTCCGGCGTTTGCGGCTGCGCGAGCAGCCGGTCGGCGATGCTCGGATCGAAGAACAGGTTGCGCGTCAGCTCCTCGTGCGACCAGAGAAACGTATCGGCGGGGGTCACGCCCTCCAGAGCGATCCCCGCCGGCCCGACTAGAAGCAGCGATTTGATGCGCGTGGCGTCACGCACCGCCATTTCGAGGGCAAGCCACCCGCCGAGCGAACTGCCCACCACGTGGACTCCGCGCAGGTCCAGCTCCTTGAGGAAGTCGAGATAGAAGTAGGCGAGGTCGTGCACGTTGTCGAGCCATTCCGGCTCGCTCGACGCACCGAATCCGGGGTGTTCGGGAACGAACACCTCGAAGCCAACCGCCAGCTTCTCCATGAAAGGCGCGACCGCCGGTGCGCCGTTGGCCCCGTGGAGGTAAAGCAACGGTTCCCCCGAACCGCCGCGATGCAGATTCAGCCTGCAGCCACGTATGTCCACGAAGCCCTGGCTGAAGGCCACGTCGCCTCCCGTCCGCTAGCGGCCCCTGCCCGCGCGCTTCGCGCGGGCCACACCCGACGCCTCGATGACCGGACCGATCGCCGAATGGAAGGCGGGGGCCATCACGTGCGCGCCGGCCACGCCGGGCGTCTCCGCGAGCTGTTGGAGAAGCTCGATGCAGATCTTTCTGCCCTCGGCCTTGGGGTCGGAGGCGCCCTCGAGGCGCTCCACGATCCGATCAGGGACGATCGCGCCGTAGAGCTTTTCCTTCATCCAGCGCGCCGAGCGCGCCGAAGGGATCGGAGCGACTCCGATGAGGATCGGCAACTTCTGCGCAACGCCGAGATCGAGCAGCCGCCCCGCGAAGCGCCGCACCACCTCCGGGTCCATGCAGAATTGCGTCTGCACGAACTCGGCGCCCGCGTGCATCTTCGCGAGCAGGCCATTGGGACGCCAGTCCGGCGGGGGGTCGACGGGCAGCTCGGCCGCTCCGAGCACGAGTCCAACGGGTCCCTTGATCGCGACGCCGGAGGGAAGGATCCCTTCGTCGCGCATCCGCTTCGCGGTCGCAAGCAGGGCGGCTGTGTCGAGATCGAAAACCGGCTTGGTCTCCGGCTGGTCGCCGAGCTTGGGATCGTCGCCGCGCAGCGCGAGGATATTGCGGATGCCAAGCGCGGCGGCGCCGAGCAGCTCCGCCTGCAGCGCGATGCGGTTGCGGTCGCGGCAGGTCATCTGCAGGATGGGCTCGACGCCGTTCCGCACCATGAAATGTGCCGCAGCCAGGCTCGACATGTGCGCCTTCGACCCGGCGCCGTCGGTGACGTTGACGGCGGCGACCACGCCCCGCAGAGCGAGCGCACGCTCGATGAATTCCGAGGGATCGGCGGAAACCGGAGGGGAGAGCTCGGCGGTCACCACGAAGCTCCCGTCTCGCAGGCTCTTCTGCAGCCCGCTGATGGCGCTGCCCGACGACCGCTCCTTCGCGACCAAATCCATTCTTGTTGATGTCCGATCCAGCGGCGAGTTTAGCACGCCGCGCCCGGCTTTCCGCTCCGCTCGGCGTCGACGAGGGCCATAAACTTGGGCGCCAGCGCGCGCAACCGGTCCTCGGTCATGCGGCCGCTCCTGGTCATGTAGTCGTAAGCGAGTTCCCAGGGCTCGAGCTCCATCTTCTCCGGGAACTTCTCATACCAGTACGAGCTTGCGTTGGCTGCAGCGAGCAGCTTGTCGACCACGGGCCTGCGCTCCCGCTCGAACGCCTCGAGCGCCGCAGCGACGTTCTCGCCCTGCCCGGCAAACGCCCGGTCGAGCGCGATCGCGTCCTCGAAGGCGAGGCGCGTGCCCGAGCCGATCGAGAAATGCACGGTACGGAGCGCATCGCCGATCAGCACCGCATGGCCGCGCGGCGAGCGCCTGGCACTCCAGCCCTCGTTCCTGACGAGCGGAAACTGCCGCCATGCCGACTTGTTCGACGCGAGCGCGCGGCCTCCGAGGTCCGGGGCGAACACGGTTTCGCAATACGCGCGAGACGCGGCGTCGTCCATGCGGTCGAGGCCGGCGCGCCTCCAGGTCTCGTCGGTGCACTCCACGACGAAGGTGCTCATCGCGGGCGCGTGGCGGTAGTGGTGCGCGACGAAGGCGCCGTGCTCGCTCGCGCGGAAAGTCAGCGTGAGGCAATCGAACGGCTGGACCGTGCCGTACCACGCGAACCGGTTCGTGAGCATCTCGAGCCGGGGCGCGAACTGCGCTGCGAGTGCGTTGCGCACGAGCGAGTTCGCGCCGTCTGCGCCGACGACAAGATCCGCTCCCGCGAACTCTTGCAGGGACGAGACCGCGCGCCCGTAGCGCACGGCAACGCCGGCCCGGCGGACGAGGCCGTGTAGCACCTGCTGGAGCGCGAGGCGCCCGATCGCCGAGAAGCCGTTGCCGTCGACCTCGACGCGCTCGCCGCGGTGCACGATGCGCTGCAACGGCCAGCGCTCCATGCTCGCCTCGACGATCCGCGACAGCTCGGGCTCGTCGCGCTCGAGAAAGGCGAGTGCGCCGTCGGAGAACACCACGCCGAAGCCGTAGGTCGCCCCTTCCGGATTCTGCTCGAAGGCCTCGACCTCCCACGCGGGGAAGCGCCGCTTGATGAGCAGCGAGAACAGCAGGCCGGCCGCGCCGGCTCCGATCACGGCGATACGCATGATGTTATGCCTGTGTCATATTTCACGGCGTCTGCCCAGGCGGCCATATGCTCGCGTCATATTTCACGAACCCGGTGCCCCGCGCCTTGTCCAACGCGGGCATGGCCTCTAATATTGCACCGTAAGAATCAATTGTAATCGCATGATTCTTCAAGAGAGCGAGGGTTAGGAAGTGGATGCAGTGGCCGCGGGAAGACCGACCGGAGAAGCCGGTTCGTTCGCCTATGTCTCGCAGATCTTCGTCGTCGCGGCGGCTTGTCTTGCCGCAGGCATGCTCGCGCTGTCGGCGGGAGCCGCACCGGTCCCGTTCGCCGTGGTGTGGCCGGCCTCCGGTGTTGCGCTCGCCTGCGTGCTGCTCCTCGGCTACCGCGTCTGGCCCGGCGTGTGGCTGGGAGCGTTGGTCGCCGCCATGGCGGCCTCGACTTCTCCGCTCGAAGGCGCTCTCATGGCCGCTGGCAGCAGCCTCGAGGCCCTCGTCGGAGCGTTTCTCGTGCGTCGCTGCATCGGCCTGCCGCGCAGCTTCGAGCGCGGCGAGGATGTCGTCGAATTCGTCGCCATCGCCGCGCTCAGCTCGGCTATCGCAGCCGCCACGGCCACAGCGCTTCTCGTCTGGTCCGATGCGTCCTCGCAATTGCTTTCGCTGACCTGGTGGACGCGATGGCAGGCCGACGCAATGGGGATCATCATCATTGCGCCGCTGATTCTCAACTGGTCGGCCGGCACCGCCAGCGCCGCGCGGCGCAGGGCCCTGGAGATGCTTTGCCTCGCCGTCCCCACGCTCGCCGCGACCCAGGCGATCTTCGGTGACGGCCTGCCGGCCTACCTGCCGTCGCTGCCGCTCACGTTCGTGATACTTCCCTTCGTGATCTGGGCTGCGCTGCGCTTCTCTCAGCGAGAGGTCGCTACCCTGAACGCGCTGGTCTGCGCGATTGCTGTATGGCAGACGCTCGAGGGCCGCGGCCCCTTCGCTTCCGCCGGCCCCGGTACCATGCCGTTGCTGCTCCTCGCATTCACGAGCACGGTCGTGATCACCGGCCTCGTGCTGAACGCCGTGGTAGGCGAGCGCGGCAGGGCGATCGAGGCGCTGGCGCACGCGCTGAAGACCCTCAAGGAGGAAGCGATCCGCGATCCCCTGACCAATCTGTACAACCGGCGCTTCCTGCACGACTACCTCTCGCGCGAGCTGGTGCGCGCCAAGCGTGAGGGCATCCGCCTCGCCGTCATCATGATCGACCTCGACCATTTCAAGAGAGTGAACGACACCGGCGGCCATGGGGCGGGCGACGAGGTGCTCGTGCAGATCGCGGTGCTCCTCAAGCGCCACATCCGCGGCAGCGACATCGCCTGCCGCTTCGGCGGCGAGGAGTTCACACTCGTGCTGCCCAACGCGACGCTGCAGAGCGCGCGCAACCGCGCCGAAGCGATCTGCCGGGCCGTACGCGACGAGAGCGGCTTCCTCATGGGCGTCACCGCATCCTTGGGCGTGGCGATCTTCCCCGAGTCCGCCGGCGACGCGGACGCACTGCTGCGCGCCGCCGACCTCGCTCTGTACCAGGCAAAGGGGCGCGGACGCGACCAGGTCAGGATCTTCTCGCGCGAGCCCGCGTCGGTTTCCACGCTCCATCCCAGGACGCCCAGGCGCGCGCACGGCTGACGCGATCGCGCCCTTCAGCGGGTGAAGTCCAGGCGCGTGTCGAGCAGCACGCCGAATAGCTTGATCGGATCGCGGCGAGGAATCTCCAGGGGCGGCAGCGCCTCGGCCTCGAGGGTGACGCCCATTTCGGCCGCCAGATCCATCAGCGTCTCCGAGAGGACGAACTCGCCGGCGCGGGCGCGGTGAAGCAGTCGGTTTGCAATACTCACGCAATCGCCGAAGACGAACAGCTGCTCCGGCGTGGGGCTTTTCTCGGCAAACCCCACCACGGCGTCCCCGCAGTGCAGCCCCATCGAGACCGCCGCACGAACGCCGAAATCGCGGTGCCATTGCTCGGCCAGGGCCGCGAAGCTGGCTTGGATTTCCTGGGCCGCCGCGATGGCGTGCTGCGCGTCGTCCTGCCCCGTGAAGGTCGCCATCATGGTGTCGCTGAGGATGTCGACGACCTCCCCCTCGCGTTTCTCGACCACGCCCCACACGAGTGAGACGAACTCCCCAACCCTGGCGATCACGACCGACGGGTCGAGCATGTCCGACACGCCCGTGAATCCGCGCATTTCCGCGAACAGGATCACCGTCGGCGACCGCTCGGGCTTGCCCACCTCGTTTGCCGCCACCTGAACTCCCTCGTTGCGCCGGGAGGGATTCTACAATGACCCTCCCGGCGTCATCCCCATTCCTCGACGATCCGGCCGGGCGGAGTATAATTTTTTCGTCGCTGGACATTCAACGGGAATCCCCAAACTCGGGCCGGACGCCGCGGTCGGCGCCCCGAAGGCCCGCCACAACTACGGAGGCAACAATGGCAGTCCGCATCGGAGACGAGGCGCCGGATTTCACGGCGGATACTACCGAGGGCAAGATCCGGTTCCATGAATGGATCGGCGACAAGTGGGCGATCCTGTTCTCCCACCCCAAGGACTTCACCCCCGTGTGCACGACCGAGCTCGGCTACATGGCGAAGCTCAAGCCCGAATTCGACAAGCGCAACACCAAAATCATCGGGCTGTCGGTCGATCCGGTGAGCGATCACCAGCGCTGGGTCGGCGACATCAAGGAGACGCAGGGCGCCGCGGTTAACTATCCCATGATAGGCGACGCCGATCTCACCGTCGCGAAGCTCTACGACATGATCCACCCCAATGCGACGGGGGGAAAGCGCACGGCGGCCGACAACGCCACCGTCCGCTCGGTATTCATCGTCGGCCCCGACAAGAAGGTCAAGGCGATGCTGATCTACCCGATGAGCGCGGGCCGCAACTTCGACGAGGTCCTGCGGCTGCTCGACTCGCTGCAGCTCAACGCCAAGCATTCGGTGGCGACGCCGGTGAACTGGAAGCCCGGGCAGGACGTGATCATTCCGACCTCGGTGTCTGACGAGGAGGCAAAGAAGAAGTACCCGCAGGGCTTCAGGACGCTCAAGCCCTACCTGCGTACCGTCGCCCAGCCGAAGTAGGCACATGCAGCCGGTCGCACCAGGGCCGACGCGGCGCCCGCGGGGAGCGCTCGCGATTCTCTGTGCCGCCGCGGCCCTGGCCGCCGGGTGCAAGAACCCTCCGACTCAGGAGGAGATGGCCGCCTACAAGTACGGGCCGCGCCCCGAGAACTACGAGAAGCTCGTCCGGGACTACCTCGCGCTCCAGCTTTCCGACCCGGCCGGGACGATCATCGAGTTCAAGGCCGGTCCCCGCGAGCTTTTCCAGCAGGAAACCACGCTGCGTCCGCTCCAGTACGGCTGGGGCGTGTGCGTGTGGATCAACGAGAAGAACGCGAAGGGAAGCTACGAGGGAGCCTATCCCATGGTGTTCTTCATCCGCGACGGCGCGATCGTCGCGGCGAACGGGGGGGCCAAGGACAACGTGATCGGCTGGCGCTACGCGCGCGCCGGGTGCAACGAGCTGGGCGCGCCATTCGTAACGCCCTGACCCTGGGCGCCTGCGCGATCGCCTGCGCCCTCCTCGCCGCGTGCCAGTCGCCCCCGCTGTCTCCCGGGCAGATCGCTGCGCTCGACTACGGTCCGCGCCCGGACGACTATGAGCACCTCGTGCGCGACTACGTGAGGCGCCGCGTCAACGACCCCGACTATTCCCGCGTCGAGCTCGAGGCGGGACCCGCGCGTCTCTATCAGGAGAAGACGCTCTCGCGAGATCACCAGTACGGCTGGGCGGTTTGCGTGATGGTGAATGAGCGCGACCAGCGCGGGGTCTACACCGAATACCCCATGGCGATCTACATCCGCGACGGGAAAGTGGTCGCGGAGGACGGCGGCGGGCTGGAGCGCGCCGCCGGGCTGCGCTACGCGCACTCGCAATGCAAGCGGCTGGGCTTCGACCCGCCTTGAGTGCTCTTCGCGCGGCTGACGCGGGGAATGGTTCTCATCATCACGCGCAAGATCATTTGACGCGCCTTTTCATCGTCCCCACAATCGGGCGTGTCGCTCCGTCGCGCAATTCCATCGCTCACCTGCGTCGCCCTTGCTCTCTGCGTCTCCGCGCGGGCCCAGGATATCCCCTCCGGAGAGAAACCTCCACAAGCGGCCCCTGCGGCGGCACCCGTTCCTGAAAAGCTCCCCACCTTCGCCGAGCTCGAGGCGGCCGGCGCGTGGATCGGGGAAATCCGCGTCGTCGCCGACAACATTTTCGACCCGAAGAATCCGGATGAGGGCAAATCCTTCTACCGCGCAGCCAACGCGGTGCACATCCAGACCCGGACCTGGGTGATCGAACGTCAGCTTCTATTCAAAACGGGCGATCGCGTATCGGTCCACGCGATCGAGGAGACCGAGAGGCTTCTCAGATCGAACAGAACCCTTTACGACGTCAGCATCGTGCCGATTGCTTTCCACGACGGCGTCGTCGACGTCGAGGTGAGAACGCGCGATACCTGGTCGCTGCAGCCCGGGGCGAGCGCCAGCCGCACCGGCGGCTCCAACAGAACCAACATCGGCTTCACCGAAACCAACTTGCTGGGTACGGGCATACTGGTGGGGATCAACCAATTCTCCACCCCGGATCGCTCTGGAGTGGTGTACCAAGCCGTAGACCCGCACGCGTTCGACGGCTGGACGACAGTCAGCTATGCCCTGAGCCAGAACAGCGACGGAGAAGGCCGGACGGCATCGATCACGCGCCCGTTCTACGCTCTGGACACCCGCTGGGCGGCGGGTATCACGGCGTTCAACGGCGATCAGATCGATTCACTTTTCGAGAACGGGTCGACCCAGGCGCAGTTCCGCCATCACCAGCAAACGGCCGACGGGTTCACCGGGTGGTCGCCAGGCCTTGTCGATGGTTGGACACAGCGGTACTCGATCGGGCTCAGCTACCAGAAGCACGAGTACAGCACGGAGGCCGACCGTCCGGCTCCCGAGAACCTACCACCGGATCAGACGCTCGTTGCGCCCTACCTGCGCTACGAGATCGTGCAGGACCGCTACGCGAAGTACAAGAACCTGGATCTCATCGAGCGCGCCGAGTACCTCGTGATGGGAGTCCAGTCCAGCGTGCAGGTGGGCCGCTCCCTGACCGTGCTGGGGTCGAGCCAGCAGCTCTGGCTTTACACCGCGAGCTTGAGCGACGGATACCGCACGGCCGGTGGCGGAATTCTGCTCAGCTCGATTTCGAGCACCGGTCAGACGGGGTACGGTCCTCTGGACAAGCAGGCGTCGGGGGGCTCGCTTAAGTTCTATAGCCACCCCGACAGCCACTCCCTGCTCTACTTCAATCTCTCCGGCGACGTTCTCAGGGACGCCACCGCCGCGACCCAGCTCGTGGTCGGAGGCGACACCGGCCTGCGCGGCTACCCCCGCAACTATCAGAGCGGCGATAACCGTGTCGTGATGAACGTCGAGGGCCGACGGTATACCGACTGGTATCCTCTCCAGCTTATCCGGGTGGGTGGCGCCGTGTTCTACGACTTCGGCCGGGCGTGGGGCGGGGCCAGCGCGAACACGGAGAACACCGGCTGGCTCAGCGACGTCGGCTTCGGTCTGCGCTTCCTCAGCGCGCGGACGGCTTTCGGTAACGTGCTCCACGTCGATCTCGCTTTCCCGCTGAACCGCGACCCGAACATCAGGTCGGTGCAGTTCCTAGTTCAGACGCAGGCCACGTTCTGATGCGCTAGAATCGCCCGATGCGAGCGCTCCGCCCAGTCGCCGCGCTGCTCTTCGCCGCGGCCCTTCCTCTGCATGCGCAGGACTATCCCCGGGGCTCCATTACGCTGGTCATTCCGCTCGCGCCCGGCGACGCAACCGACACGTCGGCGCGCGCGATCGCCGACGAGCTGTCGCGCGAGCTGAAGGTCTCCATCGTTCCGGTGAACCGCCCGGGAGCCGGCGGCGCTGTCGGCACCGAAGCGGTGGTGAAAGCCAAGCCGGACGGCAACACCATCATCCTCACGAACAACGCATCGCTCGTCTTCAGGTCGATCCTCGACCCGAAGACCGCGAGCTACAACCCGCTCACCGACCTCACGCCCCTCGGACTGGCGATGCGCTCGCCTAGCATTCTGGCGGTTCGCGGCGACGCGCCCTACAAGACCCTCGCCGAATTGGTGGAATACTCCAAGGCGAATCCGGGAAGCGTGCGTATCGGCACCGCGGGCGCCGGGTCGGTGGGCGAATTCTGCATCCGCACCATCAACTCCCTCACGGGCGCGCGGCTCGTTCCCGTGCCCTTTACCGGGGCCTCGCCCGGCGTCACGGCGCTGCTCGGGGGCCACGTGGAGGGCGTCGTCCTCGCCCTCGGGACCATGACCGGCCATCTGCGAAGCGGCGCGTTGCGCGGCCTCGTGATCTCGAGCCGCTATCCGGACTTCCCGGACATACCGACCCTGTCCGATCTGGGCTACGCGGAACGACTGTTCGGGATCTGGGTTGCGTTCTTCGCGCCCGCCGGAATCCCGCCCGAGGTCGGCAGGACGCTCGTGCCGGCGCTGGAACGCGCGATCACGTCGCCCGCGATAGCAGCCAAGCTCAAGCCTCTGGGAATGCTGATGGACTATTCTCCGCCGGAGAAGCTCCTCGAAGAAATACGCGAGGAGCACCGGCGCGTTTCAGAGATCGCCGCAAAAGCCGGCCTGGTCAAGTAAGGCCTTCAGGGAAGCTGGATCTTGCCGCCTCCGCCTGCGAGCGGGCCCTGCGGAACCACGATCGACGAACTTGCCTGTCGGCGCAGCTCCTGCAGCTCGCGCACGGTGCGATCGATGGCGTCCTTGGCGAGCGCGGCGAACTTCTCCGCGGCCTCCCCGAGCGAGCCGGCCTCGATCTCGAACGCGATGGGGATCGAGCCGGCGGGCGTGAGGATCTGGGTTTCGCCGACGTAGGCGACGGCGCGCGCCTTGTCCGGCGATCCGTCCCGGGTGACCGGAGTGAGCCTGCGCAGCGTCCCGATTCGTCGGTCGGTGAGAACCTCCTCGAGATAGAGCTTGTCCGGATCGAGTTTCAGCTCGTTCGATTTGGGATCGGAGTTCGCCATGTCGGCTCCAGAGTCGGAGCCGGTAGCTTACTACTTCTTCCGCAGCTCCGTCCCCGCAAGGCCTTCCCAGTAGCGCGCCACCTCGGTGTGATCATGCCCCGGACCGAGCGTCCTCTGCGCGTCGCTCCAGGCGCGGAGGCACGCTTCGGCGAATGGCGCCGGCGATCCCGTCGAGCGCGCGACTTCGAGCGCCGTCTTCAGGTCCTTCACCATCAGGTCGAGCGAGAACCCCGAATCGAAGGCGCGCGACAGGATGAACCTGTGGAACTTGTTGAGGGTCGCGTTGTTCATTCCCGTGGACGCGTTGAGCACGTCGACGACCCGGCCCGGGTCGAGGCCGAAGCGGTCCGCCGCCAGCACCGCCTCGATCGCGGCCGCGAGCCCCGCCGCCGACACGTAGTTGTTGAGCGCCTTCATCGCATGGCCCGAGCCCAGCGGACCGGTGAGGAAGATCTGCCTGCCCATCGCTTCGAGCACGGGCCTGCACCGCTCGACGTTCCCGGCTTCGCCGCCCACCATGATGGCGAGCGTCGCGTCGTCGGCCTTCCTCACGCCTCCCGACACCGGCGCGTCGATCATCCCGACGCCCCGGCCGGCGAGGACTCCGCCCAGCTCGCGCGTGCCCACCGGCGATGACGAGCTCATGTCGACGAGCATCTTCCCGCGTGAGAGTCCGGCGAGCAGGCTGTCCCCGGATCCGTCCTTCCCCAGCGCGACCACACGCACCGCGTTTCCGTCGGGAAGCATGGTGATGACGGCCTCGCAGCCCTCGCCGATCGCGCGCAGCGAGCCGGGGTCCTCGGCGCCGGCGCCTTCGCGCGCCCGCCGCACGGCCTCGGGGTCGAGGTCGTGGGCCAGGATGCGGTAACCGGCGCGCGAAAGGTGCCGGACCATCGGCTGCCCCATCTTTCCCAGGCCCACGAAGCCGATCCGGGCAGGCGGAACGATTGCCGGAGCGCTCATTTGTCCTCTTCGGCGAACCTGTAGCGGCCCTTTCCGGCGCGCTTGGCTTCGTACATCGCGCGGTCAGCCCGGACCATGAGCTCGTCCGCGATCCGCTCGCGGCCTGCCAGGCCGCCGCTGCAGGCGATGCCGACGCTCGCTCCGATCCGCAGACCTTGGTCCGCGAACATGCCGATCTCGGCGATCGCGGCCACCACCGTTTCCGCCACCGGAATCGCGTCGCCCCTGTCGCGAACAACGTCCAGAAGGATCACGAATTCGTCGCCGCCGACCCGCGCGAAGGTATCCGCCTGCCGGACGCGGCGGCCCACCCGCTCGGCGATCTCGCGAAGGAGGGTGTCCCCCGCCTCGTGACCCAGCGTGTCGTTCACCGCCTTGAAGCCGTCGATGTCGAACAGCACGAGCGCGACCTGCCGCCCGCTGCGCGCCGCCGTCGCGAGCATCTGCACCAGCCTGTCGCGGAAGTACGGGCGATTCGGCAGCTTGGTCAGCTGATCCTGCCAGGCGAGGCGCGAGACCTCCTCGACCTTCTCCGCCAGCTGGCGGTTCACCTCCGCGATCCTCCCCTGCAATATCGCAGCGTTGAGGCTGTTGGCGATCAGACCGAAGATGATCGTGGCGCCGAACAGCAGGTTGTCCTGCCAATAGGGGCTCAGCGCGAGGTTGCACGCCATTCCGAGGATCGCGATGCCGGTCGCGAGAAAGAGATAGTGGCGGCCAAAGCGCAACCCCCAGCCGATGGTCACCAGGAAGAGGAAACCGGCGTAGGCTGCGAAGGGTCCGCCGAAATACGCGATGTAGACGTTCGCGAGCGTGTCGACGACGACCGCCATGCCGCGCCGGCGGTGGGTCGGGACAGGGCGCCGCAGCACGAGGAGCAGGTAGCCCGCGGCGTACAGCGGGAACGCGATCGCGGTCCCGACGATGCCGGACGGAAGCGGGAAGAAGTACCCGATCATTCCGAACCCGCACAGGCCGATCGCGGTGCAGATCAGGCGTGTCTTCGCCTGTCCCAGCTCGATGCCGCCCGCCGCGTCGGCCCCGAGCCAGTACCGCAGCGGCAGAAGGCGTTCCCATAGTCCCCTCCGTCGCTGCGCCGCTTTCCCTGAAACTCCGTCCATCGTCTCTCCCATGAGTGCGCGCATTTTGGCGCCCTGAGGGGTGCAGGCGTCAAGAGGGCGGCGTGCTCTCGCCGGCAAGAATTCCCGGCAGCGTGTCGCCGATCGCTCCGCGGAGCACCGCGTCGGCGATGCCGTCGTAGGGCGTCGGCTCCGCGTTCACGATCACCACGCGCGCTCCGGCCCTTCTTGCGACGGGAACGGACCCGGCGATGGGGTAGACCTGCAGGCTGGTGCCGACCGCGATGAACAGGTCCGATTGGGCTACGGCGCCCATCGCGCGGTCGATCACCTCGGGCACCAGCGCCTGGCCGAAGGAGATGGTGTCGCTCTTGAGGATGCCGCCGCAGCGGGTGCAGGCCGGGTCCGGCTCGCCGCCCCGGACGCGCTCCAGCGCGGCCCGCATCGGGCCCCTCACGCCGCACGACAGGCACACGACCGCGTGAACCGTGCCGTGTACCTCGATGACGCGCTCCGGAGAGCTGCCCGCCGCCTGGTGCAGGCCGTCGATGTTCTGGGTGATCAGGGCGTGCAGCTTTCCGCGCCGCTCGAGCGCCACGATCGCCGCGTGCCCCGCGTTGGGGCGCGCCGTCCACGCCGGATGGTGGAGGCGCGATTGCCAGGACTTGCGGCGTATCTCCGGGTCGGCGACGTAATAGCGGATGTCGGAGAGCTTCTCCGCTTGCGGATCCCTGGTCCACACGCCCTGCGGGCCGCGAAAATCGGGAATGCCCGATTCCGTGGAGATCCCGGCGCCGGTCAGGACGACGACGCGCCTCGCCTCCTCCACCCAGGCACGAACCCGCTCACTCAAAGGCGCGCCCGCACCGGCGCATCTCGCAGCTCGGGCGCTGGCTGCTCCGTCTGGTCGATCTGGTACCGGTCGCGGCCCCTGCGCTTCGCCTCGTAGAGCGCCGTGTCGGCGCGCTTGAGCAGCTCGGGACCGGACAGCTCGCCTCGCGTGAACGCGATGCCGATGCTCGTGGTCACGCGCAGCAGCCTGGACTCGATCGTGAACTCCTCGCGCGCAGCTTCGACGACGGTGGTCGCCACCGCATCGGCGTCCTTGGGCTCGCGCAGGTCCTCGACGAGAACGACGAATTCATCACCGCTCATCCTCGCAACCGTGTCGCCGGTCCGCACCGTGCGCCGCAGACGCTCGCCGAACTGCCTCAGCAGGGCATCGCCGGCGGCGTGTCCCATGCTGTCGTTGATCGCCTTGAACCCGTCGAGGTCGAGGTAGAAGAGCGCGAGCAGCTGGCGGCTGCGGCGGCTTCGCGCGAGGACCTGGTCGAGGCGGTCCATCAGCAGGTTCCGGTTGGGCAGCCCGGTGAGCGCGTCGTACCATGCCGCGCGCTCGAGCTCCATGCGGCTCCGCGCGAGCTCGTGCTCGGCCCGCTTGCGCTCGGTAACGTCGGCGGTGGTGCCCACCATCCGGGTCGCATACCCCTTGGGATCGCGCGCGGTCACCTGCCCGTGGGTCTGGACCCAGATCCAGCCGCCGTTGTGGGCCTTCACGCGGTGCTCCGCGCGGTAGTGCGAAGTCGCGCCCTTCAGCGCGTCGCGAAGCAGCCCCTGCACGAAAGGCCTGTCCTCCGGATGGGTGATCTGCTCCAGCGCGGAGAAAGTCGTGCGGGTCAGGTCCGGCTTGCCGCCCAGGAGCACCGCCCACCGTTCGCTCAGGAAGACCTCCCCGGTCCTGATGTTCCAGTCGAACAGCGCGAGCTCCGAGCCTTCCAGGGCGAGGCTGAGCTGCTGCTCGCTCTCCCGGAGCTGCTCCTCGGATTTCTTGAGCGCGCTGACGTCGCTTGCGAGCACGTAGAAGCCCGCGACGCTCCCGTCGGCGCGGCGGTCGGGCACGTAGCGCGTGTGGACGTAGCGCCGAAAACCGGAAGGCACGGGGTCGAGCTCGAAGTTCGCTTCCCTCCCCGCGAGCGCGTCACGGATGTGCGGCTCGCGCACCGCGTACGCCGCCTCGCCCAGGATCTCGCGCATGCTTCGTCCCAGCATGTCCTCCGGTTTCCTCCCGAACCAGTCGAAATAGGTGGCGTTGGCGTACCGGTAGCGTAGGCTCGAATCGACGTAGCCGATCAGCGCGGGCGTATTGTCGGTGATCATGCGCAGGCGATGCTCGCTCTCCCTCAGAGACGCCTCCGCCTCGGTGCGTTCCCGGATCAGATTGTTGAAGTCCGCTGCGAGCTCGCCGATTTCGTCGCGGCTGCTGACCGGCACCTCGCCGGCCAAACCCGGATCGCCGCGCGCGCGGCGGATGGCGTCGTGTAGTCCCAGGAGCGGCGCGAGAAGGTACTGCGTGCCCAGCCACACCAGGGGCGCGATCAGGAGCGCGAGGAGCACGCCGATGCGGGCGATGTCCTTTTGCGTGGCGACCACGGGGGCGAACGCCTCCTCTACAGGGAGCGCGGCGACCAGCACCCAGGGGACGGTCTCGAGCGGGGAATAACTGAACAGCGCGTGCAGCCCGCGGCTGTTGATCGCTTCCTCCCACCCTTCCTCTCCCGCCACGGCGCGATCGAAGTAGGGGGACACCCCCGGCGCCGGCCCGGGCTGCATGATGCGCTCGGCGTCGCGCGAGATGATGATGGTGCGGTCGCGGCCGAGGAGCGCGAACGACCCTGTATTGCCTACCCTCGCGGTGCCGAGCTTGCCGAGGAAATTGGGCCTCAACAGGTTCAGCGAGCCTCCCAGGATCGCCGCCACCTCTCCCCGGCCGTCCAGTATGGGCGCAGTCAGGAGGACGAACGGCCGCTGCGTATTTCTTCCGAGGAAGGGCTGCGAGATGTAGGGCTTGCGCTCGCTCATCACCTTCCTGAAGAACTCGCGATCGCTGACGTTGACGCCCTCGAGCCCCGTTCCCCGGAAATCGACGAGGGTCGTGCCGCCGGGGGAAAAGACCACGAGATTGTCGAAGAGCACCTGCAGGGCGGTACGGAATTCGAGATTCTTCCTGAGCTGGGCGGCACTGCGGGCGACTTCGGGCGGAATCATCTTCGACGCCCCGACCAGGACCGCGTGCGCGGAGCCGAGCTTCTCGTCGATGTCGTCGGCCATCCTCGCCACGAGGGTCAGCTGCTGGTTCCCGAGGACAGCGCTGAAGTCCGACTTCACCCGGACCATCTCGATCGCGGAGACGAGCACGAGCAGCGCCACGACGCTGGTCGTGACGATCAACGTGACCCGGGTCTTGATGCTCTTAAGGCTCGCAAGCACGCCGCCTCACGCGCGCAGCTTGAATCTCTGTATCTTCCCTGTCGCCGTCTTCGGCAGCTCGGGGAGGAATTCTATCCAGCGGGGATACTTGTAGGGCGCGAGGCGGTCCTTCACGTGCTGCTGCAGCGCGGCCTTCAGGGCGTCGCTGGCGGAGGCGCCGGGCTTGAGCACGACGAAGGCCTTGGGCTTGACGAGCTTGTTCTCGTCCTCGGCGCCGACTACCGCCGCCTCGAGGACCGCCTCGTGTCCGACGAGCGCCGCCTCGACCTCCGCGGGCGACACGTAGATTCCGGACACCTTCAGCATGTCGTCGGAGCGCCCGCCGTAGACGTAGTAGCCGTCCTTGTCCTGAGTGTATTTGTCGCCGCTGCGCGTCCATCCCCCGTGGAAGGTGCCGCGGCTCTTCTCGCGGTTGTTCCAGTAATAGGCGGCGCTGGTGGGCCCGTTGATCTGCAGCTCGCCCATCTCGCCGGACTTCACCGGCTCGCCCTGGTCGTCGACCAGCCGCAGCTCGTATCCCGGAACGGGCTTGCCCGTCGTGCCATAGCGCAGATCGTCGGGCCGGTTGGAGAGGAAGATGTGGAGCATCTCGGTCGACCCGATCCCGTCGAGTATCTCGACGCCCGTCCTTTCCTTCCAGGTCCTGGCGATCTGCGGCGGCAGGGCCTCGCCCGCGGAGACGCACAGCCGCAGCGCCAGCTGCTCCCTGGCGGGAAACTCGGGGCTCGCCAGCATCGCGGCATAGAGCGTAGGAACGCCGAAGAAAATCGTCGGTTTCCTTTCCGTGAGGCGCTTGAACACCGACGCCGGGGTGGGACGCTCGGCCATCAGCACGGAGGTCGCCCCGGCGGCGAGGGTGAAGGTCAGCGCGTTGCCCAGGCCGTAGGCGAAAAAAAGCTTCGCCGCCGAGAACACCACGTCGCTCTCCTTGTAGCCGAGCACGCCTCGCGCGTACAGCTCGGCCGTCAGGATCATGCTCGAATGCACGTGGACCGTGCCTTTCGGCATTCCGGTGGATCCCGACGAATACAGCCAGAAGCAGGCGTCGTCGCAGTTCGTCGGCGCCGGCGCGAGCTCCGGCGTTCCCTTCGCGAGCACGTCCTTGAACGAGGTGTGTCCCCCAAGCGGACCTGAGGCGCCGCCCGACACGATGACGTGCTTCAGGAACGGCAGCTTGCCGATCAGCGGTGCGAACTGCGGCAGCAGCGCGTCCGACACGACGAGCGCCTTCGCCCGGCTGTCGGAGAGCATGTACTCGTAGTCCTTCGGCGTGAGCAGCGTGTTCACAGCGATCGGCACGATACCCGCCTTGATCGCCCCGAGGAAGGCCGTCGGGAAGTCGACCGTGTCCGTGAGCGCGAGGAGCACGCGCTGCTCCATGTCCAGGCCCAGCGCGCGCAGCCCGGACCCGAAGCGGTTGACGCGCTCGGCAAGCTGCGAAAAGGTGGTTTGGCCCGCGTCGTCGACGTACGCGATCCGCGTGGCGCG
>Ga0187773_10000059_pt1 | contig 46033 bp, 45 predicted proteins | sample 0216_BV02_MP05_1_FD_133133 | JGI IMG/M metagenome (GOLD analysis project Ga0187773, IMG submission 133133) | Tropical peat soil microbial communities from peatlands in Department of Meta, Colombia - 0216_BV02_MP05_10_MG | ecosystem: Environmental > Terrestrial > Soil > Wetlands > Peat | place...
AAGCGGTGCGAGAAGGCGACCAGCGGCTCGATGCCGGTCTTCTCGGCGCGCTCGCACCAGTCCTTGAGCTGGTGCACGAGCTGCTCGGTGGTAAGCGTCGAGCGCTCCCACAAGCGCACGAGCTCCTGGCGCATGCCGAGCGTCGTCTTGAGCGCCGGGCTCGATTCGACCACCAGGTTGATGGCCGCGCGATGCTTGGCGGGGACCACCGCCGCGTCGCGGTGCAGCCACTTGCGGATCCCCACGAGCGGCGCGCAGTCGCCGCCCCGCTCCCGCAGCGCCGCGATCTCGAGCTCGGCGGCGCGCTTCACGGACTTCGCGTAGTTCATCATCACGTCGTAGCGGTGCATGATGACCGCCTGGAGCGTCTGCGCGTCCACCTCGAACTTGGAGGGGTCCAGCCTCACCTTCGGTGCGCGGCGGCGCACGGTGGCGAGCCCCAGCGCCTCGAGCAGGCGCACGTAGCCCCAGCCCAGGTCGACCTCGTACCAGCGCAGCGAGAACTTGGCCGAGGTGGGGTAGGCGTGGTGGTTGTTGTGCAGCTCCTCGCCGCCGATCCACACCGCCCAGGGGGCGATGTTGGTGCTGTCGTCGTCGGTCTGGAAGTTGCGGTAGCCGAAGTAGTGCCCCAGGCCGTTGATCACGCCGGCGGCCCAGAACGGGATCCAGGCCATCTGCACGCCGTAGATGATCGCGCCCGGGACCACGCCGAAGAGCGCGACGTCGGTCGCGGCGAGGAGCAGGATGCCGTACTTGTGCAGCGGCGTGTAGAGGTTGCGCTCCAGCCAGTCGTCCGGCGTGCCGTTGCCGTAGCGCGACAGGGTCTCGGGCTTGTGCGATTCCTTCACGTACAGGAACACGCCGCCGAAGAGCACGCGGTTGATGCCGTAGATGCGCGGGCTGTGCGGATCGTCCTCCGTCTCGCACTTGGCGTGGTGCTTGCGATGGATCGCGGCCCACTCCTTGGTGATCATCCCGGTGGTGAGCCAGAGCCAGAACCGGAAGAAGTGACTCACCGCAGGGTGCAGGTCCAGGGCGCTGTGCGCCTGGCAGCGGTGGAGGTAGATGGTGACGCCGGCGATGGTGATCTGGACGAGCACGAGGCCCGCGAGCACGTCGCCCCACCACGGTAGATTCAGGAGACCGCTGAACATTCGATGAGCGCCTTTTTCACAGGATCCGTCCTCGGGATGGGACGTAGGTAGCGGCGGATTGTAACCCGGCGCGGGCCGCCCGGCGCGCCTCTTTTCTTGCGCAGGATCAAGTCCTTGAAGCGCCGGGGCTTTCCCGCGTTTCCGCCGGGGGAATCAGACGCACATCGTGGCGGGGATAGGGAATTTCAATCCCGTTCGCCCTGAAGGACTTGAGGACGTCGCGCAGGATGTCGCTCCTGAGGCTCGCGTCGCCCGCCTGCGGGTCGACGATCCAGACGCTCAGCTGCAGGTCCACGCCGCTCGCGCCGAGCTGCCGCACCCAGGCCGCGGGCGCGGGATCGGCGATGACGCGGGGCTGGCGCCGCGCCGCCTCGACGAGCAGCTCGCAGGCGCGGTCCACGTCGCTGTCGTAGGCGATGGTCACGAGGACCGCCACCAGGATCGCCGGGTCGCTGTAGGTGTGGTGGATGACCGTCTGGGTGATGAGGGTCTCGTTGGGGATGATCGACTCGTTGCCGTCGAGCGACTTAAGGACCGTGTACCGCGCCCCGATCGCCTTCACCTGGCCGCGGCGCCCGTCGACGGTGATCACGTCGCCGAGGCGCAGGCTCCGGTCGAGCAGCACGATGAACCCGCTCACGTAGTTGCTCGCGATCTTCTGCAGCCCGAAGGCGAGCCCGACGCCGAGCGCGCCGCCGAAGACCGAGAGCGCCGTGATGTCGATCCCCACCAGCGGCAGCGCGACGAGGATCGCGATCAGCAGGGCGCCCGCGCGTACGAGCTTCGCGATCACGATGCGCGTGGACATCTCCATCGTCTCCGCGCCGAGCACCCGGCTCTCGGTAATGCGCCCGAGCCAGAGCGCCACGGTGAGGGTGATGGCGAGCGCGGCGAGCCCCTGCAGCGCGATCCAGAGCGTGAGCCGCTGCCGGTCCTTGCCGAGGGTGAAGCCCACCTCGTTCAGCGCCTCGATCACGTCGGGCAGCAGCCCGCTCACGTGGAGCACCACGGCGATCCAGGCGATCCAGGCGACGACGCGCACGGCCGAGCGCAGGAACGCCCCCTCGGGGAGGATGTGCCGGAGCATGTACACGGCCGTGCGGATCACCACCAGCGCGAGCAGCAGCGACTTCACCACGTTGAGCAGCCTCACCGGCTGGTGGCGGGCGAGGAACGCCTCGGCGATTCCCACGAGGAGCAGCGCGAGCAGCGCGCCCGCGACGCGCTCGAAGCCGCCCTTGCCGAGCTTCAGGCGCGGCGCGGCGAGGACCACGCGATGCAGCGCTTGCGCGATGGCCCAGCCCAGCGCGAGGGAGGCGAGCACGGCGACGACCTGCACGAGCCATTGCGCCGGCGTGGCCGAGCGCGCCACCTGGCGCAGGAATTCGACCGCCGGCGCCGGATCGAGGCTCAGGGCCACGGCACGGGCCGGCCGCCGGGCGACCGGGAGTGGGCGGGGAATCGGGTAGCGATCGCGCGGGGGCCGGACATCACGACGACGTTCTCCGCGGGGCTCGACGGGCGGAAGGGATGGAATTGTAGCCGTCCGCGACCCGCCGCGCGCCGAAGCGCCCGGCCCGCCTCACGGCTTCGCTTTCGCGGCCCCGCGCTCCATCACCGCGGCGAAGAACCCGTCCGTATCGTGCACGTGCGGATAGAGGCGGAGGTACTGTCCCGCGCCCGGGACCTTCACGCCCTGCCGCGCGAGGACCTCGCTCGCCGGCACGAGGCGGAAGTCCGGGTGCGCCGCGAGGAAGGCTTCCACGATGGCCTCGTTCTCCTCGGGCAGCAGGCTGCACGTCCCGTACACGAGCCTTCCCCCGGGCTTCAGGAGCGTGGCGGCCGCCGCGAGGATCGAGCGCTGCTTCGCGGTGAGCTCCGCGAGGCCTTCGGCGGTCTGGCGGAACTTGAGGTCCGGATTGCGCCGCAGGGTGCCCAGGCCCGTGCACGGCGCGTCGACGAGCACCCGGTCGATCTTGCCGCGCAGGCGCTTCACTTTCGCGTCGTTCTCGTTGGCGATGCGTTGCGGGAAGACGTTCGAGAGCCCCGAGCGCTTCAGGCGCGGGGCGAGCTGGTCGAGGCGTTTGTCCGAGACGTCGAAGGCGTACAGGCGCCCGGTCGAGGCCATGGCCGCGCCGAGCTGCAGCGTCTTGCCGCCGGCGCCCGCGCAGAAGTCCACCACCATCTCGCCGCGCCGCGGCTCGACGAGCATGCCCAGGAGCTGGCTGCCCTCGTCCTGCACCTCGACCGCGCCGTCGAGGAACATCGGATGCTGGTTGAGGGCGGGCTTGCCGCGCAGGCGCACGCCGAGCGGGGAATAGCGGGTGGGCCTGGCCTCGAGGTGGTCGTACTCCAGCCGGTCGAGCACCGCCTGGCGCGGGGCCTTCAGGGCGTTCACGCGCAGGTCGAGGGGCGCGGGCTCCTGCAGGCCGCGCGCGAGCGCGAGGAGGGCCTCGTCGCCCATGGCGGGGCGCAGGCGCCCGATCACCCAGTCGGGCAGGTCCGCGCGCAGCTCGAAGGGCAGCGCCTCGAGGTCGCGCGACTTGAGCTCGGCGAGCCAGGCCTTCTCGCCGCCGCGCAGGGCCGCGTCGAGCTGGGAAAGGCCCACGCCCTGCAGCTTCACGAGCGTGGCGAGCGCGATCTCGCGCGGGCTGGCGGCAGGCGTCACGTGCTCGAGGAGGCGACGGCGGCGAAGCGCCGCGTACACGGTGTCCGCGACGAGCGCGCGGTCGCGTTGCCCGAGGCTCTTGTGTTCGCGGAAGAAGGTGCGCAGCTGCGCGTCGGCGGGGGCGCGCGCCGGCAGCACGACGGTGAGAGCGTCGACGATCGCCTCGAGCTGGCCCCTCGCGATCGCCACCTCAGCGCTCCGCGATGCGCGTCGCGGACTGCTCCACCATGATGCCCATCTTCGCGACCGGGTAGCGCAGCCTGACGGGCAGGTAGTGCTGGTCGATGCCGAGCCAGACGTCCACCGGCTTGCCGTCGTCGGGATCGATGTGGCGCAGGTGCAGGGTGCGGACGCGGCCCATGGGAATCTGGATCTCCTCGACGCCGAGGACCGAGAGGTGGAAGTCGTAGAGCTTGCGCTGCGTGAAGACGCGCAGCGTCAGGGTCTGCCCGGGCTCGCGCGGCGGGAGGTGGGCGAGCTGGAAGATCATCGTGAGCCAGTCCACGGTGTCGTCGGTGAGCGGCACGACCTTGCGGTTGCCGGGGCCGCGGTCGAAGGTGACCGTGTGCCGGAGCCAGTCGAACTCCAGCCCCTCTTCCTGGTGGCCGGGGCGCTGCTCGACGAAGCGCTCGGGCCGCAGGCCCGCCGAGGTGACCGTGCCCTCGCTCTCCTGCACCATCGCGCCCTGGACGAACAGGCGGAAGATGCCCTGCGCCTCGCCGTCACCTGTGATGCGGTAGCCGTCGCCGTCGCGGACCCAGTGGTAGGCCGCGTGCGCCTCGATGGGGCCGGAGGTGAGGCGGTAGTCGATCGTGAGGCGCGCGGGCAGGCCTTCCATCGGGAAGGTCGCCGTTTCGCCCGACGGCTGCGCGCGCGGGGCGAGCCACGGAATGACGGGCTCTGCGACCGCGATGACCTTGTTCTTCGGCGGCTCGGGTGACGGCGGCGGGACCGCGGGCAGCTCGGAGGAGGGCGTGGCCGAAGCGAGGACCTGCGGGGCGGGAGCCGGCGGCGCTTCCTGCGGCGGCGGCGGCGGGCGCGGCTTCGCGACGGGCTTCGGCGGGGCGGGTTTCGGGGCGGGCGGCGGCGGCTCGAGCCGCGCGGTCAGGACCGTATCCCTGCCGGTATCGATGGGCTCGGCCGGACCGGGCAGGCCTACGAAGAGCGCCGCGTGCAGCACCGCCGAGACCACCACGGCGAGCGCCACCAGCCGGTAGCGCGAGAGGGTCCGCCCGGCGCGCCCCATGGGCCGCTCAATGGGTCGCGAGGCCGATGAGGATCTGCTCGACGCGCAGGCCCTTCGGATCTTCGAACACGACGCGCACGGGGAAGTTGAACCGGTCCCTGGCGAGCCAGACCTGGGCCTTGGCTTCGTGGGGGCCGGAGGTCACGCGCTCGTAGTGCAGCGTGTCGAACTCCCCGGCCGGGGTGGCGACCGGCTCCTCGCCCACGAAGCGGTAGGTGTAGAGCTCCACCTTGCGCCCGTTCGACATGGGCATCGTCACCGTGGCATCCCCGGGCGCGAGGTTCATGAACTGGTACATGACCGAGATGCGGTCCTGGGTTCGCGCGGGCAGCGGCACCTCCGAGGTGCGGCCTTCGGAGTCGGAGCGCATCAGGCCGTCCGCCCAGTCGAAGCGGGCGTGGATCGCTCCCTTCGCGGTGCTCGCGCGGCGCTGGGCGAACTCGAGCGGCTGCAGGCCCGCGGCGTCGACCCGCCCGGAGCTCTGCAGCGTGATCTGGTCGTCGAAGAAGAGCTTGAGCGGCCCCTCGGCGCGGGCGACGCTGCGGATGGCGTAGGTGTCGCCGCGGCGCGAGTAGGTCTCGGAGACGTGGCCGATGGTGAGCCCCGTGTAGGTGAGCCGGTATTCGGCGGCGATATCGCTTGGCGCGGCGAGCGCCGCGCGGCTCGCGAGCAGGGCGGCGAAGAAGGCGACGGCAGTCCTCATTCGATATTCCGTGGCGAAACCATCCAATCGGTTGAAACGCCCGAGCGCCGTACCTGGACGACACCGCCCGGGGCGAATTCGATGCGGTCCTCGACGAGCCAGCGCACCGCCTGCGGGTAGATCCGGTGCTCGACCGCGAGCACGCGCGCCGCGAGGCTCTCCTCGGTGTCCCCCGCGAGCACCGGGACCGCGCCCTGGACCACGATGGGACCATTGTCGAGCGCGGCGGTCACGTAGTGCACGGTGGCCCCGTGGAGCTTCACGCCCGCCTCGAGCGCCCGCCGGTGCGTGTGCAGCCCGGGAAACGCCGGAAGGAGCGACGGATGGATGTTCAGCATGCGCCGCTCGAAGCGCCGCACGAATCCCTCGCCCAGGACGCGCATGAACCCCGCCATCAAAATTATGTCGGGCCGCAGGGCCTCGATTTCAAGGGCGAGCTTCCCGTCGAACGCCTCCCGGGTCCCGTGGGCGCGATGGTCGACGACGCGGGTGGGGATGCCCCGTCCGGCCGCCCAGGCGAGCCCCGCGGCCTCCGGGCGGTTCGACACCACGGCGCGCACCTCGAGGCCGGTCTTGGCCTCGACGATCGCGCGCATGTTGCTCCCGCGGCCGGAGATCAGGATGACGGCCGACTTCACCGCGCCGTCAGACGACGAGGGCCTGCGGCGCGCCGGGCGCGCGCTCGACGATGGAGCCGATCTCGAACGCTTCCACGCCGGAGGCCGCGAAAGTCTCCAGCGCCGCCTTCACGTCGCCGCGCGCGACGACCGCCGCCATGCCGATGCCGCAGTTGAACGTGCGGCGCATCTCGGTCTCCTCGATCCGGCCCTGGCGCTGCAGCCAGTCGAAGATCGCCGGGCGCGGCCAGCGCGCCGACTCCAGGCGGGCGCACGCGCCCTGCGGCAGCATCCGCGGGACGTTCTCCGTGAGACCCCCGCCGGTGATGTGCGCGAGGCCCTTGATCGGCACGCGCTCGAGCGCCGCGAGCACGGGCTTCACGTAGATGCGCGTGGGCTCGAGCAGCGCCTGCCCGAGGGTGCGTTCCTCGTCGAAGCGCTCGTAGAGGTCCGCGCCGCTCACCGCGATCACCTTGCGCACGAGCGAGTAGCCGTTCGAGTGGGGGCCGCTCGAGGGGAGCCCGATCACGGCGTCGCCCGCCACGATGCCCGAGCCGTCGATGATGCGCGACTTCTCCACGAGGCCCACGGCGAACCCCGCGAGGTCGTACTCGTTCGGGTCGTACATGCCGGGCATCTCGGCCGTCTCGCCGCCGATGAGCGCGCAGCCCGCAGCCTCGCAGCCCGCGGCGATGCCCTTCACGACGGCCTCGGCCACCGCCACGTCGAGCTTGCCGCACGCGAAGTAGTCGAGGAAGAAGATCGGCTCCGCGCCCGAGACGAGGATGTCGTTCACGCTCATCGCCACGAGGTCGATGCCGACCGTGTCGTGCTTCTTCATGCGGAAGGCGAGCTTGAGCTTCGTGCCCACGCCGTCGGTGCCCGAGACCATGACCGGCTCGCGGTACTTCTTCGACACCTCGACCAGCGCCCCGAAGCCGCCGATGCCGCCCAGCACCTCGGGGCGGAGCGTCCGCTTCGCGAACGGCTTGATGCGCTCGACGAGCTCGTCGCCCGCGTCGATGTCGACGCCGGCGTCGCGATAGGTGAGGGGGCTCTGGGCGCTCATGGCCGATCCGGTCGACCGGAAAGCGGAATTCTAGCGGATTCTCACGCGTCGCCCCCGCCCTGGAGCGCGGGCAGGTGCTCCTTCGCGAAGTCGAGCATGCGCTGGATGGGCACCTTCGCGCGGCGCCCGATCTCCGGATCCACGCGGATCTCGTGCCCCGGCGCGCCCTCGAGCGTCTCGATGAGGTTGTGCAGGCCGTTCATGGCCATCCACGGGCAGTGGGCGCAGCTCTGGCAGGTGGCGCCCTTGCCCGCGGTGGGCGCCTCGATGAAGGCGACGCCCGGCAAGCGCTTGCGCATCTGGTGGATGATCCCGCCGTCGGTCGCGACGATGTACTCCGATGCGCCGAGGCGCCCGGCGGCCTGGATGAGGCCGGTGGTCGAGCCCACGGCATCGGCGAGGGCGATCACGGAGGCGGGCGACTCGGGGTGCACCAGCACCTTCGCCTTCGGGTGCAGGGCCTTGAGCTCCTCGAGCTGCTGCGCCTTGAACTCGTCGTGCACCACGCACGAGGCGTTCCACATGAGCATGTCGGCGCCGGTCACCCGCCGGACGTAGTCGCCCAGGTGCTTGTCGGGCGCCCACAGGACCTTCTTTCCCTGCGCGTGCAGCCACCCGACGATCTTCTCCGCGATCGAGGAGGTGACCATCCAGTCGGCCCGCGCCTTCACCGCGGCGCTGGTGTTCGCGTAGACCACGACCACGCGGTCCGGGTGCTCGTCGCAGAACCTCGCGAAGGCCTCGGCGGGGGTGGCGAGGTCGAGCGAGCACTCGGCGTCGAGGTCCGGCATCAGCACCCGCTTCTCGGGATTGAGGATCTTGGCGGTCTCCCCCATGAAGCGCACGCCCGCCACGACGATGGTCGAGGCGCGGTGCTCGTGCCCGAAGCGCGCCATCTCGAGCGAGTCGGCGACGGTGCCGCCGGTGGCCTGCGCGAGGTCCTGCAGGTCCGGATGCACGTAGTAATGCGACACGAGGACCGCGTCGCGCTCGGCGAGCAGGCGCTCCGCGCGCTCGAAGAGCGCCGCACGCTCCCCGGGGCTCACGAGGCGCGGCGGCTTCGCGGGCGCGATGCCGGTCTCGCCGGTGAAGCGCTCGAAGCGGATCTGGATCGGTCGTGCGACGGCCATGTCCATGAGTTTAAGGCATCGTCCCCATGCTAAAATCGCGCTCCTGTCGTCCCCCGCGTAACGGGGGCGCGCCCGGGCCAAGCCAGCCGGCGGCATTAGTTGGGTCGCCCCACCTTCCGTGGAGGACCCCCGGCGGCGCCGGCCCAGGGAAATGCCAATGAGGCAGCTGCTCCTCGACTTCACCCAGGCCCCCGCGCCGACCTTCGCGAACTTCTTCCACGGCCCCAACGCCGAGCCGGCGCACGCCCTCGAGGCGGCGGCGCGCGGCGAGTTCCGCGAACGCGTGATCTATGTTTGGGGTGAAAGCGCCTCGGGCAAGACCCACCTGCTGAGGGCCTTCTGCGCCGCGGCGCCCGCGCGCTACGTGGCCGGAGGCGAATTCGGGCCGGCGGACGCCCGCGGGACGCTCGCCCTCGACGACGTGGAGCGCCTCGGCGAGGAAGCCCAGGCGGCGCTCTTCAACGCCTTCAACGAGGGCGCCTTCCGCCTGCTGGTCGTCGCCGCCCGCGCCGCGCCGCGCGATGTGGCGCTGCGCCGCGACCTCGCCACGCGGCTCGCCACGGGGCTCACCTACCGGGCGGCCGCGCTCACCGACGAGGAGAAGCGCGCGGCGCTCGCCGCGCACGCCCGCTCCCGCGGCTTCGAGCTCGCCGAGGAGGTGGGGTCCTACCTCCTGAGCCACGCGCAGCGCGACATGGGCTCGCTCGTGGCCGCGCTCGACTGCCTCGACCGCTACTCGCTGGAGACGGGACGGCCGATCACGGTGCCGCTCCTCAAGGCGGCGCTCGCATGACGAAGCCCCGGCTCGCCCTCTTCGACCTCGACAACACGCTGCTCGAGACCGACAGCGACTACGAGTGGGCGCAGTTCCTGATCGAGGAAGGCGTGCTGCATCCCGGCGAGTACCACGCGCGGAACCAGTGGTTCTACGAGCGCTACAAGGACGGCACGCTCGACATCCACGAGTTCCTCGATTTCCAGCTCGCCCCCATCGCCGGCGTCCCCCGCGAGCGCCTCGACGCGTGGCACGCGGAATTCATGCAGCGCAAGATCCGGCCGATGATCGCCCCGGGCGCGGCCGAGCTCATCGCGAGCCACGCCGGGGCGCTCACGGCCATCGTCACCGCGACCAACCGCTTCATCACCGCGCCGATCGCCGAGGAGCTCGGCGTGCCCCACCTGCTCGCCACGGACATCGAGGAAGCGGACGGGCGCTTCACCGGAAAGGCGCGCGGGGCGCCGACGTTCCGGGAGGGAAAGGTGCGGCGCGTGCGCGAATGGCTCGCCGCGCTCGGCACGAGGCTCGAGGACTACGAGAGCTGGTTCTACAGCGACTCGATGAACGACCTGCCGCTGCTCGAGCTCGTCACCCATCCCGTGGCGGTGGACCCGGACGAGAGCCTGCGGGCGCGCGCCGCGGCGCGCGGCTGGCCCGTGGTGTCGCTGCGCGACGCGGGCGGGGAAGGCCCCGGCGCCGGGCGCGCGCTCCCGGCGGTCGCCAGGGAGCTCGAGCCGTGATCCGGAAGTACATCGACAGGCTCCTCGGGCGGCGCAACGCCGTCGCCCACAAGGACGCGCGCCCCGTCATCCACGGCTCCGACCAGCACGGCATCCGGCGGGAGGACATCAGCCGCTGCGCGCGGCGCACGTGCGAGGAGCTGCAGCGCGCCGGCCACGCGGCCTTCGTGGTGGGCGGGGCGGTGCGGGACCTCCTCCTCGGCCGCCGGCCCAAGGATTTCGACGTCGCCACGAGCGCGACCCCCGAGGAGGTGCGCTCCGTCTTCCGGCGCTCGCGCATCATCGGGCGGCGCTTCCAGATCGTGCACGTGCTGTGCGGGCCGGAGACGGTGGAGGTCTCGACCTTCCGCGCCCACTTCGCGCGCGAGCCCGAGGCCGAGCACACCGACGAGCACGGGCGCATGCTTTCCGACAACGTCTTCGGCACCCAGGCCGAGGACGCCATGCGCCGCGACTTCACCGTGAACGCGCTGTTCTACGATCCCGTGAAGGAGGAGGTCTGGGACTACGTGCGCGGCATGAAGGACCTCCGGGCGCGCAGGCTCGTGATGATCGGCGACGCGGCGACCCGCTACCGCGAGGACCCGGTGCGCATGCTGCGGGCGGCACGCCTCGCGGCGAAGCTGGGCCTCGAGATCGATCCGGCCACGCGCGCGCCGATCCGCGAGCTGCGCCACCTGCTGGAGAACGTGCCGCAGGCGCGCCTTTTCGAGGAGATCCTGAAGCTCCTGCTCTCGGGCAACGCCGTGGAATGCGTGCGTGTGCTGCGGGAGCTCGAGCTGCACCACGGCCTGCTGCCGCTGCTCGACACCGCGCTCGACGATCCCGAGGCCGGGCCTTTCGCGCTCGCGGCGCTGCGCGCGACCGACGAGCGCCTCGCGGCCGACAAGCCGGTCTCGCCCGCCTTCCTCCTCGCCGCGCTCCTGTGGGGCCGCGTGCAGAAGAACCTGCGCCGGCTCGAGTCCCAGGGTCAGCCGGCGGTCGCCGCCCTGCACTCGGCGATGCACGAGGCGCTCGAGGCCCAGCGCGATTCGCTCGCCATCCCGCGCCGGTTCGACGCGACGATGAAGGAGCTGTGGATCCTGCAGCCGCGCTTCGCGCAGCGCGGGGGGCAGCGGCCCTACCGGCTGCTCGAGCATCCGCGCTTCCGGGCCGCGTACGACTTCTTCGCGCTGCGGGCGGCCTCCGCCAACGCACCGCAGGAAATCGCCCGCTGGTGGGAGCGCTTTCAGGACGCCGACCCCGACGAGCGCGAGCGCATGCTCGTCGCCGAGGAGGCGGGACCGAAGAAGAAGCGCCGGCGCCGGCGCGGCGGCCGCAGGAAGCCCGAGGCCGGGGCGAGCACGCTACTGCCCGATTCCCAGGGCGCGATCGAAGAGTGAGCCCGACGGTCACCGCAGTGGTCGCGATCGGCTCCAACCTCGACGACCCCGAGGCGCACGTGCGCCGGGCCTTCGCCGACCTCGCGGCCCTCCCGGACACCTGGGTCACGGCCCGCTCGCCGTTGTATCGCACCGCGCCCGTGGGGCTCGCGGAGCAGCCGGAGTTCGTGAACGCCTGCGCGCGCCTGGAAACGCGCCTCGCGCCGCGCGCTCTGCTCGAGGCGCTCCTCGCGATCGAGCGCGCCCACGGCCGGGTGCGCACGGTGCCGAACGGGCCGCGCACGCTCGACCTCGACATCGTGCTCTACGGCGGGGCCAGCGTCGCGGAGCCCGGCCTCGCGGTGCCGCACCCCCGCGCGCACGAGCGCGCCTTCGTGCTCGCGCCCCTCGTCGACGTCTGGCCCGAGGCGCTGATTCCCGGCCGGGGCGCCGCGCGCGAGCTCCTCGCGAAGGCGGGGATGGAAGGGGTACGCCGCGCATGAAGCACCGCTACATCGTGGTCGAGGGACCGATCGGCGCGGGCAAGACGAGCCTCGCGGTGAAGCTCGCCGAGCGCCTCGACGCGGCCACGCTCCTCGAGGACCCGCACGCGAATCCCTTCCTGCCGCGGTTCTACCGCGACATGCGGCGCTACGCGCTGCAGACCCAGCTCTTCTTCCTCTTCCAGCGCGTGGGCCAGCTCGAAACCCTCGCGCAGCCCGACCTCTTCGGGCGGCCCACCGTGGCGGACTTCACGCTCGCCAAGGACCCGCTCTTCGCGCGCCTCACCCTCGACGACGCCGAGTACCAGCTCTACGACCGCATCCACGCGCACGTGAGGCCCCAGGCGCCGGTTCCCGACCTCGTGATCTACCTCCAGGCCTCCGTGAGCACGCTCGTCGCGCGCGTGAAAAGGCGCGGCGACCCGATGGAGGCGGGCATCGACGAGGAGTACCTGCGGCGCCTCTCGGAGGCGTACACGAGCTACTTCTACCGATACTCGGCGAGCCCGCTCCTCATCGTGAACAGCGAGCGGCTCAACTTCGTGGACGAGCCCGCGCACCTCGAGCTCCTCGTCGAGCGCATCGAGGCGATGCGCGGGGGCCGGGAGTTCTTCAACCGCGCCTGAAGCCCCTTTGCTGCGACGCGCCAACCCGGGGCCGCCGGGCCGCGCCGGGGGGGTCTTGCGGCGGTGCACAATATTGCAAGAGAATGGCTGCCCGATGAGCGCCCAGAACGAAGCGAAGAGGGTCACGATCCCGCAGTTGCAGGCGCGCGCCCGCGACGGGGAGAAGCTCGTCATGCTCACCTGCTACGACGCGAGCTTCGCTGCCATCAGCGAGGAGGCGGGCGTCGAGATGCTGCTGGTCGGCGACTCGCTCGGCATGGTGATCCAGGGGCGCGACTCCACCCTCGCCGTCACGCTCGAGGAGGTGGAGTACCACGTGCGGTGCGTCGCCGCCGGGAGCCGCACCGCGCTCGTCATCGCGGACATGCCCTTCGGGAGCTTCCAGGAGTCGCCCGCGCGCGCGATGCGCAACTGCGCGCGGATGATGGCGGCCGGGGCGCAGATGGTGAAGCTCGAGGGCGGCGCGGCGATGGTGGAGACCACGCGCTTCCTGGTCGAGCGCGGCATCCCGGTGTGCGCGCACATCGGGCTCACGCCGCAGTCGGTGCACGTGCTGGGCGGCTACCGCGTGCAGGGGCGCAGCGAGGATTCCGCCGCGCGCCTCGTCGCCGACGCCCGGGCGCACGAGGAGGCCGGGGCCTCGCTCGTGCTGATGGAGGCGATTCCCGCCGCGGTCGCGGCGAGCGTCGCCAAGGCGCTCACGGTCCCGACGATCGGCATCGGGGCCGGCCCCGACGTCTCGGGCCAGGTGCTCGTGCTCTACGACATGCTCGACATCTACCCGGGCCGCAAGGCGCGGTTCGTGCGCAACTTCATGCAGGGCGCGCCGTCGGTCCGGGCGGCGATCGCGGCCTACGTGAAGGCCGTGAAGGACAAGTCGTTCCCCGCGCCGGAGCACTGCTTCTAGGTTCCCGTGGAGACGATCCACACCGTCGCGGGACTGCGCGAACGGCTGAAGGGCGAGCCTTCCGTCGCCTTCGTGCCGACCATGGGCAACCTGCACGCCGGGCACCTCGCGCTCGTCGAGGAGGCGCGGCGCCGCGGGCGCTGCGTGGTCGCCTCGATCTTCGTGAACCGACTGCAGTTCGAGCCGGGGGGCGACTTCGACCGCTACCCGCGCACGCTCGCGGCCGACCGCGCGAAGCTCGAGGCCGCCGGATGCGACGTGGCCTTCGCGCCCGACGAGCGCGAGATGTATCCCGAGCCCCAGGAGATCCTCCTCACGCCGCCGAAGTCGGCCGACCAGCTCTGCGGCGACTTCCGCCCCGGGCACTTCCAGGGCGTGGTGACGGTGGTGGCGAAGCTCTTCGACATCGTGCGCCCGCACGTCGCGGTGTTCGGCAAGAAGGACTACCAGCAGCTGCACGTGATCCGCGCGCTCGTGCGCCAGCTCAACTACGGCATCGAGATCGCGGGCGTGGAGACGGTGCGCGAGCCCGACGGCCTCGCGATGTCGTCGCGCAACGGCTACCTCTCGGCTGCGGAGCGCGCGGAGGCGGTGCGGCTGAGCCGGGCGCTCGCGGGCGTCAAGTCGGCCGTGGAAGGCGGCGCGCGGGACTTCGCCGCGCTCACCGCCGCCGCGCGCGACGACCTCGCCGCCCACGGGTGGCGCGTGGACTACGTCGAGATGCGCGATCGTGCCCGGCTCGCCACCCCCGTCCCCGGCGAGCGCGAGCTCGTGGCGCTGGGCGCGGCCTGGCTCGGCCAGACCCGCCTCATCGACAACCTCGAGATCACTTGCCCTTGAAGACGGGCTTGCGCTTCTCCATGAACGCGCGCCGGCCCTCGGCGTAGTCCTCGCTCTCGAAGCAGTCGAGGATGAGGCGCCGGCAGAGCTCGTGGTCGATGTCGGGCGGGCTCTTGAGCACCTCGTGGATGATGCGCTTGCCCGCCTTGATCGTGAGCGGGGCGCCGGTCGAGATCGAGGTCACGTACTCGTCGAGCAGCGCGGGAAGGTCCGCGGGCTCGCACACGCGGCTCACGAGCCCGATGCGCAGCGCCTCGGTGGCGTCGAGCCTGCGCGCGGTGAAGAAGAGGTCCTTCGCGGCACCGGGCCCCACGAGGTCGACCAGGTTCTTCATCGCCGAGAAGCGGTAGCCCAGGCCGAGCCGCGTCGCGGGCACGGCGAACACCGAGTCGGAGGAGGCGAGGCGGATGTCGCAGGCGATCGCGACGTTCACGCCGCCGCCGATGCAGTAGCCGCGGATGCAGGCGATGGTGGGCTTCGCGAACTCGTGGATCCCCTGGAGGGCCGCCTCCGCGACCTGCTCGTAGCCGCGCACCGCCTCCTTCGCGGCGCGCAGGTCCTCGAACTGCGAGATGTCGGCGCCGGAGACGAAGGCCTTCGCGCCCGCGCCCGAGAAGACCACGAGGCGCACCTCCTCGTCGCCGTCGGCGCGCGCGAGCAGCCCCGGGACCGCCTCCCACATGTCCTTCGAGAGCGCGTTGTGCTTCGCGGGATTGTCGAAGCGCACGTGCAGCGCCGCGCCCTCGCGCCACGCTTTCACGCGCTCCGTGGAGGTGCGCCACGCCGTCGCGTCGTCCATCACCAGACTCCGTTCGCCTTCATTCGCGCGAGGTCCGCGGGAGCGTAGCCGATCTCCGCGAGGACCTCCTCGGTGTGCTCGCCGCGCCGGGGGGTGGCGCGGGCGAGCGTGGAGGGCGTGCGCTCGAGCGTCACGGGCTGTCCCACGAGCCGCTGCTCGCCCAGGTGCTTGGAAACGACCGTCTTCACGATCCCGAGGTGGCGGACCTGCGGCTCCTCGAAGACCTCCCTCACGTCGTTGATCCGCCCGCAAGCGACCCCCTCCCGGTTGAGCGCCTCGATCCAGCGCTCGCTCGTCGCGCCGGCGAGCTTCTTCTCGATCTCGGCGTTGAGCCACTCGCGGTTCGCCGAGCGGGCGGCCTTGCTCCTCGAGCGCTCGTCGTCGATCCACTCGGGCGCGCCGAGGGCGCGGCAGAAGCGCTCCCAGATCTTCCCGCCGAAGACCGCGAGGTTGATGTGGCCGTCCTTCGTGCGATAGACGCCGGTGGGGATGCTGGTCGGGTGGAAGTTGCCCGCCTGGCCCGGCACCTCGCCGTCGATCGTCCAGCGCGCGGTCTGGAAATCCATCATGTAGATCATCGCTTCGAGGAGCGAGGTGTGCAGCCACTGCCCGCGCCCCGATCTCTCGCGCTCGAGAAGCGCCACCGTCACGCCGTAAGCGGCGAAGATGCCGGCGCACAGGTCCGCGATCGGCAGCCCCACGCGCACCGGCCCCTGGCCCGGCAGGCCCGTCACCGACATGAGCCCCCCCATGCCCTGCGCGATCTGGTCGAAGCCGGGGCGGCTCGCGAAGGGGCCGGTCTGCCCGAACCCCGAGATGCTGGCGTAGACAAGCCGCGGGTTCGCCTTCGAGAGCGTCTCGTAGTCGATCCCGAGGCGGTGCTTCACGTCGGGGCGGAAGTTCTCGAGCAGCACGTCGGATGCGGCGACGAGGCGCGAGAGCACCGCGAGTCCCTCGGGCTCCTTGAGGTTCAGCGTGATCGAGCGCTTGTTCCTGTGCGTGTACTGGTAGTCGGAGCCGTCCTGGCCGCCGAGCGTGTCGTCGCCGCGCATGCTCTCGGGCATCTGCACCTGGATCACGTCGGCGCCCCAGTCGGCGAGCTGGCGCGCGGCGGTGGGGCCGGCGCGCACCTGCGTCATGTCGATCACGCGGAAGCGGGCGAGGGCCTGGGAGGCGGGAAGGTGGGGCATGGCGGCGCCTATTATCGCTCGGCCCGCGCGGCGCGAAGGCCCGTCGTCCCAGGGTTCAGCGAAACGACAGTTGGGCGAAAGGTCGGGATTCTAGTGTATCGGTCCCATGAGCGATGCCCTTCTCGGCGCGATCCTCTTCGGCGGCGTGGTCGTCGGCGTCTGGCTGTCCTACCGCTTCTTCATGCGCGGGAACACCGACGCCGAACGCGTGGCCTCGCGCCTTCCGGGCGACTTCAAGCCCGAGTGGTCCTGGCGGCGCGGCGACACGTACGTGGGCTACGAGCCGGCGAGCGGGCGCCTCGCGCTCGTGGACTATCCCCACGGCACGGTCGTGCAGGCGCGCGAGGTCCAGTCGGTCGAGCCGTCGGACGAAAGCACCCTGGGCATCGTCCACCGCTGGGTGGTGGTCACCGTGCCCGGCAGCGCGACGCGCTACCGCGTGTGGTTCGGGCTGAGCCCGGGCAAGCGCGATTCCGCGCTCGCGCGGCTGAAGGAGATCGTGGCCGCCCGCTGAAACCCGCGCGCCGCGGTCCCTGCGCTCCCTGGAGCCCGGCGATCGCCGCGGCCGCGCTCAGTCGGGCGCGGGAAGCGTGTTGAAGTCGTGGATCGACGAGTGCCCCGGATTGCCCTGGGGCCTGGGCACGCCCATCGGGATGAAGAACGTCGCCGCGTGGGCGCCGTACAGGCCCGCCGGATAGGTGAACGGACCCAGCACCACGTAGGCCTTGTAGATCGAGGGCTTCTGCGGCCGGGGGATTCCCTGGCCCGCGACGGGCGGCACATCCGCCGCCGGCCTGCTTCTTGCGACCGCCTCCACCCACGCGTCGGCATCGGCCGCGGTCGCCCTCCGGATAAGCCCCTTGCGAACAGCCTCTTCCAGGCCGAGCTCGCCTGCCAGCGGAGCCGACGGGTCGCGGAACGATTCGGGGGAAGCCGCGTGCGAGGCGACCAGCTTCGTCCCCTCGGGAATCGGGCCTCCCACGATGGCTGCACCGTTCGTCACGGGGTAGACCGTGTCCACCGGGCGGCCGAACACGCGCTTGGACACGGGGTTCAGCGGACGCAGATTGCCGGTGTCGACATAGAAGTAGCCGCACGGCCCCTTGTTGTCGTAGGTGCTGATCAGGACCGGAGTCCGCTCGTCGAGGCCGGCGACCGCCTGGCGGTGATAACCGCCGACCAGCGCGGCCACGATCTTCGTCCCGGGCGTCCAGGCGATGCTCCAGATCGTGGGCTCGTACGCGCCCAGGATCAGGACCACGGGCTTGTCCGGGTAGCTCACGGACACGTCGATCCGGGTCGCCTCGTGGCCGCTCTGGTCGATCTGGAATCCCGCCGTGCGGCCCGAGTACGCCCCCGTCGCGAACACCGCAACGTCCGCCGGGAGCTTCAGGCCCGGGATGGCGCAGACGGGTTTCGGCACGTCGGGGGATTTCGCCTCCGCCAGGGCCGCGTACTGGCGAAGGTCGGCCGTCGACGGCGCGGGCCGCACCGCGTTCGTATCCCCCGTGCAGACATCCTTCCAGAAAGCGTCGCGCTGGCCGATCCAGAGGTTCGTCACGCACGCGAGAGTGAGCTTCACCGGGCCCAGCTTGCGGTCGGCCGTCACAGTGACGTCCGCGTCCACCTCGGCGTACAGGGCCTTTCCCGTTTGCGGCTGGACGGAGATCGTGAGCCGGCTCGGCAGCCCGGAAGGGCCGCTGCGGTAAGCCCCGGTGCTCGCCGACTTCACGGGGCCGCCCGCCCGCTCGAGGACGAGCGGGTGCACCATCACGAGCTTCTCCGCCTCGGCCTTGATCCGCCTCGAAGCGGCTTCGGCGTCGACCGCGTCGAGCGTTCCCGGCCCGCAGCGCTGGGCCCACGCCTCGCCCTCGAGGCGATCAAGCGCTTGCACGGTCTCGCGCGCCTGCGCGACGCGCGCCGGGTCTTTCGCGAGCTCGTCCGGCAGCGCCCGCAGGCCGGCCTCGAGCTGGGCGAGCTTCCCGGCGGCTTCGCCCGACTTCGCGTCTTCACGCTCGCGGAAACGGTCCGGCGTCGCGCGGTCCCAATCGATGACGCGCCGGACCACGCGGCGCGCCATGTCCGGATCGGCCTGGAGCACCGGCATGATGCCGGCCCCGATCGTCATGTCCATGACGGCGAGGAGTTGCGGCCGGTCGCCCTTCTCGAAGAGCATCTGGCGGCCCGTGCGAAGACGCGCCGCGAGATACCAGAACGCCGCTTCCTCCTTGCGTCCGAGGGAGAGCTCTCCCGACGCCGCGTAGAACAGCATGAGAGGCTCGCGCATCGTGCCCGGGTCGCGAACCAGCTCGTCGATCGCCGAACGGACCACGGTCTTGTCGCACGAGGCGAGGCGCGCCTGCATCGAGGCGTCGCCGGCGTGCATGGCTTCGGCGAGCGCGGCGCCCGAGATTCCCAGTCCCAGGAGGAACGCTGCCCATCGGGCGGAAGGATGCGTCACGGTGGTCTCCTTTCGGTTGGAGGCGTACGAGGGGTCGAGGCGGGGTGCGTTCCCCTGCGCGCTCAGAGCGCGGCGATCACCGCGCGCGTGACGTCCGCGGTCCTCGCGCTGCCGCCCAGGTCCGGCGTCTGCACGCCGCTCGCCGTCACCTTCTCCACCGCCTTCATGAGACGCGCGGCGGCCTTCGCCTCCCCGAGGTGCTCGAGCATCATCGCCGCGGTCCAGAACGTCGCGACCGGGTTCGCCACGCCCTTGCCGGTGATGTCGAAGGCCGAGCCGTGGATCGGCTCGAACATGGAGGGGAACTTGCGGTCGGGATTCAGGTTCGCCGTGGGCGCGATGCCGAGGCTTCCCGAGAGCGCCGCGGCGAGGTCGGAGAGGATGTCGGCGTGGAGGTTCGTCGCCACCATCACGTCGATCGTGGCCGGCTTGAGCACCATGCGCGTGGTCATCGCGTCCACGAGCTCCCGGTCCCACTTCACGTCGGGGTAGTCCTTCGCCACCTCGAAGAAGATCTCGTCCCACATCACCATGCCGTGGCGCTGGGCGTTCGACTTGGTGACGAGCGTGAGGCGCCTTCGCGGCCGCTTCCGGGCGAGCTCGAAGGCGAAGCGGTGGATGCGCTCGACGCCCACGCGCGTGAAGATCGCGACGTCGCTCGCGGCCTCGATCGGCAGGCCCTTGTGCACGCGGCCGCCCACGCCCGAGTACTCGCCCTCGGAGTTCTCGCGGATCACGACCCAGTCGATGTCCTTCGCGTTCGCGAGCGGGCTCTTCACGCCGGCCAGCACGCGCGTCGGCCGCACGTTGGCGTACTGGTCGAAGCCCTGGCAGATGGGGAGCCTGAGGCCCCAGAGGGAGACGTGATCGGGCACCTTCCGGCTGCCTACGGCGCCGAAGAAGATCGCGTCGAAGCACTTGAGCTTCTCGAGCCCGCCCGGCGGGATGTAGTGGCCCTCGCGCAGGTACAGATCGGAGCTCCAGGGCAGGCGCTCGAAGCGGAAGCCGAAGCCCCCGTCGGCCTTGCCGAGGGCGTCCAGCACGTCGATGCCGGCCTCGATGACCTCGGGCCCGATGCCGTCGCCGCCGATCGCGGCGATCTCGTAGGTCTTCACTTCATCCCTTCCTGAGGAATTCGAAGTCGACGCCCCGGTCGGCCTGGGTCACGGACTCGAGGAAGAGCTTGAGGTATCCGCGCTCGGCCCTCGGCTCGCTCGCAGGATGCGCCGCGCGGCGGCGCGCCATCTCCGGCTCGTCCACGAGAAGCGCGAGCTCGCGCGCGGGCACGTCGAGGCGGATGCGATCCCCGCTTTGGACCCATGCGAGCGGCCCGCCCACCGCGGCCTCGGGCGTCACGTGCAGCACGACGGTGCCGGCCGCGGTGCCGCTCATGCGCCCGTCGGAGATGCGCACCATGTCCTTCACGCCGGCGCGCGCGAGCTTCTTCGGGATCGGGAGGTAGCCCGCCTCGGGCATGCCCGGCGCGCCCTTCGGCCCGATGTTCTTCAGCACGAGGATGTCGTCGGCGCGCACGTCGAGGTCCTCGCGGTCGATGCGGCGCGCGAGGTCCTCCGCGTCCTCGAACACCACGGCGCGGCCCTCGTGGCGCAGGAGCTTCGGATCCGCGGCCGACTGCTTGATGAGGGCTCCGCCGGGGGCGAGGTTGCCGCGCAGCACGGCGATCGCGCCCCCGCGATGCAGCGGATCGGCGAGCGGACGCACCACGTCCTGGGCGAACCCCGGGCCCGCGGCCTCGATCTCCTCGCCCAGCGTGCGGCCGGTGACGGTGAGGGCGTCGAGGCGCAGCAGGGGCTTGAGCTCGCGGAGCACCGCCGCCAGGCCGCCGGCGCGATGCAGGTCCTCCATGTAGTGCCGTCCCGAGGGCTTGAGGTCCACGAGCACCGGCGTCTCGCGCCCGAGGGCGTCGAGCCGGTCGAGGGAAACCTCGATCCCCAGGCGCCCCGCGATCGCCGCGAGGTGGATCACGCCGTTGGTCGATCCGCCGATCGCGAGCAGCACGCGCAGCGCGTTCTCGAACGCGGCGCTCGTGAGGATGCGCTCGGGCGTGAGCCCGCTCTTCGCGATCTCGACCGCGACCGCTCCGGTGCGCTCGGCGACCCGGATGCGATCGGCGGTCACCGCGGGCGGCGAGGCGCAGCCCGGCACCGCGATGCCGAGCGCCTCGGCCACGCACGCCATGGTGCTCGCGGTGCCCATCACCGAGCAGGTGCCCACGGAGGCCACGAGTTCCTCGTTCACGCGCGCGATCTCCTCCTCGCCGATCTCCCCGGCGCGGTAGCGGGCCCAGTAGCGGCGGCAGTCGGTGCACGCGCCCACGCGCTCGAAGCGGTGCGAGCCCGTGAGCATCGAGCCCGTCACGAGCTGCACGCAGGGAACGCCCGCGGAGGCCGCGCCCATGAGCTGGGCGGGCACGGTCTTGTCGCAGCCGCCGACGAGCACCACGGCGTCCATGGGCTGCGCGCGGATCATCTCCTCGGTGTCCATAGACATGAGGTTGCGCAGGTACATCGAGGTGGGATGGGCGAAGCTCTCGTGGATCGAGACGGTCGGGAACTCCGCGGGCAGCCCCCCGGCGAGCATCACGCCGCGCTTCACCGCCTCGAGGAGCTGCGGGGCGTTGCCGTGGCAGGGGTTGTACGCGCTCGCGGTGTTCGCGATGCCGATCACGGGGCGCGCGAGGGCCTCGTCGCCGTAGCCCGCGCCCTTGATGAACGCCTTGCGCAGGAAGAGCGAGAACTCCCGGTCGCCGTAGCTCGGGAGGCCCTTCTCCAGGCCCCGTTCCTTGCCGCTCGCGTCGTCTCCCATGCGGGAAGGATAAGGGAATCGGAGGCCGCGGGCGACGGCGGGCCGCGGGGCCCGCACCGTATAATCCGCGGTGCCATGTCCGCCGCGTCCCCGAAGAGCATTCCCGCCACCCTGATTCCCGGCGACGGCATCGGCCCGGAGGTGACGGAGGCCGTGCTCGAGGCGCTCGAGGCGGTGGGGGCGCCGTTCCGCTGGGAGACGTGCCAGGCCGGTATGTCGGGAGTGGCCGCGTGCGGCGACCCGCTGCCGCCGGAGACGCTCGCGAGCATCCGCAGGACGCGCCTCGCGCTCAAGGGTCCGCTCACCACGCCGGTGGGCGGCGGCTTCCGCTCCTCGAACGTGCGCCTGCGCGAGGAGCTCCAGCTCTACGCGAACCTGCGCCCCGCGCGCACGCTGGTCCCCGGCGGCCGCTACGAGGACATCGACCTCGTGCTCGTGCGCGAGAACCTCGAGGGCCTGTACGTGGGCTTCGAGCACTACATTCCCGTGGGCGACGACCCGCGCGCGGTGGCGATGGGCTCGGGGGTGAACACGCGCGCGGGCTCGCGGCGCATCGCCGAGTTCGCCTTCGACTATGCCGAGAAGAACGGGCGGAAGAAGGTCACCATCGTCCACAAGGCGAACGTGCTCAAGGCGCTCACGGGGCTCTTCCTCGAGGCGGCGCGCGAGGTGGCGAAGCGCTACGAGGGGCGGATCGCGTGCGACGACCGCATCGTGGACGCCTGCGCGATGCAGCTCGTGATGAACCCGTGGCAGTTCGACGTGATCGTCACCACGAACCTCTTCGGCGACATCCTCTCCGACGAGATCGCGGGCCTCGTGGGCGGCCTGGGCATGGCCCCCGCGGCCAACATCGGAGCGGACGCCGCGATCTTCGAGGCGGTGCACGGCTCCGCGCCCGACATCGCGGGGCGCGGGGTGGCCAACCCCCTCGCCCTCATGCTCGCCGCCGCGATGATGCTCGACCACGTCGGCGAGCAGGAGCGCGGCCGGCGCCTGCGCGGCGCCATCGACCGGGTGCTGCGCGACGACCAGGTGCGCACCGGCGACCTCGGCGGCAAGGCCTCCACGAAGGACTTCACCCGGGCGGTCGTCGCGCGGCTCGGCTGAGGCGCGATGATCGTCCCGAATTCGGGCGGCACGTCGCAGCCGCGCTTCAAGGCGCCCGCCGACGCCTGCGACTGCCACGCGTTCATCTACAACGCGCGCTACCCGATGGCGTGGACGAGCCTGCCCATGGTGATGGATGCCTCGGTGGACGAGTACCGGATGCTGCAGCAGCGCATCGGGACGACGCGGGTCGTGGTCGTGCAGCCGGCGGCTTACGGCACCGACAACCGCGGGATCCTCGACGCCATCGCGCGGCTGGGGCCGGACCGCGCGCGGGGCGTGGCGATCGCGCACCCCACGATCGGCGACGACGAGCTCGCCGCGATGAACCGCCGGGGCATCCGGGGCCTGCGCTTCTCGCTGCACGACCCGCACACGGCGATCACGAGCGCCGAGATGATCGAGCCCCTCGCGCGGCGGGTGCGCGACCTCGGCTGGCACGTGCAGCTGCACCTGCGCGGCGAGCAGATCGCCGCGATGGCGCCGATGCTCGAGGCCCTCCCCGGCACCGTCGTGATCGATCACATGGGCCGGCTGCCGCAGCCCGAGGGCGCGCACCACGAGGCGCTCGCCGTGATGAAGCGGCTGCTCGACAGCGGCCGAGGCTGGGTGAAGCTCTCGGGCGCGTACCTCGACTCGCGCACCGGCTCTCCGCGCTACTCGGACCTGCGGCCGGTCGCGAAGGTGCTCGTCACCCACTGCCCCGAGCGCCTCGTCTGGGGCAGCGACTGGCCCCATCCCACGGAGCGCCATACCAAGCCCGACGACGCCGTGCTCCTCGACCTGCTGCAGGAGTGGGTGGCCGACGAGGCCACGCGCCGTCACATCCTCGTCACGAATCCGGCGCGGCTCTACGGATTCTGAGGCGCGCGCGGGCGTCCCTGCGCGCGTGCGGCCTCATGCCGGGCTGGCGCCGAGCTGGCGCATGCGCAGGGATGCGATGAGGAAGTGGCTCGCGAGCCGGTCGACCCCGGTCTGCTCGTCCGAGAGCGGCCGCTGGTTGCGCGAGGCCTGGTCCAGGCGGTCCGCCCACCGCTCGATGTCGCGCGGCCCCCGCAGCCGCCGCGGACGGCAGTCGTCGGGAACGTCGGCGAGCTCGCGCCGCGTGCGCCGGAGGTATTCGCGCGTGACGCGCACGATTTCGTCGACCGTCGTGGCCGCGGAAAGCGCGTGGTAGCCCGGGGGGTCCATGTCCGTTTCGCAGTCCGTTCGCCGGGAGAACATCGCCCGCGGCGAATCCATTCCGCGGCGGGCGGCCGTCAGCGCCCGCAGGCGTACGCGCGGGTCACCCCCTCGCGCTGCGGCAGGATCTCGGCGAGCGAGCGGCAGCGGCCCGCGATGCACAGCTCGTAGTCCGCGGTGTAGGGCGAGCGCGCGAGGCGCAGCTCCTCGTGCCAGCGGTCCTTCGGCGCGTAGCGCCACCAGCCGTTCGCGAAGCGCGACCCGGGCGGCGGCTCCATGCCCGCGGCCGAGCCCTGGACGCGCGCCTCGACGAGCTCGAGGCGCCGGCCCACGATCCGGTAGTCCTCCTCCCAGCGCACGTGCTCGACGGAATGCGTCCACGCGAGCGTGAACTCGCCGGCCTCGAGCCGCACCACCGTGGCGGCGGCGGCGAGGCAGAGCAGGCTCATGCAGGAAGCGAGGCGACGCCGCGGGTGCGCAACCAGTGCCAGGCGAGGTACGCGAACCCCAGCCCGAAGCCGAGCTCGTCGGTGAGGGGGACAGCCACGACGAGGAGCAGCGCCGCGGCCCCGCACACCGCGCGCTCGGGCCAAGTGAGGTGCGCGCGCAGGAACCCGATCGCCGCCGCGCCCCACAGCCCGATCGCCACCAGCGCCTTGAAGACCATGTACACGGTGTCGTACCAGTGGCCGCCCTGCAGCATGAGCGACGGGTCGTAGACCGCCATGTAGGGGATCACGAATCCGGCGATCGCGATCTGGGTCGCCTTCACCCCGATCTTCATGTACGACTCCTTGGCGATCGAGGCGGCGGCGAGCGCGGCGAGCGCCACCGGGGGCGTGAGGTCGGCCATGATCCCGAAATAGAAGACGAACATGTGCGAGACGAGCAGCGGCACGCCCAGCTTGAGCAGCGCCGGGGCGGCGATCGAGCTCGTGATGATGTAGTTCGGGATCGTGGGGATGCCCATGCCGAGGACCAGGCACACGAGCATGGTGAGGAAGAGCGAGAGGAACAGGCTCTTAGAGCCCACGTCGAGGATGAACCCCGCGAAGCTGCTCGCCGCGCCCGTGAGCGTCAGCACGCCGATGATCACGCCCACGATGGCGCACGCGAGCCCCACCGGCAGCGCCTGCTTCGCCCCGTCGACGAGGCCGTCGCGCATCGTGAGGAGCGTCCCGCGGCCTCCCTTGACGACGAGGTTCGCCGCGGCGAGCACGCCGATCACGGCGAGCGGCGGCATCACGCCCCACTTCGCGAAGGTGCCCGCGGCGAGCCCCACGACGATCCAGAAGAACGCGCGGAAGGCGAGCGGCCCGATGCGGGCGGCGAGGCTCGCGCCGAGGATGAGGATCGCGGTGAGCGCGAGCCCCGTCATGCCGGCGAACATCGGCGTGAAGCCGTCGAACAGCATGAAGACCAGGGCCGCGAGCGGCAGCAGGAGGTACCAGTTGTCGCGCACGGCGCGCCATGCGCTCGGGAGCTGGTCCTTGGGCAGGCCCATGAGGCTCGCGCGCCCCGCCTCGAGGTGCACCATCCAGAAGGCGGTGACGTAGTAGAGGACGGCGGGGATCGCCGCGGCCTTGCAGATCTGCGCGTAGGGCAGGTTCAGCGTCTCGGCCATGATGAACGCGACCGCCCCCATCACCGGCGGCATGATCTGTCCGCCCATGCTCGAGGTGGCCTCGACCGCACCGGCGAACTTCGCGCTGTAGCCGAAGCGCTTCATGAGCGGGATCGTGAATTGCCCCACGGTGAGGACGTTCGCGACGCCCGAGCCGCTGATGGTGCCCATGAAGCCCGAGGAGATCACCGCCACCTTCGCCGGCCCGCCGCGCGCCCCGCCCACGAGCCCGAGGGCGACGTTGTTGAAGAGCCGGATCATCCCCGCGTGCTCGAGGAAGCTGCCGAAGAGGATGAAGAGGAAGATGTAGGTCGCGCTCACGAGGATGGGGATGCCGTAGATGCCCTCGGTGCCGAGGTAGAGCTGCTCGACCACCTGGCTCCAGGCGAACGGCCGGTGCGCGACCAGCTCCGGCAGGTACTGGCCCCACAGCCCGTAGGCGAGGAAGAGCCCGCAGATGATCGGCAGCGCGAGCCCCATGACGCGGCGCACCGCCTCGAACACCATCGCCACCACGACGATGCCCACGGCGAGGTCCGCCGCGGTCGGCTCCCCCGCGCGCTGGATGAGGTCGGCCTCGAAGATCCAGTGGTAGAAGCCGAGCGCGAAGGCGGCGACCGCGACGATCGCGTCCCACCAGGCGATGCGCCCGAGGTCGCCCTTCCTCGTGGCGGGATAGAGGAGGAACGTGAGCAGAAGCAGGAAGCCGACGTGGAGCGAGCGCGTGACCTGGCTCGACAGCGGACTGAAGGCCGCGATCGCGAGCTGGTAGACCGAGAAGCACAAGGCCGCGGCCATGACGGCCCGCAGCCCCCAGCCCGAGAGCCGGCGCTGCCTTCCGTGCTCCTCGAAGTGCTCGTCCGGCGCCTCGGCCGGCCCGCTGTCCTCGATCAGCGCGTGGTCGCTCTTCGTCCCCACGGCGCTACTTGAGGAGGCCGATTTCCCGGAAGTACTTCGCGGCGCCCGGATGCAGCGGAACCGGCAGGCTCTTCAGCGCGTCTTCCTTCGTGATGCCCTTGGCGGCGCTGTGCGCGGCGATGAGCGCGTCGCGGTTCTCGAACACGGCCTTCGTCATCTTGTACACGACGTCGTCGGGCACGCCCACGCGCGTCACGAGGAAGTTCTGGATCGCGACCGCCGGGACGTCCTGGTCCTGGCCCTCGTAGGTATGGGCCGGGATCACCGAGGGCTGGTAGGCGGGGTCGCCCACCTTCTTCACGACCTCCGGCGGCACGGGCACGACGACGATCTTGATCGAGGTGGCGAGGTCGCGCAGGGAGGACACGCCGAGGCCCGCCGACTGCAGCGTCACGTCGAGCTGCCGGTTCTTCATGAGCTCGACCGATTCCCCGAACGGCAGGTACTCCACCTTCGAGAAGTCGGCGTAGGTGAGGCCCGCGGCCTTGAGCACCGCGCGCGCATTGAGCTCGGTCCCGGACTTGGGCGCCCCGACCGAGATGCGCTTGCCCTTGAGGTCGGCGAGCGTCTTGATGCCCGAGTCGGCCGAGGCCACGATCTGGATGTAGTTGGGATAGATGCCTGCCACCGTGCGCAGCTTCTTGAGCGGCGTCTTGAAGCCCGCGTCGGCGTTGCCGTTCCACGCGTCGGAGAGCGAGTCCCCGAGGGTGAACGCGAGCTCGCCGCGCCCCGCTTCGAGCAGGTTCAGGTTCTCGACCGAGGCCTTGGTCGACTGCACCGAGACCTTCGCGTCGGGGATCGCCTTGGTGAAGAGCTGCGACATGGCCACGCCGAGCGGGTAATACACGCCGCTCGTGCCGCCGGTGAGGATGTTGATGTACTGCTGCTGCGCGAAGGCGAGGCCGGAGGCGGCGGCGAGTACGGCGGCGGCCACCAGGGGGCGGAGCAAGCGGGGCATGGATTTCCTCGAGATGACGTGGATCGGGCCCGCAATTATAAGCTCAGCCGCCCAGGGGCTCCGTCTGCGACTGCACCACCCGGCGGTCGAGCATGCGCCGCTGCTCGCCGTCGAGCTTCCCGTAGAGTGCCTCGAGGTGGCCCCGGAGGTCCGCGAGGGTGTCGGCCTTGAGGCGGGCGTCGTCCGCCAGGCCGCCGACCACCGAGGCCGCCGTGGGCGGCGGCCCGTCCGAATCGCGCAGCGCCATGAGGTGGCGCCTCTGGGCGCGGTCCATCTCCGCGACGCTGCGCACGTCGCGCTCGAACAGGTTCCATGCGTCCACCTGGTCGGCCCTGAGCCGGATGTCCACCTTGAGCGAGATCAGCTCGCGCTCGAGCGCGGCGAAGGGATCGGCCGCGATGGGGGCGGACTTCCCGGGGCGGTCGCGGGAGCGCTCGCCACCCTCGTCGCTGCGGGAGGAGCCCCCGTGGCCGGGGAAGTGCTGGGCGGCGGCCGGCACCGCGGCGGCAAGGAGGGCGAGCGCGAGGAAGGCGGCGGAGGGGATGCGCATGGCAGGGCGGGGCGGAAGGAAACGCCGTCGATGATCCGCGACGCGCCCTTCGCGGGGCTGAACGCACGCGCTTCGCGGATCCTTCGTCGCGCGGGCGCGCCGGGCGCCTCAGTCCCGCGCCTCGGTCCCCTGGATCAGCAGCTGCACGAAGAGCTGGATCGCCGCCTTCTGCTCGGGGCGCATGGAGGTGAACTCGACGCCCACGTGGGCCCGGTCGCCCCTGGAGGACACGTTCACGACGCGCCCGATGAGGTCGGTCATGCGCGCTCCCACGAGCGGCAGGTCGAAGTCGAGCATCATCTCGGAGAAGGCCGAGTGGGCGAGCGGGACCTCGGCGAGGACGCCGTGGTAGCTGATGTCGAGGATGGTTCCTTCGCGCGCCTCGGGAATCACGACCCGGTCCGCCACCATGCGGTAGGAGAGCGGGAGCTTCACCGGCACCCGCATGCTGCGGCGCATCTCGTGGCGCGGCACGCTCTTGCCGAGGGAGGCGATGCCGAGCACCTCGCGCAGCGGCACGAGCTTGCTGCGGCCCTTCACGAAGGCATCCATGGGGTCGCCCGCCTGCACGAGGCCGCCGCAGCGCAACCAGGTGCTCTCGCTGATCAGGACCTGGCCGCGCAGGCTGAACGACTCGATGCGCGAGGCGAGGTTCACCTCGTCGCCGATCACGGTGTGCTCGGAGTAGAGCTCGGAGCCCACGCGGGCGGAGATCACGCGCCCGGTGTTGATGCCGATGCCGAAGTGCATCTCGGGCAGGCCCTGGCCCCTGTTCTCCGCGTTGAGGGCCTCCATGGCGAGCTGCATGTCCACGGCGCAGGCGACCGCCCGCAGCGCCCCGCCGTCGCCGTCCGGGGACGAATCGAAGGTCGCCATGATCGCGTCGCCGATGAACTTGTCGATGGCGCCCTCGTGCCGCACGATGATCTCGCTCATCTCGCCGAAGCAGCGGTTGAGGAGCGCGAGGACGGTGGCGCCGGGGTAGCTCGCGGAGATCGACGAAAAGCCCCGCACGTCGGCGAGCAGGATGGTCATGTCCCGGTCGAGCCGGGCGGGCTCGCCGGGGGGCGCGGCCTTGCGCTCGAGCGTCCCGTGCAGCACCTGCTCGACGCGCGAGCGGGCCGTGGACGTGAGCGCCCGCCCGGTCTCCTCCGCGACGATGTCGTGGATCCGGCGCAGCGCGTCGTGCACGAGCGGGTCTTTCATGGCCTCCCCAATGCGACAGCCGCCCCTCGGCTGCGCAGGCACCTCGCTTAGATACTCCCCCTGGCCGCCCCTTGCAAATTACGAAAGCAACGCAGGGATTTCCATTTATAGTGGGCCTACGCACCCGCCGGAACCGACCCCATGCCGCGGCTTGGCGTCCTCGCCCTGATCGCCTTCTTGCTCGCCGGCTCGGCCTGGGCCGCCCCGCCGGCGCCGGTGGTCGTCCTCACGGTCGACGGAGCCATCGGGCCCGCGACGGCCGACTACGTGCACCGGGGCCTCGAGCACGCCGTCGAGCGCGGCGCGCAGCTCGTGGTCCTGCGCATGGACACGCCGGGCGGCCTCGACCTGTCGATGCGCTCGATCATCAAGGACATCCTCGCCTCGCCGGTCCCGGTGGCGGCCTTCGTCGCCCCGAGCGGCGCGCGCGCCGCCAGCGCCGGAACCTACATCCTCTACGCCTGCCACATCGCCGCGATGGCTCCCGGCACCAACCTGGGCGCGGCCACGCCCGTGTCGCTGGGGGGCGCCTCGCCGATGCCCCAGGCGCCGGGGAAGGAAAGCGGCAAGGCGGGCGAGGGCGGCGGCGTCGCCGACGCCCACGTGCAGAAGGCGGTGCAGGACGCGGCCGCCTACATCCGCGGCCTCGCGCTGCTGCGCGGGCGCAACGCCGAGTGGGCCGAGCGCGCGGTGCGCGAGGCGGTGAGCCTCTCGGCGCCCGAGGCGCTCGACATGAAGGTGATCGACGTGGTGGCCCCCGACGTGCCGCAGCTCCTGAAGCTCGTCGACGGGCGGCGGGTGACGGCCGCGGGCGCGGAGCGCACGCTCGCCACCGCCGGGGCGCCGATCGAGGATTGGCCGGCGGGGTGGCGCACGAACTTCCTCGCGGTCATCACCAACCCCGCCATCGCCTACGCGCTGATCCTCGTCGGGGTCTACGCGATCATCTTCGAGCTCGCCAACCCCGGCCTCGTGCTGCCGGGCGTGGCCGGGGCGATCTGCCTCGTCGTCGCGCTCTACGGGCTGCAGATGCTGCCGGTGAACTACGCGGGCCTGCTCCTCATCGTGCTCGGCATCGGCTTCATGGCGGCCGAGGCGTTCCTGCCGGCGTACGGGTCGCTCGGCATCGGCGGGCTCGTCGCGTTCGTGATCGGTTCGGTGATCCTGATCGACGTGCCGGGCGTGCACGTGCCCTACGGGATCGTCGCGGGGTTCACCGCCGCCACGGCGATCTTCCTCGCCGTCGTGGTGAGCCTGCTGCTCAAGGGGCGGCGCCGGCCCGTGGTGAGCGGGCGCGAGGAGCTGCTGGGCAGCACGGGGCGCGTCCTCGCCGACTTCGAGGGCGAGGGCTGGGCGCACCTTCACGGCGAGACGTGGCGCGTGCGCAGCCGCGAGCCGATGAAGGCGGGACAGCCCGTCCGGGTGAAGGCCGTGGACGGGCTCACGCTCGACGTGGTCGCCGACCGCCGTTCGCGCGACGAGCCGGGAGCGCCGGAATCGCGCCTTCACGCGGAGGACTGAAGCCATGGGAGGGAAGACATGATCGAATTCGCCGCGGGCGCCATCCTCGTCGTCGTCGTGATTCTCGTTTCGTCGCTGCGCGTGCTGCGCGAGTACCAGCGCGCGGTGGTCTTCCAGCTCGGGCGCTTCTGGTCCGTGAAGGGGCCGGGCCTGTTCTTCCTGATCCCCGCGGTTCAGCAGATGGTACGGGTGGACCTGCGCACCGTCGTGCTCGACGTCCCGCCGCAGGACGTGGTCACCCGCGACAACGTGCCGGTGCGGGTGAGCGCGGTCGTCTATTTCCGCGTGGTCGATCCGCAGAAGGCGATCATCCAGGTGGCCGACTTCCTCCAGGCGACCTCGCAGCTCGCGCAGACGACGCTGCGCGCGGTGCTGGGCAAGCACGAGCTCGATGCGCTGCTCGCCGAGCGCGAGAAGCTCAACGTGGACATCCAGCAGACCATCGACATGCAGACCGACGCGTGGGGCATCAAGGTCTCGATCGTGGAGATCAAGCACGTGGACCTCAACGAGTCGATGGTGCGCGCCATCGCCCGCCAGGCCGAGGCCGAGCGCGAGCGCCGCGCCAAGGTGATCCACGCCGAGGGCGAGCTGCAGGCCTCCAAGACGCTCCTCGAGGCGGCCGTGACGCTCTCCCAGCGCGCCGAGGCGATGCAGCTGCGCTACCTGCAGACCCTCACGCAGATCGCCGGCGACAAGGCCTCGACGATCGTCTTTCCCGTGCCGATGGAGGTGATCACGAAGCTCGCCTCGCCCGCGAAGGGCGAAGGGGGGTGAGCGGCGCCCGGCGCGCGCGCGCGCTCGCAGCCGCCTGCGCCCTGTCGGCCGCCGCCGCCGGCGCGAGCCAGCACGTCTACATCGCCGGCATCGCCGGAACCGCCGTCACGATCATCGACACGAGCGCGCAGGCCATCGTGGGCCAGACGGGATCCATCGGGTTCGCCCAGAGCGGGATCGCCGTGAACGGCGACGGCAGCAAGGTTTTCGCGGCAAACTTCGGGACGTTCCCCCCGGCGGGGGTGTGGGATTTCACGTCCAGCGGCTTGGTCGGGGGCTTCGTCTCCGTCGCGCCCCAGGCGCAGGTGTTCGGGCTCGCGTTCGACACCGCCGCGAACCGGGTCTACGCGGCCACGCCCGGCGCCCTCGTGTCGATCGATCCCACGACGCGCACGATCGTCGGGTCCCTCCTCGCCACGGTGCCGTTCTGCATCATCGTCAATCCGGCGAGCACGACCGGGCGCCTGTACTACTCCGACCAGGCCGACAACGTCGTCGTCGTCGTGGACTCGTCGTTCGCCGTGGTGACGAGCATTCCGGTGGGCGCGAAGCCCCAGGGAATGGCGCTCGACCCCTCGGGAACGCGGCTCTACGTGGCGAACTTCAACAGCGACAGCGTGAGCATCATCTCGACGGCGACGAACACGGTGATCCAGACCGTCTCCCTCCCGCCCTCGAGCGCGCCCACGGGCGTCGTCGTCGATCCCGCGGGCAACGACTGGTACGTGGCCGAGGGCGGACGCAACCATGTGGAGGGCTTCAGCGTCGCCGCGAACGCGCAGGTGCTCGACGTCGCGGTCGGCAGCGCCCCGTTTGGCATCGACGTCGACGCGGCGGGGCGGCTCTACGTGCCGAACCAGCTCGACGCCACGGTCACCGTGATCCAGCCCGGCGCGACTCCATCGACCCACACCATCGGGCCGGTCGCGGGCCTTGCGGTCGGGATCGGGCGCTTCATCGGGCCCGGGACGCCCGATCCGCCCACAGGCGTCACCGCGACGCCGGGCGACACGCAGGCGACGGTCTCCTTCTCCGCGCCTGCTTCCGACGGCGGCAGGCCGATCACCTCGTACACGGCGACTTGCGGAACGCAGACGGCGAGCGCCGCCTCCTCGCCGATCGTGGTTGCCGGCCTCGTGAACGGCACCGCCGTCGATTGCACGGTGACCGCCACGAACTCGATCGGGACGAGCGACCCGTCGTCGCCTCCGGCGAGCGTCACTCCCGCGACGCTGCCCGCCGCGCCCACCGGCGTGAGCGCCGTCGCAGGAGCCGGTCAGGCCACGGTCTCGTTCGCACCTCCCGCCTCGGACGGCGGATCCGCGATCACGTCGTACACCGCGACGTGCGGAACGCAGAGCGCCCCGGGCACGGGTTCGCCGATCGTGGTGACGGGGCTCGCCGCCGGAACGCCGGTCACGTGTACCGTTTCCGCGACCAACGCGGTCGGCACGGGCCCGCCCTCCGCGCCCTCCGCGAGCGTCACCCCCGTCGGCGTTCCCGGCGCCCCCGGCGCCGTGAGCGCCGTGGCCGGCTCGGGCGACGTGAGCGTCACGTTCGCGGCGCCGGCTTTCGACGGCGGCTCTCCGATCACGTCCTACACGGCGACGTGCGGTTCGCAGTCGGCGAGCGGCCCGTCGACCTACATCACCGTGGAATCGCTCGCGAACGGCGTCGCGGTCACATGCACCGTCCGCGCGACCAACGCGGTCGGAACGGGCCCCCCGTCCGCGCCCTCGGCGAGCGTCACGCCCGCGCTGAAGTCCTACACCGGTCCTGTCGCGACGGGGCTCGGAAACGCGACGGTGTCGATCACCGGCGGCGGTGCAGGGTGCAGCTTCGCGCCGCAGGGAACCGGCGCGCTGCAATCGGCGTTCTTCATCCCCGTCGTGGGGAGCCCGAAGAGCCCGTCCGCGGGGACGGCGCCGGTTCAGTTTCCCTTCGGGCTGCTGGATTTCGTCCTGCTGGGCTGCGATCCCGGATCCACGGTCGCGTTTTCGATCGCCTACCCGAGAGCGATTCCTTCCGGCGACGCCTACTGGAAGTACGGAGCCACGCCGGCGCAGCCGGCGCCCCATTGGTACGTGTTGCCCGCGACGATCTCGGGGAACATCGCGACCTTCACGATCACCGACGGCGGGCTGGGCGACGACGACCTCGCCGCGAACGGCGTGGTGGTGGACCAGGGCGGGCCGGGTGGCGGCGCGGTGACGCTCGATCCGGTGCCCGCGCTCGATCGCTGGGCGCTCGCCGCGCTCGCGTGCCTGCTTGCGCTCGGGGGCATGATGTACGGCAGGAAAATGCGATGAGAGAGCCTTCGACCGGCCGAACGACGGCCCCTGCGCAGCCCTTCCGGGCGGGGCGGTTCGCGCTCGCTTTCGCCGGGATCCTGGTCGCGCTTTTCGCCGCCGAGCTCACGCGGCCGATCCAGCACGCGCTGGTCGCGCCGTGGACCGACCTCGTGGCGCGGGCGAGCGCCGCGATGCTGCGCGCGTTCGACCGGGACGTGGTCGCTTCCGACGCGACGATCTTCAGCGCGAGCACGGGCTTCGGCATCACGATCCGCGCCGGATGCAACGGCGTGGAGGCGATGCTCGTCCTTGCCGCGGCCATGCTCGCCTATCCGGCACCGTGGCGCCATCGGCTGCTCGGGCTGCTCGCGGGGACGGCCGCGGTGCAGCTGCTCAACTTCGCGCGCATCGCGAGCCTCTTCTACCTCGGGCGATGGAGCGCGACCGCGTTCGAGTGGGCGCACCTCTACGTCTGGCAGGCGCTCATCATGCTCGACGTCCTCGTGGTATGGCTGCTTTGGCTCGGGACGATCCGGCCCGCCCGGTGAGGTGGGGCGCGCGCGCGATCGCGCTCTTCGCGGCGCGCGTGCTCGCCTGGGGGGTGCCGCTCTTCGCCGCGTGGTACCTCGCGACCGCGCCGCTTTCGATCGCCTCGGGATGGGTCGCCGCGCGGCTGGCGGAGCTCGCGATGCCCGTCGATCGCGTGCCGGTCCGTTATCGCGGGGGATCGCTCGTGTTCGACGCCGAGCCGGACGAGCAGACGCTATGGCGCAACCGCCTGCCTGCGGCCGTGGCGCTCGAGGCGAGGGCGAACCCGATGCAGTTCACGTGCAGCATCCCGTTCTTCCTCGCCCTCGTGCTGGCGACGTCGTTGCGACCCGCGTGGCGGCGGACCGTCATGGGGGCCGGCGTGCTCCTGCTGCTCGCCTCGGCGGGCCTGTACTTCGACGTCCACCTGCAGCTCGCTCAGGTCCCCGGCCCCGGGGGAGGGCCGCTGTTCGCGACGGGGCCGCTCGCGCGCGAGGCCATCGCGCTCGGGTTTCAGCTCAGCACGCTGCTCGTCCCCGTCCTCGCCCCCATCGTGCTGTGGGCGGCGGGCGAAGGAAGGACCCGGATCCTGCCCGGGCGGGAAGCGGGCGAGGGCGGCTGAGCCTGCAGCGAGCGCCGCGAGGACGACGAGCGCGCGCGGCGTCATGAACCCAGTGTGGCATACTCGCCGGCCCATCGAACGCCCTCTCATTCCCGATGCAGGCACGCGCAAGCCTCGGCAAGCTCGCGGTCATCGTCGCGGCCCAGCTCCTCGGCACCTCGCTCTGGTTCAGCGCCAACGCGGCGTTCGACGACCTCGCGCGGGCGTGGGGCCTCGCCCCGGCCGACCTCGGCGTGCTCACCATCGGCGTGAACGCGGGCTTCATCGCGGGCACCCTCGCCTTCTCGCTCTCGGGGCTCGCGGACCGCTTCGCCGCGAGCCGCATCTTCGCCGCGTGCGCGCTCGCAGGCGCGGCCGCGAACGCCGCGTTCGCCTTCGCCTGCCATGGATTGACCGAGGCGGCGGCCTGTCGGTTCCTCACGGGGTTCGCGCTCGCGGGCGTATATCCGCTGGGCATGAAGCTCATCGTGGGCTGGGAGCCGGAGCGCGCGGGCGAGGCGCTCGCGTGGCTCGTGGGGATGCTGGTGCTGGGGACCGCGCTCCCGCACGCGGTCCGCGCGCTGGGAACGGGATGGCCGTGGCAGGCGGTGGCGAGCGCCTCGTCGCTGCTCGCGGTCGCCGCCGCGGTCGCGATCTTCCTGCTCGGCGACGGCCCGCACCTGCCCGTTGGCGGCGCGCGGCGCGCACACGCCGCGCCGGCGCTGCGCTGGGGTGCGGTGCTGCGGCTCGCGCACGTCGCGCAGTTCCGCTTTTCGGCACTCGGCTATTTCGGCCACATGTGGGAGCTCTACGCGATGTGGATCCTCACGCCGTTCCTCGTCGCGGCCGCGCTCGGGCACGAGGCGTCGAGCGTCGCCGCGGTCGCGGCGTGGTCCTTCGCGGTGATCGGCGCGGGCGGGCTCGGATGCATCGCGGGCGGGTTCCTGAGCCGCCGCTTCGGGAGCGCGCCCGTGGCGGCCGCGGCGCTCGCGGGCTCGGCCGCCTGCGGCGCGGTCTATCCGCTCGTCGCCACGGCCGCGCCCTCGGCCGCGCTCGCGCTGCTGCTCGCGTGGGGCGTGGCGGTGGTCGCCGACTCGCCCCAGTTCTCGGCGCTCTCGGCGCGTGCGTGCCCGCCGGACCTGGTGGGCAGCGGGCTCGCGATCCAGAACAGCGTCGGCTTCGCGATCTCGCTCGTGTCGATCGGGCTCGCGGCGCGCTGGGCGCCTTCGTGGGGAGCGTGGATCGCGTGGCTGCTGGTTCCCGGGCCGCTGCTGGGGCTCGCGGGAATCTGGCCGCTCGCGCGCCGCGATCGGCTACCATCGGGCGGATGAACGCGCGCACCGCGCTGGTGGTGGGGGTGGGCGCCGAGCAGGGACTCGGGGCCGCGCTGTGCCGGCGCTTCGCCTCCGAGGGCTGCCACGTGCTCGCGGCGGGCCGCACGGCCGCGCGCATCGAGCAGATGGCGGCCGCGATCCGCGCCTCGGGCGGCAGCGCCGAGGCGGTGCAAGCCGATGCGACCTCGGAAGCCGGCGTGGTGCGCTTGTTCGACCGTGCGATGGCGCCGGGCGCGGGGCGCGATCCGTGCGACCTCGTCGTCTTCAACGCCGGCATCAACGCGCGCATCGATTTCCGCGAGCTTCCCGCCGCGACCTTCGAGGACTTCTGGCGCGTGGGCTGCTTCGGCGGGTTCCTCGTGGGCCGCGAGGCCGCGCGGCGCCTGGTCCCGCTCGGCCGCGGCACGGTGATCTTCACCGGCGCCTCGGCGAGCCTGCGCGGGCGTCCCGGCTTCGCGCAGTTCGCGGCGGCGAAGGCGGGGCTGCGCATGATCGCCCAGAGCATGGCGCGCGAGTACGGGCCCGCGGGGATCCACGTCGCGCACGTGGTGATCGACGGCGGCATCGACGGCGAGCGGCTGCGGTCGCGCTTCCCGAAGATCGTCGAGGAGCGCGGCGCGGAGGGCCTGCTCGACGCCGACGCGATCGCGGAAGCCTACTGGCGCCTGCATGTGCAGCCGCGGCGCGCGTGGACGCACGAGATCGACCTGCGGCCGTTCAAGGAACCGTTCTGAGCGCGGCCGCGCGCCGCGGGCGGGGGAGGGCATGAGCGGGTTCCGCTGGCTTTCGATGGTCGTCTTCGTGGTGCTGCTCGTGGTGCTGCCTTTCGCCTTCGCGGAGCTTCTGCTCGGAGGTCTCGCGAAGCTGCAGCTGAGCCCCGGCGCGGCCTCCGCGCTCATGTTCGGCATGATCGCGGGCGGGCTCGTGAACATCCCGGTGAAGCGCGTCGCCCGCGACGAGGAGGCCCCCGTTCACCCGCTCGCGATCTTCGGCCTGTCGGGCCGCTGGCCGCGCCTCGCCCGCATGCGCCGCGAAAGCGTCATCGCGGTGAACGTGGGCGGTTGCATCGTGCCCGCGGGGCTCGCGCTCTACGAGCTGCGCAACATCGCGGCGCTCGGGCCGCAGGCGCTCGTCTCGACGGCGATCGCGTGCGGCGTGAGCATCTTCGTGTGCTACCGGCTCGCCCGCCCGCTGCCCGGCATCGGCATCGGGCTGCCCGGCCTGGTTCCCGCGCTCACGGCGGCGATGATGGCCGTGGTCCTCGAGCCCGGGCACGCGGCACCGGTCGCGTACGTGGCGGGCGTCGCGGGACCGCTCGTGGGCGCCGACCTCCTCCACCTGCGCGACATCGGGCGGCTCGGCGCCGGCGTCGCGAGCATCGGCGGCGCCGGGACGTTCGACGGGATCGTGCTCTCGGGGATCGTCGCGGCGTATCTCAGCTGAGCTCCCGGGGGAAGCTCCCGGCCCGGCGAACGGAGCGACAGGCTCCCACGCCTGGAACGTCGCTCGAGTCCGCGCTACCATCGGCCATGGGGTAGCTCATCGCGCGAGCTTCCCGTCGCGTAGCCTCGGCGCTTTCCTCACGGGGGAGCGCTCCGGGCGACCGGAGCGACGAGCGCGATGGACATGGGAACGCACGCTTGCGTCGCGGCCGAACGGCCGGGCGCGGAGCGCAGGCTCAAGCGCATGGACCGCACCGAACGGTTCTACAAGATCGACCAGATGCTGCAGTCGCGCGGCCGGGTGAAGGTCGGCGAGTTCCTGGGCGAGCTCGGCATCTCGCTCGCCACCTTCAAGCGCGACCTCGAGTACATGCGCAGCCGGCTGAACGCGCCCATCGTTTGGGACCGCGAGCAGGAGGCCTATCGCTTCGAGGAGGGACGCGCGGGCAAGGGGCCGAAGTACGAGCTGCCGGGCCTGTGGTTCAGCCCGAGCGAGGCGCTCGCGCTCCTCACCCTCGAGCATCTCGTCGAGGGACTGGAGCCGGGGCTGCTCGGCGCGCACGTGAAGCCGCTCAAGGCGCGGCTCGCGGCGCTCCTCACCGCGGGCGAGCATTCGCTCGACGAGGTCCGCAAGAGGATCCGCGTGATCCCCTTCGGCGCGCGCCGCCACGAGCCGAAGCACTTCGAGCTCATCGCTTCCGCCGTCCTCGGCCGCCATCGCCTCAAGCTGGTCTACTGGAACCGCACGAAGGACGAGGTCACCGAGCGCGAGGTCTCGCCCCAGCGCCTCGTTCACTACCGCGGCAACTGGTACCTGGACGCGTGGGACCCCCTGCGCGATGGCTTGCGCACCTTCGCGCTCGACGCGATGCGCGCCGTCGAGATGGCTCCGGGCAAGGTCCGCGACGTCCCCGACGCGGAGCTCGACGAGGCACTCGCGAGCGGCTACGGCATCTTCTCGGGGAAGAAGGTGCAGTGGGCGACGCTGCGCTTCACGCCGGAGCGGGCGAGGTACGTGGCGATGGAGGAGTGGCATCCGAAGCAGCGGAGCCGGTGGGAGAAGGACGGGAGCTACGTGCTCGAGGTGCCGTTCAGCTCCGAGAAGGAGCTGATGATGGATATCCTGAGGTTCGGGCCCGACGTGGAGGTCCTGGGTCCGGGGCCGCTGAGGGCCGAGGTTCGCAGCCGGATAACCGCGACGGCGCTGCCGTACGCGAAATGAGCGCCGTCGGGGAAGGCGGGGCTAGGCGAGCGTGCGGATGTTGGTCGCCGTCGGCCCCTCGGGACGGTTCTCGAGGTCGAACTCCACGCGCTGCGCGGGCTTGAGCTTCTTCACGCCCGGCGTGCGGATGGAGGACTGGTGCGCGAAGATCGCGGGTCCGCCGAGGTCCGGCGTGATGAGGCCGAAGCCCTTCGCGTCGTTGAAGAAACGCACGATGCCTGTTGCCATGTCTGTCGCTCCTTGGGAATCCGGAAATGAAAAAGGCCCGGTCGCCCGGGCCCCTTCGTGAGCGGGTAGGCCCCGCTGTCGCGCGTGCTCAGACGGCGCGGATCTTCGAGGCAGCCGGGCCTTTCGGGCCCTGCTGCACGTCGAACTCGACCTTCTGGCCTTCCTTCAGGGATTTGAAGCCGCCCATCTGGATCTCGCTGTGATGCGCGAAGAGGTCCTTGCCGCCGTCGTCCGGGGTGATGAAGCCGAAGCCTTTCGCGTCGTTGAACCACTTGACGGTACCGCTAGCCATAATTCCGTTTCCTTATCGATTCCCGAGGCGAATCCCGGCCCGGGGACGGGTCACGACATCAAGGGAGGGAATTGGCTTCCGCTTCGGACTCCGCCGGAAGGGCGGTGAGGGAGGGGGACGGCAACTTCACTACTCGATGGTCCTGCAACGGCATTATACCTCATATCCGCGACTTTCCGCTCCCGCCCGGTCGGGCGGCCACGTCGCCGGGTCCACGCGATACAGGCTCGCGAGCTCGCCGTACAGCGCCGGATGCGCCTCGGCCATCTCGCGCGATCGCTCGAAAAACGCCTCGGAGGTGACGGCGAAGAATTCCGCGGGGCTCGTCGCGCCGTAGAAAGCGAAGAGCGCGGGCTCGCCGTAGGCCGCCTGCATCCGCAGCCGCGCGTACTCCTCGTGCATCACGCGCGACCAGCGCGGGTAGCGATGACGGCTCCCGAGCCACGGCGCGCCGTTCGCGTAGCCCTTCCACTGGTCGAGCTGGTGCGCGAACTCGTGGATCACGACGTTGCGTCCGTCGTCGGGGTCCGCCGCGCCCGCGAGCGCGTCCTCCCACGAGATCACGATTTGCCCGTGGCTCCACGATTCGCCGGAGCGCGCGATGCGCTGCTCCTGCATGAGGCCCAGGGGCCCCGGCTGCACGCGCTCGACCACGAAGGCGCCCGGATAGACGAGGATGTCGCGCACCTTCGGGAAATAGTCCGTGCGGCGGTTCAGGACGAGGAGGCACGCCTGGGCGGCGACCACCACGCGCACCTCGTCGGTGATCGCGAGCCCGTCGCACCCGATGAAGGTCTTCTCGGCGAGAAACGCCTGCACATGGCCCTCGAGCTGGCGGCGCAGGTCCGCGGGAAGGCGGCGCAGGTACGGCACGCGCGCCTCGAGGATCGCGCGCCACGCCGCGGGGAAGGGCCGCGCGCGCCGCCGCTCGCGCCGCCGCTCGAGCAGCATGGGCGCGCCCACCACCCAGGCCACGAAGAGGGCGGCCGCGAGGGCGGCGGCGACGAGGAGGAGGGGCATGGGCGTGAAGTGGGCGCTCAGCGCCCGGCTTTCAAGGAACGATGCAGGCGTAGCCCTCGTGCCGGCGCGTGCTAGTGGGCGCCCGCGGCCTCCGCGCCGCCCGCCTTGCCGTGCACCGGATGGGTGAGCCACACGACCGCGATCAGCGAGGCGAAGAGGATCGCCGAGCCGTAGAACACGTCGTTCGCCGAGAGGAGCGAGGCCTGCTGGTCGATGAGGCGGTTGAGGAGCGCCACGCTCTGGTCGTGCGTGAGGCCCGCGGCCTGCATCGCCGAGAGGGTGTGCGTGGCCGCCGGATCGAACGCGGTGATGTGCTCGGCGAGCTGCGCGTGGTGGAACGTCGCCCGGTGGTCCCACAGCGTGGTGGAGATCGAGGTGCCGAACGACCCCATCGTGATGCGCGCGAAGTTCGACAGGCCGCTCGCCGCGGGCAGCTGCGCCGGGGTGAGGCCCGACAGGGTGAGCGTCACGAGCGGGATGAAGAAGCACGCGACCGCCGCGCCCTGCACGAGGGTGGGGATCATGATCGTGCGGAAGTCGGCCTCGGTGTTGAACCCGGAGCGCATCCACATCACCAGGGCGAAGACCGCGAAGGAGGCGCTCGCCATGAGGCGCGGGTCCACGCGGTGGACGTTGCGGCCCACCACCGGCGAAAGCAGGATCGCGAGCGCGCCCACGGGGGCCATCGCCATCCCGGCGAGGGTGGCGGTGTAGCCCATGTCCTGCTGCAGCCACAGCGGCAGCAGCACGACGCTCCCGAAATAGGTCCCGAAGCCGAGCGAGAGCGCGAGCGTGCCCATGGCGAAGTTGCGCCCGCGGAACAGCCGCAGGTCCACCACGGGGTGCTCCTCGGTGAGCTCCCACGCGAGGAAGAGCGCGAAGCCGAGCACGGCGACGAGGGCGAGCGCGACGATCGTCCCGGAGTTGAACCAGTCGAGGTCCTTGCCCTTGTCGAGCAGGACCTGGAGCGAGCCCACCCACACGACGAGCAGGCCCAGCCCCACGGCGTCGATCGGGAGCCGGTGCGTCGCCGTCTCGCGGCGCCGGTAGATGCCCCACGTGGCGAGGGCGGCGAGGATGCCCACGGGGACGTTGATGTAGAAGATCCACGGCCACGACATGTTGTCCGTGAGCCAGCCGCCGAGCAGCGGGCCGACCACCGGGGCGACGAGGGTCGTGATCGACCACAGGGCGAGCGCCGTGCCGGCCTTCTCGCGCGGGTAGCTCGCGAGCAGCAGCGTCTGCGACAGCGGGATCATGGGTCCCGCCACTGCGCCCTGGATCACGCGGAAGAGGATCAGCAGCTCGAGCGAGGGCGCGAGGCCGCAGGCGAGCGAGGCGAGCACGAAGAGCAGGATCGAGGTCGTGAACAGACGCACCTGCCCGTAGCGCTCCGCGAGCCACCCCGTGAGCGGCAGCGAGATCGCGTTCGCCACGCCGAACGAGGTGATCACCCACGTGCCCTGCTCGGGCGAGACGCCCAAGTCGCCCGCGATCGCCGAGAGCGACACGTTCGCGATCGACGTGTCGAGGACGTTCATGAACGTCGCGAGCGACACCGCGAGGGTGCCCAGGGCGAGGGCGCTGCCCTTGAGCGGCGTGGTCATGGGGCGCTACCGGGAAGCGAACTCCGCGCCGTCGGCGCCCCGGACGGCGCTCTTGGGCGCGGCGGCGAGGGGGCGCACCGGACCGCGGCCGTCGTTCGCGGCGATGATCTCGCGCACGCGCGCGCCGGCCTCGCGGTCGAGCTTGTCGAACACCGCGCTCGCGTCGGCCACCGTGCGCGGCGGGACGCGCGGCAGGCGCGCGCCCCCGCGGTCGTGGGTGTCGACCTTCACCTGCATCGAAAGGCCCACCTGCAGCGGATGGGCCTTGAGCTCCCCATCGTCGAGGGCGATGCGCACCGGGACGCGCTGCACGATCTTGATCCAGTTGCCGCTCGCGTTCTGCGCCGGCAGCAGCGCGAAGGCGCCGCCCGTGCCCGCACCGAAGCCCAGCACCTTGCCGTGGTACTCGAACCGGCCGCCGTAGAGATCGGCCGTGAGCGTGACGGGCTGCCCCACGCGCATGTTGCGCAGCTGCCCCTCCTTGAAGTTCGCGTCCACCCAGACGTCGTCGAGCGGCACCACGGCCATGAGCGGCGTGCCCGGGGCGATGCGCTGGCCGAGCTGCACGCTCCGCTTCGCGACGTAGCCCGACACGGGCGCGGGGATCGTCGCGCGCGCGTAGGCGAGATAGGCCTCGCGCACGCGCGCCGCGGCGTCTTTCACGTCGGGATGGTCTTCCACCGTCGTGTGGTCGACGAGCGCCTGCTGCGCCGCGAGCTGCCGGCGCGCCGCGGAGGCGGCCGCCTCGGCGGCGGCGAGCGTGTCGCGCGCGTGCTGCAGCTCCTCGCCCGAGACCGCGCCCGTGGTGGCGAGGCGTTCGCGGCGGGCGTCGTCGTCGCGGGCGCGGGCGAGGTCGGCGTCGCGCTGGCGCACGGCCGCCTCGAGCTGCGCGGTGGTCTCGAAGAGGTTGCGCACCTGGCGCACGGTCTTCGCGAGGTGGCTTTCCGCCTCGTCGAGCGCGAGCCGCGCGTCGGCGGGGTCCAGCTCGACGAGCGGAGCGCCCGCGCGCACGAAGTCGGTGTCGTTTGCCGCGATCTTCACCACGGTGCCCGGCACCTGCGAGGTGATCTGCACGACGTCGCCGTTCACGTACGCGTCGTCGGTATATTCGCCGTACTGCAGCACGAGGACCCAGTAGGCGCCGTACGCGAGGAGTCCCGCGGCGAAGACGCCCGCGATCGCGAGGAGGAGCTTGCGACGCGTGCCGTTGGCGGCGGGCGCGGGAGGAGTCTGGTCCGGCTTGGGAGGATCGCTTGCCATCTTCTTCTCCTTGCGACTTCAGTTCGCTTCGTAGCCGCCGCCCAGGGCGCGCGTGAGGCTCACGCTCGCATCGAGCTCGCGCGCGGCGAGGGTGGCGCGGAGGTTCTTCTGGCCGAGCACCTGGAATTCGGCGGTGAGGACCTGCAGGTAGTTCCCGAGCCCGTCGCGGTAGCGCAGCATCGCGAGGTCGTAGGCGTCCTGCGCGAGCTTCACGCCGGAATCGGCCTGGGCGCGCTGCCGGTCGATGGAGCGCATCGACGCGAGCTGGTCGGCCACGTCGCGCAGCGCGTCGGCGAGCGCCTGGTTGTAGCCCTCCACCGCGATGTCGTAGTCGGCGTCGCGCCCGGCGAGGTTCGCGCGCAGGCGCCCGCCGTCGAAGATCGGCAGCCGCAGCGCCGGCCCGGCGCTCAGCTGCAGGCTCTTCGCCTGCAGGAGCTTCGCGGCGTCGAGCGTGTCCAGGCCCACGAGCGCGACGAGGTTCACGTCCGGATAGAACCCGGCCTTGGCCGAATCGATGTCGCGCGCGGCCGACTCGATGCGCCAGCGCTGCGCGACGATGTCGGGCCGGCGGCCGATCAGGTCCGCGGGCAGCCGCGTGGGCAGCATCGGGCTCGACTCGAGCTTCATGGCGGGGCGCGCGACGGCGAGCCCGCGGTCCGGCCCTTCGCCGAGCAGGGCCGCGATCTGGTCGCGGGTGAGCGCGGCGGTCTCCTCGAGCTGCTGGATGCGCTCCTCGGCCTCGGGCACCGCGGCCTGCGCCTGCCGCAGCTCGACCAGCGAGTCGAGGCCCGCCGCCTTGCGCTGGTCGACGAGGGCCACGAGCGCCTCGCGCTCGGCGAGCATCGTCTTCGCGACGTCGAGCTCGTCGTAGGCCTGCTGGAGCCGGATGTAGGCGCGCACCACCGAGGTCGAAAGCAGCAGCCGCGCGCCTTCCCGATCGACCTCGGTCGCATGCGCCTCGTCCAGCGCGCCCTCGTACGCCGAGCGCGTCCTGCCCCACAGGTCGAGGTCGAGGCCGAAGCTCGCGTTGAGGGCGGTCTCCGTCACCCAGCTTCCCCCGATCGGCGGCGGGAAGATCCCGTTGTCGGAATAGCGCTGCCGCATGACGCTCGCGCCGCCGTCGACGTGGAGCTTGCGGTCGGCATCGGTGACCCCGGCCGCGGCGATCGCCTTGCGCACGCGCGCATCGGCCACCCGCAGCGTGGGGCTGCCCGCGAGCGCCTCGTCCACGAGGGCGTCGAGCTGCGGATCGCCGAAGCGCTTCCACCAGTCGCCCGCAGGCCACGCGGCCGCGGACACCGGCGTGCCCTCGAGCGACCGGCTCGCGGCCAGCCGGTTCGCATCACCGCGGGACGCCTGCGGGTGCTCGCCGCCCATGTCCGCGCAGCCGGCCGCGAGCGCCGCGGCGAGCGCGATCGCGAGCCACGTCCTCACCGCCGCGCCTCCTTCGCGGGCTCGGGCTCGCGCTCCAGGGACTCGGCGTTGTCGAGGATGCGCTTGAGCATCGCCTCGAGCTCGCGCACCTCGGCCTTGGTGAAGCCGCGGAGGAACTCGTTGGCCATCGCGACGGCCGTCTCGCGCATCTTTGGATAGAGGCGCCGGCCTTCGGCCGTGAGCTCGAGGCGCACCGCGCGGCGGTCCTCGGCGCTGCGCGCGCGCTTCACGAGCCCGCGCGCCTCGAGCGCGTCGATCTTGCGGGTCATCGCCCCCGGATCGTGCGCGATCAGCGAGCACACCGAGGAGGCGGTGTCGGCGATGTCGTTCGCGAGCGCGACCAGCACGAGGTAGTCGGCCGAGCGGATGTCGAAGGGCGCGAGGCGCCCGTCGAGCGCGTTCATGAACGCGGCCCGCACGCGCCCCACCAGCGGGGGTACGGCGCTGCGGATGTCGAAGGTCTCCGGCTCGTAGATGCCCATGGTCCCCTCCGTTTCGTTGCCCGCACTATAGTTGCCAAAGCAAATATTGTCAAGGCCGTGGTAGCCGGCGCAATTAACCCCGCGCGCCGTGGGATCATCGGCGTGCGGGGAATCGCCGGCGCTGGAAGAGTGTCGAACGCGCGCCATCCCGTTCGACTGTAGAGTGAGGAGCGCGGTGCCCTGCCGGGTACCCCGGCTCCGAATCCCCTTCACTTCAAGGAGATAGCGATGCCCGCCATCAAGCCCATCCCCGAGGGAATGCATACCGTCACCCCGCATCTCATCTGCGCGGGCGCCGCCGAGGCGATCGAGTTCTACAAGAAGGCGCTCGGCGCGACCGAGGTCGCCCGGCTGCCGGGGCCGGACGGCAAGGTCATGCACGCCCAGATCCGCATCGGCGATTCGGCGGTGATGCTCACGGACGAGGCGCCGGCCTGGAACGCGCTGGGGCCGAAGGCGCTCAAGGGCACGCCGGTCACGATCCACCTCTACGTCGAGGACGTCGACGCGTTCGCCGCGCGGGCCGTGAAGGCGGGCGCGAAGGCGATCATGCCGGTCGGCGACCAGTTCTGGGGCGACCGGTACGGCGTGCTCGAGGACCCGTGGGGCCACCACTGGTCGGTCGCGACGCACGTGCGCGACGTGAGCCCGGAGGAAATGCGGGAAGCGATGAGGAAGATGGCGGCGACGCAGCCCGCGTAGGCGGCCGGCCGCGGGGGAGGCCGCGATGGCGCGGCGCGTGATGGCCGTCGGACGATCCAACGCCGCGATCCTGGAGCTCATCGCCGAGCACGGCTACGGCCACCGGGCGAAGCTCCTCGCGCAGGG
>Ga0187773_10000061_pt1 | contig 45633 bp, 47 predicted proteins | sample 0216_BV02_MP05_1_FD_133133 | JGI IMG/M metagenome (GOLD analysis project Ga0187773, IMG submission 133133) | Tropical peat soil microbial communities from peatlands in Department of Meta, Colombia - 0216_BV02_MP05_10_MG | ecosystem: Environmental > Terrestrial > Soil > Wetlands > Peat | place...
CTGTTCGTCATCGCCCGCACGACCGGCTGGGCGGCGCACGTCATCGAGCAGCGCGCCGACGGCAAGATCATCCGGCCGGCCGCCAACTACATCGGCCCCGAAAGCCTGAAGTTCGTCCCCATCGAGCAGCGCAAGTAAGGCGCGCGAGACCGCCCATGTCCGCCCACGATGTGAAGTCCGCCGCACGGCCGGCCCCCGACGCCGCGCTCACGGCCATCGCCGAGTACGCGCGCAATTTCCGTGTCGAGAGCCAGGCCGCCTACGACACCGCCCGCTACTGCCTGATGGATACGCTCGCCTGCGGCTTCCAGGCGCTGAAGTACCCGGCGTGCCGCAAGCTCCTGGGTCCCGTCGTGCCGGGAGCGGTGATGGCGGGCGGAGCGCGGGTGCCCGGCACCTCCTTCGAGCTCGATCCAGTCCAGGCGGCTTTCAACATCGGCGCCATGATCCGCTGGCTCGATTTCAACGACACCTGGCTCGCCGCCGAATGGGGCCACCCGTCCGACAACCTCGGCGGCATCCTCGCGGTGGCCGACTACCGCGCGCGCCTCGCGGTGATGTCGGGCCAGGCGCCGCCCACGGTGCGCGACGTGCTCACCGCCATGATCAAGGCGCACGAGATCCAGGGCGTGCTGGCGCTCGAGAACAGCTTCAACCGCGTCGGGCTCGATCATGTGCTGCTGGTCCGGGTCGCCTCGACCGCGGTGGTGACGGCGATGCTGGGCGGGAGCCTCGAGCAGGTGGTGAACGCGGTCTCCAACGCCTGGATCGACGGCGGGGCGCTGCGCACCTACCGCCACGCGCCCAACACCGGCTCGCGCAAGAGCTGGGCGGCCGGCGATGCCACCAGCCGCGCGGTGCGCCTCGCCTTCGTCGCGCTCACCGGCGAGATGGGCTATCCGTCGGCGCTGTCGGCCCGGACCTGGGGGTTCTGCGACGTGCTCTTCAGGGGCAAGCCGCTGTCGCTGCCGCAGCCCTTCGGCTCTTACGTGATGGAGAACGTGCTCTTCAAGATCTCCTACCCGGCGGAGTTCCATGCGCAGACCGCGGTCGAGGCGGCGATGACGCTGCACTCCGAGGTCGCGGATCGCATCGCCGACATCGAGCGCATCGTCATCGAGACGCAGGAGCCCGGAGTGCGCATCATCGACAAGGTGGGTCCGCTCGCCAATCCCGCCGACCGCGACCATTGCATCCAGTACATGGTGGCGGTGCCGCTGCTCTTCGGCCGGCTCACCGCCGCCGACTACGAGGACGCGGTGGCGCGGGATCCGCGCATCGACGCGCTGCGAGAGAGGATGCAGGTGCGCGAGAATCCGCAGTTCACTGCGGAGTACTACGCCCCCGACAGGCGCTACATCGGCAACGCCGTGCAGGTCTTCTTCAGGGACGGCAGCCACACGGCTCGCGTGCAGGTGGACTTCCCCATAGGCCATCGCAAGCGCCGCGCCGAAGGCATGCCGGTACTCAGGAAGAAGTTCGAGGCCGCCGTGGAGGCGCACTTCGCGCCTAAGCAGGCCGAGCGCGTCAAGGCGCTGTTCGTGAAACCGGCAGGGCTGGATGCCCTGCCGGTCAATGAGTTCGTCGCCGCGATGGTGACGAACGGGACTTGAGTCCGGGGCGCTAGCCCACCCTCACCGGCACGAAGATCCGCGCCTCACCGCGCTGGATCAGAAGCGCGATGTGCCCCTTGGAGCTCTCGATCGCGCTCTTGAGCGCCGCCGCGCTCGACACCGGCGCGCCGTTGGCCGAGAGCACGATGTCGCCGGGCTGAATGCCGGCCTCGGCCGCCGGGCCGGAAGACCGCTCGACCAGCAGCCCACCCTGCACGTTCCCCTGACGCTGCTCATCGCTGCTGAGCGGGCGCACGGCGAGCCCGAGCTTGCCACCCTCGTGCTGCGGCTCGCGGCTCGTGGCGGTGCGCTGGTCATCGACCGAGCCCAGCTTCACGGTCACGGTGCGCGCTGCGTGGTTGCGCCAGATCTCGAGCTCGACCTGGGTGCCCGGGCTCAGGGCGGCGACCTTCACCGGCAGCTCGTTCGAGCTCATGATCGGCTCGCCGTTCAACTTAAGGATGACGTCGCCCGGCTCGACACCGGCGTGCGCCGACGGGCCATTCTTCTCGACGCTCGACACCAGCGCACCCTCGGGCTGCGGCAATCCGAAGGAGTCGGCGAGCCCCTGAGTGACGTTCTGGATCACGACGCCGAGCTTGCCCCGCGTGACGTGGCCGGTGGCCTGCAGCTGCTGCTCGACCTGCATCGCGACGTCGATCGGGATCGAGAACGACACGCCCTGGTAGCCGCCGCTGCGGCTGTAGATCTGCGAGTTGATGCCGACCACTTCGCCGCGCATGTTGAAGAGCGGCCCGCCGGAGTTGCCCGGATTGATCGGCACGTCGGTCTGGATGTAGGGGACGTAGCCCGAATCGAGCGCGCGGCCCTTGGCGCTGACGATGCCGGCGGTGGCGCTGTTCTCGAAGCCGAAGGGAGCCCCGATGGCGAGCACCCATTCACCCACCTTGAGCGAGCGCGAGTCGCCGAGCTTCACCGTCGGCAGATCCTTGGCCTGGATCTTGATCACCGCGATGTCGGACTTCGGATCGATGCCGATCACTTTGGCGGTGTACTCGCGGCGATCGGTCAGTCGTACCGTCACCTCGCTCGCGCCCTTCACGACGTGCGCGTTGGTGAGGATCAGCCCGTCGGAGCGGATGACGAAGCCGGAGCCCTCGCCGTGCATCGGCTGCGGGCGCGGCATCTGGAAGCCAAAGCCGCGGAAGAACGGTGCGAACGGGCTGTTGGGCCCGAAAGGATTGTCGTTGCCGCCGTTGCCGCCGTTGCCCCCGTTGCCGCCGTTGCCGTTACCCTCATCGCTCTCGTCACTGTCGTCGCCCGGCCCGTTCCAGGACGTCGACACCTTGGTGGTGACGCTGATGTTTACCACCGCGGGTCCGTACTTCTGCACCATCGCGCTGAAGTCCGGCAGGGAGATGGTCGGGTTGGAGGCGGGTGCGGAGGCGCTCGCGCCGGGCGCGGAGGCGACCTGGCCCGCCGGGGCCGGCGCGGCGTGCGCGGCGCCGGAGTAATACAGCGCGCCGACCGGCACGGCGACGGTCGCGGCGCCGAGCATCGCGATGACGAGCGGCTTGCGGACAAACGAGACGAGATGCATGGAAGGCTCCTCAAAAAGCTCAGACTGCTCCATGGGCGAACGATAGACGGGCCGGCTTAACTGAGTCTTAAGGCCGGTCATCGCTGGCCGTCGTCACGGAGCGCCGCATTTGGAAGCCCGGGCGCGCGGAAAGTTCCGGGGCCGGCGGCGGCCCGGGCGCACGAGCCCCGCAGCCCGGGAGGATCAGTCGGCGCCCAGGCGCGTGTAGGGCCGTGGCTCGGTGCCGAGCGAGGGGGTGAGCCTGCTGAAGTAGGTGGCGATCTGCGCAATGTCCTCATCCTTGAGATTGGCGGCGAAGCCCTTCATGACCGGGTTCTTGCGCCCGCCGTGCTTGTACTCATTCAGCGCCCGTACGATGTAGTCCTCGTGCTGCCCGGCGAGCGAGGGGTAGATCGGCGCCACTGCGATGCCGTCCTGGCCGTGGCAGGAGACGCACAGCTGCGCCGCCGGCGGCGCAGGGCCCCCCTTGCCGCTCGAGACGAGCGGCTTGCCCGCAAGGAAAGCGGCAACGTCGGCCATGTCCTGGTCGGAGAGCGACTCGGCCTGCGAGTGCATCGTGATCTGCGAGCGGTCGCCGTCGCGGTAGCCGTGCAGCGCGATCACGAGGTACTCGGGGTTCTGGCCACGCAGCTCCGGCACGCTGTACATGGGATAGGCGTTCTTGTAGCCCTCGATCCCGTGGCAGCCGAGGCAGGTGTAGGAGACGGCTTTGCCGTGCGACGCGTCGGCGGCCGGCGGCGCCGGGGTGGCGGCGGCGGGCTGTGCCGGCACGGCCGCGACCGCAGCCAGCGCACCGGCGGCGATCAGCGCGATCACCAGCGCACGCACTCGAGAGCCTTTCCCGCGCCCCATTCCGCTGCTCCCCGCCCGGCAAGAACGCCGCAAAAACGGCCCCGAATCTTACGGACTCGCCACGCCAAATGCCACACGCGGAAAAATGCCACACAATCCGTGTCGCCATGATCGGCCTCATTCAACGTGTCGCGAGCGCCGAGGTGCGTGTCGAGGGGGCGCTGGTCGGCGCGATCTCGCGTGGTGTGCTCGCCTTCATCGCGGTGCGGCGCGAGGACACGCCGGCCGCGGCCGAGCGGCTGCTCGAGCGGCTGCTCGACTACCGCATCTTCCCCGACGCCGGGGGGCGCATGAACGTCTCGCTGCGCGAGGTGCGCGGCGGGCTGCTGCTCGTGCCGCAGTTCACCCTCGCCGCCGACACCAGCAAGGGCACGCGCGCGGGGTTCTCGAGCGCGGCGGACCCCGAGCAGGCGCGGCGTCTTTTCGACTATCTCCTCGAGCGGGCGCGGAGCTCGTATCCTCATGTTTCCGCTGGCGTATTTGGCGCCCATATGCAGGTGTCGCTGATCAATGACGGCCCCGTGACGTTCTGGCTCGAGGCGGTGGCTCGCTGAGCGTGAAATGGCTAGCGGAATTGAGCGAACTTGTGGGGCCCGGGGCGCTCATTTGACCTATGATTCCCTTCTTTTCGCCGCGCGGGCGGACTCACGTGGAGCGTTGACGTATGGGTATAGGAATGCGCGAGCTGCTGATCATTCTGCTCGTGGTGCTCGTGGTGTTCGGCGCCAAGAAGCTGCGCACCGTGGGCTCGGATCTCGGCGCGGCGGTGCGTGGGTTCAAGAAGGCGATGAGCGAGGGCGAGGAGGAGCAGAGCGCCCCGCAGAAGCAGATCCGCTCCGAGAAGGCGGACGCGGAGTTCGACGAGGTCGCGAGGAAGAGCGAGGCCCAGCCCAAGAGCGACCGGAGCGTGTGACCTGTTCGAAGGGCGCTTCTCCGAAGTCCTGATCATCTTCGTTCTGGCACTCGTGGTGCTGGGACCCGAGAAGCTGCCGCGCGTGGTCGCCGAGGTGGGCCGCTGGGTCGGACGCGCGCGCGCCATGGCGCGCCAGTTCCGCGAGCAGCTCGAGGAGGAAGTGCAGCTCGAGCAGGCGCGCCGCACGCAGGCGCAGAATCCGCCGACGCCCGACACCCAGGCGCCGGCGCACAACCCGCCGCCGGGCGCCGCTGCCAGCACCTCGGCTGCGAGCACGCCCGTTGCGAGTCCGACCGAGCCCGAGCGGCCCCCGACGTTCTCGCACGCGCATCCCACCGACGCCACCGGCGCCAGCACACTCGCCGCCGCACCGGCCACAGCGACTCCGAGCGCCGATGAGCGAGGAACCTGAGAAGCTCGCCGAAGGCACCCTGATCTCGCATCTGCTCGAGTTGCGGGACCGGTTGCTGCGCTCGATGATGGCCGTGGGAGTCGCCTTCGTGCCCTGCGTCTTCTACTCGAACGACATCTTCACCTTCGTCGCTTCGCCGCTGCTCGCCAAGCTCCCGCCCGGGAGCAATCTGATCGCGACCGGCGTCATGTCGCCGTTCACGACGCCCTTCAAGCTCTCGTTCTTCGTCGCGTTGCTCGCGGCGATGCCGTACATCATCTACCAGCTGTGGGCGTTCGTAGCTCCCGGGCTGTACCGCAACGAGCGGCGCTTCGCCGTGCCGCTGCTGCTCTCCTCGATCCTGCTGTTCTACCTCGGTATCGCCTTCGCCTACTACTTCGTCTTTCCGGTGATGTTCCAGTTCTTCGCGGCCACGACGCCGAAGGGCGTGGCCATGATGACCGACATCAACCAGTACCTGGACTTCGTGCTGACGATGTTCTTCTGCTTCGGCGTGGCCTTCGAGGTGCCGGTCGCGGTGGTGCTGCTGGTGGTGATGGGCATCGTGCGCATCGAGAAGCTTCAGCGGAATCGCGGCTACGTGCTCATCGGCATCTTCATCCTCGCCGCGCTCCTCACCCCGCCCGATGCCATCTCGCAGTGCTCGCTCGCGATTCCCATGTACCTCCTCTACGAGGGCGGCATCCTCATGGCGCGCATCCTGTCGCGCGCCAGGAGCGCCGCGGACGCCGAGAAAGTCGGAGAGAGCTGAGCGCGCGCGAGGCGCGCGCTGCCGCGGCCGTTTGCGCCCCTGGCGGCGCCTGCGTCAGACTCGGCTCGCAGGGCGCGACGCAGAAAGCGCGCTGGGGGGTGCGCGAGTGTCGCGAGGCCACACATGAAGCAGTCCGCCGCCGCCACGCTTGCTCCGGCGACTCCCGCGCGCACCCTCCTCGGCCAGCCGCTCGGGCTGGCGACACTGTTCCTCACCGAGGTGTGGGAGCGCTTCACCTACTACGGGATCCAGTCGCTGCTGATCCTGTTCATGGTGGCGCCGGCGGCGAAGGGCGGCCTCGGTCTCGACGACAAGTCCTCCGCATCGATCTACGGTCTGTACGTGGGGGGCACCTATCTCCTCGGGCTCCTGGGCGGCTGGATTGCCGACCGCCTGGCCGGCGCACAACGCGCGGTGATCGCCGGAGCGATCCTCATCGCCGCCGGCAACACCCTGCTCGCCCTCGGCACGACCGCGATCTTCTTCGTGGGCCTCCTGGTCATCGCCATGGGCGTGGGGTTCCTCAAGCCCAACGTGAGCGCGCTGGTGGCGGCGCTCTACCCCGAGGGTGGCGCGCGGCGCGACGCCGGCTTCTCCATCTTCTACATGGGGATCAACATCGGAGGGTTTCTCGGCCCGGTGGTGGTGCCGCTGGTCGCCACGGCCTTCGGCTGGCGCTTCGGCTTCGCTCTCACGGCGCTCGGCATGGCGCTCGGCGTCGTCTGGTTCCTGTGGGCGCGCCGCTTTCTCGGCGCCGCGGGCACGGCCGTCGCACCCGAGCAGCGCGCCTCGTGGACTCCGGTGGTGCTGCTGCTCGCCGGGCTCACCGCCGTCGTGCTGCTGGCCTTGGGCGGCGCGCTGCACATCGACGGCGCGCGGCTCGCGTCCTCCGCCTCCTGGGCGTTCTCGCTGCTCGCGGTGGCCTACTTCGCCTACCTGCTGTTCTTCGCCGGGCTCACCGTGACGGAGCGCAAGCGCGTGCTCGTCATGGTGACCCTGTTCCTCGGCTCGGTCACCTTCTGGGCGGGGTACTTCCAGCAGGGCGCTTCCTTCAACCTCTTCGCCGCCCGCTACACCGACCTCGACATCTTCGGCTGGAGCATGCCCCCGGGCATACTGCAGGCGGCGAACTCGCTGTTCGTGATCATCCTCGCCGGAGCGTTCGCGGCGCTGTGGCTCGCGCTCGGCAAGCGCGACCGCGATCCGCCGTCAGCCGCCAAGTTCGGCGTGGGGCTGCTGCTCCTCGGGCTCGGGTTCCTCGTCATGTACTTCGCCGCGCAGCACGTGCGCGCCGGCCACCTGGTGCTGCCCACCTGGCTCCTCGGCACCTACTTCCTGCATGTCTGCGGGGAGATGTGCCTGTCCCCGGTGGGCCTGTCCAACATGAGCAAGCTGGTGCCGCCGCGCTTCGTCGGGCAGGCGATGGGCATGTGGTTCCTGTCGCTCGCGCTCGGCGGCAATCTCGCCGGTCAGCTGACCGGTGAGTACGACGCGAGTCACCTCGAGACGCTCCCGGCGCTGTTCCTGAAGATCTTCTGGTACGGCGTCATCGCCGGGCTGGTGATGCTCGCCCTGACGCCGCTGGTAAAGCGCCTGATGGCCGGCGTGAAATGAGCGGGGTGCGGCGCACGCTCAGGCGCGCGCCGCGCTTCGGCGCGCTCACTCCGTGACGCGCAGGTCGTCGACGAAGTACTCGGTCTCGCCGAAGCACGAGGTGGGAACCCAGCGGTGCTGCTGGTAGTGCAGCGCCATGCGCTTGCCGACGTTGGCGTTGAGCCTGGCGGCCACCGCATCGCTCGGCACGGTGAAGAGGAACTTCTCCGCCACCGTTCCCGGCATAGTCACCATGGCCATCTCGCCTTCCCAGGTCTTGCAGATGAAGCCCTTCTTCGAGAGCTTCTGCACGTAGCCGGCGCGCTCGCCTTCCGAGTACGACCAGTGCAGCGTGATCCAGGTGAAGCCCGCGAGGCCGAGCAGCGCGATAGCCAGCAAAACGACAAGCACCCTGAGCATGGCCTTTGACCCCCGCGTGCCGCGCAGGCGGCAAGCATAGCGCGCGGCTCGACCGCGAGGCTAAGATGGCCGCATACATAACAGCAACAACTTTTCGGGGGTTCCCGTCATGAAGACCGAAGCGCGCGCCGAGCTGACGCTGCGGGGCCTGGTTCTCGGCGTGCTGATCACGCTGGTATTCACCGCCGCCAACGTCTACTTCGGCCTGAAGGCGGGACTCACCTTCGCCACTTCGATTCCCGCGGCGGTGATCTCCATGGCGGTGCTGCGCGGCTTCAAGGGCGTGACGATCCAGGAGAACAACATCGTGCAGACGGTCGCCTCGGCGGCCGGCACGCTCTCCTCGGTCATCTTCGTGCTGCCCGGCATGGTGATGATCGGCTGGTGGAGCGGCTTTCCCTACTGGGTGTCGTGCGCCATCTGCGTGTTCGGCGGCACGCTCGGCGTCATGTACTCGATCCCGCTGCGCCGGGCGCTGCTCGCGCAGAAGGATCTGCCCTTTCCCGAGGGCGTGGCCTGCGCCGAGGTGCTCAAGGTGGGCGGCGGCGGGCAGGCGCAGGGCGTGGAGGAGACGCGCGCGGGGCTGCACGCGCTCCTGTGGGGCTCGGTGATCTCGGGCGCCTTCTCGCTGATTACCGCGACGCGCATCTTCGCCAGCGACGTCGCGCGCACTTTCCGCGTGGGCGAGCGCAGCGTGTCGGGCTTCGATTTCTTCCTGTCGTTCGCGCTCTTCGGCGTCGGGCACCTGGTGGGACTGTGGGTGGGAGTGGCGATGCTCGTCGGCGCACTCATCGCCTGGGTGTGGGGCATCCCACATTTCTCCGCGCTCAGCGACGCGGCGGTGAACCTCAACGACCCGGGAGCGGTCGCCGCGCTCGCGCGTGCCACCTGGAGCCACAAGGTGCGCTTCGTCGGCGCCGGCACCATCGGCGTCGCCGCGATCTGGACGCTCGCCAAGCTGACGAGGCCGGTCGCGGCCGGTCTCGCCTCGGCGATGGCCGCGGCCCGCACGCGCGCCGCGGGCAATGCGGCGCTCCTGCCGATCACCGAGCAGGACATGCCGATCGGCACGGTCGGGATCGTGTCACTCGTGTGCGTGCTGCTCTCGGCCGTGCTGCTCGCGCAGTTCGTCGGCCAGAGCGGCCTCGGCGGCCACTTCCTCCTGCTCGTGATCGCGGGGGCGCTCTACATCGCGGTCATGAGCTTCCTGGTGTCGGGAGTCTGCGGCTACATGGCCGGCCTCATCGGCGCATCCAACAGTCCGCTGTCGGGCATCGGCATTCTCGCGGTGGTCGGCTTCGGGCTGATCCTCGTGTTCGGCATGAGCCCGGGCTCGACTCCCGATGGCGGCAAGTCCCTCGTGGCCTACGCGCTGTTCGTGACCGCCGTGGTGTTCGCCGCCGCCGCGATCGCCAACAACAACCTGCAGGACCTGAAGACCGGCCAGCTGGTCGACGCCACGCCGTGGAAGCAGCAGGCGGCGCTCGTGGTCGGCGTGATCGCGGGCGCCGTGATCATCCCGCCGATTCTCGACCTGCTGAACCATGCCTACGGCTTCGCCGGCGCGCCGGGAGCCCACGAGCATCCGCTGCCGGCGCCGCAGGCGGGCCTGATCTCCGCCCTAGCGCAGGGCGTGATTCAGAACAACGTCGACTGGAGCCTGATCGAGACCGGCGGCGCGATCGGAGTGGTGCTCATCGTCATCGACCTCGTGCTGCGCCGGGCGGTGCCCGGTGCGCACTGCTCGCCGCTCGCCGTGGGTCTCGGCATCTACCTGCCGACCCAGAGCACGCTCATGGTGGTGGTCGGCGCGGTGTGCGGCTGGCTGTACGACCGCGCGGCGGAACGGCGCACGCGGCCCGAGGCCACCAAACAGCTCGGCGTGCTGCTCGCCTCCGGGATGATCGTCGGGGAGGGACTGGTCGGCGTGCTGGTGGCGGCGCTGGTCGCCTTCTCGGGCCAGGACTTCCCGCTGTCGCTGGTGCCCGACTCCTTCGCCGACAACGGCGCCGTATGGCTCGGCGCCATCGTCTTCACCGTCGTGATCTATGCGCTCTACCGCCGGGTGGGCCGGGCGCTCAAGGCCTGAGCCTCAGTCGCGGAACACGTCGGTGCTGAGGTAGCGCAGCCCCGAGTCCACCGCGATCGTGGCCACCGTGGCGCCGTCCCCTAAGCGCTCTGCCACGGCGAGCGCCGCCACGAGGTTGGCGCCGGTCGAGGTGCCGGCGAAGATCGCCTCCTCGCGCGCCAGGCGCCGCGCCATGGCTTTCGCCTCCAGCGTCGGCACGGGGAGGACCGTGTCGACGTCCTGACGGCGCCACAGGGGCGGCACGAAACCGATGCCGATGCCGTCGATGTTGTGCGCCCCCGGGGCGCGCCCCGAGAGCACCGCCGACTCCGCCGGCTCGACCGCGACCACCTCGAGGCGCGGGTTATGCCGGCGCAGCGCATGCGCGCTGCCGTGAATCGAGTGCGCGGTGCCGACCGCCTGCACGAAGGCATCGACGCGACCGCCGCTCTGCTGCCAGAGCTCCTCACCGAGCGCGTGATAGCCGGCCTCGCCGTCGCGGTTGTTGAGCTGATCGCAGTACCAGTGACCGGGTCGCAGGCCGAGCTCCGCCGCCGTGGCGATCATCGCCTTGATGAGCCGCTCGGTGATCCTGCCGTCCTCGCTCGCGACGTCGGTGATGGCCGCGCCATAGGCGCGCATGGTCAGCCGCTTCTCGGGGCTGAAGGCGTCCGAGAACACGAAATGGGCCTTGAAGCCGAGCGCGGCGGCGACCAGCGCGAGCGAGATACCGGTCGTGCCGGCGGTGTATTCGACCACCGTGTCGCCGGGCTTCAGGCGTCCGCTCGCGACCGCAGCCTCGATCATCGAGCGCGCGACGCGATCCTTCATGCTGCCGGTCGGATTGGCGGACTCGAGCTTGACCACGATGCGCGCCGAGCCCGCGCGCGGCAGGCGCTGCAGCTCCACGAGCGGCGTGTTGCCTATCGCTGCAAGTACCCCGGTCAATGGCACGGTGCGGCCCTCCCAGGCCTGCAATCCATGAGTGTCAGCGGCGCGGGTAGCGCTCGATGCCCTGGTGGCCGATGAGCGCCGAGCCGAGCCAGCCGGTGAGCCACACGATGATCCAGGTCAGCAGCGCGGACCTGAAGCCCCCGTAGAGGTGGAAGCCCGGGAGCAGCCAGGCGACCAGCGCCACCATGGCGGCGTTCAGCACCAGCAGGAACAGCCCCAGCGTCACGAGGGTGATGGGCAGGGTGAGAATGAAGGCGATCGGCCGCACGATGGCGTTCACGACGCCGAGCAGCAGGCCGGCGAGGAGCAGCGTCGGCACGCTGTCGAACCCCACGCCCGGAACCCACTGGCTCGCGAGCCACAGTCCAAAGGCGGTCAGCAGCGCCCGCAGCAGGAATCCGGTCACTGTGCCGCTCCCGCGCGGTTCTGCGCTTCGACCAGGACCTTGAGGCGATTGAGCGCCTGCAGCCAGGAGGTCCGCAGCCGCCAGTACTGGGTATCCCACTCAGGCTCACCCGGGACGCCCGAGCCCAGGAGCCGCACCACGGTGCCCCCGGGCACGGCCTCGACGATGAGATCGTCGGTGAGCACCGAGTCGCAGCGCGGCAGCGCCGGGTTCGGCAGATAGATCAGCCGCACCCGCCGGCCGGCGTCGAACACGTCGATATGCGCCTCGAGCTCGGTGACCCGGTCGACACGGGCGCGGAACAGCCCGCCCTGGCGCGGCTGCAGCTGCGCCTCCGGAGAACACCAGCGTGTGAGGCTCTGCGGCTCGGTGATCGCCCGCCACACCCGCACGGAGTCGGCGGCGATGTCGACCCGGTGTGCGTAGCCCCGGACTCTTTCACCCATGCGTTTATTGTGCCACCGCTCGCCCCGCGCCGGGGCCTGTGCGCCCCGCCGCCTGCCTGCCAGCTCGTCTATCCTAGGCGGCGGGAGGGTCCATGCCATACGTTCATATCGTGCTCGCGCTCGCGCTCATCGAGTTCTTCCTGTTCAGCCTTGCGGTCGCGCACGCGCGCGAGACCTACCAGGTGCCGGCGCCCGCCACCACGGGCCACGAGGTCTTCGAGCGCTACTTCCGTGTGCAGATGAACACGCTCGAGCAGCTCATCATCTTCGTGCCGTCGATCATCCTGTTCGCCCGCTATGTGAGCACGTGGCTCGCGGCCCTGCTCGGCCTCGTGTTCATCATCGGGCGCGCGGTCTACTTCAGGGGCTATGTGCGCGCGGCCGAGCGGCGCCACATCGGCTTCATGCTGAGCGTCGTTCCGAACGTCACGCTGCTCGCGGGGGGACTGCTCGGCGCACTGTGGGCGCTGCTGCACCACGCGGGCGGCTGAGGAGCGCTAGCGCGTTGCGGGCGCGCGCCGGAAGAAGGCCACACCTAAGGGCACGAGCGAGGCCACGATGATCGCGATCGTGACCAGCCCGAAGTGCTGCTTCACGAGCGGGATGTTGCCGAAAAGATATCCGCCCCAGATGAACAGCAGCACCCACGCACAGCCGCCGGCGAGGGTGTAGGCGAGGAATCTTCCCCAGGGCATGCGGCCGATGCCGGCCACGAACGGCGCACAGGTGCGGATGATCGGCATGAAGCGTGACAGGAGGATCGCGAGCGCACCGTAGCGCAGGAAGAACGCCTCGGTGCGCCTCAGATACTCCACCTTGAGGAGTCGATAGCGGCCCGAGAAGGCGGGGGGGCCGATGGCGCGTCCGATGCTGTAATTCACGGTGTTGCCGAGCACCGCCGCCACCGCGAGGGTGGCGCTGGCGAGCGGCGCCGTGAGCGTGCCGCTCGTGTCCACCGCGGCGAGCGCACCCACGGCGAACAGCAGCGAGTCTCCCGGCAGGAACGGGGTCACGACGAAGCCGGTCTCGGCGAAGATCACGGCGAAGAGGATCGGGTAGATCCAGGCGTGATAGGCCGCGAGCAGCTCCACCAGGTGGCGGTCGAGATGCAGGACGAGATCGATGAGCCAGGCCAGCATGCCGGCGAAGGATAGCGGGAAGCGCGGAAGCGCAGGGCCCCAAAGTCGCGCCTTTGGGACCCGGTAACGAAGCTGAGGTCCGAAAAATCGCCCCAGGCTTCCGGAGGCGATTTTCCCAAATTAACTAGGGCACGAGATCGCGTGCGCCGGGCAGAGCACCGGCCGCGCGCGCGGTGAGGGCGCTGCGGCTCTTCAGCGTCTCGAGCCCGGTGTGCACGTCGACATCGCGTGCGGCGAGCGGCAGGCCGCTCTTGCCGTAGTCCGCGGTGGAAGTCTCGCTCGGCCCCTTCTCGACGATGTCGGGAACGATGCCCTTGCCCTGGATCGAGGCGCCCGACGGGGTGAAGTAGCGCGAGGTGGTGAGCTTGAGCGCGCCGCCGTGCGCGAGCGGCATGACGGTCTGCACCGAGCCCTTGCCGTAGGTCGTGCGCCCGACGAGCAGCGCCCGCCCATGGTCCTTGAGCGCACCCGCCACGATCTCGGAGGCGGACGCAGTCCCGCCGTTCACGAGCACCACGAGCGGCGCGCCATTGATGAGGTCTCCGCGGTGGGTCGCATCCATCCGGAAGCGCGCCTCGGGGGTACGCCCGTCGGCAGAGACGATCACGCCCTGCTCGAGGAAGTCATCGGCCACGGCGACACCCGCCTCGAGAACACCACCAGGATTGTCTCTTAAATCCAGGACTAAACCCTTCAATCCGCCATTATTGTCTCTTTTGAGGCGCAATATGGCGTGGCTGACGTCTTCCGCCGTCGTCTCGGTGAAGCTCGTGATCCGCAGGTATCCGTAGCCTGCCTCGAGCGTCTCCGCGAGGACGCTCGGGACCTCCACCTGGGCCCGCCGCAGCGCAAACTCGAGAGGGCCAGGGGCGCCCGGGCGACGAATGGTGAGTCTGACCGTGCTGCCCGAGGCGCCGCGCATGCGCGCGGTGGCACCGGCAAGGTCGGCGCCGATCTCTACGCCGTCGATCCTCACGATCTCATCGCCACTCCTGAGGCCCGCGCGCTGCGCGGGCGAGCCGTCGATCGCGTGAAGCACCCTGACCGCCCCGTCCCCGGGCGCGACCTCGATGCCGACGCCGGGATAGGAGCCCATGGTGCTGAGGCGTATCTCCTCGAACTCCTCGCTGTCGAGGTAAGCCGAATGCGGATCGAGCGCGGTCACCATGCCGCGCACCGCCCGCTCGATGAGCTGGTGGTCATCGACGTCCTCGACATAGTCGCGCTTGATGCGCTCGTAGACTTCGGCGAACAGGCTCGCCTCTTCCCAGGAGAGCGTGCTGCGCGCGGCCGCGGCCGCCGGGCGCAGCTCGCTCGAGCGCTCGGCGAGCACGCCGCTCGCGAGCGCGCCGCAGAAGCCGAAGGTGGCCCCGGCGATCAGCGCGATCAGGGTCCGCGAACGGCTGGACATGCGCTCGAAACTCCCTTCACGGCGTCGCTCCTGCGTACCACATGATGTCGTTCGGTCGTCGCTCCCCACCGGCCGTATCGCTCGGCAGGGGCAGCTCGTTCAGCAGCTCCGCGAGCGCGATCGGCCTGCCGATCGCAAAGCCCTGGCCGTAGTCGACCCCGAGCTCGGCCACGTGAGTGCTGATGGCCTCGGTCTCGATGTACTCGGCGACGGTGATGACCGACATGCTGCGGGCGAGCTCGGCGATGGCGCGCACCATGGACTCGGCGCGCTTGTCCTTGAGAACGTCGCGGATGAAGCTGCCGTCGATCTTGAGCATGGTGATCGGCAGCTGCCGCAGGCACGAGAGTGAGGACAGGCCCGTGCCGAAGTCATCGAGCGCCACGCCGCACCCGAGCTTGCGCAGCCGCCGCATCAGATCCTCGGCGCGCGGCAGATGCGCGACGGTGGCATTCTCGGTGAGCTCGAAGCAGAACAGGTCCGGGTCGAGGCCGCTCTCGCCGATCGACTTGATGAGGAAGTCGGCGAAGGTGTCGTCATCGAGCGATTGCCCGGAGAAGTTGATGGTGAAGCCGAGAGCCTTCCCCTCGAGCACGCCGGCGCGCGGCTTCAAGGCCTCGATCACATGGTTGATCACCCAGCGGTCGATGACCGGCATCAGCTGGTAGCGCGCGGCGGCGGCGAGGAAGCTGTCCGGACCCATGGTGAGCCCGTCGTCGTTGATCATGCGCAGCAGCAGCTCGTAGTGCGGCCGCGCGCTCTCGGCGCCCGAGAACGGCAGGATGAGCTGCGCATCGAGCCGCATCCGGTCGTTGTCGATGGCATCGCGCAGCTGCGCGGCTACGCTGATGTCCGCGAAGCGGCGCACGATGCTGGTATCGCTCGACTGGTAGACCTCGACGCGATTGCGGCCGCGATCCTTGGCGGCCTTGCAGGCGCTCTCGGCGGCCGCGAGCACGTGGCCGAGCTCGCCGCCCTCGGTGTCGAGCAGCGCGACGCCGACGCTGATCGAGACCGGCGGGCGCGATTCGCCCGGATTCGGCACCAGCTGCTCCGCTCCGGCGCGCAGCGCCTGGGCGAACTTCTCGGCATCGTCCACCTGCGCCGGCAGCAGCACGGCAAAACGGTCGCCCGAGATGCGCGCGCCGAAAGCTCCCGGCGGCAGGCGCTTGCGAAACAGCTCCCCCAGCTGCCCGAGCACCGAGTCGCCGACGTGCATGCCGGCCTTCTCGTTGATGGCGTGCAGCTGGTCGACGTCGATGTAGAGCGCGCTCCACTGCTGGTTGCCCTTGCCGTCGGTCACGACCGCGGCGAGGCGCCGCTCGAAGGCGGGGCGGGTGTACAGCCCGCTCAGGGCGTCGTAGCTCGACTCGACGATGTCGAGCGCCTTGCGGGCGAGGATCTGCGCGATGTGCGCGTCGCGCTGGCTGAAGTGCTCGCTCGCCTCGTCGCGCAGCAGCGCCAGCATGCCGATGCAGCGCCCGGCACGCGAGCGCAGCGCACAGGCGAGCACGCGGTAGGGGTAGGTGTCGGCGAGTCCGACGTCGACGTCGTTGACGATGAGCGGCTCGCTCTGCGCCTGTGCCAGCGAGAGGAGCTTGCGGTGCGCCTTGGTCATGAAGCGCGCATCGGCCGGACTATCGCCGTTGGCGCGCAGCAGCGTCAGGTTCTTCTCCGGCACGAGCAGCGCCCCGGTGCTCGCACGCAGGTGCTCGATGGTCTGCTGCAGCAGCAGCTGCAGGTCGTTGGCGCCGTCGGGAGTGGGCGCGTCGGCCGCGCCGTGCGAGAGCACCAGCTCGAGATCGCGGTTGAGCGCCGCGAGCGCGCCGTTCAGCTCATCGATGTTGGCGTGGGCGATGAAGTCCCGCCGCAGGCACTCGAGCGCCGGGGCGAGCAGCGAATTGGCGAAGGAGAAGTCCTGGTGCTTGCGGTCGCCGCCTTCATTCGGCCGGCACACCACCGCGACGATGGCGAGGAGACTCTTGGCGTCGTCGCGCAGCGAGCAGAGGTAGACGGGGAGGTTGCCGGCGAGCGTGCGCAGCTGCCCGGCCCCACCCTCGTTGCGCGCGCTGATGAGCGCGTCCTCGACGACGTTCATGAGGTCCGGCCCGGTCATGGTCTCCGAAGACCAGAGCAGCTCGCCCCCCTGGCTGAAGATCGCCAGGCTCGAGGCGCGCGGCAGGAGCGAGCGCACCAGGCGGAAATAGGGCTCGAAGCGGGCGGCGGGCTGCCCGGCCGAATCGCTTATTTGGGGCGCGCTCATGAGGTCGTGGGTGTCGCCACGGACAGCTGTGGGGGCCAGGCGACACCATTGCGCTTATGTCCTCGGCGATCCTTGCGCGAGTTGGCGAATCGGGCGCTTCGGGGCGGATGCAGTACGCAAAAGGTTGACGGTTGTCACACCCCCGGGGGGGCCGAAGGGCGCCCGGCCGCAGGGCGCCGGACAGGCGGCGCGGGCCACCCCGGGTCGCTCGGACTAGGGGTCCGCGGCCTTGAACCAGGGGCGGGGGTCGACGGGCTTGCCGCCCTTGCGGATCTCGAAATAGAGCTCGGTGCGCCCGCTCCCGCCGCTGTCCCCGGCGGCCGCGATGGCCTCGCCCGCTGCGACGTGCTCGCCGGCCCCCTTGTAGAGCCGCTCGTTGTGGCCGTAGAGGCTCAGGTATCCGTCGCCGTGATCGACGATGGCGAGCAATCCCAGGCCCGGGAGCCAGTCGGCGTAGATCACCCGGCCCTCGCACACCGCCTTCACCGGCGCGCCGCGCTCGGTCGCCACCAGCACCCCGTCCCAGCGCACCCCGCCGGCACGAGAATCGCCGAAGCGCGCCACCAGATGCCCGCTCACCGGCCAGGCGAGCTTGCCGCGCAGCCGCCCGAAGGCATCGTTGGTATCGAGCGGGAAGCGCTCCATCGCGGCGCGCAACTCGCGCAGCAGCTGCTCGAGCCCCGCCTGCTGGCTGCGCAGCCGCTCGAGATTCTGCGCGCGGGTGCGTGACTCGGCCTCGAGCCCCGCGAGCACCTGCGAGCGCTGGGCGCGCGCCTCCTCGAGGTGAGCGAGCTCGGCGCGCTGCTGCTGCTCGAGCCGGGCCAGCTCGGCATCCTCGGCGTCGACCTCGGCGGTGAGCTCGGCGATGCGCTGCACGTCGTCCTCGATCAGCTTGATCTGTCCGGCACGCGCCCGGCCGAAGTAGCCGTAGTAGACGAACATGCGCCCGGCGAGCGCCGGATCCTCCTGGTTGAGGAGCAGCTTCAGCGGCTCCTGGCGGCCGATGGTGTAGGCGGCGCGCATCTGACCGGCAAGATCGGCGCGATTTTTATCGAGCTGCGCCTGGCGCTCGCGCTGCTCCGCGGCGAGCGCGGCGCGGCGCGCGGCGTGCTCGGCCCGGTGGCGCTTCAGGTCACCGAGGCTCTCCCGGGCATGGCCCACCGAGAGCTCGGCGCTCTTCAGGTCCCGCGTCAGACGGTCGCGCTCGATCTGGGCGTCGCTCACCGCCCGGGTGACACGCTCGATCTCGGACTTGACCGCCTTGAGCTCCTCTTCGGCCTTTTTGGCGTCCGCCTCAGGCTTGGGGCCGGCGGCCGCGGCGGCCAGTCCCGCGGCGAGGATGAGTAAGGCGGCAGCGAGGGACCGGACGGCCGAGCGGGGGGCGCCGGGGCAGACCGGGGCGAAAGGCTGGGGCGCGCGGGCGGGGGCGCTATAATGCGCGGCCTTTTTTGCCGTCAGTCCGTGTCCTCGCCCCATGGATCGCCTGCTCGAATTCGTCACCGTTCACTACTGGTTAGCCACCGGCACCGCCTTCGCCGTGGCGCTGATAGTTGTATACGAGATGCGGGCGCGGGCGGAAAGCCAATTTTCGGTATCGCCGCAGGAGCTGATCCGGCTGATGAACCAGGGGGCCCTGGTGCTCGACCTGCGGCCGCAGGACCAGTTCGCGGCCGGGCACCTCGCGGGCGCGCGGCAGATGAGCGGCGAGGCACTGCTCGCCGCCGGCGATACGCTGAAGAGGCACAAGGAAAAGACCGTGGTCGTCTACGACGATACCGGCTCGCTCGCCGCCTCGGCGGCCCGCCAGCTCGCGGCGCAGGGCTTCAGCCGCGCCTTCACGCTGCGCGGGGGGCTCGCCGCGTGGCGCGCGGACAACCTGCCCCTGTCGCGGGCCTGAAGCTGAATGCGCGCCCCGTGAGCCCGCCTGAGGTCCTCATGTATACGACCGACTGGTGCCCGTATTGCGCCCGCGCACGCAGACTGCTCGAGTCGAAGGGCGTCGTGTTCACCGAGATCGACGTGGACGCGATACCCGGGGCGCGGAGTGAAATGATGGCGCGCGGCGGCGGCGAGACCGTCCCGCAGGTCTTCATCGCGGGCAAGCCCGTGGGCGGATGCGATGAGCTGCATGCACTCGATGCAACCGGGTGCCTCGATCCCCTGTTGAGAAACGGAGCCTGAAATGGTGAATGAGACTGCCGGCGCGGCGCCGGCCAATGAAATGGCCGCGGACGCTCCGGTGCTCGCGCTGCAGACCGTGTACCTGAAGGACTGCTCGTACGAGGCGCCGAACGGCCCGCGCGTCGATGGCGCGTGGAATCCGCAGGTGAATCTCGATCTGCAGACGGGCACCACGCTCGTCTCGCCGGATCTGCGCGAGGTGGTGCTCACGGTGACGGTGTCGGCCAAGCAGAACGACGTCACGGTGTTCCTGGTCGAGGTGAAGCAGGCGGGACTGTTCCTGGTGCGCAATCTCGCCGAACCGGACCTGAAGCGCGCCGTCAGCACCGTCTGTCCCGGGGTGCTGTTTCCCTACGCCCGCAGCGCCGTGTCGCAGCTCGTGAGTGCGGGCGGCTTCCCGCAGTTCCTGCTGCCGCCGGTGAATTTCGACGCCTTGTATGCGGCCAACCAGGGGCAACAGCCGCCACCGGCGCAGACCAACTGAGGCCGGCTCGAAGCCGACCCGTGGCGCCCGTCCGAGCGCACCCATGACCGCACGCGCGCCGCAGGGTTCGGTCGCGGTCGTGGGCGCGGGCTCGTGGGGCACGGCGCTCGCCATCCAGTTCGCGCGCGGCGGGCGCACCGTGCGGCTGTGGGGTCGCGACGCCGAGCGTCTCGCTGCGATGGCGCGCGCGCGGTGCAACGAGCGCTATCTCCCGAGCGCGCCATTTCCGGATACGCTCGAAGTCCAGGCAAAGCTGCCGGCCGCGCTCGCGGCGGCGCGCGACGTGCTCGTCGTCGTGCCGAGCTCGGCGTTCCGGGACGTGCTCACGCAGCTCGCGCCGCACCTCGAGCCCAGCATGCAGGTGGCCTGGGCGACCAAGGGATTCGAGCAGTCGAGCGGCCTGCTGCCGCACGAGGTGGCGCGCGAGGTCTTAGGTCCCGAGCGGGGCATCGCGGTGCTCTCAGGTCCCACGTTCGCGCGCGAGGTCGGCGCGGGGCTGCCGACCGCCATGACGGTCGCCTCGCCCGACGCGGCCTACGCCGAAGCGCTCGCGCTCGAGCTGAGCTCCGCGAACTTCCGCGCCTACACCTCGACCGACATCGTCGGCGTCGAGATCGGCGGCGCGGTGAAAAACACGCTCGCGATCGGGGCCGGGCTCTCGGATGGCCTGGGCTTCGGCGCCAATACCCGCGTCGCGCTCATCACCCGGGGACTGAAGGAGATGACGCGCTTAGGGGTGGCGCTCGGGGCCGATGCGCGTACGTTCATGGGCCTCGCAGGGCTCGGCGACCTGGTGCTCACCTGCACCGACGATCAGTCGCGCAACCGGCGCTTTGGCCTGGCGCTCGCCGCGGGCGCAACTCCCGAAGCGGCGCTCGCCGAGATCGGCCAGTCGGTCGAGGGCTACGCCGCGGCGCGCGCCATCCGCACAGTCGCCGCCCGCACCGGGGTCGAGATGCCGATCTGCGATGCCGTGTACCGCGTGCTCCACGAGCGCATGCCGCCCAGGGATGCGGTGCGCGAGCTGATGAGCCGGCCGCTCAAGGCCGAAATCGCCTGAGCCTCGAGAGGACGACGCAGCCGCCGTGAAGCCACCGCGTGGCTCGTGTGTACTCGGGCTCGCACCGCACTCGGGATGGGCGGCGGTGGTGGTGATCGGCGGCACCGCGGGCAAGCCCCTGGTGCTGGCGCGCGAGCGGCTCGAGCTCGCCGACCCGAGCCTCGCGGGATCCAGGCAGCCCTACCATGCGATCGAGGGACTGCCGCTCGCCGTGGCGCGTGTGCGACTCGCCGAGCTCGAGGCTTGCGCAGCGCGGCTCGCCGCTGCGGCCATCCGCACGCTGGTGCAGACGGCGCGCGCCGCGGGCATCGAGCCCGTCGCCGCCGGAATTCTCGACTCCTCGGGACGCGAGCCTCCGACGCTCGAGGCGATCCTCGCCTCGCACGCGCTGATTCACACCGCCGACGGCAACCATTTTCGCGCTGCGCTCGCCGCCGCGTGTGCCCGGCAGAAGCTCCCCTGCGCGCGCATCCGGCAGCGCGACCTGGCGGCGCAGGCCGGGCGGACCCTCAGGCGCACACCCGAGGAGCTCAGCGCGGCGGTGGCGCAGCTCGGGCGCGATGTGGGCTCGCCGTGGGGCGCCGACCAGAAGGGGGCGGCGCTCATTGCCTGGCTGCTGCTCGCGCGCGGGATCTGAAGACTCGAGGCGCGGCGCCTCAGGACGAGGGTTTCTGCACCGGGGCCGCAGCCCCCGCGGCGGCGCCGGGTGAGTGCGCGAGCAGCCACTGCTCCGCCCCGTCGATCGTGCGGAACACGCGCACCGGGATCCCGCGGTTGACCGCCACGTCCTCGGCGAAGCGCATCACCCCGCCCTCGGCGTTCATGTCGACGAACGCGAGCGCTTCGAGCATGCCGTGGTAGCGCTTGGCGCCCGCCGTCACGATGGTGAACACCTCCATGGTGCCGAGGCGCGGCCCGTCGAGGTGCTCCTCGATCAGGACCCGGAAGCAGCGCCGCGCCGCGCATTCCTGCATCACTTCCTGCATGTAGCGGGTCACGTTCTCGGTGGTGTTGCGCCCGCTGACGATGAAATGCAGATAGCCCGGCTTCTGCTCGACCTTCAGCTCGTATGCCACCCTCATCCTCCGTGACGCTCGAGTCTATGCGGCCTCGAGTGCCGCCGCCAAGGAAACGCCGCGTCACCGCAGATGCGGCTCGACCTCCCCCGCCCCAGCGTCGGCCGCCACCTGCGCTGTCCAGCGCGCAATCTCCGCGATCGAGGCAGCCGGCGCGTCCAGGTGGCCGGAGTCCGGCTCGTAGAGCCGGGTGAGCGGGTGCCGGGGGAGTGCCGCGAACATCGCCCGCTTGGCGTTCTGCAGCGGCGGGTAGTCGCCGCCCGGAACGATGAAGAGCACCGGCACCCCGGGGTTCATGTTTCTCACGGCCACGGGCTCATTCATCGCTCCCTCGGGGTCGAACCAGCTCAGGTAGTTGGCCGCGCTGCAGCTCACGCGGTAGGTGCCTCTCGAGCCCTCGAAGTCGAGAAATCCCGTCCGCTCGTCTGCCTTGCCGGCGGCGATCAGCTCGCGAGCGTGTGTGACGGAGCCGCCGAGCTTCTCGCGGTAGCTTGGGCTGGCGGCGTTGCCGCCGGGGGCAATGGCGATGATCCCATCGACCGCATGGCGGCCGCCGAAGTACAGCGCGAAGAGGCCCCCCTGGCTGTGGCCGGCGACAAAAAGACGCTGCGCGCCCTGGGTGCGCAGCGCCTCGAGCGCCGCGGCTACCTCGGACTCCGCGGCGGCGACGCTGGCATCGTAGCTGCGACGCCCCGACCAGGGCATCTCGAGGTTCGCGACCAGGTAGCCCCGCTCCTCGAGTCCGCTTGCCAGCTCCGCGACGTGCGCCCCGGGCGAGCCGCCCTTGCCATGCATGACGACGACGCCGATGCGCGCGGGCGCCGTTTGTGCCGTGGCGGGCCCGACGAGTGCCGCGGCAGTCGCGAGAATCAGCAGTCGAGCTCCCAGCCTCATGACGGTCCGCGCAGCGCGCGGCGGAAGTAGACCACGCGCTCGGTTTCCTCAAAGCCGAGCGCGCGGTGAGCGGCGTGCGCCGCCGCATTGTCGAGCAGCGAGTCGGAGGCGAGCTCGCGGCACCCCTCACGCAGGGCCCACTCGATGACCGACTCGACCAGCGACCGCGCGATTCCCTGGCGCCGCGCCTGCGGCACGACGTACAGGCCCTCGAGGAACGCGACCGGCGAGCTCGTGGCGCCGTTCACGTAGTCGACACGCCTCGAGGCTTCCACGAAGCCGAGTGCGAGACCGGTCGCGCCCACCGCGAGGCGCACGTGGTGGCCGCGCGCGAGTGTGTCGGCCATGCCGAGGAGATGCTCGGCTTGCGGGCCATCCGGCCAGAGAGCCCGTCGCAGGGCGAGCCAGGCCCGATCACCGGGGCCCTGCGGCGGCGTGATCTGCGCGGGGCCTGTCGGGGGCGATGCCTCACCCATGACGGCGGCTCTCACGCTCCAGGAATGACGCGGCGAGGCGCAGCACCTCCTCGCGCCTCTCGCGGTGGGGCACGTGGCCGCAATCCCCGAGAATCGCGATCTCGGACGGACCCGCAACCCCGCGCGCGATGCGGTGAGGAAACTCCGCCGACCCATACTCGTCCCGATCGCCGTGAATCGCCAGCACGGGGCAGCGAATCCGGGCCAGTTGCTCATCGAGGCTCCACCAGCGGAACGACGGCGAGAGCCAGACCTCCGACCAGGCCTCCAGGACCCAGCGCGCCTTCTCGCCATGCCAGCGAGTGAGCCTGGCGAACTGCTCGGGAAGCTCGAACTCAGCTTTGGCGGCGCGGATCCCGGCCAGAGTGCGTGACTCCACGAAAGCCTGCGCGGCCTCCGTAATGACAGCCTCGCACGCCCCGGGCTGCGCAGCGGCAATCGCGAGCGCCATCGCTCCGCCCACACTGTGACCCAGGAGCGAGAAGCGCGCGAGGCCGAGGGCGCGCTGCAAGGCCGGAAAGAACCTCGCGGCCTCGTCGGTCACGAAATTCACGGACGGCCTCTCCGAGCGCGACGTGGATTGCCCGAAGCCCAGCCGGTCGTAAGCGATGACCTCCCGGGTGGTGGCGCGCGCCAGTGCGTCCGGGAAGTCGCGCCACTGCTCCACGGACCCTAGGGAGTCATGCAGCAGGACGACGGGTGAGCGCTCGCCGGGCGCGGGGATCCAGCGGCGGACGAAAACGCTTCCGCCCGGAACCGCGACCCGCGAATCACGCACCTCGGGATTCATGGGAGAACGGCCCGCGCATCACCGGAGCCGCGACCGCTGAGGCGGCGCGTCCACTTCGCCGGCCGGTCGGTCGACCCTAGCCGACGCCCTCGACGATGCGCAGGTCACGATCGACGGCGTTCCCCAGCGCGCGCAGCGCCTCCTGATACGCGGGGCTGTCATGCGCGGCAATGGCCTGCGCCACGCCGTCGAACTCGATGAGGACGGTGCGCTGCTCGAGCCCACCCTCATAGACTCGCGCGGGCATTCCGCGCACCAGGAAGCGGCCGCCGGCCGCCTGCAACGCAGGCAAAGCGAGCTTGGCGTAGGCCGCGAGCGCCTGCGGGTCACGCACCGAGCGGTACACGGTGATCCAGTATGCCTTGGCCATGAGAGCTGCCTCCGTTACTGGTCGGGCTCGTCAGCCGGGGGACATTCGGCCTGATGACACTCGGCCGCGCTCGCCTCGAGCTGCGCGGCCGAGATGCTCGACAACACGGATACGAAGAACCCGACGCTGAGTCCGAGCATGATCACGATCACCTGGCGCATCTGATAATCCCAGTCGCGGCTGTCGAGGAACGCCGCGACGGCCGCCAGCAGGTAGACGTATCCGACTACCGCGACCGGAATCAGCGCCAGCAGGAGAACCGATTTGAAGTGGCCGGCGAACGGCGGGCGCATCAGCGCGAACCAGCCGATCTCTGCAACGAGGAGCGCCCCGAACCAGAGGCGCCACCGGCGAAGTGCCGGAGTTTTTGGAGCGAATAGCATAGCTTGGCCTGATCCTCGTTTCGGTCTTCAGTCGAAGCTTACTGCGCGCGCGGCTCGGCCGCTCGCCAGCAGGGGACGCTGCGATGCCGGCGGCGCCCGGCAGCATCCGGCTGTCAGGGACTGCTGCTCGGCACTTGAACCCCGTCTTCCGTGAAGAAGATGTACCCCCGCGGAGCGCCCAGCAGCCGGTGCCACCAGTGCAGCAGGCCAATGCGGCTGATGGTCAGACGAGGCGCATCACCGAGATTGCGGCCTGCATGGGCGCTCGCAGCCCAGTCGGAGCGCACCAGCTCCACGGCGCGCTCCTCGGCTTCCACGGGATGCCTGGCCCGAAGCTGCACCAGACGCAGGAAGCCGATGGCGACCGAGTCGGCGATCGGCAAGGCAATGCCGCGCCCCTGAACTGTCACCTCGTATCTCGGCACATGCAGTCTGCTCAGCGGCTGAAGCCATGCCAGGGCTGGAAGATCTCCGCACCGAATCCCGCGAGCATCTCTCGCGCCTTCGGCCCGGGATCGCCATAGACCTCGAAGCCGGTCACCTTCGAGGTCTGCAGGAGCTGGGGAACGAGCTCCCTGATCACCGGACCGGTCAGGTGCGCGTACGCGGCGTTCGCGTCCGTGTAGGTCTCGACGAGACGGCACCGCTTGCGATCGGCGCTGAGGTACCAGGCGTAGGCCAGGGTGCCCGGCTCGCTCTGACTGCCCGCGGACATCGTCTGCGCAATGCGCTCGAACTCACCGAGCTTGCCGTCGTGAATCGCGAGATCCACGGCCAGCCTGACTATGGCGTTGCTCATGATACTCATCCCCCCCTGCGCTAGTATTTGACCGGACTGCGCTCGTCGGCGAGCGGGCGCGGCTGCAGCCAGATCCGCCGCTGGGCGAAGTCAGCGACGATGATGAATCGCCGCAGGACCCTGACGCCGAGATTCAGATCCCCGGCATTATCCATCGGGTCCACCGCAGCTTCGACGTCCCTGAGCGTCGAGTCGGCAATTTCCAGCGTTGCGAGGCGGATGAGCTCGCGCTCTATCTCGCCGCCGATGCCGCCGCCCCGCTGCGTCGCGACGATGCGCCCCGGGCTCAGCAGTCCGCGGCGTTCGGCGAAGGCCTTGCCGATGAGGACGTCACCGCCGTTCCCGAGATCGATATCGGCGGCCGCAGTGATCCCTTCCACGCGCACCGGAATCGATTCGATCCCCGCATGGCCCGTGAGCGCCAGCTCCATTCCCTTCACCGGCGAGCGGCGATCCAGGACGTGAATCGACCCGCCGTCGATATCGATACGCAGCCGCGCGGCATCGAAGAGCTCGCGGCCCAGAATGAACCTGACCGGCGAGCCCACCAGGCGACGCGATACATCGCTCAGATCGACAACCGCCACCGTCAGATCAGGCATGCTCACGGAGGCCGCGCGCACCGACACGCGCGCGAACCGCGCTGGCTGCTGTCCGCCGGAGCCGCGGGCCGTCGCCTCTCCGGAGACCGGCAGCTTCAGCTCGCTCGCGAATGAGGGATCGATCAGGCTGCTTTCCGCCGCCGAGTCCAACAGCGCGTCGGCCTTCTTTCCGTTCACCTCGACCGCAAGAAACAACCGCTCTCCCCGAACCGACAGGGCGGCGGGAGCTTCGGCCGCAGCCGCGGCGGCCAGCGCCAGGCCCAGGAGTCCCGTGAGCCAGGCGCGACCGCTCATGGCGCGTCTCCTTCGAGGATGGACGCCATCGCTAGCGCACGAGCTGCTTGAACATGACCAGGGCATCGACGTAGCCCAGCTCCTGATGGTTGAAGGCGCCGGGGAGCCGGCCGACCACCGTAAATCCGAGCCGCTCCCAGAGCCTGATCGCACGCAGGTTCGTGGAAACGACGAAGTTGAACTGCATCGCCCTGAATCCCATGGCCAACGCCTGTGCCTGCGAGTGCTCGCACATCAGCGAGGCGATGCCCCTTCCCTGCGCCTCCGGAGCCACGACGTAGCCGCAGTTGCAGACGTGAGCGCCCAGCCCCGGCTGGTTGGCCTTGATGAAGTAGCTGCCGAGGATCGCACCCTGCGGGTCGCATGCGACGAAGGTCTTCGCGGGTGCCTCGAGCCACACCCTGCGAATCTCCTCTGCCGTGCTCTGCGGCGAGAAGGCATAGGTGTCCCCGGCGCGGATGGTCGCCTCGAGCACTGGCCAGATTCTCGGCCAGTCCGACTCCCGGTACTCGCGAATCTCGAGAGCAGGACGCTGGAGGCGCGCGCCACCTGGCGATGGAGTTGTGAGCGCCACGGCGCAGCTACCGGACTCGCAGGGATCAACGCTGCGCTATCGACTTGTTGAGAGTCACGGCGGCGCGCACCAGACTCTTCAACGCCTCCTCGGCGATCGGCTCGCCCTCGTGGAAGTCGATGGCACGCCGTGTGTTCCCCGTAAGACTGGAGTTGAAGAGACGCGCAGGATCCTCAAGCTGCGCCCCTTTGGCGAAGGTCATCTTCACGGCACTCTTGTAAGTCTCGCCGGTACAGATCAATCCGTCGTGCGACCATACGGGAACACACCATTTCCACTCCTCGACGACTTCGGGGTCGGCTTCCATGACCAGGGTGCGGAGCCGGCTGAGCATCTTGCCGCGCCAATCGCCCAATTCCCTAATTCTGGCGTCTATCAGCAGAGAAGGAGACCTGGCTTTCGGCGACCCGCTCTTCTTCATGCTCGTCCTCCTCAGGCGCGCCCTGAGCGCGCTGATCGAGATCCGTGCAGGCCCGATGGCGATCACACCGCGTGCGACAACAGGCCTTCGGCTCGGTCGGTACCTGAACGATGTGAAACGTGAAGCTGAAGGATCGCTATGGGCACCCCCAGACCACGCGTCACGGTCCCCTCCAACGATTGTCGGGTGCCACCCTCAGGCTCTATCACCGATCCTGGCGATCAGAGCCTCGCTCCGGTGCGATAGACGTAATTCTGCAGCTCCTGAAGCTCGCGGCTGATGTTGCGCTGAACTCGGTGCGCAACGCGCATGATCGCACGCATCACCTTGTAAACCACCCGCGGCTCGGTCTCCACCAGCGTCTCGAAATCAGCGCGGCTCAAACAAAGCACCTTGGTCGGTCCCGAGGCGATGAGCGCGCCATAGCGCGGTTCGTCATCCATGAAAGACAGCTCGCCGATCAGGTCCCCGGGCTTGAGCGTGTGCAACACCGTACGGCCGTGCACGCTGTCCTTCACAACCTGCACCCGACCCTCGACCACCACATGGACTATCGGATCGCGGGCTCCCTCGGGCAAAAGCACCTCGCCGTCTGCAAGCGGTCTGAGGTGCACGAGTTGCGCCAGCACCGCGCATTCCGATGGCGCGAGCTCCGCTCCGAGCGGGCTCGACCGCAGGGCATCAATATCTGTGCTCATGTGCGTGACAGCAAGGGTGACGCGTCGCAGCGAATCAACAAGGAAAATTATATACCAGCTGCGATCCAGTCCCCCGAGAAGCTCTCAGTGGTCGAGTGGGCGGTTGCGCAGCAGCAAGTCATGGAGCTCTCAGTACCAGTACCACCGACGCCAAAGCTTGCGGTGCCGCTCCGGTGATTCTCGGCCTGACCGTGAAGTTGAGCGACGGATGACCATGCCGGACAGCCACCGAGGTCCCGCAATTTCGAGCGGCACCCGCCGTGAGCCACGCAGTACAACCACCTCTCACGGCCCTCCCGCGAGGCGTCGTTTGATGTCTGCATAGGCCACTGTGATCAGCGCCGCCAATGCCGCTGCATTCACGGTCGAATTCGGCTTCAGTTTCACGTGACGCATGTACTTGCCGTCTCCCTGCAGCAAGCCAGCAGGGTCAGGCAGCGCCGTGACCCGGAAGAGCCCTATATTGACGTGAGCCGCAAAGACGTTGGCGTATGCGAACGCCGCGTCACCCACACACGCGGTTGGATGGCCATCGTGCAGCAGTTCCCGGACGTCGGGGCCACATTGGCGCATCCGGGAAAACCACTCCCGTGCGATTGCGCCCAGCTCACGTGGCCTACTGCTGAGCCACGCATCTACCGCGGGGTCCCGCACGACCGCACTCGGAAATCGCAGTAGCTTTTCCACGGATGACTCCTGGTGGGGTCCCCCACGCGCGCTCGCACCCTCCAACGGTCGTCAGGCAGCCCTCGCGCAACCGCCACGTTTCACAACGCGTTCAGTCGAGGCAGGACACTGAACCAGCTTGTTGGCAGGACGCCGGGGCCGAACGAGAAGCTCACCCGCACAGTTCGGGCATACACCCTTCAGGACCTGTTCCGCACAGGTTCGGCAAAAAGTGCATTCAAACGAGCAAATGAATGCGTCCGTGGACTGCGGCGGAAGATCGCGATCGCAGCATTCGCAGTTTGGCCGAAGTTGAAGCATAGCGCCGACTCCAATGCGGGCTGACAACCCAATACTACCTAACGCAGCGAATGCCCTCGCCGACACTCAGAACGCAGGCGCCGTGGCGAATCCATGTTTCGCTAACCACGCAGGATCAGTGATTCCGCAGCCGCCCGCTCCACGATCTTCTGGTCTAAGCTCCCTGGCCTTATTTCGCGCGATGCATCGAAGTCGAAACTCAAGTCCGGGTGTCACGGCCGCAGGGGCTCCAGGGCCCGGGCGCCACGCCGCCGGCGCATCACGGAGCCCTCGAACGATCGCCGGAAGTCAGCCGCATCAGCTTCCACCTCAATTCCTTAGGTGGTGCCAGGAGCTCTACCGCGACCACCCGCCCAAAATTGTCCAGCTGCAGGGAGGCGTACCGTGCGCCACCGAAGGCGATCACTTGGCCGAGCTTTTGTCCAATCACGTTTCTCTCCACGGCGTTCAGCTGCCGCTCGGCCTCGAGAGCGACCCAGCCAGCATCGGCCTCCGAATCGTAAGTGACGGTCTTTACGCTGCAAGCCTCCAACTCACCAGCGAGGTCAGCGCGGCCCGTTGCACGGAGCTCCGCGCCCAAATCGAAGGCGAGTTCGGGGAAAGTGCCAGCAAAGGAACTCATGCTGACTTCTAACCGTGAGGTTGAGGGGCCAGACGACCACGCCGGCGGCTTACCCCACCATCGAGAGCTTGTGTCATTCGCTTCAAAGCCACCAGCCTGTAGCTCTTGAGGATCAGCGTCCTGGCGAGACGCCAATTCGCACGACGGTCTGCCTCCAGGCTGACCCATTGCCCCCGGCCGTAAGGTGTGAGGAAGAAGCCAGGCGTTGCTGCGTACCTCGCCACCTCAGAGGGGTGCAGGCGGAATGCAATGCTTGGGCGCTTCTTAATCCACTCATACGTGACGAATATGCGCTTTCCCGCCCGGAAATTCGGGTGACCCCAGGAACTGGACTCGGTAGTCTCCGGAAGGGAGAGGCACAGACTCCTTAGCCGATTAAGCAACGGGCTGTCCTCTGAACCTCCCTGGTGGCGTCGAGCTTCCACAGGCGTCCGCATGCCGGCTACGGATGGGCTTGAGCGGCCGCGTGCGTACACATCAGGCGCTCCGATCGGCTGTCGCTCTGTGGGCGTGCGAAGCGCCTCTCTGCCAGATGCATCACGGGCCCCTCAAACGATGGTTAGCGGGTACAGATATATCCCACGGAAATAAGCGTAGAAGCCAGGCCCTCGCAACCCCTCCCGAATGCGCTGCTTCTGGCCCCGTGAATCAAAGTTCACCGTCAAGCGTGGCCAGTCAGGGAGCCCGCCCAGAATTGTGTCTCGCGGCAACCAGTGGAACTCCAGGGTGGCACGACGTGTACGGGGTCTAACGGTGACGTTGAGGCCCGGACGAGGCGTAAGGCCGCACGCCGGTCGAACGAAGCTCTTCGACAGGCAGTGAAGCGGCCGGGATCGCGCCGAGGGCGCACAATTTTCCCCGCGCGCGCGGCGGCAATCAGACCACGCCTCACGGCTCCCTCCGGCGATTGTTGCGCGGCATTGCACCCGAGGCGACGCCGCTCAGCATCCCCACGACGTTCGCCAACAGCAACGCCCCCGCCACAGCTTCAGCCCAAATTGTTACGTTCATCATCGCTGCGTGGCACGCCATCGGCGCTCGAGTGTAGTGAAGGAGACCGCCAAAACCGAGAATCGCGTAAAAGCCCAAGACTGCGAGCCCAATGTTGCGGCGTCCGAAGCGATACAGCCCGTAGCCGAGTAAGCCGACCGCCATGAGACAGCACCACGTGCCGTAAACATCGCCTCGTGACCAGGAAAGTGGAAGATGTGGATACTGAGTCAGGTACTCCGCATTGTGTGCGAAGTGCAGGAGCGTCGCCGCAGCGTACAAGACAAAGGCCCAAGGCAGTGTCTGGCTTCCGCGGTCGATCTTGCCACCTACGCTCACCAGCAATGCCGCCTAACGGTGAAGTAGAGCGGCCGCACAGGGCCCTCGATGGCGCGGAGGGCGCACAATCGCTCAGCGCCCGAGGGGCCAGGCCGCAAGCGCATCACGGCTCCCTCCAACAATTGTTAGACGGCATTTGAAGCGCTCGCTGAGCCAACGCAAGCTCTCGTGCCAAATTCCCGGCTCTCGAGTTGCCAAAGCTATCCAACGCCGCCAGGGGCTTCCATGGGCGCTCGTGACTCTCCGCTATCGACGCTTGGTCTTCGGCGTGGCTTCGTCCGGGCCTGCGTTCGGACTGCCTTGCGGTGGCTCGGTTGCGCCGGCTTCTCTCAGCAGTCTCTTGATTTCCTGCTTCTCCTCCCCGGTCCCACCCCCTACAAAGCCCCTCAGGGCGGTCTTTCCCGCATAGTCTTTGGCATTCACGTCGGCGCCCGCGGCCAGCAGCATACTCACCATTTCTTTCCGTCGAGTGCAGGGCCCGCCGGGGGGACAGTCGTATTGGCACGCAAACATCAGCGCCGTTTGCCCCAGCTGATTCGTCGCGTTCACGTTCGCCCCACGAGTCATCAGCTCCTTCATAATCTCGACCCGGCCATTCGTCGCCGCGCCCTGCAGTGCTGTTCCCGGGAACGACAGGTGCGAGGGCGGGGCTGGCGTGCGGAGCGAAGGCCGGAACTCAGCGTTCACATCGGCACCCGAAGTCAGCAGGAGCTCCACGAACTCGAGATTCCCTGACGCTGCCACTTCCATCAATGCGGTCTTGCCATACACGTCACCGGCGTTGACTTTTGCGCCGTTGGCGATCAGCACTTTGGCAACCTCGACTTCCCCGCGACCAGTCTTGCCCCATGTCGACGCCATTAACGGCGTCATTCCCATCCGGTTCGAGGCGTTCACATCCGCCCCTGATTTGAGAAGCTGCTTCACCTCGGTAAGGTCGCCACGCCAGGCGGCAAGAATGAGCGGAGTATTTCCTGAAGGGTCGGCCGCTACACAAATGCTAAGACAGGCAGTGGTGGCAGCTATTGCAAGGAGGAGTGCCCTGAATCTGTAAATCTTCCGACGTTCCAGGGAAACTTCGTATCCCGAATTATCGACGCAAATTAGTAGACGCTTTACTGGTTTAGGCATCGTCGGGTCGCCTTACAGAAGGCGCTTGATTCTAAACTCGCGACGTCCGATAGCCGTCGGCAACGGCCGCTCCGACAGCGAGCTGCTCATTGGTTCACATCCCGCTGCTTGTACCGATAGATCCGGAAGCCTTCCTGGCGTTCGACGCCTGCGGGCCACCAACCTCTCGCAAGTATGCGATCCGTAATTATCGCGATGTTGCTTCCGACTGGATCGTGGATCAATTCCGACAGACACAGCGAAAACACCGACGGCTCGCCAGCGAACGCGTCAACCAAGGCCACTGCCTCGCTAACGCTAGTGATGGGCTTCACGCCGGCGTCTAAAGGTGAAGTTGAGGGGCCGGGCACTCACGCCCGCTGGCGCCGAGGGCACACAATCTCTCAGCGCCCGAAGCGCAAAACCGAGCACGCATCACGGCCCCGTCCGACGATTGTTAGGTGGCAGCTCACCACTTGCGCCACAGACCGGACATATCTCCTGATCGCGAAGCCAGTGCAACCATCGCCCAGACGCTAGTTTCAAAGCGCGCCAAATCCAACGATCACCACAGGAAGGACACCGTATCGCACCGACCGAGAGATAGAGACTCACCGCGATGATCAGACACGATATGCCGAGGTAGATGACTGCGTGGGGGTCTACTGAGTCAGCGTGCGAGAGGTAATCGTACCGCCACAGCGTCGCGGTCATGATGACCGCGCCAAGCAACACGCCGAGGTTACAGGCGCGCTGCTTCCACGCTTGGTGCGTTCGATCTAGCAGTGGGCCGTAATTAACCACCTGCCACCTAACGGTGAAGTTGAGGGGCCGAGCGCGCAGGCCGGCTGGGCGACGCGGGCGCACACTGTCTCCTAGCGCTCGCGGAGCCAAACAGACCACGCATCACGGCCCCGTCCGAGGATTGTTAGAGCGCACCCAGTACACGCTGCATGCATTCTTTCATTTTTTGACAGTGACGATGTGCGCCTGGATCTTGCCGTCTACAGCATACATCCCGAATCTTTGTGCGACGGCGGCGGCGGCCCTGCCAGTCGCTTCGCCGAGTCGAGAAGCGCCCCGCGCTTCGATCTCGTTTCGAAGTGGTGTGCCCTGACAGTACGCAACAGCAGGTACATCGGGAGACTTGGCCTGACTGCGCGCCGCGACGGTGACGATATCTGGTGATTGTGTGAATCCGCCCGCCGCAAGGTCCCGCTGGATCAGCTGCCGCTCGTAGTACCCATGGGGCGTCCTGGCTAGGAACCGAGGCGGGGCTCTGGGAAAGACCTCCGCAAGCGCTTCCGTGACTGTGTCGGCAAATTCGTTCTCCGAGATGCGGTCCCAAACGTTGAAAATGAAGGTGCCCCCTGGTTGGAGTACGCGGCGCGCTTCGGAAAAAGCCCTTGATTTGTCCGGGAAAAACATGACGCCGAACTGGCAGACGACCACGTCGAATTCGTTATCTGGAAACGGCAGCGCCATTGCGTCCGCCCGCAACCACTGCACAGGGCGTTCCGTTCCTACGGCAGCCGCCTCGTCGAGCATCGCTTGATTAAGATCAGTGGCAACTAAAGAAGCCCCTTCGTTCGCCACCGCCGCCAACGCTCGTGTCACCACGCCGGTACCCGCGGCGACTTCCAAGATACGGGACACATTCATGGACCCTACCCGCGTCTTTAGGTCCGTTGCGTACGGCTCAAAGATCAGCGGTACGAGATGAGTCTCATATAGCTTGGGAATTGAACCAGAGAAAGCCCTGTCGACGTCGGACACTGGTGCCTCACGCGCGCGAACTAGTGCGCTCTAACGGTGAAGTTGAGGGGCCGGCCGCCGCGTGAGGCCGCACTCGAGTCGAGCAAAGCTCATCGGGCGTCGCCGAGGAGGCCGGGAAGGCGCCGAGAGCGCAGAATATTTCTCAGCGCCCGCGGCGCCAAACAAGAAGCGCCTCACCACACCCGAACGGTTGTTAGACGTCACGTTCACCTGCTTCTCATAGCGACGAATCCGCAGACGACTCTCTTGGCGGCGTCCAAAACGCTTCCAGCTGCGGGGGTAGCCCATTCGTACTCGTTAGGAGACGATCGCTCTAATTTATCTACCACTGTCCCAGTGAGGTTTTCTCCCTCGTACCGCGCGTAGCTAACCAGAGCCGCGCGATCTCCTTTGCAATCGTAGGCGTACACATCCGCCTCCGACCGATATGAGACACCGGAGGATGTCTTTTGCGGTGAGCTATACAGAGTCCTTTGCCTTGCTGTCCAGAAGTCACCATGTCGTGTCAGGCCGTTACCCGGATCGACAAATACGGTGGCTGTGCCTCCGTCTGGCAAGGCAAATGTTCCAATGGAGGGCCACGTCTGAGCTGCAGCTGCCGCAGTTGCCACGACAGAAAGCCAAAAGGAGACGATTGCATGTCTGCGCAGGGCAATTACCTTACTCAGAGCGATGGATGGCGGCCAAGGGCTGCACGTGAATAGCACAGAAGCGCCGGCCCATGGCGTCCAGGGCGCACAATTTCTCAGCGGCCGAGACGCCAAGCCGCAAGCCCGTCACGGTCTCCTCCAACGATTGTTAGATGCCCGATTCACCTGTCTGAAGCGGCTACCTCAATGTTCAAAAAGCGTACATGTCCCGTCGAACCGAGCAATCGCACGCGCGATATTTCGAGCGAACGAACCGAAACAGCTCTGCCAGGCGTGCCCATCACGGATGCTTGTAACACTCCCGACCTATCCAAGCGCAACTCGAAAGGAATCGCCTGATTGGTGAGATGAATTCGCCCAAAGGAGGCGTCAGGGAGGCCACGGAGCCGTTCGTCGCGCACGGCAAATTCAATCTTGTCTGGGGCTCTTGGCAGCACAAACGCAATCAGTCCCGCGTAAAAGCCGCCCTTGGGCCCCGTAACTTCGATTGCTGCTAGAGGTGCCCATTTCGGATCCTCCCGTACAGTCACGAACTGGATGAACCCTTTTACCGTAAAGGCGCTCCCGGGTACCGCAAGAAAGCGTTCTTCGTCATCCCCGGCTGCTACGTCCAGGTCAATATTGTATGGTCCGGCGCCCTCTTCGACCTTGGGCGCTGCGCCCTGTGCTGGCACGTCACCTTGCGTTCCTGTTGCCGCGAATCCGCTAATCAGGAGAAGCAATGTGCACGCGTACCTAGTCATAAATGAGGGCATTTAACCAAGAAGCTGAGGGGCCGTGCGACCATGCCGGCCAGGCGACGCGGGCGCACAATATCTCTTAACGCCCGAGGCGCCAGGCGCATCACGGCCCCCTCCAACGATTGTTAGGCGGACCGAAGGCCGACGCGGCGTTACTTTGCTTCGAAAAGGCGTCCACCGGCTTCTACTTCGAGCCGAACCCACTTACCGTCGCGGCGAGCCATTAGGTAACCACTCACCGTCGGTGCTGCCCCCAACTTCGCCGAATTGCTGTGCGTCACCACAAAGCCAGCGTCCGCACCGAGTGGAATCCAAGCATTAGCGGCCACGTCAGCCGGGCGAGATTCGTCTGGATGTGCAAACACAAAGGGTAAGGCCAAGGCCAGAGCTGAGCCGAGCATAACCAGGATCACTGTTCTCTTCATGGGTCTCGCTCCTGAGGTGACTGACAGGGCTGCGACAAACGCCAGGGGTGCTGCGGTTCCTGTTCGCCTAACGGTGAAGTTGAGGGGCCGGCCGACCACGTGTCATAGGCGCGGCGGCCCACCATTTCTCCCGGGACTCGCGGCGCCAAACAGATCACGGGTCCGCCCCCCCGCAACGACTGTTAGGAGTCGGCCGGGCCAAGGATCTCCACCACCATGACGGGCGCTTCGCGTCACAACCAATGAAACTGCTTTGCAACCATGAGAATCAACCACACGTCGGCCAATATCCCGGAAATCACTGCGAGGCAGCCCAAAAGCAGAACCGCGAACTTCATGGCGAGCTTAGCGGCTGTCCCAGATGGAGCTTGGCGATGCGTGCCTACGCAACATTGGGATGTAACTCTCAATGTAGACCAGCATCAAGAATGCGTTCATGAGTAGCACAGACCATCCTAAGACTTGAGCGCGCACACTAGTCCCGAGAAGCCCGACGTCCACGGCCCACGCCGCGACCGTAACGGGGAATCCCACCACCAGTGCCAGAGGTACATAGAGATTCCTCAGCAGCGCGACGCCAGTGATTACCTCCACCACTTTGATGCTATCGAAGAGAAAGCCCGTGTCGATCATCGCCTGCACGAAGTGGGGCGTGTGGATGTTCGGGGGATCGTGAATGGTGGGATAGGGCAGGATCTTCCACCACCAGTTGATCCCGTTGATGAGGAAGTTAAAGCCGAAAAGATACCGCGCTGATGCCGCGAGCTTAACCAGCATTTGTCCCTCCCCTTCCGCGCGCAACGAAGCTCCAACTGCGTCCCGCTCTGCGGCGATTCAAGTGCGGGGGCGTCACGGCGGCCGACTTCTAACGGTGAAGTTGAGGGGCCGGCCGACCACGCCAGCCAGCGGCCGCGGGCCCGCAATAGCGACTGGGTCCCGCGGCCGCAAACCACAGGCGCTTCACGGCCCCCTCCAACGATTGTTAGACGTCGAGTCAGGCCGCGACGCGTGAAACCCGAAGGTCTTTGCGACGTTTCTCGGCATGCCAAAGGTCGTACTGGGTCTGCTGATTCATCCAGCTCTCAGAACTCGTCCCAAAGGCGATCGACAAACGTACCGCCATCTCAGGGCTAATGCCGGCTCGACCATTCAGAAGGGCCGACAACGTCTTACGGCTCACGCCCAAAGCGCTGGCTGCCTCTGTAACAGACATGTCTAGAGGCTCAAGGCAAAGCTGTCGAATAATCTGTCCCGGATGAGGGGGTTTATGCATCCTCATGAGCCACCTTAGTGATAGTCCTCGTAGTCAACGTCAACTGCGTCCTTACCGCTGAATCGAAACGTGACGCGCCAGTTTCCACTGACGCTCACGGCCCAAGTGCCGCTGCGAGCGCCCTTCAAGGGATGCAGTTTCAGCCCGGGCAAGCCCATATCGCCTGGAACCACTGCCGCATTCAGCGTCGCGAGGATCAATTGTAGGCGCTCAGAGTGTGCGGCCTGGATCCCCGCTCGAGATCCCGTTGCAAAGAATTTCGCCAACCCCTTGTGACGGAATGCCTGGATCACCCACGCAAAGTGTAACCTATAACGTTACAGGTTACAAGTCGCAACCTTGGGGCGCCGATTCCCCCCGCTGCGCCAAGGCCGGAGTGCCGGATCTATTCGACAGTCTAACGGTGTAGCTGAAGGGCCGCACAGAAGCGCCGGCCCATGGTGCCGAGGGCGCACAATTTCCCAGCGCCCGAGGCGCCAAACAAGAAGCGCATCACGGCCCCCTCCAACGATTTGCGTATTCCGCACGATCGTGAACAGGATTTCCACAGCGGCGGCTGGAGATTGATCGAGAAGCGGACTGCGTAACCTTGCGGGCTTTGCCCAGCGGAGCGCAGTCCAGAATTTTCGGTGCGATATCGTGCGGACTAGGATTCCAGCCGTCCCGCGCTCGCGCCCAGGGTGACAAGAAGCTCGTCGAGTTGCTCGAACGCCTCGGTAAATCCACTGGTACTTTCGGACGCGATGGCGGCGTCGAGCGCTTCCTTCGAGGGATAGAGGTCGTGCACGACGACCCGTGTCTTGCCGCCTCTTTCTTCGAAGGTCACCGTGGTGATGGCGCCGTCCGGGCTCTCCTCATTGCTCCAGGAGAGGCGCGAATGTGGTGTCACCTCGAGGTACTTGCCGAAGAACGCTATGGGTTCCGGGTTCCCGGCGAACACCAGTCGGTACCCGCCCCGGACACGAACATCCATCTCGCAGGAAAGCAGGGTCAGGCCAATTGAATTCGGCACCCACCAACGCTTGAACAGCTCGGGCTGGGTCCACGCTTCGAATACGATGCGTGCCGGGCCATTGAAGGTTCGCGTGACCACGAGCTCACGCTCGGACTTCCGCTCTGCCGTCGTGTAGTTCTTCACGGGGTCAGCTCACTTTCTCTTTCTGCGTTCAGCGGCCTTTTCCCGCCGTTTCAGTTCCTCAATGACCTTATCCAGCTCTTCGAAGCGTGCAGCCCAGAGCTGGCGGTACCGCTCGATCCATGCCGCCTCCTCTTCTAATTGGCGCGGCCCGACCTTGCAGGTCCGCACGCGACCGACCTTCTCTGTGGTGACGAGTCCCGCCTGCTCCAAGACGCCGACATGCTTCTTCATGCCCGTAAGGGTCATGTGGAATTTCTCGGCCAGCTCCGTGATCGAGGCGTCCGCACGCCCAAGCTGCTCCAGAACGCCGCGTCGTGTAGCGTCCGAGAGCGCGGCGAATGAGGCATCAAAGCGGCTCGAGCTATACTGAACCATATGGTTCACTATATAGCACACGAGTTGGCGGGCATGCAAGGGAGTCGAGCGCGTGCGACGCCGAACGAGAGGATCTCCATGTCGAAGTTGAAGCAGCTGATTCCGGCCGCTGCTCATCGTCGGAAACCCGGCAGGCGCTGGAACGGACGCTCGTTGAGCTCGCCATGGCTTGATCCTCATCAGCAACATCGAGGGTTATGAGAACAGCCGCGGAGCTCAGTGTGAAGGCATACAGCCGCCGAAGCGTACTGCCAATTCGTGCCACTTCAGCGTCGTCGAGAATGCGCGACGCTAAAGGACGTCAAGAAGTCGCTTTGATGACGCCGTGCGAATACCCAGTGGGGCGACGTCAAGTGACGCCTGGGCCGCGCGCGAGATTGACGGGTGGCGTTCGGTTAGAAGATTGACGAGCTTTCGTCGCCAGATCCATCCGGCCAGAAGACCGCTGACCATACTCAGGAACGAGGCCGCGAGAAGGATTACTGAGGCGAGAACTACGTAGCGCATCTAACGGTGAAGTTGAGCGGCCGACCACGTGTGACAGGCGCGGCGGGCCCGCAATAGCGACTGGGCCGCGCCGCGCCCAACCACCAGCGCATCACGGCCCCCTCCAACGATTGTTAGGCCGCACTAGCGAACCCTGACTAAAGAGACTAGGAGCTGCTCGGCACCGTTAACAACTATCTCCCTCGAAGCATAGCCGTCGGCAAAAACAACAATGGTGCCCCCAGGCGGAAGCGAGCTGTATGGTGCGAGCCAAAAGATATGTGTCGTGCGCGTAGTGGGCACCAAAATGAATTGTCCGTCGGAGTTAGTTTGCGCAAATAAGCCTGGATGGTCACCCACCGAAATAGTAGCTCCCTGGATGGGCTTTTTGGTGGTGGCGTCAATTACCGTCCCCGACGCAGCCGGCGAGACATACGTGTTTATCTCGATGCAGCCGCTGAGCGAGATAAGAAACGGAAGAGCTACCGTGTACCGCCATTTGCCCACGTGCGGCCTAACGGTGAGGTTGAGGGGCCGGATGAGGCGTTAGGCCGCACTCAGGTCGAACGAAGCTCATCGGGCGCTGCCGAGTAGCCCGGAATGGCGCCGCGGCCGCGCAATGGTCACTTGCGCCCGCGGCGCCGAACAAGAAGCGCATCACGGACCCCTCCAACGATTGTTACACGGACACGTATGCGAGAGTGCAGTTAGGCGGAGCGCCCACGCGTCGGCACAAGCTTGGGTAGCAATGGCGCCACAATGCAGAAAGTAACCAACGCCAAGATGGTAGTTGCTGTCGAGACGGGGGCCGGAAGGTAACCTCCATTCACTAGACCGAGGTAGGCCATGGGAACGCCACCGAGCCAAACGACAACGGCACAAAGAAAGGCGAGCCAATACAGCGAACCGCGCCAACCGGCGCTGGCGAGGCGAAAAATGAGGCAAAGGACAAACGCGAATACGAAGTCGGAAACATACTGAAGTAGAGCGTGTACCAAAGGCGAAAAAGGCGAGCGCATCGGCGGGGGGGCGACGGTGACAGCATGCTCCCACATAGAGCCGAGAAGGAGGACATTACCAGCCCAGCCTGTGAGGTTGAGGATGAAGCCGGTTATAAGTACTGAGGTGATGAATCTCGGCATCGTAACTCCTCCGAGTGCCGTCTAACGGTGAAGTTGAGGGGCCGCACGACCACGCCAGACAGGCGCCGCGGCCCCACCATTTCGACCGGGCGCCGCGGCGCCAAACAGACCACGCCTCACGGCCCCCCAACGATTGTTAGGCATCAGCTCGTCCTTCAGAGCGCATGAAATAGCCCCACGTTGCGAGGAGCGCAAACGCGAGCTGCACAAACGTCTCTACGGAGCCTGGGCGTTCGAAGCGGTAGCGAACCAGACCAAACCACTGAAGCACCCACGGCGCCATCGCGCTGAGGAACAATACGGTCGCCAGGAGTAAGAGCCCCCAGCGCTTCCGGAGCGCTAGCGCGGCGCCCCCGAAGCCCACAACCGCACCGGCGCACGCGAGACCCGAGCCCCATGCCCTCCAGTGAACTAGCCAGGTGGATCGGTCAAATGCAAGGCCGCGAGATTGCGCGAGTGTGTCTGAAAACTCAGCCATAGATGGACCATGTATTACTCCCGTGATTCCTAGAGCCGCCAATGTGGCACCCAGGGCAATGAACACCATGCCAGCGATACGGAGCAACACGAGCTGATGCCTAACGGTGAAGTTGAGGGGCCGGACGACCACGTATCACAGGCGCGGCGGGCCCGCAATCTCGACTGGGTCCCGCCGCGCCCAACCACCAGCACATCACGGCCCCCTGCAACGATTGTTAGACGCCATGGCGCTCCATCGACTTACTGCGTTGCGCTCTTTCGCCACTCGGCGTCGACGGCAGGTGCTAAAGCGTCGAGGTGCGTCAGAAATGTCACCACGGTCCAGATTCTTTCATCTGACGGGTCTCTGCCAGAGGCGTCTTTGCGAAAGGCGCCCTTCATCACGAACATGCCGGAGTATCGGACGCCATGCTCTGCAATCCAAAAGAGCTGGTAGTCCGGCTTCCCTGGATGGTGCAGCGCAAATTGGGGCGGGCTTGGATAGAGGTGCGGCGTGGCTTCGTTCGAGAGAGCCGTGGCCGGCGTTCCATGACAGCCCGCGCAATCGTCTTCGAACAACTTAAGGCCCGCCATCAGATTCTCTTGGGTCGGCGCAATCGGGTTTGCGAGATGCGGCGCGTTCCGCGCGGTGGACGCATCAAACGCCATGCGCGCGACCGCAGTCTCCCAGCGGGGAGGTTTGGTGTCGGCGCTTACCGGAATCAGCCCGAGCCAAGCAGCGATCAAAAGCGCAGCCGGGAGGACAAGAACGCCGATCACAAGTCCCAGGAGAAAGTTGCGCATGTGAGAACCTCCAAGCTCAATTGACCACGCACAATCGGTCTCTACGTCATGGGCGTCTAACGGTGAAGTTGAGGGGCCGGGCACGCGCGCCGGACAGGCGCGGCGGGCCCGCAATATCGAAGGGGTCCCGCCGCGCCTAACCACCCACGCCTCACGGCCCCCTCCAACGATTGTTAGGTTGCACTGGTTGCATTGCCTCAGTGTTGGTTGATTTTGATGGTTGCCCCTGTGGCTTTCCCAGCCGCGATGATTTCTTCGAAAGTCTTGCCATTTAGGTCGGCACGGAGTGTCTCCGGACCAAAGCTAGACGGCCCCTTGTAACCAGAGTCGTGAAGCTTCGTGGCACCTAATAGCAGAATCGCGGTATTCAATTGGGCCTGCTGCTGGGCGGAAAGACTTGCGTTGAGCCTCGACCAAGACGCTTGGAACGCCTCAGGTGTCGATCCATCGACCCGAAGCGGCTGTTGAGGTGTGCTTGCGCACCCAGCGAGCAACCCGAGGAGGACGGATACAACGATGGGAGGTGACCTCATGTGGCACTCCGTCTGATGTGCAACCTAACGGTGAAGTTGCGGGGCCGCACGATGCCGGCAGACGGGGGCAGCGGTCCGACAATGTCGCGTCGGTGCCGCGGCCCCAATCAAGAAGCGCCTCACGCCCCCCTCCAACGATTGTTAGCTTTCGGCCGCAAGTTCTTCGCGCACGATGCGCCGAACTAGCTCCGGAGTCATCGGCTCGCCAGAGAGGCCCAAGTGAGCATTCAGCGCCTCATTGATGAGGGTCTGGTACCCCTTCCCCGTGCTCTGGGAAAGAGCTCGAAATTGTCTTAGCACGGCGTCGTCGAGAAAGATCGTGATGCGGGTCTTTCCCTTGTTCTGCACGACTGCGCCGCGCTTGGCCCTCGAAAAATCATATTCCTTTCTCATAAGTTCGCCGCTCTCGTGATGTCGCTTTACGTACAGAGATCAACCTGGGATCGCCATCTCGGTCTGTGAAGACGACCACCATCAACATGCCAAAGGAGTTGACGCCAACCGTTACAAAGCGCTGCTCTCCTTCTGCGGAGAGGTCCTCGATGGTGAGCGCCAATGGGTCATTGAGCACGCCGTCGCCGTCCACCAAAGAGACGCCGTGCTTCCGACGGTTCTCTGCGTCCTTTGCAGGATCAAACGTCGGGCTAATATGCATAGTGTATGCACACTATACACGGAGGTCAAACCCGGCACAGAGCCGAAGGCCGGAAGCTAACGGTGAAGTTGAGGGGCCGGACGAGGCGTCAGGCCGCACTTCGGTCGAACGAAGCTCATCGGGCGCTCCCTAAGCGGCCGGAAGGGCGACGGGGGCGCACACTGTCCCCAGGCGCCCGCGGCGCCAATCAAGAAGCGCCTCACGGACCCCTCCAACGATTGTTAGAGGTCATCTGCGCTTCTGCCAATAACCAGGTCGTTGACGACGATGCGCTAAAGCCAGAATTCGCAGCGTATCGCCTTCGACGCGAAAGATGACTCCGAAGGGAAAGCGACGTAATGGAAATCGTCGACGCTTCTCGTCGAGTCGCTCACCGATATCGGGGAATTCACACAACAGCGCTACAACGCGCTCGACTTCGACAAGGAGATCGTTCCCGAGACCTCTTCCGCGTTCCTCCCCAACTTCCATCGCAGCCGCCAACTCCCGTTCGGCCGCCGGATGAAAGCTAGCGATCATTTCTTCGGCGTCGCACGAAGGCGCTGAAAGACTTCCTCCGCGGGGATGGACTGGACCAAGCCACGCTCAAGCTCAAGATCGCGCCTTCGAACCTCCTCAAGCCACGCTGCTTCCACTTCAGGATCGGGAGGACCGTCCAGCTCCTCCCATAGCGAGCGAAGCAACTCCTCCTTCTCAGGGGTGCTGAGTGCGCGGATGTCCTCACGGATTTTCTCTAGAGCGCGTGCCATGAACCGCAACGTACCAGCGCCCGACGAGGCCCGCAAGAACGCGGGCGGAGATGACCTCTAACGGTGAAGTCGAGGGGCCGCGCAGAAGCGCCGGCCATTGGCGCCGAGGGCGCACAATTTCTCACCGCCCGAGGCGCCACACCACAAGCGCATCACGGACCCCTCCAACGATGGTTAGAGGGAGGCGTCCTTAAATGCACGCAGCACTGCGTTCATTCGAGTTTGGTACCCACGACCCTGTGCCTTGAACCATGCCAGTACATCAGCGTCAAGGCGCAGAGAGACCAGTGCCTTAGGCCCCAAAGGCCGCAGACCCCGGCGAACTATGCCGCGCATGACATGGCGCAAGTCCGCTTCCGGATGCTCTGGCGTCAACAGTACGTCCTTGTCTTTCAGCGCCCGGACGCGCCGCCAATTAGTCTTTGAGGCGCTCGAAGAGGATCGCTTCTTCACGACGTGTGGCCTTACGAAATGAAATAACGCGAATCACTTGCGGCGTCTCCGTATGCACGATGGACACGACGACGCCACCAAGAAACCCCAGGGTCATGAAGCGCTGCTCCGCATAGGCGAAGCGGTCGTCTTCGAACGTAAAGGTTGGCCCCTCGAATACCCGTGGAGCATCCCGGAAGTCAAACCCGTGATCGCGGAGGTTCGACCCGCGCTTGCGTTCATTCCACGTGAAGCGCATCTACAGAGTGTAGATACACGAAGGCGCCAAGGCAAGCGAAACGCCGCCCTCTAACGGTGAAGTTGAGGGGCCGGCCGACCACGTCGACAAGGCGCCGCGGGCGCGCAATGGTTACCTGCGCCCGCGGCGCCAAACAAGAAGCGCCTCACGGCCCCCTCCAACGATTGTTAGAGCGCACCCCAAAACGGACCGTCGGGGCCGCAGTGGTGGTCATCATTTGCGCAGGAGGATCTCCGCTAACCTTATGAACACGATCGTCTGACCCCCAAATAGCAGAAGCACTCCCAGCCCAGTGGGCGAGCCGATGGCGCCAAGCAGCACTGCCGCAACCAGCGCGGAAACCATCGTGATTGAGGCAATAAACCACAGAGCACTACGGTCTCCAGTCATCACCAATCTGCGGCTGTTGAGCGCGGAGATCAAGTAAGGGATCCAGGCGGGCGCGGTTATAGCGATAAGCGCTTCCGAAGCGCCGAATTGCCAATAGCGGTAGCGAGTAAGGGTAATCCGGCTGATGTAGATGAATACCAGAGCGCTTCCCAGCAGAGCGTGGGCCCAGGTAACGGACCTTCGATTCGCCAGACGCCGCTGCGCTAGCGATGCGGCGCCCTCTCCATCCCCGCTGACATCAACACCACTCACGAGGCGAATTCTCGAAGGTGCGCTCTAACGGTGAAGCTGAGGGGCCGCACAGAAGCGCCGGCCATTGGCGCTGAGGGCGCACAATTTCTCAGCGCCCGAGGCGCCAACCCAGAAGCGCATCACGGACCCCTCCAGCGATTGTTAGACGTCGGCGTAACCTCAGTGGCGAACAACGCAATGCCTAGAACGAAGGCACCAATGAACGCAATATTCGTCGCGAGCGCCAGCCTACGCAGCGACGGCCCAACCGGTGGGTGAGCTCGCACGCACTCACCGTACAGATAAAAGGGCACACCCACCCGGGCGAATCTGACCGGCACGTCGCGGCGGCGAAGAGAGATGTAAACGAATAGGTTGCCAACCACGGCAATGAATACAGCTGCAGTGAACAGGGCGATTAACGTTCCGTAAAGCACTGCGTAGACCCGCCGGCGGCTAACGGTGAAGCTGAGGGGCCGCGCAGAAGCGCCGGCCGGGCGACGCGGGCGCACAATCTATTCCTGCGCCCGCGGAGCCAATCAGACCACGCATCACGGACCCCTCCAGCGATTGTTAGGAGCCATCACTGCTGAACCAGAATCCTCTGACCGATTACGGCGCAAGAGTCTCCGTCCTTCTTCAGCTGATACTCGATTCTCGCCCCGCAGAGCGACCCACAATAAAAATCCACCATCGCTGTGTATCGGTCAGCTTGAGCGTGCTGAATCGAGGACACGCTGTACCACCAGCTATCACGCGCCGTTTCACCGGGAGCGAGGTGAGGCATCTGGGAGCCCGGGCGTATCGAAGCCGCTAGCGGTCGGAGTGCGTCAAGTCTGGCCTGGTCGGCATCCGCGCCATTAATTGAGACGTAGACGGTCCCCCGGGCGGCCAAGCTGTTTTTGAGCTGATCGGTCAAAATAACGACCGCGCACTTGTCCTGCGACACGCCACAGCCACTGAGCGAGATGGAGAGCGCAAGAAAGACAAGCAGCGTAAGACGGCGCACCGGATGGCTCCTAACGGTGAAGTTGAGGGGCCGGACGACCACGCCAGCCAAGGCGCCGCGGGCCCGCAATCTCGACTGGGTCCCGCGGCGCCCCAGTGCGGCCGATCAGGCGCCGAGGGCGCACAATTTCTCCTGCGCCCGAGGCGCCAGGCCGC
>Ga0187773_10000062_pt1 | contig 45583 bp, 41 predicted proteins | sample 0216_BV02_MP05_1_FD_133133 | JGI IMG/M metagenome (GOLD analysis project Ga0187773, IMG submission 133133) | Tropical peat soil microbial communities from peatlands in Department of Meta, Colombia - 0216_BV02_MP05_10_MG | ecosystem: Environmental > Terrestrial > Soil > Wetlands > Peat | place...
CGACGCGAGTCCGACCGCGACCGCCCCGAGGACGGAACCGAAGTCCACCTGCGAGGGCCCGGCGGCGAGTATCGCGCCGACGATGATCACGCTCGAGATCGCGTTGGTCACGCTCATCAGCGGGGTGTGCAGCGCCGGAGTCACGTTCCAGATCACGTGATAGCCGACGAACACCGCCAGCACGAAGACGACGAGGTTGACGACGGTCGGATCGACGGTGCCGGTCATCTCAGCCTCTCTTGACGACGCTGCCGCCCTCGCAGGCGAGCGTGCCCTTGATGATGTCGTCGGCGCGGTCCATCTTCGCCTCGCCGGTCTTGAGGTCGACCATCAGGCCGACCATGTTGAGGAGGTTACGCGCGTACAGGGCGGAAGCGTCGGTGGCCACCGTCGCCGGCAGGTTGTCAAGACCGATCAGCTTCACTCCGTTCCTGACCACTATCCTGCCGCGCTCTATGCCCTCGACGTTGCCGCCCTGCTCCACCGCCAGGTCGACGATGACCGCGCCGGGCTTCATGGCCTTCACGGTGCTTTCCCTGATGAGCTTCGGTGCGGGACGCCCGGGAATCAGCGCGGTCGTGATGACCACGTCCGCCTGCGTCGCGCGCTGGTGCACGGCCTCGGCCTGCCTGCGCATCCAGTCCGCCGGCATCGGCCGCGCGTAGCCCCCCGCCCCTTGGGCGATGTCGCGCTCCTCGTCGGTGAGGAACGGGACGTCGACGTACTTGGCCCCGAGCGATTCCACCTGCTCCTTCACCGCGGGCCGCACGTCGGAGGCCTCGATCACCGCGCCCAGGCGCTTTGCGGTGGCGATCGCCTGCAGCCCGGCGACCCCCGCGCCGAGCACCAGGACGCGCGCCGCCTTCACCGTTCCGGCCGCGGTCATCAGCATCGGAAAGAAACGCCCGATCTCCTGCGCGGCGAGCACCACCGCCTTGTAGCCGGCGATGTTCGCCTGCGAGGAAAGCACGTCCATCGCCTGCCCGCGCGAGATGGTGCGCGGCAGCAGCTCCATCGCGAAACCGATGACACCGCGTTTCGCAATACCCTCGAATGCGCTCGCATTGTAGGGATCGAGAAGGCCGACCAGGATCGAGCCGGACTTGAGGAATCCCAATTCGCCGTCGGTCGGTGCGCGCACCTTCAACACGATGTCGGCGTCGTACGCCTCGGCGGCCGAGCCGACCAGCTGCGCGCCCGAGGCCTGGTATTCGCTGTCGGGATAGCTCGCGCCGGCGCCCGCGCCGGCCTGGACCTTCACCGTGTTCTTCGCGGCGAGCTTCCTGACCGTCTCCGGCGTCGCGGCCACGCGGGTTTCGCCAGGGCGGGTTTCGGCGGGGATGCCGATATTCATGGGATTTCTTCTGTGTTCTTCTGCCCGGCCACGGCAGGCAAGGCCAAGCCCGATGATACACGGGCTCGTATAATCGGCTCAACTCAAGTCTCAGGGAGGAGGCATGGCCATCAAGGTGCGGCGAGTGGTAACCGGGCACGACACGAGCGGGCGCGCCGTCGTGAAAATCGACGAAGTCTCGAAGAACGTCGTGTCGAGCCGGCCCGGGGTCTCGGCGAGCGTTATCTGGACCACGGACACTCTCCCCGCCGACAACTCCGGAGAAGGCGACGCGGGCCTGAAGCAAGTCGGCACCACGCTGCCCGGGGGTACCGTCTTCCGCGTCATTGAATTCTCACCCGGGGTCGCCCCGCGCGTGCACCGCACCGACTCGATCGACTACGCAGTGGTGATCTCGGGCGAAATCGACATGGAGCTGGAGAAGGGCTCGGAAGTGCATCTCAAGGCGGGCGACGTGCTGGTGCAGCGCGGCACCGTTCACAACTGGATCAACCGCGGCACAGCGCCCTGCGTGATGGCCTTCGTGCTCGTCGATTCGAAACCCGCCACGGCCGGCGGAAAGAGACTCGACGCGTTCGGCTGACCCGCGGGGTTCATGCGCTGCGGTGTGCGCGAGTCATCCACCCAAAGCGCTTCTCGCCGACCTCGAACACTCCCTGGATGATCAGCGCCAGCGCCGCGGCAGGGATCGCCCCGGCGAGCAGCGTCGTGTTGTCGTTCAAGGCGAGTCCCGTCGCGATACGCTCGCCGTAGCCGCCCGCGCCGATGAAGGCGGCGATTGTTGCGGTGCCGACGTTGATCACCGCTGAGGTCTTGATTCCCGCGAGGATCGAAGGGGACGCCAGCGGGACCTCGATAAGCCAAAGCCGATCTCGCGGCGCAAGGCCCAGCGCCAGCGCCGCCTGCCGCATTCCGTGTCCGATTCCGGTCAGGCCCGCATGGGTGTTGCGCACGATCGGAAGCAAGGCATAGAGGAAGAGGGCGATCAGCGCGGGTAGGGTTCCGATCGTCCCGACGAGCGCGATGAGGAAAGCGAGGAGCGCGAGCGACGGGATCGTCTGGATTACGCCGACCGTCCCCAGGATCCATTGCGCGGCCCGGGGCAGCTTGGCCGCTGCGACGCCCAGCGGCACTCCCACCACGATGCTCGCGGCAAGCGAAAGAAAGACGAGCAGCAGGTGCTCTCCGGTCAGCCGCACGAAGTCGGGACCGAAGAGCGTGTCGAGAAACCCCCGCCGGGCGACGCGCCGCGCACGGGCATCGCCGTCGAGCAGGGCTGCTGCTTCGGCGAAGCTCTTTCCTTCGAGCTCCGCAGCCGCGTTCATGCGGATCATGCGCCGCTCGTCGATGCGGCCTTCGAGCTTTTCGAGTGCGCGCCAGGCTTCAGGAAAGCGCGCCGGCACGTCGAGCCGGTAGAGAAGCACCGCGTCGTAGCGCGGGAAATAGCCACGGTCGTCCTCGAGCACGCGCAAGCCATAGCCCTCGATCTTCGCATCGGTCGTGTAGGCGTCCATCACGTCGATTCGGCCCGAGGCGATCGCCCCGTACGCAAGGCCGTGGTCGAGGCCCGTTGGCGTCTCGTAAGGAAGGCGGTACGCCGCTTTCAGCCCGGGCCAGCCGTCGGCTCGGGCCAGAAACTCCTGCGAAAGCCCGAGCTTGAGGCCCGGGTGCCTCGCGAGATCCGAGAGCGTGCGGATTCCAAGCGCCCGGGCCCGCGCCTCGCGCATGGCGAGCGCGTAGCTGTTGTTGAAGCCCAGGCGCACCGCGACGCCCAGTCCCTGCGCCGCGAGCGCGTGGTTCAGATCTGCCGGAGCGAGCTCGCCTTCGACCTTCAGGATCTCTCTTGCGATGGTTCCGGTGTATTCGGGATAGAGATCGATCGAGCCGGCCTCGAGCGCCGCGAAGACGATTCCGGTATTGCCCAGCCCCGGCCGCTGCTCGACCGGCGCCTTGCCTTCGACCGCGAAGCGCAGCACCTCGCCCAGCACGTAGGACTCGGTGAAGCGCTTCGAGCCGATCTTGAGCGTGTCGGCCCACGTCGGCGCCGCGGCGAGGAGCACGCAGACTGCAAGCCAGGCCCTCATGGTTCGGCCGCGGGCGAAAGCTCGCCGAGAAACTGCAGCGACGCGAGCCGCGCGTACAGGCCCTGCTCGCGAACGAGATCGGCGTGCGTGCCCGCGGCGATCACCCGCCCCTGGTCCATGACGACGATGCGGTCGGCGTTCTTCACCGTGGCGAGCCGGTGCGCGACGATGAGCGTGGTGCGGCCCCGCATCAGGCGTTCGAGCGCCCTCTGCACGTAATGCTCGCTCTCGGCGTCGAGCGAGCTCGTCGCCTCGTCGAGAAGAAGCACCGCGCGGTCGGCGAGCAGCGCCCGCGCGATCGACAGGCGCTGGCGCTGGCCGCCCGAGAGGCGCACGCCGCGCTCGCCGAGGAAGGAATTCATTCCTTCGGGCAGGCGTGCGATGAACTCGCTCGCATAGGCCGCTTCGCAGGCGGCCGCGACCTCCGCGTCGCTCGCCTCCGGCCGGCCGTAGCGAACGTTCTCGGCGACGCTTGCAGCGAAGATCACGGGGTCCTGCGGCACGAGCGCGATTCGCCTGCGCAAGGCCAGGGGATCCGCGCTCTTGAGCTCGACGCCATCGAGCACGATTCTTCCGGCACCGGGATCGTAGTAGCGCAGGAGCAGCTGGAATACGGTCGACTTGCCCGCCCCGGAAGGCCCGACCAGCGCGACCTTCTCGCCGCGCGAGACCGAGAGCGAAAAATCGCTGAGCGCCGCTGTGTCGGGTCGCGAAGGATAGTGGAAGCTCACGCGATCGAAGCGCACCTCGCCTCGCGGAAGCTCCGGCAGCGCCTGCGGCGTCTCCGGCGCGCGAATGGAAGGCTCGGTCGCAAGGAGCTCCATCAGGCGCTCGGTCGCGCCCGCAGCGCGCTGCAAGTCGCCGATCACTTCCGACACCGCTCCGACGGCCCCGGCGACGAGCACCGCGTAGAAGACGAAGGCCGAGAGTTCGCCGGCGCTCATTCGCCCGGCGAGAACATCGCGCCCGCCGATCCAGAGTATCAGGCCCACCGCCCCGAAAGCGAGGAGCATCACCAAGGCAATGAGCAGCGCCCGCTGTCCGATCCGTCGCGTCGCAGTGGCGAAGGCCTGCTCGACGCGCTCGCCGAACTGCTCGCGGTCCTCCTCCTCGTGTCCGTAGGACTGCAGCGTGCGGATCTCGTGCAGCGATTCGTCGATATGCGTGCTTACGTCGGCAATCCGGTCCTGGCTCGCGCGCGAGAGCCTTCTGACGCGCCGCCCGAAGAGCAGGATCGGCGCGATCACGAGCGGCACGCCGAGCACCACCAGCACTGTCAGCTTGGGGCTCGTAACCACGAGCATGACGAGCGCGCCCAGCATGATGAGCGTGTTCCTCAGCGCAAAGGAGGCCGAGGAACCGATCACGACCTCCAGGAGCGAGGTGTCGCTGGTGAGCCGCGAGATCACTTCGCCCGTGCGCATGGTCTCGAAGAAGCCCGGCGAGAGTTCGAGCAGGTGCCCGAAGACCGCGCGGCGGATGTCGGCCGAGACGCGCTCGCCGATCCAGGACACCGAATAGAAGCGCGTGTAGGTCGCGGCCGCGAGGACCGCAACGATCGCGAGCAGCGCAAAGAGCGCCGTGTCGAGGGAGGCGGCGTCGTTCCCCGAGAAGCCGGAGTCGACGACGCGTTTCAGCCCCTGCCCTAGCACGAGCACGCAGCCGGCGGCGACGACGAGCGCGACGCCTGCGACCGCCATCCGCCCCCGGTAGGGCCAGAGAAAGCGCAACACGCGCGCCAACTGGCGGATGTCGCGGTTGGGCGGGCGTTCGGGAATGTTGTCTGCCTGCCGGGCCATGGTCGCATAGCTTACGACAGCTTGTGCGCGACGCCTTCAGACACGGAAGACGATGTACGCGATGGCGACGTAGGTTGCCTGGTGCAGGAACTGGTCGAGTCCGAATATGGCCCAGTAGACCGTCCCCCGTTCCTCTACGAAGGGCTTGACGACCTGTTCCTTGCCCCAGTCGATGTGATAGTGCAGCAGGAACTCGGCCGCAAGCAGCACCAAGAGCGGCGTGACCGGCATCTGCAACAGCGCCGTGACGTTCAGCGCGATCAGGACTGAGGCGCTGCCGATCACGTGCAGTCCGGCGTGCACGAGACCGCCGGGGTGGCCGTAGATGCCCTTGTAGCGCATCTGATATTGCGTCTGCAACAGGAAATCGCAGACGAAATGCTTCAGCTGCAGCAAAAGCAATACCAAGAGGACTATGTCGACCATCGCAGCACCGTCGTGCCTGCGCTTCTACGCGGCCGCGGGCCTGGGCTCGCCTGGCGCCGCCGGCTTCATGCGAATCGGCAGCGACACCTTGAACTCGGTGCGTCCCGGCCTCGATTCGAAGTCGATCCGGCCGCGATGCCGGTTGACGACGATATTGTGGGCGATGTGCAATCCCAGTCCCGTCCCCACCCCCTGCGGCTTGGTCGTGAAGAAGGGATCGAAGATGCGCGATGAGATCTCGGGCGGGATGCCCGGCCCGCTGTCGATGATCAGGACCTCGACCTCGCCCCCGACCCGGCGCGCGCGGAGCTCGAGCACCCCGCGGCCGTTCATGGCATGAATGGCATTGTCGATGAGGTTGGTCCATACCTGGTTCAGCTCGCTGGCATACGCTTCTATCGTCGGCAGCCCGGCCTCGAAGTCGCGGACGACTTCCACCCCGTCCTTGAGCCTGTGGCGCAGGATGACGAGCGTGTCTTCGAGACTGACGCGCAGATCGACGTCCTGGACCGGCGCCTGATCGAGATAGGCGTACGACTTCACCGCGCGAACGATCTCCGAGATTGCCTGCGCACTGCTTCGGATCTCGGCCACGAGCTGCTGCACGGCGATCCCCGCCCCCAGCCATTGGAGCACCGGGTTGACGTGCGCAGCCGCAAAACCGCTCGCAACCGGGCGCAGGCGCTCGACGGTCCAGCCGAAGCCGACGAGCGCGGGCGCGATCTCGGAAGCATCGTCGATACCGAGCGCCTCGAGTTCGTCGATGAGCTGGGCCTCCTGCCGGGCATCGTCGGGCCGCGGCGAACCGTAGTTGGCGATCCCGGCCTCGAGTTCGGCCAGCCGCGCTTGCTCGTCCGCGCCGAGGTTCAGGGTCTTCAGCTCGACTGTGCGGCGCCGCCAGGTATCGAACGCCCCGCGCAGATGCTGCGCGCTGCTCTGGATCGCGGCCGCCGGGTTGTTCAGTTCGTGCGCGAGCCCCGCGGCCAGCGTGCCAAGCGAAGCCAGCTTGTCGCTTTGCATGAGCGACGCCTCGGTGCTGCGCAGGCGGCTCGCTACCGTGCGCAGCACCGTCATCGCCGTGGACGGATTTGCTTCGAGAACGCTCTGGAATGCCCCGGGGCTGATTTCCAGGAGCGCGCTCGGCTGAACCGCGCGCGCTGAAGCGCTACGCGGCGTGCGCTCCAGAAGCGACATTTCGCCTACGGCCTCACCGGCCTTGCGCTTCGCCAGCACGATCTCCCGGTCGGCGTCGCGCTTGGTGATCTCGAGTTCGCCGGAAAGTATGATGTACAGCGAATCCCCGGGAGCGCCCTCCTCGATAACGCGTTCCCCCGGCACGGCATGAACGCGGCGCGAGGAACGGCACAGTTGCGCCACATCAGCGAGTGTCAGGTCTGCAAACAGGGGGAGCTTGCGGACGAACTCCTGCAGCGAGCGCAACTCATCCGAGGAACGGCTCACCGTTCACGACCCGGTCGGCGCCAGCGGGCGCTGCGCGGGTGCCGGGCCGCGCAAGTGCTGGTGCACGAACTGAACGGCCATGGCCCCTTCGCCCACTGCCGAGGCGACGCGCTTGGTGGACTGGTGCCGCAGGTCCCCGGCGACGAACACGCCGGCAACGCTGGTCTCCAGCCAGAACGGATCCCGGTCGGGCAACCAGCCGCGCGGCCGCTTGCCGCCTTCGCGTTCCAGGTCCACGCCGGAGAGAACGAAGCCGCCCGCATCGGCCTGCAGCACGCCCTTGAGCCACGCCGTGCGCGGCGCTGCGCCGATGAAGACGAAGACTGCGCCCGCGGGAACCCGCTCCACCGCACCGGTGCCGACATCGCGGATCGATACTTCCTCGAGGCTCTGCGCGCCGTGAACCTCGCTGACCGCGACCCGCGTTCGCACGCGAATGTTCTCGGCCTCCTCGATCCGCTCGGCCAGGTACCGCGACATGGTCTCGGCGAGCGAGAGCCCGCGCACGAGCACCGTGACCGACCGGGCGAAGCGCGCGAGGTAGAGGGCACCTTGTCCGGCCGAGTTGCCGCCTCCCACCACGAACACGTCCTGTCCCCGGACGGTGAGCGCCTCGGTGATCGCCGCCCCGTAATACAGGCCGGCCCCGGCGAGGCGGTCCGCGCCGGGAACCTCGAGCAACCGGTAGGAGACGCCCGTGGCGACGAGGAGGGCCTGGGTGGTCACGGTGGATCCGTTGCCGAGCGTCACGATGTGGTAGCCGTCGTGCGTGGCAAACCCGACTGCCTCCATCGGCGCGAGGATCTCGGCGCCGAACCGCCGCGCCTGTGCGACGGCGCGTCGCGCCAGATCGCCGCCGCTCAATCCCGCGGGAAAGCCGAGGTAGTTCTCGATGCTCGAACTCGTTCCGGCCTGCCCCCCCGGGGCCTCGCGTTCGATCAGCAGCGTACGCAGCCCCTCGGAGGCCCCGTAGACTGCGGCGGCCAGTCCGGCCGGCCCGGCGCCCACGATGACCAGATCGTAGGTTTTCGACTCGGCCTGCGTATGCAGCCCGAGGCGTTCGGCCAATGCGGCAATCGAGGGACGCGACAGCCTTGAGCCATCGGCAAGGACGACCAGCGGCAGGGGCGCTTCGTCGGAGCCTGCAAGCGCGCGGATCTGCGCCGCCTCCGGATCGGTCTCGATGTCGAGCCAGCGGTACGGGATGAGGTTGCGGGCGAGGAAATCGCGCACGCGATGACCGTCGGCCGACCAGCGGTGCCCGACGACGCGAACCCCTTCGAACACCGGCCGGAAATTGGCGCGCCAGTCGTCGAGCAGATCGTCGAGCACGGGATAGAGCAGCTCCTCGGGCGGATTCCAGGGCTTCATCAGGTAGTGATCGAGCTTGACCTCGTTGATCGCGCGGATCGCGGCGTCGGTGTCGGCGTAGGCGGTGAGGAGCGCGCGCTTGGCCGACGGGAACAAGGCCATCGCCTCATGCAGGAAAGCGACCCCGGTCATCCCGGGCATGCGCTGATCGACGAGCAGCAGGGCAACGGCATCGTTGCGAAGCCTGAGATCGCGAAGCGCATCCAGCGCCTCTTTGCCCGATCCGGCGCGCAGCACGCGGTAGTCCGATGCGTAGCGATGCCTGAGATCGCGGGCCACCGCCGCGAGGACCGAGGGTTCATCGTCGACCGCCAGGATGACCGGCTTGGCCATGGTCAGACCTGCGCTACGCCGCTCGCCGAGCCAATTGGGCCGCGCAACTGCGCGGCCTCGCGGCGGGTCTTTTCGGCCTCCTCGGGTTTGCCGGATTGCTCGTACAAGGTCGCGGCGAGCTCGAGCGACCCGGCCAGATAGGGGCGCATTCCGCGCGCGCGGAAGAAGTCGATCGCCGAATCGAGCAAGGGTCCGGCTTCATCGTTCCGGCCGAGCTTGACGAGCGCGCTGGCCAGATCCTTGGCGACGGTCGCGGCGCCGAATTCGTCGTGGCCATTGCGTGCGTTGTTCAGGGCAACGCGCAACGATTCGATTGCCGACGGCGAGCCGTGCTCGAACTCGGCAAGCGCGGCGCTGGCCTTGATCTGGTTGATATACCCGGCAAACCCCGGGGACATCACCCTGCCCGCGAGCTCCAGCGACTTGGCGTACTGCGAGAGCGCCTCGTCGAACCGGCGCTTCTCGAACTGCCCCTTGCCCACGCCGAAGTGCCCTGCGCACGCGCACTCGAGGCCGTTCGCGTTGTACGCCATGTCCGCCCCGATACGCGCGTGCTCCAGCCCCTTCTCGACCTCGCCCATCGTGTAATAGGCTTCGCCGACGGCGATGTGAACGTCGGCCTCCTTGACCGGCGATCCGGCACGCGGCGCGATCTCGAGCGCGTCCGCGATCTGGGCCCGCGCCGCGTCGAACTCGCCCAGCCGGGCGAGCCCGATGGCGCGATAGGCCATGGCGTGCCCCTCGACATCGGTCGCCCGCTGCTTGCGGGCGAGTGCGATCACTTCCTGCAGCGCCTTGACCCCTGCGGCCGGATCGCGATCAACGAGCCACCAGGTCGCGATGAACAGCGGCAGGAGCATGAGTGCCTCGTCGCCGAGTTCGGTCGCGAGCTGGCGGCTCTCTTCTAGATATTCAAAGCTGCGGGAGGGAAACCCGGTGACCAAGTGGATGTTGCCGGTCCACGACAGCGCCCTTGCCAGCCGGCGCTTGTCACCGGCGGCGCGCGAGCGCGCCACCGCGTCGCCCAGGCGCTCCAGCACGCCATCGTACGTATTCAACCGGTGCCGAACGAGAACCCACTCGATGATCGCGTCGACGACGTCGGCCGCCGGCGCGTCGGCCCTCCGGTCGAGCAGGGTCAGGATGCGGTCGCGATGCACCAGCTCCTCGCGCAGCGCATAGAGTTTGCGCGCGTTGTCCGCCGCGCGCCGCGAGTAGTCGAGCGCGCGCTTCAGATCGTCGGCTTCGGCGAAGTGGTGGGCGAGCAGCGGCGCGAACTCGTCGCGGCGATCGGCGAACAGGGTCTCGAGCGCCATGCCGGCGCGCGCGTGCAACTCGCGCCGCCGCGCGCGCAGCAGCAGGCCGTACGCCGCTTCGCAGGTCATGGCGTGCTTGAAGATGTACTCGCGCTCGGGACTGCGCGTGCGCTCGCGGACGATCTGCTCCATCGACAAGGTCCCGATGTGCGGCTCGACGTGATCGACGCGCTCGGGGGGCGGCGCGGCGTGGCAGACCGTTTCGAGCACCCGGTGCATGAAGACCCGGCCGATCACCGCCGCCGTCTGCGCGACGCGCTTGGTCGTCTCGGGCAGGCGGTCGATGCGCGCGCTCAGCACTCCGGCCAGGGTCTCGGGGATGTTGGCGTCGACGATCTCGCGGGTGGCGTGCCATCGCCCGTCTTCGCGCACTACCTGCCCGCCATCGATCAGCGAGCGCAGCACCTCCTCGAGGTAGAAGGGGTTGCCGTCCGAGCGCTCGACAATGCGCGCCCTGACGCTCTCGGGCAGGTTTTCGATCGGCAGCAGCTTGCCGAGCAGCGCGCCCGAATCGGCGGCATCGAGGGGCTCGAGGTCGATGCGCGCGAATGCGTCGCCGAGGCTCGCCTGGAGGCGATCGACGAGCTGCCAGCTGGCGGCGCTTCGGTCCGGGCGCAGCAGGCACAGCACCAGCAGCGGCTCGACGCTGGCGAGCGTCGCCACCTGGGCGATCAGCTCCAGCGTCGCGCTGTCCGACCAATGAAGATCGTCCATGACGAGCACGTGCGGCAGTGCGCCGCCGCCGGAATGGACCGCGGCCCGGACGGCCCCGATGACGGCGCCGGCGACGCCGTTTACCACCGCGTCGCCGGCCAGACGCGCGAGAGCCTTCCGGCTCTCTTCGTCGTCCACCGCCAGCAGCGTTTCGTAGTAAGGCAGGTTGTCGGCGGAAAGGCCGGCCCGGGCGATGAAATCGCGCAGCTTCTGCCGGACCGCCGGCGCGGCGTCCATGTCGGTGGCACCGATCATCTGCCGGCCGAGCTGCCGCCACGGATAATACGGTATCGATTGCCCGTAGGAGATGGCCCGCGACTCGAACCAGGCAATACGGCCATGCAGCTGTGCGTCGCGGATCGCGCGCAACTCGGCCACGAGACGGGACTTGCCCAGCCCGGCTTCTCCGGTGATGGCGACGACCGCCCCGGTGCCCCGATCGAGCGCCACCAGCCTCTCGCGGAGCAGCGCGATCTCGTGCTCGCGTCCGATCAGCGGCGACTCCATGCCCTCGAGGCCGCGGGCCCTGCCCGGAGTCGCGCGAGCGCCCAGAACCTCGAAGGACTCGACGGGCGCCTGCTTGCCCTTCATCTCGATCGCGCCCCGCGGCTTGAAGTCGAACAGGCTCGCCACGAGCCGGTGCGTATCGGCGCTGATCAGGACGGTTCCCGGCTCGGCGGCCGACTGAAGCCTGGCCGCGACGTTGGCCGCGTCGCCCATCGCGGTGTATTCGTTGCGGATCGCGTCGCCGACGAAGGCGAGGACCGCCGTCCCGGTGTTGATTCCGACCCGCAGCTCGAAGTCGAACCCGTGTCGCTGTTTCACCTCGCGCGCGTAGGCCTTCGCGGCATCCTGGATCTCGAGACCGGCGCGGACGGCGCGCTCCGCGTCGTCCTCGTGCGCAACCGGGGCACCGAACAGCGCCAGCACCGCGTCCCCCATGAGGCGGGACACGGTGCCGCCGAACTTCGACACGGCCGCATTCATGAAACCGAACGCGCCGTTCATGATGATGGTCCAGTCCTCCGGGTCGAGCTTCTCGGCGATCGCCGTCGAGTGCGCCACGTCGGCGAACAGGAAGGTGGCGAACTTGCGCTCGCCGGCTATCGCCCGCGCGGGTTCGAGCGCAAAGCCGCAATTGCTGCAGAACTTCTGACCCTCGGAGTTACGGGCTTGGCAATTCGGGCACGTCAGCATGCGTACGACCTCGCCAAGAACAAGACAATAGCCAAATGAAGGGAAGCCGATGTTACCTCAATCCGATCGCCTCGTAGGTATGCACAGCCAAGCGACCCAGGCAGCAAGGAGGCTCCACAGAGCAGCCGTCCCCTGCGCAAAGGCATAGGCGTGCCTGAAGGCATGTTCAAGAACAGCGCGCGCTGGGTCGTCCGGCGCCGGAAGCGCGCCGAAGCGCGAGCCTGCCGTCATGGACCCTGCGCCGTCGACCGCGCCAAAAAAAACCATACTTGCCATCGCCCCGACGATGGCGACGGCGAAGAGTCCCGCCAGCCTGCTGACGGCATTGTTGATGCCGGAGGCGGCGCCGGACTGGGCATCGGGCGCCGCGTTCATCACGGCGGTGGTCAGCGGCGCTGCGACCATCGCCATGGCGAAGGACATGAGCAGGACCGGAACAAGCACGCCAAGCCAATAGCTCTCGATGCCCAGCGCCATGCCCGCCGCCGCGGCGGCGAGCAGCACCGATCCCACCACCAGCGGCTGACGCGGGCCTCTGCGGTCTGCCCAATCGCCGGCGGTGCGCGAAAGCGTTCCCACGATCGCGCCGAAGGGCAGCAAGGTGAGGCCGACCTGTGTGGCGGAGAGACCCCTTCGCTCGATGAGATCGAAGGGCAGCATGAACAGCACGGCGCTGAGCGCTCCGTAGAGGAACAGCGTCAGGATATTCGCCCCGGAGAACACCCGGTTTGAGAACAGCGACGGGGGCATGAGCGGAGTGGCGGCGCGCGCCTCGGTCGACACGAAGAGGACAAGGCCGACCGCGCCCAGGGCGAGCAGCGCCGCCGGTATCGCGATGGCTCCGGAGGACTCGGCAAACAGGGTGAGGCCGACCGCCAGGAACCCGAATGCCGCCACGCTCATCAAGCCGCCAGGCCAATCCAGCGGCCCGCGGGCGCCCTCGTCGCGACTTTCGGGCACGTGAGCGAGCGCAAGCCATATGACGCATGCCGAGAGAGGCAGGTTGATCCAGAATACCGATCGCCAGCCGAGCGTGTCGATCAGAATGCCGCCCAGCGGCGGGCCCATTGCGATAGTGATCGCGGAGGCGCCCGCCCAGATGCCGATGGCGCGGCCACGCGTCTCCTTCGGATATGCTGCTGCGATGATCGCGAGACTTTGCGGAACGAGCAGCGCGGCCCCGATCCCTTTTACCGCACGCGCGCCGATCAGGACGCCGATCGATGGGGCTAGGGCACAGGCCAAGGACGCTGCGGCAAATATCGCAACACCCATCAGCAATATCCGGCGCCGGCCGAATCGGTCGCCGGCGCCGCCGCCGATGAGGATCAGGCCTCCGAGGAGCAGCGCATAGGCGTTGACCACCCACTGCAACGACGCGAACCCCGCCGCGAGGTCCGTCTGCAGGGCCGGCAGGGCAATCGTGACGATCGTTCCATCGATGAAGGCCATTCCCGAGGCAACGATGGTCACCGCCAGCACGAACGGCCGTGACCTTTCGGGACAGGGCTCGCGGCATTCGGCGGCGCGAGCCTCCCGACCGTCGGGACACAGCGGCCGGTGAAAGCCGATGCCGCTGTGGGAGGCGCCCTGGCTCATGGGAATGGGCTTCCGGAGCTTAGCTTCCCAATCGCTCTTCCAGAGCGACGACCCAGTGCTTCACCGGCAGGACCGTGCCGACCTGCAGGTGCGTCTGGCAGCCGATGTTGGCCGTGAGGATTTGATCGGGTCCGCCGGATGCCAGCGCCGCCAGCTTGTTGCGCTTCAGCTGCTTCGACAGCTCCGGCTGCAGGATTGAATACGTGCCGGCCGAGCCGCAGCAGAGGTGTGAATCCGCAACGGGCGTCAGCTCGAACCCGGCGCGCGCGAGGACGCGCTCGGTCACGCCGCGGATCGCCTGCCCGTGCTGCAGGCTGCACGGCGCCTGGAAGGCGACGCGAGCGTCCGCTTTCTTCTTCAGCATCGGTTCGAGACGCTCGAGCTCCCCGTCGATCAGCTCGCACAGGTCGCGCGTCATCGCGCTGATCCTTGCCGCCTTCCCGGCGTAGCGTGCATCGTGCCGCAGGAGGTGTCCGTATTCCTTCACCGTGACGCCGCAACCGCTCGCCGTCATGACGATGGCCTCCGCGCCTGCTTCGAGGTGCGGCCACCAGGCATCGATCAGCGCGCGCATGTCGTCGAGACCCCCATCCTGGTAGTTGAGGTGGAAGCGCAGCGCACCGCAGCAGGCGGCGCCTTTTGCCTCGACGAGGGAGATCCCGAGGCGGTCGAGCACGCGCGCCGCCGCGGCGTTGATGCCCGGAGAGAGCGCGCCCTGGACGCAACCCGCGAGTGCGAGCATCTTGCGGGGGTGACGCGGCGCGGGCCAAGCGCCCGCAGCCAGCGGAGAGACCGGCACGCTTTCGGCGAGTCGCCGTGGAAGGAACGGTCTCGCCAGCCGGCCGAGTGCGAGGAGCGGCGCGAAGAGCAGGCGCCGCGGCAGCACCTCGGCGAGAACGCGACGCTTCGCTCCCTGCCAGAATGGGCGTGCCACGCGCTCCTCCATCAGTCCGCGCCCGATGTCGGCGAGCCTTCCGTAGCGCACCCCCGACGGACAGGTCGTTTCGCAGGCACGGCAGGTCAAGCAGCGATCCAGGTGCGCTTGCGTGCTGGCCGTGACGGCTGCGCCCTCGAGAAGCTGCTTCACGAGGTAGATGCGGCCGCGGGGGCTGTCGTTCTCGTCGCCCAGCAGCAGGTAGGTCGGGCAGGTGGCGGTGCAGAATCCGCAGTGCACGCACTTCCGGAGGATCGCCTCCGCTTCGCTGCCTTCCGGCGTGCCACGGACAAAATCGGCAAGACTGGTTTGCATGGGCAAAGCCTCAACCGGCGCGAGTTGCGTCGCGAGCGAGCGAAGCTCGAGCGAGCGCGCCTGATGCGACCAAGAACTTGAGCTGCCTGATTTCGCCTCGACCCCTTGCGGCTTGTGTCATCTCGGAGTCCTTCAGAAATCCGCGTACATGCGGCCGCGGTTGAAGATGCCCTGCGGGTCGAACGCGCGCTTCAGCGTTCGGTGGATCTCCATGAGCGCGGGGGCAAGGGGCTGGAATACGCCCACCGACTTGTCCCCGCCGCGAAAGAGGGTCGCGTGTCCCTTGGCGCGCGCCGCCGCGTCTCGGACGGTGCGCGCGTCAGCCTGCGACGCGAGCCAGCGCAGCGCGCCGCCCCACTCGATCAGCTGCGCGCCGGGAATCGCAAGGGCGGGGGTTATCGAAGGAACGGAGATGCGCCACAGGGGCGTGCCGGACTCGGCCGAGGGGATGAAGAACGGATCGCTGTGTTCGCGAATTCCGTCCCAGAAGCGGCGCGCGTATCCGTTTTCGAGGCGCTCTCCGCCGATCGCTTCGCAGGCTGCGCGCACCGCCGCGGCCGCACCCGAAACGCGCACGGCGAGCTCACCGTCGGCCCAGGCGCTCGCGCTGATCGGCAGCGGTCTTCCGCCCCAGCGGTTGAGCTGCTCGATCGCCTTGCCCTCCGGCAGTTCGAGCCTCAGGCTCGCCTCGGCGACCGGGGCGGGCAGGGTTTTGAGCGAGACCTCGAGGATCAGCCCGAGCGTGCCGAGCGACCCAGCCATGAGGCGCGAGACGTCGTAGCCGGCGACGTTCTTCATGACTTGGCCGCCGAAGGACAGCACGTCGCCGCGCGCGTCCATGATCTTCACGCCGAGAACGAAGTCGCGCACCGCGCCGGCGGCCGCTCGGCGCGGCCCCGAGAGCCCCGCCGCAACCACGCCGCCCAACGTCGCAGGCGAGGTCGCCCCGGCCCCGAAATACGGCGGCTCGAAGGCGAGGATCTGTCCCCGCTCCCCCAACGCGCGCTCGACCTCGGCGAGCGTCGTTCCGCAGCGCGCAGTGATGACGAGCTCGCTCGGCTCGTAGGCGACGATGCCGGAGTAGCCACGCGTGTCGAGCAGTTCGCCCTCGAGCACCTGGCCGTAGAAGTCCTTGGTGCCACCGCCGCGCAGCCGCAGCGGCCGCGCCGCGCTCGCCCGGCGAATCGCGCCGGAGAATTTTTCCAGAATCGCGTCCATCGCTTCTCCCGGCCGCGGAACGCCGTTCAGTAGCCGAATCCCAAGATCGCTTTCACGGTCCACTTGTCCGTCGCAGGCGTGAGGCCGTAGCCTACGCCGAAATTCAGCGACCAGGACTTACGCTCGATGTCGGCGACGAGGTAAAGCGTGCGTTCCTGCTCGTCGCGCGGCAGGCGGTCCGCGAGCGTCCCGAGCCCGTTGTAATACTCCGCGCCGACCGCGACGCCCCGGGCGACGTCGTGCACCGCCTTCCAGGCGAGCATCACTTCGGGACTGCCGCGATATCCCGGCGAGAGCGCCCAGTCCAATATGGGGTTGACTCCGATCAGCCAGCTCCCGGCGCGATAGCCGCCGATGAAGCGTACCTCATCGCTCACCGGAGACTCGGAAAACTTCTTGGTGACCCACGACAGCTCGTTGTTGACGCCGAGATACCAGCCGCTGCCGCCTTCCGCAGGGCGCAGCGGCAGCCATTTGACCCGCAGCTTCGCGCCGCCCAGATACCAGTTGCCTTGCCCGTCGGTGGCACTCGGAAGATACACACCCCAGTCGAAATCGTGCCCCAGACCCCACGAAAACTCCGGCGTCACGCGCCAGCCATGGTCGGGCGGGAGGTCGCCCTCGTAATCCGGCGTCTTCCTGCCGCTCGGGGTGGTGTTGACGTGCAGCTCGAGACCGCGCTCGCCGGGTCCGTCGAGATCGTCCGTGTAGACCTGGATCTCGTCGACGATGGCAAAGACCTGCGCGCTGCCCAGGGCGACCGCAGCGCCGGCGAGGATCACAAGGGCGCGCGCAATGCGCTCGGTCATGCGGCCTGGACTCAGAACCGCGGCAATTCGGGATGGGGAAGCTTTCCGCCGCGCACGTGCATCCTGCCGAACTCCGCGCAGCGATGCAGGGTGGGGATGTTCTTGCCCGGATTCAACAGCTCCTCGGCGTCGAAGGCGCGCTTCAGCGCATGGAAGGCGGCGATCTCGGGCTTGCCGAACTGCACGCACATCTGGTTGATCTTCTCGACCCCGACGCCGTGCTCCCCGGTGATGGTGCCGCCCACCTCGACGCATTTCTCCAGCACTTCGCCGGCGAACTCCTCCGTGCGGCGCAGCTGGTCCGGGTCGTTCGCGTCGAACAGAATCAGCGGGTGCAGGTTGCCATCGCCGGCGTGGAACACGTTCGGACAGCGCAGCCCGTACTTCTTCTCCATCTCGCCGATGAAGAGCAGCACCTCGCCCAGCCTGCGGCGGGGGATCGTTCCGTCCATGCAGTAGTAGTCCGGCGAGATCCGGCCAACCGCGGGGAACGCAGCCTTGCGCCCGGCCCAGAACAACTGCCGCTCGGCCTCCGTCTCGGACACCCGCAGGCGGGTCGCACCGGCGGCTTTGAGCACTTCGCTGACGCGCTGGATCTCGCCGTCCACTTCGGCCTGCGTTCCGTCGCATTCGCACAGGAGAAGCGCCGCCGCCTCGAGATCGTATCCCGCGTGCACGAAGTCTTCGACCGCGCGCGTCGCCGGCCGGTCCATCATCTCTAGCCCCGCCGGAATGATTCCGGCGGCGATGATGTCAGCCACCGCGTTGCCGGCTTTCTCGACCTCGCCGAACGAGGCGAGGATCACGCGAGCGGACTCGGGCTGCGGAACGAGCTTCACGGTCACCTCGGTGACCACGGCGAGCAGGCCCTCGCTGCCGACGAGGAGCGCGAGCAGGTCCAGCCCCGGCGCATCCAGCGCCTCGCTGCCGAGCTCCACGATCTCACCCGAGATCGTGACCGCGCGGGCGCGCAGCAGGTTGTGCACGGTCAGCCCGTACTTCAGGCAATGCACGCCTCCGGAGTTTTCCGCGACGTTGCCGCCGATCGAGCAGGCGATCTGCGAGGACGGATCCGGGGCGTAGAACAGCCGGTAAGGCGCCGCCGCCTGGGATATGGCGAGATTGGTGACCCCAGGCTGCACACGCGCGGTCCGCGCCACGGGATCCACCGCGAGGATGCGCCGCATTTTCGCGAGAGAAAGGAGAACGCCGTCACCGCGCGGAAGCGCCCCCCCGGAGAGACCCGTGCCCGCGCCGCGCGCGGTCACCGGCACCTTCAGTTCGCGGCAGACGCCCAGCACCTGCCGCACCTGATCTTCGTCCTCCGGAAGAGCGACCACCATCGGCAACTGCCGATAGGCCGAGAGACCGTCGCACTCATAGGCGCGCGCGTCCTCGGCCGAGTGCAACACGGAGGCTGCCGGCAGCAGGCTCAGCAGGCGCCCGGCCACTTCGGCCTGGCGGATGAAATCGATGCCGGTGACCGGAATGGTCATGGGATGTGCACGATGCGACGGGACATTTCTCCCCGCGCTCCACTATGCCGCAGCGGTTGCGGGCTCAGGGATGCGGGGGAGCATACCACACGGCCGAGGTGGCGACGGCCGGACCGACGCGCTTTGATGCCGCCGACGCACGGTTCGCTCCCGTTGAAAACTGGCCTGCAAAGCGGTCCGAGTCTGCAAGGCAGACTACTGCATCCCTCGGATCTGGAGACTCCCTGCTGCTATTCGGGTTTGAGCCGGACGCTGATACTATCGCCATTGAGTGTTGCCGAAATCTCACGGGTTGAACCCGCGTAACGTCCAATGCTTCGCCTATCGCTTCGCACTCTGAACAAGAAGCGGCTCCAGTTTTTCTTCCCCTTCCTGTTTTGGGGACGCGAGATCAGCCCCGGCACGCTCAGGTCAGACCTCATAGCGGGAATCACCGTCGCCTTGGTCGCCATTCCGCAGTCGCTCGCCTACGCGCAACTCGCAGGCGTGCCGGCATACTATGGCCTCTACGCCACGCTTCTTCCCTGCGTGATCGGCATTCTGTTCGGCTCGTCGAGACAGCTGTCGACCGGTCCGGTGGCGATGACGTCCCTGCTGACCGCGGCAAGCGTGATTCCGCTTGCTGCCTGGGGCAGCGAGCAGTTCTATGCCACCGTGATCCTCCTGGCTCTCCTCTCGGGAGTGATGCAGGTCGCCCTGGGCCTTGCTCGCATGGGGGCGCTGCTGAACTTTCTCTCACATCCGGTGCTGATGGGCTTCATCAATGCGGCGGCGATCATCATCGGGCTTTCGCAGTTCGCTCCCCTGATCGGCATGTCGCTGCGAAACAGCAAGCATCTGCTCAGCGATATCGCGCATGTTCTCGCAAGCATGGACGAGATGCATGCCGTCTCCTTGCTGTTCGGTCTGGTTTCTCTGGCGCTTATGCTTGCCCTGAGGCGATTCGCCCCAAGGCTTCCAGGCGTGCTGATTGTCGTCGCCTTGGCGACCTTCGCCAGCAGTTTCATCGGATTCGAGACAATGGGGGGCCGCGTGGTGGGCAAGGTCCCGCAAGGGCTGCCGGGCTTCGGTTTTCCGGAGCTCGACTGGAAGGTGATCGCGAGCCTGATCCCCATGGCTGTCGTCATCTCCCTCGTGAGCTTCGTGGAGGCCATGTCGAGCGGCAAGATCATCGCTATCAAGACCCGCACCCCCTGGGACGAGAATCAGGAGCTGATCGGCCAAGGGCTGGCAAAAGTGGCGGCGGCCTTCAGCGGCACCATGCCGGTAAGCGGTTCGTTCTCGCGCTCGGCGCTCAACCTGGCCGCCGGAGCCAGAACGGGAATAGCGTCGATCGTCACCGCCGGGGCGGTGCTGCTCGCCATCCTGTTCTTCACTCCCCTGCTCTACCATCTGCCGCGGCCGACGCTCGCCGCAGTGATCATCCTAGCGGTTTTCAACCTGATCGATTTCAAGGCATTCCCCGCGGCCTGGCGGGCGAGCCGGCATGACGGCATCGCGGCGGGGACGACCTTCGTCGTCACTTTGGCGCTGGCGCCGAACATTCAGTACGGAATCCTGACCGGAATCATGCTTTCGCTCGCCCTGTTTCTGTTCCGCACCATGACACCCCGCATCGTGCTCCTCGGACTGGACGAGCAAGGACACCTGCAGAACGCGGAAAGGTACAAGCTTCCGCGATTTCACCCCAAGGTCATCGCGATGCGGTTTGACGGTCAGCTCTATTTCGCGAACGTCAGCTATTTCGAGCAATCCGTGGTCAACCTGGTCAGCAAGGACCCGAGTCTCCGCTACCTCCTCGTGGATTCCCGGGGCATCAACGGGCTCGATGCCTCAGGCGTGGAAATGCTTCGGGGTCTCGTGGACAGATTGCGCTCCAATGGAATCGAGTTGGCGTTCTGCAACATCAAGGGACCGGTGGTCGAAGTGATGCGCCGAACCGGGCTGCTGGACAAGATCGGCAAAGAGCGTGTTTACCTGACCGAACAGGCGGCGCTCGAAGACTTCGAAAAGCGTCTGGCTGGCGAGGCCGATTCGCCAGCGCCCGCGAACTAGCGGTGTTCGAAGGCAGCGGCCTCCGATTTGCCGCGGCAGCGCAGCCGGCCCGCGCTGATCAAAGGCACGGTATTCTCAGGCGTTGGGCTCCCGCAAACTGAGCGAGCCAGGTCATGGGGGCCGAGCCGATCGCCAGAGAAGCTGCGAATGATGACGTCAGCGAAGCGTAGACGCTTGTGGCCGGGCGCAGCGCTGTTCGTTGCGCTCGGGCTGCTTGCCGCCTGCGGCGCGCGCGCGCCGGCGCTGCCGCGCCTACCGGCTGACGCCGTGGTGCTTGCCTTCGGCGACAGCCTCACCTTCGGCACCGGCGCCGATCCACGCGAAAGTTACCCGGCGCGGCTCGAAGCGCTGATCGGACGCAAGGTAATCGCCGCGGGTGTACCAGGCGAAACGAGCGCCGAGGGACTTGCGCGGTTCCCCGCCGCGCTTGATGAGGCGAAGCCGCAACTGGTGATCCTCTGCCACGGCGGCAACGACTTCCTGAGAAAACTCGACGAAGCCCAGGCTGCAGACAACCTCCGCGCCATGGTCCGTCTGGCGAGGTCGCGGGGCGCGCAGGTACTGCTGGTCGGCGTTCCCAGGCCCGGACTGCCGCCCTCGCCCGCGGGCTTTTACTCCGAGATCGCCAAGGAGTTCGGACTGCCCTACGAGGACGCCGCGCTCAGGAAGATCCTCACCGACAACAACCTCAAATCCGATCTCGTGCATCCGAACGCTATCGGGTACGCGCGGCTTGCCGAGGCGCTCGCGGCCCTCTTGAGGAAGGCCGGCGCAGTCTGAGCCTCCCTGTACGGGCTCCCCGACAGGACAAACCCTGCATCCCCGCCCGTCACCTTCCCGACAGAGCAGGCCGGCCACGCATTTTTTCTCGTCCCGGCAATGCGGCCGCGCGAAAAGGCTTTCTCTCCGGCACCCCAAGGACTATGCTGACGACATACGAGCGAACCGTACCATGGTGGATCGTCATCTCTGGATCGAGGTCATCGAGTACCTCGCCGCAGTCATCGGCATCGTTCTGATGGCTTGGGTCCTCGCCCAGGACTTCGGCTCCCCCTTGTGGGGCGAGCTCACCAGTATCCGTCTGCGCTGAGGCCGCGCCGGAGCGCCTCGCCGGCGCCCGGGGCGGTGACTATCTCGCACCCAGCAGCCGCGCCGTCCGCGCCACGTCCTTGGGTTTCACCCAGAAAATTGCGCCGAAGCGGCCGCTTCCCGCGGTGACCGCGTCCATTGCGACCATGTTGATCTTGGCCTTCGCCAGCGTGTCGAGGACGCGAACGAGTGCGCCCACGCGGTCTTCACCCTGAACCAGGAACGCCGTCTTCCTCTTGCCGAGCTTGACGCCCATCTTCTTCGCGCCGCGGGCGAAATCAGCGGGTCTTGCGGGGACGAAGTCAACCTGCGCCTTGGCACCGCTGGGAAAACCCGTGAAGGCGAGCAGATTCTGCCTGCTCTGGGCGATGGCCTTGAGCATGTCAACACCCACGCCCGGACGGTTGGGAACCTGCATCGAAAAATAGACGACTTTGCGGATCATGGCGGGCTCCTTTCACTGGATCGAGATGCTATCGATAGCACCGCCGGGGCCAACTGGCAAGCAAGGCGCGATCGACTCATCGGCTTGCGAGCCGGCGGCGCGTCTTGAGCGACTCGACGACGTACCTGGCGACAAGCGGAAAGACGCCGAGCAGCGCCAGCGACGCGATCAGCACCGGGGAGAGAACCCCCGATGCTGACTGGATCGCCCCGAGCTGCGTGCCGGCATTCACGTAAAGGATCGTGGCCGGAAGCATGCCGAGCTGGCTCACCGCGTAGAACGTGCGGGTCCGGATGGGCGTCAGGCCCATCAGGAGATTGACGAGAAGGTAGGGGACCATGGGCGCGAGCCGGAGTGCGAAGAGATAAGACGCTCCTTCCCGCTCGAACCCTGCTTCGATCGCTCCCAGTCTCTCGCCCAATCGATTACGGACAGCGTCGCGGAAGAGGAACCGCGAGGCGAGAAAGGCGAAAGTCGAGCCGAGGCTCGAGGCGAACGACGCGATCAGCGTGCCGTACAAGAGGCCGAAGAACGCTCCGACGGCGAGCGCGAGGATCAAGGCTCCGGGCACGGAGAACCCGGTGAAGGTGACATAGATCCCAAAAGCGAGGCCGCCCGCGAGCAGCGGATTGGCGCGGGCGAACTCGCCGATGGCCGCCTGTCTCGACTTGAAGTGCTCGAGCCGGAGGTACTGGCCGAGGTCGAACGCGAGGAAAATCGCCACCAAGGCGACGACCAGGGCTGCAAGAAGCAGCCGGTTACGCTTCATGGTCTGTTCCGCATCGCGCCATTCTCCTTTCTCAATTGAGATCCGGCAAGCTCGAAAAGGCGCGTGCTATATTACGGTTCGCCTCGAAGCCCGCGTTCGTCCATGGGCCACCGCCTCTCAAAGATCACCACGCGCACCGGGGACTCCGGCGAAACCGGCCTCGGCGATGGAACGCGCGCGCGCAAGAACAGTCCGCGCATCGCTGCGCTGGGCGAGGTCGACGAGCTCAACTCGGCGATCGGCGTGCTGCTCGCCGAGCCCTTGCCTGGGAAAATCAACGGGATTCTCCAGGACATCCAGCACGATCTCCTCGACCTCGGCGGCGATGTTTCGATTCCGGGGCGGGCGACCATGACCGAGACTCAGATCAAGCGCCTGGAAGCTCTGCTCGAGGAGCTCAACGCGGCGCTGCCGAGATTGAAGGAATTCATCCTGCCGGGCGGAACGCGCGCCGCCAGCCTGGCGCACCTTGCCCGAACGGTCTGCCGGCGCGCCGAGCGCGCGCTCGTCGCCCTGTCCCAGGTGGAGAAAGTCGCGGACTCCGGGTGGATCTACCTCAACCGCCTCTCCGACCTGCTCTTCGTTCTCGGACGCGTCCTCAACCGCGAGGGCGGGCGCGGCGACGTGCTCTGGCGGCAGGGCAAGAACCGCTAGAAAAGCAAGAGGCCCGCTCGATGCGGGCCTCGCTTCGAAGAATGAAGTCAGGAGGCGATCAAGCTTCGACGAAGGCCTCTTCGCGTTTCTTGCGCACCACCGGGGCCACGACGATCAGCAGCAGGAAGCCCGCGATCAGCAGCATGGTGAGGCTGAGGGGCCGCTCGAAGAACACCAGCGGGTCCCCGCGCGAGAGCAGCATCGCGCGGCGCAGGTTCTCCTCCATGAGCGGCCCGAGGATGAAGCCGAGTATGAGCGGAGCCGGCTCGCATTCGAGCTTCACGAAGATGTAGCCGACCAGGCCGAATGCCGCCGTCTGCATCACGTCGAACGGGCTGTTCGAGATGCTGTACACGCCGATGCAGCAGAAAAGGAGAATCGACGGATAGAGAATGCGGTACGGCACGGTGAGCAATTTGATCCACATGCCGATCATGGGGAGGTTCAGAACTACCAGCATCAGGTTCCCGACCCACATCGAGGCGATCATTCCCCAGAAGAGCTGCGGCCGCTCGGTCATCACCTGCGGCCCGGGCGCGATACCCTGGATCATCATCGCGCCGATCATGAGCGCCATCACCGGATTGGACGGAATGCCCAGGGTCAGCAGCGGGATGAAGGAAGTCTGCGCGCCGGCGTTGTTCGCCGACTCCGGCGCCGCCACGCCCTGGATCGCGCCCTTGCCGAAATTGGCGGAGTTCTTCGAGACTTTCTTCTCCAGCGTATAGGCGGCAAACGATGCGAGCAGCGCGCCGCCGCCTGGGAGGATGCCGAGGAAGGAGCCGAGCGCCGTGCCCCGGAGGATCGACGGCGCGGCGTCCTTGAGGTCCTGCAGGCTCGGTAGTAGCCCCGTTACTTTCTTCGTGAATATCTCCCGCTGCTCCTTCTCCTCCAGGTTCCCGATGATCTCGGCGAAGCCGAACACGCCCATCGCCACCGAGACGAATCCGATGCCGTCAGAGAGCTCCGACACTCCGAAGCTGAAGCGCGCGACGCCCGAGTTGACGTCCGTGCCGACGAGGCCCAGCAGGAGCCCCAGGATCACCATTGCGATCGCCTTGATGAGCGAGCCGTGCGCGAGCACGACGGCCGCGATCAGGCCGAGCACCATCAGGGAGAAATACTCCGCCGGCCCGAATTTCAGCGCGACCTCGGCGAGAGGCGGAGCGAACAAGGCGATGATCACTGTGGCGACGCAGCCGGCGAAGAACGAGCCCATCGCCGCGATGCCGAGCGCCGGCCCCGCCCGTCCCTGCCGCGCCATCTGGTAGCCGTCGAGGCAGGTGACCACGGAGGAGGACTCGCCGGGTAGGTTGACGAGGATCGCGGTCGTCGAGCCGCCGTACTGGGCGCCATAGTAGATACCGGCGAGCATGATGAGCGCGGAGATCGGTGAGAGCGTGAATGTCACCGGCAGCAGCATCGCGATGGTCGCGATCGGGCCGATCCCCGGGAGCACGCCGATCAGGGTGCCGAGGATGACGCCTAGCAGGCAGTAAAACAGGTTCTGGAAGGACAGCGCGACCCCAAAACCGAGGCTGAGGTTCTGTATGAGCGATTCCATGCCGTTACTCCCAGATTTCCGGCCAGACGTTCATCGGGAGCCCCAGGCCGTGAACGAACGCGAGGACCGAGAAGATCGCCATTGCGATGAACAGGATGGTGACTTCCTTCACCTTGAACTCGTGTCCGCCCCAGGCACTTACGTAGATAAGCGCGGCCGTGGCGAGCACCATGCCGAGCGGCTTCAGCAGATAGCCGAACATGACCACCGAGAACAGGATGACCCACAGCGGTCGCGGCCCGAACGCCGCGAATATCAGCCCGATCGAGGCGCCAGCGAGGAGCATGTGTCCGACCTGCCACACGAGCGCGGAATCGCGCGCCGCCTGCGTGTAGTACGCGACGACCCCCAAGGCCAGCCCGCCGACGAGGAACCAGAAGCGGAAAGGGAACACCGCGAGCGGGTGGTGGATTTTCGAGACGAACGCCCGGAACAGGACGACCGCCCCGAGCACCACGAGCATTCCCCCGAGCACCGTCGGGAAGTATGCGGGCCCCATGCGGACCGCCGAGCCCATCGCGTAGTTCTGGGACACTACCATGAAAGCCGCGCCGAACGCGATGAACATCACCCCGGCCCAGAAATCCTTGCCGTTCGTTATCTTCATGTCTCCTCCACCTCTCTGGCCGACGTATTCTGCCATACGTTTCGCCGGCATAGCCCCTAGTCAGGCGTCTCCCGATCCATGTAGGAGATCAGCTTCGAACTGGTGACCCGCAGGCGCTGCGAAAGCATCAAGACCAGTTCCATCAGGATTTTCGCCCCGAGGACCGGCTGCTCCAGAATGATGCGCGCCACCTCCGCCCTCGTGAGCACCGCAAGCAGGCAGGGCTCGGCCGCAATGCAGCTGGCAAAGCGCGGCTCGCCGTCGATCATCGACATCTCGCCGAAAGACTGCCCGGGATTGATCACTGCGATCAGACGCGGAGCATTCCGCCGGTCCTGCTTGAACACCTCGATCCTGCCTTCGATGAGCAGGACCATGAAATCTCCCGACTCGCCCTCGCGGATGAGCTCGGCGCCCGCCCCGGCGCGATACGCGAGCATGAAACGGCTCAGCACCAGGATTTCCTCGGGGCTGAAGTTCTCGAACAGCGGCGAGAACCGGATCAGGCCGTGGAGCTTACCGGCAAATTGCGTCGCGTCACCCAGCGGTTCCAACGGCTCCAGACGAGTCTGTGACGCGGTCTCTGCCATCTTTGGATTCGCCTAGGAAACCGCCCGGCCTGCAGGCGTCGCGGTCCCACCCCCTCAGGTGACCAGCGGATTATGCCCAATCGCTGCAGCGATCACAAATCTTGCGGGAGGCTGACTGAGGAGCGCCTGAGAGGGCGCATCGTCGGACATGAACGGCGGTTAGACCCGTTCCGAGCTCCTTATCCGGCGGCGATGAGCCACCAGGTGGCGCCGAGCCAGCCTGCCGCTGCCGCAATCAGATGCGGATCGTGGAGCAGCTCCCATGCGGGGTCCGCGCCGCCGCCTTTCGAATAGACGAGCTGCAAGTAGCGAAACAGCCCGTAGAGCACGAACGGCAGCGTGTACATCAGCCGGTCGGTTCCGTGGAGGAGGATGGTTTCCTGGTCCACGGTGTAGAGCGCATATCCGATTGCCGCGTCGGCCACGCTCACCGCAATGAGGAGATCCACCAGCGGTGCGCTGTAGCCGTCGAGCGCGGCACGCTGACCCGTCGATGCCCCGGAGCCCTCTGCGCCCGCAGCTTCGATCAGCTCGGCGCGCCGCTTGCAGAAGCCGAGGAACAGGGTCAGCATCAAGCCGCACAACAGCAGCCACCTGGAGGGCGCAATGCCGATTCCAAGGGTCCCCGCAAGGATTCGCAGCATGAATCCCGCCGAGATGATGAATACATCGAGAATCGCCACGTGCTTGAGCCCGGCGCTGTAGGCCACGTTGAGGACAACATAGGCGGCAGCTATCGAAAGAGCGGTCAAGGACACGAGCGCCGCCAGACCCAGGCCGGCCAGCGCGAGCACGACGCACAAGGCAAGCGCCGCTCCCGCTCCGATGTCGCCCCGCGCGAGCGGCCGCGAGCGCTTGGTCGGGTGAAGGCGGTCGGCTTCCCGGTCGGCAAGGTCGTTCATGACGTAGACGGCGCTCGAGACGAGGCAAAAGGCGGCGAACAGCGTGAGTGCGTCTGCGATGAGCAAGCGATTCGTCCAGCCGTGACCGAATACCATGCCGACCAACACGAACCCGTTCTTGATCCACTGATGCGGCCGGATCAGCCGGAGTGCGGAGCGAAGGAGCATCAGCGCTTTTCCGGGCAGGTCGCGGCGCCGAAATAGCGCTCGCAGAAGTAGCAGCGCCCCTGCGGTAGATACCGGGGAATCGCGTAATAGCGCTCGCGCACCGGCTTCAACACGCCTTCGCGGTAGGCTGCGAAATCGAAACCGCGGCCGAGGACGAGATAGAAAGGGGCGCCTGCCACCGTGAACCTGCGGTACTCGACCGATTTGAAATACGGACGGTACGCCGGATCTTCGGGGGGATTCTTGCGCAAGACGAGTATGTTCTTTCCGTCGAGCGGCTGGAAATCCGTGAGGATATCGTCGTGCCTCGCGTGAGAGGACGCCGGGCCGAAGACGAAGAAATACTTCCCTGGCGTTCCGCCGGAGTCGAATCGCTGCACGGTGTTGGGCAAAGGCAGGCCCGAGGAGTTGTCCCGGCGCGAGTAATAGGAAGCGGTGACCGCCGGAGAGTAGCCGTCGGCGGCAAATTCGAAGTCTTTTTCGTATTGCTTCAGCTCCCGAAGGATCTCGTCGATGCGCACGTGGAAGACGACGCCGTCGTATATGCGGCTTGCCTTCCAGGTTTCGAGCGGCAGCACGAAAGCCGCCGCGGCCGCGGCGACGTGAACCGCGCTGAAGATCCCCAGATAGAGGACCGAGCCCCGCAGCTGCTCGCGGGACAGCAGCCGGCCTGCCGCGACGAAAAAGAAAGGCACGAAGGAGAAGACCCAGTGCAGGCCTATGACCTTGACGGCCGATAGCAGCGCAAAGAAAGCGAAGGGAAACGCGAAGATCACGAAGAAGAACCGCGTTCCCGGGTCCGCCAGCGCCGCCGCCACGGCCGGGCGCCGCCTCGCCAGCTGCCAGAGCGCCACCGGGCTCAGCACGTAGAGGACGCACGCCGCGTACAGAAACGGCGTCTTCCAGGACAGGCCCGCGCCCGTGTTCCGGTTGTAGAGGTTGAACATCAGGTTCGCCCAGCAGTGCTCGTAATTCCACCCGGCATTCACGGCGGCGAAGGGAAGCGCGCACACCGCCACGACTGCGAGGGACCGCCAGTCCCGCTCCCTGCGAGGAGACAGTGCGACGTATGCGACGTACGCTAGCCCCAGCAGGACCGCGAAATACTTGGACAGAAACGCAAGCCCGAGAAGCGCCCCCGCAGCCGCGTGCCAGGCGAGCGAGCCGCGTCTGATTCCCTGCCAGTAGGCGAGCGCCGAGGCGAAGCTGAAGAAAGCCAGCGGTGTGTCGGTCGTGATGAAGACGTTGACCACACTGACCGGAAGCAGGAGGAACCCAAGCGCCGCGAGCCCGGCCGTGACATCGTCCACCCTGCGCAGCACGAAATAGATTCCCGCGGCGATGACAAGGGGCAGCAGCGTCGCCGGCAGCCGCAATACCCATTCCGCGCTCGACAGCTTCAGCAGCAGAAACAGCAGCCAGCCGACCATAGGAGGATGGTCGTAGAACCCGTAGTCGGGAATCGCGCCCCAGTAGGCGAAATACGCTTCGTCCCCGGTCAAGGGCAAGGCGGCGGAGAGCCACAGCTTGAACGCGAGAACGAGCGCGGCAGCCGCCAACAGGAGGTGACGCACGCCGGTCGCGGTCATTTATTGATCCGTGGGGGGAGCCCCCCGCTAAGAGTCCTCGGCCTTGACCAGGCGGCGCTTGCGCACCGCCTCCGCGACGTTCCTCAGGAGCGGCACGCTGTCCTCCCACCCGATGCACGCATCCGTGATGGAGAGCCCGTATGCGAGCTCCTTGCCCGGAACGAGGTCCTGGCGCCCGGCCTTCAGGTGTGATTCGACCATGAGACCCATGATGCGCTCCTCGCCGGCCGCCACCTGGCGAGCGATTTCGCGGGCAACGTCGATCTGCCGCTGATACATCTTCTGGCTGTTGGAATGGCTGCAGTCGATCATCAGGCGCTGCTCCAGCCCCGCGGCGGCGAGCTCCTTCGCGGCGGCGTCCACGCTCGCCGCGTCGTAGTTGGGATGTTTGCCCCCGCGCAGGATGATATGGCAGTCCTCGTTGCCGTTGGTGGAGACGATGGCCGAGTGGCCGGCCTTCGTCACGGACAGAAAATGGTGGGGAGTGCGCGCCGCCTTCAACGCGTCGACCGCGATGCGCACGTTGCCGTCGGTGCCGTTCTTGAACCCGACCGGGCAGGAGAGGCCCGAGGCGAGCTCGCGGTGCACCTGCGACTCCGTGGTGCGCGCGCCGATCGCGCCCCAGCTCACCAAGTCAGCGTAGTACTGCGGCGAGATCATGTCGAGGAACTCGGTGCCCGCGGGCAGTCCGATCTCGTTGATCTCCATCAATAGCTCGCGCGCGAGGCGCAGCCCCTTGTTGATCTGATAGCTGCCGTCGAGATCGGGATCATTCACCAGGCCCTTCCACCCGACGGTGGTGCGCGGCTTCTCGAAATACACTCGCATGACGACGACGAGCTCCCGCTCGAACTCTTGCTTCACCTCGAGCAGACGGCGGGCGTACTCGAGGCCCGCCTTGGGATCGTGGATCGAGCACGGCCCGACGATGACGAGCATGCGGTCGTCCGATCCATGCAGGATGCGGTGAATCGCCTGCCGCGTGTGATAGGTCAGATCCTCGGTCTTTTCCGAGCAGGGAAACTCGCGCAGCAGATGCGCGGGCGGAGCAAGCTCCTTGATCTCCCGGATCCTGACATCGTCGACCTGGTAGTGCATTGCTTCGACCTCGCCCCGCAACATATCTAACAAGCTGAAAAACTTGAATTTTAGCCGAAGCACCGCCGGCATGCCCGACGTGATACGTTATCGGGTGGTACCGGGTGCGTCCCGCCCGAGGTGACGGGGTTCATCAATTCAACTCAAGGAGGAGCGCGATGAAAAGAAAATTGCTGGCCGTGCTGTGCTGCATGACGTTGGCGGGCTCGCCGCTTGCGCTTGCCCAGGACAAGGGCAAGGCGCCGAGCGAGGCGCAGAAGAGGCAGCAGGAGCGCATGAAATCCTGTAACGAGAGAGCCGGTGACCGCAAGGGCGACGAGCGCCAGAAATTCATGAGCTCGTGCCTGAAAGGCCAGGCGCCCGAGGCAAGCGCCAAGCAGAAGGCTCAGCAGGAGCGCATGAAGGACTGCAACAAGCAGGCGGGCGCGAAGAACCTGAAGGGCGACCAGCGTCAGAAATTCATGAGCTCGTGCCTCAAGGGCTGAGGCTTCGGCCTGCGAGTGGGGCAGCGCCCGGCAAACGACGTATCGCCTTGCAGCCGGACGAAGCTCTCTAGAGCCGCTGCTCCACCCACCGGCGCACCGAGCCGAGGGCGGCGGGCATATTGGCGGTTTCGGTGCCGCCGGCCTGCGCCATGTCGGGCCGCCCGCCCCCCTTTCCGCCGACCTGTTGCGCGACGTAATTGACGAGTTCGCCGGCCTTGAGTTTCGAGGTGAGGTCGGAGGTCACCCCGGCGATGAGGCTTACCTTGCCCCCTTCGGTCGATCCGAGGACGATGGCCGCCGACTTCAGCCTTGCCTTGAGCTGATCGAGCGCTTCGCGCATCGTTTTCGCGTCCGCGCCATCGAGCGTCGCGGCGAGGACTTTCACCCCTTTCACGTCGACGGCTTGAGAAGCGAGGTCTTCCCCCTGGCTCGATGCGAGCCTGGACTTCAGGCGGGCGAGCTCCTTTTCGAGCGCGCGCTTCTCCTCGCGCTCGGCTTTCAGTTTTTCCCTGAGCGCACCGCCGCTCGCCTGATAGAAGCCCTCTATGAAGTGACGCTCGTCCTCCATTTCCTGCACCCACGCCAGGGCGCCTTCACCGGTGGCCGCTTCGACGCGGCGCACGCCCGCGGCCACGCCGCCCTGGGACATGATCTTGAACAGGCCGATGTCCCCGGTGCGCGCCACGTGCGTGCCGCCGCAGAACTCGCGCGAGGAACCGATGTCGAGCACGCGCACCTCGTCGCCGTACTTCTCGTCGAACAGCATCATGGCCCCCGATTTCCTCGCTTCCTCGATCGCCATGATCTGCGCCCGCGTCGGAGTATTCTGCATGATCTCGTTGTTGACCCGGAGCTCGATCTCGCGGAGTTCCTGGTCGTTCAAGGGTCTGTCGTGGGCGAAATCGAAGCGCGTCTTTTCCGCGTCGACCAGCGAGCCCTTCTGCTGCACGTGCGGCCCGAGCACCTCGCGCAATGCCTTGTGCATGAGGTGCGTCACCGAGTGGTTGCGCATCGTTCGCTTGCGCAGCTCTGTATCCACCCTCGCCTCGACCTTGTCGCCCACTTTGAGCGCGCCTGTCCTGAGCAGACCATGGTGACCGAACACATCCGCGTGAATCTTCTGCGTATCGACGACCTCGAAGGTGCCGCCGGCAGCGACAAGCTCGCCCTTGTCGCCCACCTGGCCGCCTGACTCGGCGTAGAAAGGCGTCGTGTCCAGCACCACGATAGCTGGCTGGCCGGAGCCAATTTGCGAAACACTGGCACCGTCGACGTACAACGCGACCACCCTGCCTTCAATGCTGAGATTTTCATAGCCGACGAAGCGCGTCCTGCCGCCGCTGTATTCGACGCCTGCTTCCATCTTGAACTTCCCGGCCGCCCGGGCGCGTTCGCGCTGCCGTTCCATCGCCGCCTCGAATCCGGCATGGTCGATCATGACACCGCGCTCGCGCGCCATGTCTGCGGTGAGATCGACGGGAAATCCGTAGGTGTCGTAGAGCTGGAATACCGTTTCTCCGTCGAGCATGCGGTCCTCGCGGTGAAACGCGCCCTCAAGCACCTTCATGCCGTTTTCCAGAGTCGCGGCAAAGCGCTCCTCTTCCGCCTTCAACACCTCGGCCGCGCGCACCTGTTCGCGCACAAGCTCCGGATACGCGCCGCCCATAGCCCGGGAGAGATCGGCGACGATGCGGTGAAAGAACGGTTCCTTGCGTCCGAGCTTGTAGCCGTGGCGTATGGCGCGGCGGATGATCCTTCGGAGCACGTAGCCGCGGCCCTCGTTGCCCGGTATCACGCCGTCCACGATCAGGAACGCGCAGGCACGGATGTGATCGGCGATCACCTTGAGCGAGTTGTCGGTAAGGTCCCGGGTGCCGGTCTCGCGGGCTGCGGCCTTGATCAGATCGCGGAACAGGTCGATCTCGTAGTTGGAGTGCACTCCCTGCAGAACCGCCGCGATGCGCTCCAGTCCCATCCCGGTATCCACCGACGGCCTTGGCAGCGGGTGCATCTCGCCTCGCTCGTCGCGATTGAACTGCATGAAGACGAGGTTCCAGATCTCGACGTACCGGTCGCCTTCGGATTCGCTCGACCCGGGTGGCCCTCCCGGAATACCGGGGCCATGGTCGTAGAAGATCTCGCTGCAGGGACCGCAGGGGCCGGTATCGGCCATCTGCCAGAAATTGTCGGAACCGCCGTCCGGGCGATCGCCGATGCGCACGCAGCGCTCCACCGGAACGCCGACCTCCTTCGTCCAGAGATCGTGGGCTTCGTCGTCAGTCATGTAGACGGTCACCCAGAGCTTGTCGGGCGGCAGGTGGTAGACGTGCGTGAGCAGGTCCCAGGCGAAGCGAATCGCGTCGCGTTTGAAATAGTCGCCGAAGGAGAAGTTCCCCAGCATCTCGAAGAAGGTGTGATGGCGCGCAGTGTAGCCGACGTTTTCCAGGTCGTTGTGCTTGCCGCCCGCCCGCAGGCTGCGCTGCGCGGTCACCGCTCGCCGGTAGGGGCGCGTTTCGCGGCCGAGAAACACGTCCTTGAACTGGACCATCCCGGAATTGGTGAACAGCAGCGTCGGGTCGTTCGCCGGCACGAGCGGGCTCGAAGCGACGACCGTGTGGCCGCGCTCTTCGAAAAACTTCAGGAATTTCGCCCGGATCTCTGACGATTTCATGGGTGGGGATGCCGACGCCCGTCGTTCGCGCACAACTCGTTGACAAAACGGAATTTTCGCTTGAATCTGCGCGTCGCGCAACGAGCGCCGGCCGAAGTGGGCGAAGTTGCCGGGACGGCAGACATCCAGCCGACCCGCACGAGGAGTTGCGCTATCCTACCCTCAGCTAGGGAGTCTTACCGAGATGCTAGGCACACTGCTGAAGAACCTTTTTTCCCGGGGTGGCGGGCCGGTGCTTGCACGCGCGGCCTTCGACGCGGGCGTCGGCGAATCGCGGAAAGGCGATCATGCTGCCGCGGCGGAAAACTTCGAGCGTGCGCTCGCTCTCGATTCTTCGAACGGCGAGTATCACTATCTCGCTGGATTGTCCCACTTGCGGCTCGGCAAGCTCGAACTGGCGCGCAGCCGACTGGAATCAGCCCACGCGCTGGATCCGACCATATCCGGGCCGCAAATGCTCCTGTCGCAAATGCACATGCCCGGGCCTTTCTACATCGATCTCCTCTCCAAGATCCATGGCCACCTGCGTCCGCGAACCTACGTCGAGGTCGGCGTCGAGACAGGCCAAACCCTGTGCCTCGTGCTTCCGGATACGCGGGCGATCGGCATCGATCCCGAGCCGAAAATCTGCCACGCGCTGAGCGCCGGGACCACCCTCCATACCATGACCAGCGACGAGTACTTCGCCGGGCACGACGTGCAGGCCGAGCTCGGTGGCCTGCCGATCGACCTCGCATTCATCGACGGAATGCACCACTTTGAATTCGCGCTGCGGGATTTCATCAACATCGAGAAGCTTTGCACGCCCCGGTCGACGATCCTGATTCACGATTGTTATCCGCTCGACCGTTTCACGTCCGAGCGGGAGCGCCACGTCGAATTCTGGAGCGGCGATATCTGGCGATTCATGCTGGTGCTGAGGAAGTATCGCCCCGATCTGCGACTGCACACCGTCGCTACCGCGCCCACCGGCCTGGGCGTCGCACGGGGGCTGGACCCGCAGTCCCGCGTGCTGGAGGAGAACTTCGACCCAATCGTTCGCGAATTTCTCGCGCTGGACTATTCGGTGCTCGACACCGACAAGGCGGGGAAGCTCGCTCTCTATCCGAACGATTGGGAGAAGATCAAGGCACTTCTCCAGTAGCACTCTCGGCGCGCGGCTTCAATACAGTATCCCGACAACCGAACCGGAAACGCAGGTCGCGAGCGTTCCGGAGACGATGGTCTTTGCGCCAAGCGATACGATCTCGTCGCGGCGCTCGGGCGCCATCGTAGCGAGCCCGCCGATCATGATGCCGAGGCTGCCGAAGTTCGCGAAACCGCATAGCGCATATGTCATCATCAGGCGGCTGCGCGGGCTGAGCGCGGCCTCCGGCAGCCTCGCGAGATCGAGATAGGCGATGAGCTCGTTCAGCACGGTCTTGGTTCCCATCAGTGCGCCGGCCGTTGCGGCCTCCGCCCACGGAATGCCCATCACCCACACGAGGGGCGCCATCACGATGCCGAAGATGCGCTGCAGCGTCACCGGCGCTCCCGCGACGTCGGGAAGCAGCGCGAGCAGCTGGTTGGCGAGGCTCACCAGCGCAACGAGCACCACCAGCATCGCGACGATGTTGACGAGCAACTGGACCCCCTCGACGGTGCCGTGCGTGATCGCATCCATGCTGGAGGTCGCGCGCTGCGGCGGCACGAGCGCGCCTCCCGTCGGCGGCGCGCTCGAAGGCACCATCAGCATCGAAACCGCGATGGCTGCCGGCGTGCTGATGATCGAGGCGATCAGGATGTGCCCGAGCGCGTCGGGAACGAGCTTGCCAAGTATGCTCGCATAGAGCGCCATCACCGTGCCGGCGATCGTCGCCATGCCGCAGCTCATGAGGATGAAGAGCTCGCTGCGGTTCATCTCGCGGATATAGGGTTTCACGAAGAGCGGCGCCTCGACCATGCCGACGAAGACATTGGCGGCCGAGGAAAGCCCGATCGCCCCGCCCACGCCCATCGTCTTCTGGAGGAGCGTGGAGAAGACTCTCACGATCCAGGGCAGCACACGCCAGTAGAACAGGAGCGCCGAGAGCGCGCTCACCACCAGCACCAGCGGCAGCGCGCGGAAGGCGAGCACGAAGCTCGCGCCGGCGTAGGTTTCCACGTACGGAAGGGGCGCTCCGCCGAGAAACCCGAAAACGAACGAGGTGCCGGCCCGCGTCGCGCTTTCCAGCGAGTCCATGGCGCCGTTGAGCGCCAGGAACGCTGCCTTGGCCGGCGGCGCCTTCAGGAGCAATGCGCCCAACCCGAGGGTGAGCGCCATGCCCGCCAACACCGGCCGCCAGGCGACCACGCGGCGGCTCTCCGAGAGCGCCCAGGCAAGCGCATGCAGGAGGAAAAAACCGATCAGGCTGCGGGCGACGAGACCGGCGTCCATGCCCGCTTCAGGCGAGACTCACACCGAGCAGTCTGCCGATGAGATAGGTGACGGCGCCGGCGCCGCCGCCGATGGCGAGCATGCGCAGGCCGTCGCGCGCCGCGCTGCGCCCTGTGTACAGACTGATCACCGCTCCGACTCCGAACAGGGCGACCCCGGTAAGCACGATGGACGCGGGGAGCGCGTGCTCGCCACGTGCCAGCAGAAACGGCAGCAGCGGCAGCAGGGCGCCGGCGGCAAACGAGAAGAAGGAGAAGAGCGCCGCGCCCCAGGGTGAGCCCAGCTCCTCCGGGTTCAGGCCCAGCTCCTCGCGCGCGAGCGTGTCGAGGGCCTGCTTCGGGTCTGCGATGGTGCGCTTCGCGAGCGCGAGCGCCTCGGCCTTGTCCATACCGCGCGCCGCATAGATCAGCGCCAGCTCCTCGGCCTCTTCGCCGGGATACTCGGCCAGTTCGGCGCGTTCCAGCCCGATCTGGTGCTCGTACATCTCGCGCTGCGAGCGCACCGAGACGTATTCCCCCGCCGCCATGGAAAAGGCCCCCGCGAGCAGCCCGGCGACGCCGGAGAGCAGGACGAAGCTGTTGTTGGAGGACGCGCCGGCGACCCCGAGGATCAGGCTCATGTTCGAGACGAGCCCGTCGTTGACGCCAAAAACCGCGGCGCGCAGGTTTCCTCCACCGCCGACGCCGCGATGGCGCTTGCCGATCTCCTCGACCGAGGTCGGCGACGGGTGGCCGGGCGCGGCATGAGTGTATACGGAGAGCCCGCGCACCTTCATGGCCGCGAGGATGCCGCGCATGGCGCGCGGCCCGCGGCGCCTCAACAGGGCCACGACGATGCGGGTGCGCAGGTCGGGAACGAAGGCGGGCACCGAAGCGAGGCCCGCGTTTTTCGCCCATATCCCGGCCTGCCCCTCGGCCTCGCGCGCGAGCTCTTCGAACAGGGCGGCGCGCGGCGATCCGCGCTCGGTCTCCGCGATGACGCGGTACAGATATGCCGAACGTGTCTCGTCAAGCCAACCCTCGGCCGCCATCTTCCGCCTCTCTTGTTGTGGATTGTTGCCGGAATCCGCTCTCAGATGAAAGCTGTGCGAGCCGGCATCTTAATGACTATGGCAGCGCCGTGCACGAGGCGTGCGGTCATTCGTCCTTGCCGCCGACCGCCGCCCGGATGGCGTCGAAGGAAAAGCCTCGCGACTGCAGGAAGCGCATCTGTTTCGCCCGCTCCTCGCGGGTCGTCGGGGGGGTGCGGAATTTCCGACGCCAGACATCGCGCGCGCGCTCGGCCTCGGTCGCGCGCCCCACATTCAAGGCGCGCTCGGCGAGATGTTCCTCGACCCCGCTTGCGCGCAGATCGCGGGCGATCCGGGCCGCGCCGAACCTGCGCGAGAGAACGCGCGCCCTCGCCTCGGCGTAGCGCTCGTCCGAAAGGAGCTTGCGCCGCGCGAGCTCGTCGAGCAGGGTTTCGAGCTCGTCTTCGGGGCCGGCGTGAGCCTGGAGCTTACGCGCAAGCTCGGCACGGCTGTGCTCGCGCCGAGCGAGCAGACGCAACGCCCGCTCGCGCAAGCCGGGCTCTCGCCGCATCGCGGAGCCCTTAGACCTCGGCGGTGACGGGTGCCGCGGCCTGCGGGTTCTTTACGCCGAGCTTCTCGCGGATCTTCGCCTCGATCTCTGCGGCGAGCTCCGGATTCTCGACGAGGAAGTCGCGCGCGTTGTCCTTGCCCTGGCCGATGCGGTCCTTCTTGTACTGGTACCAGGCGCCTGACTTGTCGACGATCCCGCAATTGACCCCCAGCTCGAGGATCTCGCCCTCGCGCGAGACACCCGTGCCGTAAAGGATGTCGAAGAGCGCCTCGCGGAAGGGCGGCGCGACCTTGTTCTTCACCACCTTCACGCGCGTCTCCGAACCGATGACTTCGTCGCCCTTCTTGATCGAGCCGATGCGGCGGATGTCGAGACGCACCGAAGCGTAGAACTTGAGTGCGTTGCCGCCGGTGGTGGTCTCTGGATTGCCGAACATCACCCCGATCTTCATGCGGATCTGATTGATGAAGATGACCAGCGTGTTGGTCCGCTTGATGTTGGCGGTGAGCTTGCGCAGCGCCTGGCTCATGAGGCGCGCCTGCAATCCCATCTGCGGCTCGCCCATTTCGCCTTCGATCTCGGCCTTCGGCGTGAGCGCGGCGACCGAGTCGATCACGATCACGTCCACTGAGCCCGAGCGCACCAGCATGTCGGCGATCTCCAGCGCCTGCTCGCCGGTATCCGGCTGCGAGATCAGCAGGTCGTCGATCTTCACGCCGAGCTTCGCGGCGTACTGCGGATCGAGCGCGTTTTCCGCGTCGATGAAAGCGGCCGTGCCGCCCAACTTCTGCACCTGCGCGATCACCGAGAGCGTAAGCGTCGTCTTCCCCGAGGATTCCGGTCCGTAGATCTCGACCACCCGCCCGCGCGGCAGCCCGCCGACGCCGAGCGCGATGTCCAGGCCCAGCGAGCCCGTGGACACCACCTGCACGTCCTGGGCGGCCTGCGAATCCATCTTCATGATGGAACCCTTGCCGAACTGCTTTTCGATCTGCGCGAGCGCCGCCTGCAGCGCCTTGGCCTTGGCTTCTTCCATGACCTTTCCTTCGTTGACCATTTCGATATCCCCTATCTTACGTTGCAGCGGACGCCAGCGCCGCGATCTCCGGGCGGCGCAACCGAAACGAGGACTGCCTCCTCGTCGCCCCGCAGGTCAGCCGATCGCGGGGAGTCTTGCCGCCAGAACGCGCGGCCAAGGCAGACGGTTGACCTGTAGTTTTATACAGGTTTGGGGAAATTGCAAGCCCCGTGGCGAATCAAGGGTTTGAGCGGGCAAGGACCGAGCGCTTCGCTCGGCTTGGAAGGCGGCAGAGCGCGCTCAGGCGCGGACCGATGCCAGCCTGACGGGGATCCGCCTCGATCCGAAGGCCTTCCCGAACGGGCCGTAGCGGCCGGCAAGCGCGGTGCCGCAGTTGCCGCAGGCGCCTTCGTCGGTCACGCGGTAGTCGAGGATCTCGTACCAGTCGCGCCGAATCGCGGCGCCGCCGCACTGGGGGCAATAGGTCGAGCCGCCCGCGGGGTCGTGCACGTTGCCCGTGTACACGTAGCGCAGGCCGTGCGCGAGCGCGATCTTGCGCGCGCGCGTGAGCGTCGCGGCCGGCGTCGGCGGAATGTCGGTCATCTTCCAGTCCGGATGGAAGGCGGAAAAATGCAGCGGCACGTCCGGTCCGAGCTCCTTTGCGATCCAGCGGCACTCGGCGTCGATCTCCGCGTCCGAGTCGTTCATGCCGGAAATCAGCAGCGTGGTGATCTCGAGCCACACGCCGGTTTCGTGCCTGAGATACACGAGCGTCTCCAGCACGTCCTTCAGGTGCGCGCCGCAGGTGCGGAAATAGAAGTCCTCGGTGAACGCCTTCAGGTCGACGTTGGCCGCGTCCATCTTGGCGTAGAACTCGCGCCGCGGCTGCTGGTGCATATAGCCGGCGGTGACAGCCACCGTCTTCACGCCCGCCTCGTGGCAGGCATCGGCGACGTCCATCGCGTACTCGGCGAAGATCACCGGATCGTTGTAGGTGAACGCGACACTCCGGCAGCCGAGATCCACCGCGGCGCGCGCGAGCTGCACGGGGCTGGCGCCGTCCGCCAGGGTGTCGACGTCCTTCGACTTGGAGATGTCCCAGTTCTGGCAGAACTTGCAGGCGAGGTTGCAGCCGGCGGTGCCGAAGGAGAGCACGCTCGAGCCGGGGTAGAACTGATTGAGCGGCTTTTTCTCGATCGGATCGACGCAAAATCCCGAGGAGCGGCCATAGGTGGTAAGCACCATCCGGTCGCCTTCGCGCATGCGCACGAAACAGGCGCCGCGCTGGCCTTCGTGCAGGCGGCAGTCGCGCGGGCACAGGTCGCACTGCATTCTGCCATCCTCCAACAGGTGCCACCAGCGACCGGGGTAGGGCTTGTCGAGGACGGCGCTCACCGGAACTCCGCCTCGCGCCACTTGAGCACGCGGTAGCGCTTCACGCGGCAGCGCCGGAGGTCGGCGTTCTGCGCAATGCCCGCCTTCTGCTTCAGATGTGCCATAAATTGCTCGGGGTCGGGCAGTCCTTCCCAGACCTGCGGCAGGAAGGTTGCGCGCCGGCCCGTTTCCGCGCCGCCTTCCTCGAGAATGAGCCCGTCGACGCCGGGCCGAAGCTGCGCGATCAGTTCCGCGTGGCTCTCGAAGCGGATGCGCTTCGCCGCCGAGAGCAGCGACACCTCGATGTCGGTCCGCGCGAGCTCGGAGCTTCCGAGCGTCGTGAAGCGCGGATCGTTGAAGGCGGCAGCGCGCGCGCTCGCGGCGACGTCCTCGCCGAGCGGCCGGTGCGCTTCGAGCGAACCGATGCACCCGCGCAGCCGGCCATCCTGCTGCAGCGTGACGAAGGTCGCGCGCCGTTCGCGCAACCAGGGCTCCTCGTCGGAAAGCGCGCCGGGCTTTCCGCCCAGCGATTCCTCGATCGACGCCCGCGCGATGCGCAGCAGCCTCCTGCCGTGCACGGCTCCGTAGGCGGCGCCCCCGGCTTCGAGCGCAAACGAGGCGTAGCCCACCACTTCATCCTTGCCCCCTGCGGTATCGCCGGAATTGCGGCAGTCGAGCAGTCTTGGAGTCAGCCCCCGGCGTTTCGCCGCGATGAGCGCGCCTGCAACCGGGGTCGCGCCGCAGGCCTGCTCATGCGAGATCGCGCAATCGAAGCCGAGGATCGCGCTCACCGTGACGCCGTCGATCCTCCGCGCATCCTCGTAGGCGTGATAGTGCGAGAGATCCGAGCTGATGACGATGAGAGTCTCCGCTCCGCCCCAGAGGCGCTCCAGGACCTCGGCGACTTTCTCCGGCGCGACGCTTCCTACGACGAGCGGCACGAGCGAGAACTCGCCGAGCACCCGCTGCAGGAACGGCAGCTGCACTTCGAGCGCGTGCTCCTGCTCGTGCGTGGCGGCCGACTCCAGGACCTGCGGCAGATCCCGGATGCTCTGCGCCGCCCGCTCGTCGACCGGAACGCGGCCGAGGGGGGTATCGAAGGCGCGAGCGGCCGGAAGCGCGAGCCCCCGGACCGCCACGCGGTGGCAGGGCCCGAGCAGCACCACGCGGCGCACCACGCCGCGGGCCGGATGCAGCAGATCGTAGGCGCTTGCCGCGACCGACCCTGAATAGACGTAGCCCGCGTGCGGAACGATCAGCGCCTTGGGAAAGCCGGGAGCGGGAGGCGCTTCCTGCGTATGATCGAGATAGCCGGAGACGGCGTCGGCGAGGGCCTCGCGCTCGGCCGGGTAGAAAAGGCCCGCCACGGCCGGCGGCCGGACATCGGGCCCTGCGAAAAATCTCATCGTCCTAATATAGGGGAGGACTCTCCCGAACCCAAGGCGTACGGCATGTTTTTTTAGCGCTGCGGCCCGCCGGCTCGCCGGGCATTCCAGGGCTCGCGCAGCGTGTGGGTGCGCACTTCGCCCGCAGCGATGGCCAGTGCCGCGCACCACGGAACTGCGGAGGGATTCACCGGCCGTCTCCCAATCTGTCGAGCAGGCCCTGCAGGGCGACGACTACCGACTGCCGGCGCACGCTCTCGCGGCCGCCGCGAAACCTGAAAGTCGCGCTCTCCGGAAAAGCGCCGCGCTTCCCCCAGGCGACGCACACCATGCCGACCGGCTTTCTCCTCGTACCTCCGGCGGGGCCGGCCACGCCGGTCACGGCGACCGCCACCTGCGCGCGGCTGCGCGCGAGCGCGCCGGCCGCCATCGCTCGCGCGGTTTCCTCGCTCACCGCGCCGTGGCGCGAGAGGATCGCGCCGCGCACGCCGAGCGATTCACGCTTGGCCTCGTTCGAGTAGCTGACGAAGCCGCGCTCGAACCACGCCGAGCTTCCCGAGACCGAGGTCACCGCCTGGGCGATCCAGCCGCCGGTGCAGGACTCCGCGGTGGCGAGCTTCAGCCGGCGCTTCTTCAGCCGCGCGCCGAGACGCGCAGCGAGCCGGGTGAGGGAATCGGGCGCCATCGCCTTCCGCCGCGGGCCTGTCCCCGCGCTCAGAAGAACAGCCGCTTCACGAGCGCCATCAGCATCAGGGTGTAGAAGGCCGCAACGATGTCGTCGAACATGACGCCGAAACCCCCTTTCATGTTCCGGTCGATTTGCCTGATGGGCGGAGGCTTGATCACGTCGAAAAAGCGGAAAGCGAAAAACGCAAACGCCCGCCAGCCCCAGTCCTCGGGCGTGAGGAGCAGCACGAGCAGCATGGCGACCACCTCGTCCCAGTTCATGCCGCTGTGGTCCGGAACGCCGAGGGCGCGCCCGGTGCGCCCGCAGGCCCAGACCCCGACGCCGAAGAAGGCCACGATGACCCCGAAAACCGAGAGCGGCGGCAGCAGCCAGTCGAGCGCGACGTACAGGGGAATCGCGAGCAGCGTGCCCGCGGTGCCCGGGGCGAGCGGCGCGAGCCCGGTGCCGAAGCCGAGCGCGACGAAGTGCGCCGGGTGCGCGAAGACGAACGCCGGAGTCGGGCGACCGATCATGCGAAATGATCGAACCCGCCGCGCGCGAGGGGAATCGCCTTCCCCGCCGCGTCGCGGAGCACCGCCTCCGGCTTGCCGGGCACGGTGACGCCGAGGCGCGTCAGCACGATGTCGAGTTCCTTTCCCGTCGCTTCGATCTCGGCGCGCCTGAAGGGTGGCGCCGTAAAGACGAGCTCGTAGTCGTCACCCCCGGCGAGCACGCACTCCTGCGCAAGCGCCTTGTCCGCGCAGGCTGCGATCGCCGGAGCGCGCGGGATATCCTTCCAGGCGAGCTCGGCGCCGACCCCCGAAGCTTCCAATATATGGCCGAGATCCGCAAGCAGGCCGTCGGAGACGTCGATCGCGCTCCGCGCGAGTCCGCGCAGGCGTCCGCCCAGCTCCACGCGCGGCTCGGGAGCGTGCAGGCGCGCGAGGCAGGCCTCGAGCGCGGCCCCCTCGAGCCTTACCCGCCCCTGCCGGTGCGCGACCGCGAGACCGGCCTCTCCGGTCGCGCCCGAGAGCCACACGTCGTCGCCCGCGAGCGCCGCGTCGCGCCGCAAGGCGAGACCGGTCGGCACTTCGCCGATCGCGGTGATGCAGATGGCTAGCGGCCCTTTGGTCGTGTCGCCCCCGATCAGCTCGGTTTCGAAGCGCCCGGCGATGCGGAAGAACCCGTCGGCGAAGGCGGCGATCCATTTCTCGTCCGCCTCCGGGAGCGCGATGGCGAGGGTCGCCCAGCGCGGGTCGGCCCCCATCGCTGCGAGGTCGGAGAGATTCACCGCGAGCGCCTTGTGGCCGAGCTTTGCCGGATCGTCGCCCGCCAGGAAATGCCTTCCTTCGAGCAGCATGTCGGTGGTGACCGCGAGCAGCATGCCGAACCGCGGATGCAGGAGCGCGCAGTCATCGCCCACCCCGAGCACCGCCGAGGGGGCGGGCCGGGTGAAATACTTGCGGATGATCTCGAACTCGCTCGCCATGGGTTCTTATAGCGCAAACGAGGGGGCGGCTCTCAATTCCTCTGTTTTCTCTCGTCCGGACGCAGCCGGCCGCCGAGCTTGTCGAGCACGCCGTTCACGTACTTGTAGCCGTCGGTGCCGCCGAAGGACTTGGCGAGCTCGATCGCCTCGTTGATCACCACCTTGTACGGAATCTCCGGGGCGTTCTTCAGCTCGAAGGCCGCCATCAGCAGGATGCCGCGCTCGACCGGCGAGAGTTCCTTCAGCTTGCGGTCGAGAACCGGCTCGATGAGGCGCTCGAGGACCGCGGCCTCCTCGATGGTGCCCTCCAGGAGCCGCGCGAAGTACTTGGCGTCGGCCTTGTCGAAGCCTTGCGAGTCGGCGAGTTGGGCGGCGAGTTCGCCGGCGGCGTCGCCGCCGAGCTGCCACGCGTACAGACCCTGCAGCGCGAGCTCGCGCGAGCGGCGGCGCGCCGATTTCATTTGTGTCTCTTGAGGATGTTCTTTCCGAGGTTCGCCATCTCCACGGCGACCTCGGCGCAGTCGCGGCCCTTCTCCGCGGCGCGCTTCTGCGCCTGCCCCTCGGTGTCGGTGGTGAGAATGCCGTTCGCGACCGGGATGCCGCTGTCGAGCTGCACCTGCATGAGGCCCGACGCCGATTCGTTCGCGACGATCTCGAAATGATAGGTCTCTCCGCGGATCACCGCGCCGAGCGCGATGAGCGCGTCGTACTTCTCGGTGTTCGCGAGCCGCTGCAGCGCGAGCGGCGCTTCCAGCGCCCCCGGCACCGAGACGACCGCGACCGCAGCGACCTTCAGCTCCTCGAGCCGCTTGCGGCAGGCCTCGAGCATCGCGGCGCCGACACCCTCGTTGAAGCGCGAGCGCACGATGCCGATCCGCAGCCCCGCGCCGCTCAGCTCGGGCTTGATCTCCTCCATCAGGATTTCCGCGCGGCCGGCGCCTTCTCGACGTAGCCGGCGATCTCCAGCTCCCAGCCGGCCATGCTGGGCATCTTGCGCGGCTCGGCCATGAGCCGCATCTTGCCGACCTTCAGATCGCGCAGGATCTGCGCGCCGATGCCGTAGGTGAGGAGATCCATCCTGCCCGCCGGGGCGCCTTTCGGCCGCCCCGGCGAGGCGACGCGCTCGATCAGCTGGCCGGCGCTCTCGGAGCAGTTGAGGAGCACCATCACGCCCCGCCCTTGCGCGGCAATCCGCTCGAGCGCCTCGTGCACCGCCCAGGAATGCGTGCCCGGCCCCGCGTCGATCAGGTCGAGGAGCGACAGCGGCGCGTGCACCCGCACCAGGGTTTCGGCGCTCGGGGAGATCTCTCCGCGCACCAGCGCGAGATGCGTCTCGCCGGTGAGCTTCTCCAGATAGGCGAGGAGTCGGAACGGCCCGAAGCCCGTCTGGATCGTGCGCTCGGTGACGCGCTTGATGAGCGACTCGGTGCGGCTGCGGAAATGGATGAGGTCGGCGATCGACCCGATCGCGATGCCGTGCCGCGCGCCGAACTCGAGGAGATCGGGCAGCCGCGCCATGCTGCCGTCGTCCTTGAGGATCTCGCAGATCACCGCCGCCGGCGTGAGGCCGGCGAGGTGCGCGAGGTCGCAGCCCGCCTCGGTGTGGCCGGCGCGCGCGAGCACGCCGCCCGCCTGCGCCATCAGGGGAAAGATGTGCCCGGGCTGGACGATGTCCTCGGGCTTGGCGTCGGGCGCGACCGCGGCCTGCACGGTGCGCGCGCGGTCCTGCGCGGAGATACCGGTAGTGACGCCGCGCGCGGCCTCGATGGAGACGGTGAAGTTGGTGCCGAGCGACGAGCGGTTGTCGCGCACCATGAGCGGGAGGTTGAGCTGCCGGCAGCGCGCCTCGGTAAGCGTTAGGCAGATGAGGCCGCGGCCGTGCATGGCCATGAAGTTGATCGCCTCGGGCGTGACGAAATCGGCAGCGACGAGGAGGTCGCCCTCGTTCTCGCGGTCCTCCTCGTCGACGAGGACGACCATCCTTCCCGCCTTGACGGCGGCGATGATTTCGGGGATGGGCTTGAGGCTCATGAGGCGGGCAGGTTCAGGAGCCCGGATTTTACGCCTTCCCGCGAGGCCCGGACGCGGGCGAGCGCGGATCGGCTCGCTATTTCTTCAGAGCCGGCTGCTGTTCGCCTCCGCCCTGCAGCTCTTCCTGGCCTTCGATCTTCTCGCGGATGCGCGCGCCCTTGCCCGAGAGCTTGCGCATGTAGTAGAGCTTGGCGCGGCGCACGTGGCCCTTCCGCTTCAGCTCGATCGACTCGATCGCCGGGGAATAGGTCTGGAAGGTGCGCTCGACGCCCTCGCCCGAGGAGACCTTGCGCACGGTGAACGCCGAGTTGATGCCGCGGCTCTTCTTGGCGATCACCACGCCTTCGTAGGCCTGGACGCGCTTGCGCTCGCCTTCGACGACGCTCACGTTGACGATCACGGTGTCGCCCGGGGAAAAATCGGGGAGCTTGCGCCCCATGCGTTTGATTTCTTCCTGCTCGAGTTTTTCAATGATGTTCATCGCCTTGCTCCTTCGTCCTTGTCCTTGTCC
>Ga0187773_10000063_pt1 | contig 45582 bp, 41 predicted proteins | sample 0216_BV02_MP05_1_FD_133133 | JGI IMG/M metagenome (GOLD analysis project Ga0187773, IMG submission 133133) | Tropical peat soil microbial communities from peatlands in Department of Meta, Colombia - 0216_BV02_MP05_10_MG | ecosystem: Environmental > Terrestrial > Soil > Wetlands > Peat | place...
AGCAGGCACCCGAGCAGAAATAGTGCCACCAAGCGCTGTCCTTTAATCGACGAAGGTATCATGGCTTCCTCCCGCAACTATGACGTTCATAAAGGCATTATAGTGGTCGTGGTAGCCGGAAAAAACGAAAAAGGGCGCGGTGCCGCACCCTTTTTTCGTCCTACGCGACGGCTCGTGTCTATTTGACCGTCTCATTAAGTTGCTGCAAGATCGCCGGGTTTTCCAGAGTTGAAACGTCCTGGGTGATTTCCTCGCCCTTTGCGATTGACCGCAATAAGCGGCGCATGATTTTTCCAGAGCGGGTCTTGGGCAGATTATCACCAAACCGAATATCCTTCGGTTTTGCGATTGGTCCGATTTCCTTGCCTACCCAGTCGCGCAATTCCTTGGCAATCTTCATGGCATCATCGCCTTTCGGGCGCGCGCCTTTCAGCACCACGAATGCAACTACTGCTTCGCCCGTCATATCATCTGGACGCCCGACTACTGCAGCCTCCGCGACCAATTTGGTGTTCGCCACCAGGGCGGATTCGATTTCCATCGTGCCAAGACGATGTCCTGCCACATTAAGTACATCATCGATTCGGCCCATTATGCGGAAATATCCTTCCTCGTCTCGGCTCGCCCCATCGCCCGCAAGATAATATTTGCCTTTGAAGTCTTGCGGATAGTAAGAGGTCTTGTAGCGCTCGGGATCGCCCCAGATGGTGCGAATCATTGCAGGCCATGGGCGCTTAATGACCAGAATACCGCCTTTGCCTTTTTCTACATCGTGGCCTGTCTCATCCACTATTGCGGCCATGATGCCGGGCAGAGGAAAAGTGCAAGAACCGGGCTTCAGCGGAGTGCAGGGCAAGGGGCTAATCATATGACCCCCGGTTTCTGTCTGCCACCATGTATCCATAATGGGGCAACGGCTGGCACCGACAGTCTCGTAGTACCACATCCAGGCTTCTGGATTTATCGGTTCACCCACCGTGCCGAGTATGCGCAAAGACGAAAGATCGTATTTTTTCGGCAGATCGCCGCCGGCTTTTATCAGTGAACGAATGGCGGTCGGTGCAGTGTAGAACACAGTGACATTGTGGTCCTGGATCATTTTCCAAAAACGCCCGGCGTCTGGATAGGTGGGAACGCCTTCAAACATGACTTCGGTTGTTCCGACCGCCAGTGGCCCATAAGTAATGTAAGAATGTCCCGTCACCCAGCCTACATCTGCCGTGCACCAGAAAATATCCGAGGGCTTGTTATCGAACACCCATTGCATGGTCAGTATCGTCCACAGCAAGAACCCGCCGGTGGAGTGCTGCACGCCTTTCGGTTTACCGGTAGAGCCGGAAGTGTAGAGAATGAACAAGGGGTGCTCGGCATTCACCCAAGTCGGTTCGCATTCCTCGGCTTGGTTCTTGATGACGTCTTGCCACCATTTATCGCGCGGCGCTTGCATCGGAATATTGCTGCCAGTGCGCTTGTAGACAACCACATTCTTCACCGCTTCACAGCCACCCATGGCGAAGGCTTCGTCCACGGCGGGTTTGAGCGGTATCTCCTTGCCGCCGCGGTGCTGGCCGTCTGCGGTGATCACCGCGATTGCGCCCGCATCGATGATGCGTTCCTGGAGGCTCTTGGCTGAAAAGCCGCCGAACACTACCGAGTGTGTGGCTCCGATCCGGGCGCACGCTTGCATCGCTATGACCACCTCAATAGACATCGGCAAGTAAATGAGAACCCGGTCGCTTTTCTTGATGCCCAGCGATTTAAGAGCGTTCGCGAATTGGCAAACCTTGTGATATAGCTGCTTATAAGTAATTTTTGTGACTTTGCCGTCGTCGGATTCGAAGATGATCGCCACTTTGTTCGGCTGGGTCTTGAGATGACGATCGAGGCAATTGTAGGAAGCGTTCAACTCGCCATCTTCAAACCATTTGAAAAACGGCGCATTACTCTCGTTTAGCACTTTGGTGAAAGGCTTATGCCAGAGCACGTGTTCTTTTGCGAGTCGACCCCAGAATCCTTCGAAATCGCGTTCCGCTTCGGCACAAAGTTTTTCGTACGCCTCCATGCTTGGTACATTGTATTTCTTGGCGACAGCGGGATTCGGCGCGAAAACTCGTGATTCAACAAGGACCGATTCAATTGTCGACGACATGGCACACCTCCGGATGGCTAGGATCAGGAAAACATATGGATTGAAATATTAATGCCGGATGCTGGATTTCGATAAAATATTGTTTGCCGCAGACCATTGTACGAGACGTATTAGTTATTTGCAGCGCTCCCAGGGCTTCAATAATTTTTGTAAAAAGCGACTACGCTTGCCTCACTGCAAAATTCTATCATCAGCACAGTCTCCAAGAATACCAGCCGCCGCGCTGTTTCATAAAACACATGTATTGTCAACGTGTTATAATATTTTGTTCATTTCGTGCATGAATTATACCGAGCTCTCAATGGTGAGTTTAGCCGGCTGGCCTTTAGCTTGCCTAGCCACGAGGACAATCGATGCTTATTTCGCCGGCTTGATCATTAATTGTCTTGAGCCAAGCCCGGTGTCAGAAAGCCAGTTTACTCGCTTACATTACATGGAACGCATTGAGTAATGAAGAAGGCTTTGCTCACAACACGCGGACCGGGCAGTTGCGCAGTCGGCACAGAAGATTTGTTAAAATGAATTATGTTGCGCTTGGTTCGCCGATATCCGTACCGCCCGCCACAGTGCAATGAAAATTTACCAGATAAACGGGCACGACATTTGGGTCGAGTGAAGAACCGCGTTGAGCAAGCGCTACAACTACATTTCTCACATGGCGCGGATATGATTTGCTGAGTGCTGCCCTGTGAGCTTGGATTAAACGGTTAAGGCGGGCCTCCCCGCATTGCAAGAGAGTGAATCTGGTCAGGTCCGGAAGGAAGCAGCCACAGCTATATTTTGCAAGTGCCGGGGGCAGGGCTCGCCTCCCCAATGTTTTTCCTTTATGATGCAAGCTCAGCTATAAATTCACATGATCGAATCAGAATGAAAAAAATCAGAAGTTTTATATTTATGTGTTTCATTTGTTCGAGTGCTAGCGCAAAGGCGGTTGACAGTGTGTCGATAGAAGGGGGTCATGGCGATACTATTAATGCGGCACGCGTCGGAATGCAGTGGGACTGGAATCAAAAATGGTTCGCTTGGCATGGTTGGCACCTCGGCGGATACTGGGATGTTTCGGCAGGTGTTTTAAATGCCGACAGCGGTGGACCGGTTAACAACAACGCTGGCGATTTCAGTTTTACCCCGACCTTTCGCTACCAGCAGACCGACCTTTCGAAGATTGCGCCTTATTTTGATGCCGGTGTCGGAGCACACCTATGGACGCGCACCACCCTGACAACACACATAAAGTCTGGAACTGCTTTCCAGTTTGGCGAACATGTCGGAGTCGGCTTCCGCTTCGGAGAGCGCGGAATATATGATCTTAGCTACCGGTATCAGCACATGTCCAACGCGGGCATTAAAGAGCCAAATCCGGGGTTAAATCTGCAACTGGTCCGTTTTCAAATTCACTTCAATTAGCGGCCGTGTCTCCGAATCACGTTCTCGCGCGCAAGTGGCGCCCCAAAACGTTTAATGAGGTAATCGGGCAGGAGCATGTCGTCAAAGCCCTGACCAATGCCTTGAACCAAAAACGCCTCCATCACGCCTATCTTTTCACTGGGACGCGCGGCGTCGGCAAAACAACACTGGCGCGCATTCTGGCCAAATCGCTTAACTGTGAAACCGGAATTACCGCGACGCCCTGCGGGCAGTGCCCGCCCTGCCGCGAAATTGATGCAGGACGTTTTATTGATCTGCTGGAACTCGATGCCGCCTCCAATACCGGCGTGGACAACATGCGCGAGGTTCTAGACAACGCGCAATATGCACCCACGCGGGCGCGCTTTAAGGTCTACATCATAGACGAAGTGCACATGCTATCTGTAAAGGCGTTCAATTCCATGTTGAAAACCCTGGAAGAGCCGCCCGAGCACGTCAAGTTTATTCTGGCCACTACCGACCCGCAAAAAATACCAGTCACGGTACTCTCGCGCTGCCTGCAATTTAATTTGAAGCAGATTCCCTTCGCGGTGATCGCCGACTATCTGCAGCTGCTCTTGAAAAAAGAGAACATTCCTGCAGAACCTTCGGCACTGAAGCTGCTGGCTCGCGCCGCCAAAGGCAGCCTGCGCGATGCCTTGAGCCTGCTTGATCAGGCGATTGCACACGGCGCGGGCGCGATTACCGAAACCGGCGTGCACGAAATGCTGGGTGCGATTGACCAGACATATCTGTTTGAAATTCTAGGGGCGCTGCAGAAACGCGATGGAATGGCACTAATTGCCCAGGTGGAACAAATGGCGAGCCGCAGCCTTTCGTTAGAGGCCGCGCTACAGGATTTGGCTACGCTGCTGCAACGAATCGCGCTGGCGCAAGCCGTGCCCGAGGCACTCGCGGAGGATCTGCCGGAACGCAAGCAGATTCTTGAACTCGCGCGTGCTTTTGCGCCTGAGGACGTACAGCTGTTTTACGACATTGCATTGAAAGGACATAATGAAATCGATCTTGCGCCCGATGAGCAGGCCGGTTTCACCATGACCTTATTGCGCATGCTGACGTTCATGCCGACGGATAGCCTCGCAGCCGGTATCGGCGATAAAAAATTTCCCCAGGCAGCGCATTTGCAGGCATCGTTGCTTGACACAGGCGCTGAAGCGGTCATTGCGCCAAGCGGCGGCGGTTCAAAAAAAAACCGCTTTGACGGAGATTGGCTAGGGCTTGTAGTTCGGCTAAAACTGGGTGGCATGGCGAAAATGCTGGCGCAGCATTGTGAGCTGGCAAGTTCCGCTGAGGACAGGATAGAGCTTCGCATTCCTGAGCTGCACAAACACCTGCTGGAAAAAACGTATCAGGAAAAATTGAAGCTCGCGCTGAGCGATTATTTTGGCGTGCGGATGGCGGTCACCTTTGCCATTGGCGGCAACGGGAACACGCCGGCCGAGAGGGAATTTCGACAAAAACAAGAACGGCAGATGCGCGCAACCGAGGCAATCGAAAAAGACCCATTCGTGCAGGAGCTTGTGGAAAACTTCGACGCCAAGGTCGTAGATTCTTCCATAAAGCCCATTCAATAGCGGTTTAGGAGCAGACATTGATAAAGAACAATTTAGGCAATCTGCTGAAGCAAGCCCAGCAGATGCAGGAAAATATGCAAAAGATGCAGGAACAGCTGGCCAACGTCGAGATCGAAGGACAGGCAGGGGCTGGCATGGTGAAAGTAACCATGAGTTGCCGCCATGATGTTAAACAGGTTTTCATTGATCAAAGCCTGCTGAGTGAGGACAAAGAAATGTTAGAAGATCTCGTGGCGGCGGCGATGAACGATGCGGCAAAAAAAGTTGAAATGGCAATTCAGGAAAAAATGAGCGGCTTTGCTTCAGGAATGGGCTTGCCGCCCGGCTTCAAAATGCCGTTCTGAATAGCAGGTACCCATTGTCAGCAATGCGGCGATGAATTCTTCTTCCAGACTTGAACAGTTGATCGAGTCGCTGCATTGCCTTCCAGGCGTCGGACCCAAATCGGCGCAACGCATGGCCTATCATCTGCTGCAGCGTGACAGAGCAGGCGCTGCACGGCTGGCGGAGGCGTTGCGCAAAGCCCTGGAGGATATCAAACATTGCGTAAAATGCAACAATTTTTCCGAACAAGAAACATGTAGCCTTTGTAGTTCGGGGAAAAGAGATGCACACCTGTTATGCGTAGTGGAAACCCCGGCCGATTTGCTGATGATGGAACAGACGCATTGTTATCAAGGCTTGTATTTCGTTCTAATGGGGCGTTTGTCGCCACTCGATGGCATAGGGCCGAAGGAAATTCACCTGGATCGCTTGCTCAAGCGAATAGACGACGGGATTGTCAATGAAGTGGTGCTGGCAACTAACTTCACCGTGGAAGGTGAGGCAACCGCGCACTATATCGGTGAACTGCTCAAGCAGCGCGGCATAAAGGTAAGCCGCATTGCAAGCGGCTTGCCGGTAGGCGGCGAGCTTGAGCATGTGGACAGCGGCACGCTGGCACAAGCCGTCCTCGAACGCCGCTCGATCTAATCAGTATCCTTTTCGTTTCATGAGTGCGGCGAGCCAGCCACATCCTACTACTCATAAACTGCATAAATTGTTGGCGCAGGCAGGGTTGGGGTCGCGCCGCAGTGTGGAGCGGCTCATTCGAAGCGGGCAGGTCACAGTTAACGGCAGGATCGCCGCAGTAGGCACTCGGGTCAGCGTCAATGACGCGGTGCGTGTTAACAAGCGCGTTATCGAACTTCGGTTTTTGCCGGAATTAGCTCGGGTGATCATTTATAACAAGCCGGAAGGGGAGATCGTAACTCGTTCCGATCCCCAAGGCCGGCCAAGCGTATTTGATCGTCTGCCAGCAATCCGCTTCGGACGATGGATTTCGATTGGACGTCTTGATTACAACACTCTAGGGCTACTGATGTTCACCAACTCTGGCGAACTGGCAAACCATATGATGCACCCGAAATTTGAAGTCGAGCGCGAATACGCGGTAAGAATACGCGGCGAACTGAGCCCAGGACAAATGCAGCAGTTGCGGAGGGGAGTAGAACTTGAAGACGGTCAGGCAAAATTCGAACGGCTGGAATTCACAGGCGGGAAAGGGGCAAACCGCTGGTACCGCGTAGTAGTGAAGGAAGGCCGCAAACGCCTGGTGAGGCGCGTGTTCGAAGCGCTAGGCTTTACCGTAAGCCGCCTGATCCGGTTGCGTTTTGGCGAGATCCGCTTGCCACCACGACTGAAGCGTGGTCAATTGCTGGAACTAAGCCAAAAAGAAATAGCAGCAATCCTGAAATCGCTGGCATGACCGCCGCAAGTCAGTAGCCACAGCCAACGAGTTCGGCACTTGCGGTTTCCGCGACTAGACCCAGCGAGAACAGGCCGCGAGGTCGAGCCAATTCTATGTTCCGTAGTCTGCTTTAGCGCTTAAAGCCCACCGCTCCGGAAATACTACCATTGGTGCCGCCAGCGAGAGTGTCAGAGAAACTATATACCATTGCAATTCCAGTGGCGGTTTTACCGGTAAGTGAACCCGCATTGATGCCGACTGCACACTGCGCTCCTCCCGAACAACCTCCCGGAATCGTACCCGAGCCTTGAGCGCATGTACTCCCGGAACATGTACCGCCAATGATGCCTTGAAATTGCCCGTTTGATGAAAAGTTCGTAGTGCCGGTCATGTTATAGGTGGCGCTGTTAAACCCGATCTGCAAACTGGTAAGCATGCTCGCTGCAACGAAGTCAACCATGACCGAACCGCCCTGAAAATTACCGGTCAGTCCATTCGCATTGGTTGGTGTCGTGGCACCCACGGGGCTAAACGCCACACAATAGCCGCTGCATCCCGCGGGATTCGCCGTCGGCAGGTTGGTCACCGGATCGCCGATCGCGTAATGAAGGATAGGAGGCCCGGAGCCAATTTGTGAGCCGTTAACCGTTGGAGGCGTTGTGCATCCCGTTCCACAGTCCCAACGGCCCCAAGTCAAGTTTCCTGCACTAGCGTCGCTCCCACTATCCAGAACAGAGGCAGTTCCGATGAATGCGTTGGGTACAAGGGTCGGATTATTGATTGGGTCATTGATCATGGTCAACTGGCCATTGGCATTGGCAGTAAAAGAACCCGAGACCGGGAAACCTGTCGCGTCAGGCGATCCCAACTGGTAGTACATCACGCCGCCTGCTCCTGTTGCCGGGAAGACGAATGACGGTGCCGGAGCCGGAGCCGGAGTCGCAGTTGAAACCGCGTTTAAGGAAGGAGGTATCACTGATGGACCGGTGTTGGGACCGAGATACTGAGTGGATATAAATATTTGCTGTTGATAAGGCTGCACGACTTTATTCGGGCGACCATCCGAACCTGCACCACCCTTTCTTTGCTGTTCATTCCCGCCAGAGGCCGTTTGTACGGCTCCAACCCGTCCTTCCCCAGCCAGACGATCGGCAAAGAAGCTCGGAGGCCCAATGAGTTTTTTTGGCGGCTCGTTTTTACTTGGTACGTAAAAATAATCGCCGGAGCCGAACTGATATTCTCCCGTGCTGTTGGTTGCAGCAATGATCCCGCCGCTTACTCCGCCATAGACTCCATCTTTGGCTCTCGCCCCGCAGCTGCCTTCAGCGCAGTGGAGCAGTGCAAAGTTGGTACCGCGTATGCCTATCGTGGCGGTTGCCGTTTTAACGGCGTAGTTGGATTTGTTTACCTTGCCAATCAGGCCAGTAATGGTCCTGAATCCGCCTTTTATTAAGTTGAAAAAGGCCCTTTCCAGGCCATCTTGCTTGCCGTCAAATTTGTACTCATCGATCTTGAGCAGGCTATGGTCACGCAGCGACACGATGCTCTGATCGGTAAAACGCACCTGCATGTTGCTAAAAGGTCCGGTTTTAAGCGTGTCTCGGTCTTCAATGGGAAAACCGACTCCCACACGCAATTCCTGGTTATCGCGGATTACGGCCGCGTCTCCCGCGGCCATCAACACTCGGCCCACAACCTCGGCGTGAGCAGGAATATATAGCGCCAACAACGCGCTTAGAAGCAAGCCAAGTCGGAATGATTTCATGATAGCCCTCACTTAAAATCGTAACGTAGTTTGAACGCGACCACATCTCTGGTATACGAGAACAACGCTATATTGGAATTGTTTTTTTGATACAAATATTCCGCCCACGCGCTCAGATGGGGATTAAAGGCATAACTGATTGCGGTGGTGCCCGAATAAAAGCTGTCCATACGGGTCGTCAATAATATTGGATCGGGATCCAAATACCAGCTTTTTTGATAAATTCCGCCCACGCTGACGGCCCATTTGGGAAAAGGTGTGACGCCCAAAGCAAGCCTTGTCCCAAAAATGTTTCGTGACAAATCATCGCGGTTTTCGGTGTTGTTTTCCCTGCCATAATTTGCCTCTAAAGTAAACAACGGCTGCCAACTCGCGATAAATGCTTTCCGGTAACCCAGTCCACCGGCGTAAAAATTCGAACTGCGCGGGGTGTCTGCGCCGTGATAATCCAAGTTCGCGTACTGGGCATAAGCATTGAAAGCTTGCAGCTCATCGTACTGGTATTGCCATTCGGCCGTGGCACCCGGTGACTCCAGGAATGAATGGCTATCCAGGTCGGTGTGCGAGTAAAAGCCACTAAAGCGGTAAAGGTTCTTATAGCGCAAATAAGTCATGCCGGCATTTACACCAAAATTTTCCTGGTTAAACGTGCTGGCCTGGTTGTTGAAGCTCGCCGTGGCCGAACCGCCTCCAAAGACCGCTAGGCCGGGTGCAATCGGCTGCGACAGCTGGCCCCCTGCGGCTATGTATTCAAATCTGGAATGCTGCTTTACTCCCGCGCCGACAACGGTGACAGGTCCGAGCGTGGGAAGACTAATGTTGGCGTTGCTCACACCCGCATTTACATTGCTGTCATATCCGAACCCGGCTTCTAGGAACGCCGTACCGCTCGTCTTGTAACGCCACTCGCGCGCACGGATGGCATCAAGGTAGCGCTGAATGTTGGTTTCAACATCGGGAGGCGGGTTGGTTGCTAATACCTTTCTAAATTCTTCGCTCGCTCTTGCGTCTTCGCCGAGTACATAGTAGCCGCGCGCGAGTTCCAGGCGCGCACTGGTGTTATTTGGAAAATTGATGATATAGCGTTCCAGCGCCAATACGCCTTCGCCGGCATGACCGGAATCGATAGCGGATACGCCATAATAAAAGTCAAAGGTAGGATCGCCAAACAGCTCAGGGTGCTGACTGGCGAGACCATAAGCCTCATTAGCTTTGCCTTGCTCCAGCATTGCTTTGACCTCGTCCACAACTTCGGCGAACGCGAAACTCGGGAATGCAATTGTTAAAAGGAATATGGCAAAAAGGCGCTTAAACCCCATTAAATCCTCCGGTTAGCAACCCTTCACCACCGTGGTTCTTTTTAGAATTGTGAATTATTACCACTATTGCACTGATTTTATATTGGAAAGGTTTTAGAAAGTCAAGTGCACAGGTGTCAAGTTACCCTCGGGTTTCAAAATACATGCTTTCGATCCAGCAGAAAAACATATCTGTTGCCCGCGCTGGTTTCGGGCCAGGTAAAGTCAATCTTTGGAAAAGCGCGTTCCAAAATTGCGCGGTTATGGCCGATTTCGACGACTAACAGGCCGGCCTCGCTCAAGTGCTCGGCGGCAGATTGCAATATCGGGCGCACACAGTTTAGACCATCGGTCCCGCCATCAAGAGCGAGCCGCGGTTCATAACGATACTCCGCCGGTAGACTACGCATGCCTCGAGCGTTGACATAAGGCGGATTGGCGACTATCAGGTCATAACGTCGTCCACGAAGCGCGCTGAATAAATTTGACCGCATCAGCTTTATCCGGTCGCGCAGCTCATAATCGGATATATTGCGCCTCGCGACAGCCAGCGCGTTGCGGGAGACATCACAGGCATCAATCTTAGCGTTGGGGAATACATGCGCCATGAGAATTGCAAGGCATCCGGAGCCGGTGCACAGATCCAGCGCTGTCCTTATGGCTAGCGGATTTTTTATCCATGGTTTAAGCCGCGCCCGCAGAAGCTCGGCAATGAAGGAACGCGGCACGATCACTCGCTGGTCTACATAAAATCGCAAATCTCCGAGCCAGGCTTCATGAGTGAGATATGCGGCTGGGATTTTCTTTGCTACGCGTTGACGCAGGATTTCAAGAACTGACTTAAGCTGCTTGTCGGAGAGCGGGATGTCCGAAAATCGCTGCAACTGGTCGAGCGGCAGTTTCAGAGCATGCGAAACGAGATATGCCGCCTCATCCCGGGCGTTATGCGAACCATGTCCAAAACTCAAATTAGCCTGATGGAACCGCTTCACCGCGAAGCGTATCAGATCGCGCACTGTACGCAATCCGGTGCTCTTCAAGAGTCCACCAGCAAATTCACCAAGATGCGCCGGTAAATTTTGCTGAGAGGCTCAATATCGGCAACGGCTATACATTCATTCAGCTTGTGAATCGTGGCGTTGAGGGGGCCGAGCTCCACCACTTGCGGGCAGACTTGCCTGATAAAACGACCATCGGAAATGCCGCCCGACGTGCAAAGCTGAGGTGTTATGCCGGTCACCGACTTCACGGCGCGGCTCACTGCCTCTAACAACGACCCGCTGGGCGTAATATAGGGATTTCCTGATAATGTCCATTCCAAGTCGTAGTCGAGATCAAACCGGTCTAGTACTGCGCTAGTTCTTGATTTAATAGACTCAACGCTACTTGCGGGGGAAAAGCGGAAATTGAACTGGATTTCGATTGTTCCTGGTATCACGTTAAGCGCACCGGTGCCGGCATGAATGTTGGAAATCTGCCAGCTGGTCGGCGGGAAGTGTTCGTTTCCACGGTCCCAGACCGTTTGGGTTAATTCCGAAAGGACTGGTGCTGCCAAGTGAACGGGATTTCTTGCCAAATGCGGAAATGCAATATGTCCTTGTACGCCTTTGATGGTCAGTTTCCCCGAGAGCGACCCGCGCCGCCCGTTCTTAATCGTATCGCCAAGCTTTTTAGCCGAAGTGGGTTCGCCTACAATGCAATAATCAATCAGTTCATTGCGCTTTTTTAGCATTTCAATGACTCTGGCAGTTCCATCAATTGCTTCACCTTCTTCATCAGAGGTGACGAGCATGGCAATCGAGCCGTTATGCCTTGGATACGCTTCCGTAAACCGTTCAATAGCGGTGACAAATGCGGCAAGCGAAGTCTTCATGTCCGCCGCGCCTCGCCCGAACAACATGCCGTCGCGTACCGTCGGCGTGAACGGCTCGCTCTGCCATTGCTCCAGAGGGCCGGCGGGAACCACATCGGTGTGGCCAGCGAAGCAAACCACTGGCTTGGTATCTCCCCGTCGCGCCCAGAAATTTTGCACGTTGTTATGGGAGATTCTTTCTGAGCGAAATCCGGCCTTGGTGAGGCAATTTAACAGAATGTCCTGACATCCTGCATCATCCGGCGTAAGCGACGGGCATGCAATCAGCTTGGTGGCAAGTTCCAGGGTTTTACTCATCGAGGGCATTTTACCTTACGCCGTATCAGCCATTGACAATGGATGACGTCAACCCGGCTAAGGTATCAGCACGGGGCAATCAGGAAATCATGGGAACAAGAGGAATAATCGATATGGGCGCCATACACATTTGCGCCACAGGCGCCAGAAAGCCAATCAGCTTTTTAACTTGTTGAGCATATCGAGACTCAAGGTAAAATCTTCGCTTTCTTTCTTGCCAGTATCACTCAGCAAGGTCTCGGACAGATTTAGGGCAGGCTGCTCCTTGACCTGAGAAGCATTATTGATCATCCACAGCATATTGGTTGAGGAATCGCAATTGTGCAAGGCCTCCTCCTTGCTTATCTTGCCGGACTTGTAGAGTCGGAACAGGGCCTGCTCGAAACTTTGTGAACCCGGATAAATGCTCTGCTCGATTGCCTGATTGATTTCGTCAAAATCTCCTTTTCTGATGAGCTCCGCGACGCGCGAAGTGTTTAACAAAACTTCCACTGCCGGCAGCAGCCGCCCGCTCAGGCTCTTTACCAGGCGCTGAGAGAGTACGCAACGCAAGCTGATCGACAGGTCGAGTAGCAGACTGGCACGCGTTTCGTGAGGAAAAAAATTAACGATTCGGTTTAAAGCGTGATAAGTCGTGTTGGCATGCAGCGTAGAAAGGCAAAGGTGTCCGGTTTGTGCATAAATCAGCGCCTGCTGCAATGTCTCCTTGTCGCGTATTTCGCCAATCATCAAAACATCAGGCGCCTCGCGCATGGCATTGGCCAGCGCATTTGAAAAAGATTTGGTATCGCTTCCCACTTCGCGCTGGTTCACCAGGGATTTTTTGTGTTTGAAAACATATTCTATCGGGTCTTCGACGGTCAAAATGTGCCCCGATCTGTTGCTGTTGCGATAGTCGAGCATCGCGGCCAGGGTTGATGATTTGCCAGAGCCAGTCGCACCTACCACGAGCACGAAGCCGCGCTTCTCCATAATCAAATCCTTGAGAAACGCGGGTAGTCCGAGTTCGTCGAGGGGGGGTATATTTTCGGTAATGTAGCGGATCACCATGGCGGTGTCGCCGCGCTGCCGAAACAGGTTGACACGAAAATTGCCGAGGCCGGGTACAAAGTGCGCAAAATTCATTTCCATGTTGGTCTCGAACTCGCGGATCTGCGCCTCGGACATCATTTCGTAGGCGATTTTCCTGATAATTTGCGAATCCAGTGGTGGCGAGTTTAGCGGAACGGTGCTGCCGTTTATCTTGACATGGATAGGTGCCGCTTTCGAAAAAAAAGCATCTGAGGCCTGTTTCTCGGCCATCAACTTAAATAGCTGGTTAAGCTGCATGGATTAACGTCGCTCGCTAAACAGGGACTTGATCGAGTCGAGCATGCCTTTTTTCCTGTCTTCGTCTTTTTCTTCCTGTGGGTATTGCGTGTCCAGAATGTTGCGCTTTGGTGGCATCGCGCGTGACGCGCTTACTTGGCGTTTTCCAAGCTGCCGGAAGTTGTTGGGCTTATTGACCAAAAACTTGGAGAATTCCTCAAGCAACGTATCGTCGACTTCGTCAATTTCGTAGACGTATTCACGCTCGGTCAATCGCTCCATGTTCTTGGTGTGGATTTTAATCAGTGACTTTTCAAAATCTCCCGATATGGTGATGTTGACCACAACTTCACCGGGAATTTTAAAAATGGCCCGCTGCACGTAGCCGCGGTCGTTCTTGATCTCCTGGGCTTCGAATTTTATATTGTAATTCCATAGATATTCTCGCAAGCCTTGAATTGTCGCCGGCGATTCTTTTTCGACAGTCAATCCTCCACTGGGACCGCATCGGAAGCGCAAGGAAATTTCGTTTATGAAGTCTTTATTGTCGATACTCTTGTGTCTTTTGTTAAGGAAATAATCCTGCTGGTTGAGATTCGCGAGATTGCCCACGCCCTCGATGTAATAGGAACGCAATACCGTCGGTTTAACTACGTTAAGCTGTCTTACGAGATCGTCGAGGTAAGCATATATTGAGCGCAGCTTCGCCTGCAGCTGCATGAAATTCATGCCGAGCGTGGTCAGCTTGGCTTGCGTGTCAAACGCTTCTTTCTCCCTAAGCGTCTCTGCTTCTTTTTTTAATTCATCCAGAAATTTCACTTCATTCTCCTCAGCAAATTACCAAGCGCTTTCGGCCGCCGGGTCACGCTTTCCAAAAGTATAGTATTTTTATTGTCCGGGGGCGGAACCCGCTCGCAACAGCGCTTGCTATTCTCAGGGGTGGTTCCTGATTTAACCTGAGATTTAATTTTATAGTTTTTGATAATCAAGTCAAACGCTAGCAAGCAATCGGATACTAGTTTTCGCGCAATAGTTCGTTAATTCCAACCTTGGAACGTGTTTTGGCATCAACCTGCTTAACAATGACTGCGCAGTTGAGACCATACTTTCCGTTAGCCGAAGGCAGACTACCGGGTATGACCACGGAACCAGCGGGAATCCGCCCGTAATTGATGTCTCCGGTCGTCCGGTTGTAGATCTTGGTGCTTTGCCCGATAAAAACCCCCATGGATATCACCGCGCCTTCTTCAACCAAAACCCCCTCGACTATCTCGGACCGCGCACCGACAAATACATTGTCCTCGATGATGGTCGGGTTGGCCTGCACCGGCTCCAGCACGCCGCCGATTCCCACCCCTCCTGAAAGATGCACATTTTTTCCAATCTGTGCGCACGAGCCCACTGTGACCCAAGTATCCACCATAGTGCCTTCGTCGACGTAAGCCCCGATGTTGACGTAGCAGGGCATGAGTATGACGTTTTTTGCTATATAAGCCCCTTTGCGGACGGTAGCAGGGGGCACTACGCGAAATCCCCCTTTGTTAAACGCCCGAGTGTCGTAGCCTGCAAACTTCATACCAACCTTGTCGTAATAATTGGTGAAGGCGCCCTTAACCAGAGAATTATCGAAGATGCGGAATGAGAGCAGCACGGCTTTCTTCAGCCACTGATGGGTCACCCAATGCTGGTTGATTTTTTCAGCTACTCGGAGTTTTCCTTCGTCGAGCAGCTCCAAGGCTTTTATGACTGCTTTTTTTAGTTTTGCCTCGGCATTGCGTGAGGTAATCTCAGCGCGCCGCTCAAACGCTTGGTCGATGATTGCTTGCAGTTGCTTCATGTTTTCAAAGTTGTTCCGTGAAATCGGCGATCCGCTGTGCAGCCTCGACACACTCGGCAAGCGGTGCGACCAGCGCGATACGGACAAAATTGAGCCCAGGGTTAACACCGTGAGCCTCGCGTGCCAAGTAACTGCCGGGCAGCACCGCGACATTATAATCGCGGTACAGCAGCCACGCGAACTCAGTGTCGGGAATGGGTGTCCTGGCCCATAGGTAAAAGCCTCCCTCGGGAACCTCCAGATGCGGCAGGAACTTTTGCAAGATCGGTGCAACTTTTGCGAACTTTTCGCGGTACATCCGGCGATTTTCAGTTACGTGCGCTTCGTCGTTCCAGGCGGCTCTGCTGGCAGCTTGTACCGGCGGACTCATGGCGCAGCCGTGGTAAGTGCGGTACAGAGAAAATTTTTCAATGATCGCGCGTTGGCCGGCGACAAATCCAGAACGCATGCCAGGAACGTTGGAACGTTTCGACAGGCTGTTAAACACGACAAGACCCGGATACCCACTTCTACCCAACTGCTGCGCAGCGTCCAGCCCGCCAAGCGGCGGACGGTGTTCATCAGGATAAAGCTCCGAATAGCATTCGTCCGAAGCGATGACAAAATTATAAAGATCGGCCAGCCGGAAAAGTTCCTTCCATTCATCCAATTTCATTACATTGCCGCAAGGATTTCCAGGGGAGCAGACGTAAACCAGTTGTGATCGCTGCCATACCGGTTCGTCGATCCAGCCGAAGTCTAGCCTAAAGTTATTTTCCGCCAAGAGATTCAGGTAATGCGGTGTAGCGCCCGCCAGAAAAGTGGCACCTTCATAGATCTGATAGAACGGATTGGGGCAAACCACGACCGGTTCGGGCGCCGACGTGTTTATGACGGCTTGTGCGATCGCAAACAAAGCTTCGCGGCTGCCGTTTACCGGCAAGATTTCGCTTTCCGCGTCAATCTGCCGCAGACCGAACCGACGCGTAAGCCACGCGGCAATTGATTGGCGCAATTCAATTCCGCCTCGAGTCACGGGGTAATTCGCCAAGCCTGACAAGTTCTGCGTTAGAGCTTCCTGAATGAATTGCGGCGTTGCGTGTCTTGGTTCACCTATGGACAGGTCGATTGGGGTGAGGTCGGGTCTGCGGCTGACACCCTCCAGCAAGTTTGCCAGTCTTTGAAACGGGTATTGCTGCAGGCGATTCAAGTTGGGATTCATGGAAAGCCGTGAGGCATTCAACCGGGCGACGCTTGCGCATGCCGGCAAAAACCCGGCACGGTAGAAAGTAGGCGGCGATTTATTTGCATTACCCCTTGCGCGACTGCTTCTCAAATTTATGAACGTCTACCAATGGCAACGGCTTCCAGCCAGGTTTGCGATATTCTGCAACGACGGTGGTGAAAATTCCTCCACGCACGTAGAACTTAGAGGTCAGCCGCATGAAGCGCGGCTTAACCGCGGTAACCAAATCATCGAGAATTCGGTTGGTGACGGCCTCGTGGAACGCGCCTTCATCGCGGTACGACCAAATATAGAGTTTGAGGCTTTTCAGCTCCACGCAGCTCTTGTCGGGAATGTACTCGAGAATCAGGTTGGCGAAATCGGGTTGCCCGGTCCTGGGGCACAGGCAGGTAAATTCGGGAATTTCCATGTGAATCAGATAATCCCGCTGCGGCCTGGGATTGTTGAACGTATCGAAGCTCTTGCTGGGCTTGGAAACCATTAACGTTTTCTGCTCGAATCGGTTAAAATAAAACCATGTTCCTATTGCAAATTATAACCTTTGGCCCAGTTACAATAAATTACGGCTTAAATTGCGCCTTACAGAAATCAAACTTGCCGGGTTTAAATCTTTTGTAGACCCGACTCACGTTCCCATTCCGGGACAGCTGGTGGGCATTGTCGGCCCGAACGGTTGCGGTAAATCCAACATCATTGATGCAGTTCGCTGGGTGCTAGGCGAATCACAGGCTAGGCATCTGCGTGGTGAAACCATGCAGGACGTGATTTTCAACGGCTCGGGAGCGCGCTCCCCTGTAGGGCGGTCCAGCGTGGAATTGGTATTTGATAACAGCCTCGGCAAGGCAGCGGGGCAGTGGTCCAGCTATGCCGAAATCTCAATTAAACGCATTCTCCAGCGCAACGGGGAATCGTCCTATTACGTGAATAACACCCGTGTGCGGCGGCGCGATATTACCGATATTTTTCTTGGCACCGGACTGGGACCACGTGCCTACGCGATTATCGAACAGGGGATGATTTCCCGGATCGTCGAAGCTCAACCTGAGGAGCTGCGGGTATTTCTGGAAGAAGCGGCTGGAGTATCGAAATACCGGGAGCGCCGGCATGAAACCGAATTACGGCTCAAGGACACGCGCGAGAATTTATTAAGGGTTGCAGATGTTCGCCAGGAACTGGAAAAGCAGTTGCAGCATCTTGAAGAGCAAGCGCGCGTGGCATCGGAGTACCGCGATCTGCAAAGCCAGCTCCAGACAACCAGGAATTTGCTGTGGTTGTTGAAAAAACAGGATGTCTCGGCAAACCGAAAACGCGTGGAAAAGGAAATTCAAAAGGCCAGCAACGAACTGGAAGGGGAAACTGCAAGACTTCGGGAAATAGAAAAAAGCCTCGAAAGATTGCGAACCGGCCATTACAGCGCAGGTGACGCGGTGCATCGGACTCAGGGAGAGCTCTATGCAGCCAACGCCGAGGTGACCCGGCTTGAACAAAATCTCCAGCATATCCGCGAAAGCCGTCAACGGCTGGAATCGCAGATGTCTTCGCTTGGAAACCAGCGGCTGCAACTTGGGCAACATCGCGAAAGCGCACAGCAAACCTGCGAGCAATTACGCAGCGAGCTGAGCGAGGTACAGCAGCGAGTTGAGAAGACACGGCGCAGTGCTGCCCAAGCAGCTGAATCGCTGCCCGCTTTTGAACAACATTTGCTAGATTGCCAAACTCGCGCTGGCGCATTGCAGCGGGAACATGCGCAAGCGCAACAAACTGCTCAAATCGAGGATACACATCGCGCACATGCGATAAAGATGCTTGAACAACTAAGGGTCCGTCATGAGCGTCTGATTGGCGAGCGCGACGACTTGCCAAAACTTGAAAGCGCGGGCCTGCAAGGCATGCGTGATCAACATGCGCGCAAAGCATCCGATTTGAGCGAAAAACGGCAGAGACTCGAATCGTCGCAGCGCCGGCTCGACGAATTGCAAGGGGAAGGAGACCTGCACAGGACAGGCGTACACACACAAGAACAGGCTTTGGCCGGATTAACAGCGCGCTTGGATACACTCAAAGATCTGCAGGAAGCGCCGGGGCTTCGCGGCAAACTCCAGCCCTGGCTTGCCAAACATCGTCTTGAGGGCTTGCCCAGGCTGTGGCAGGAAATGGTTATTGAAACGGGCTGGGAGAACGCCCTGGAGAGCGTCTTGCGCGAGCGCCTCAATGCACTCGCGCTCGGCCCGCAAGCTGTTTTGCAAACCTTAATAGAAGATGCTCCGCCGGCAAAACTTACAGTCTTTACTGTGGCAGGAGAAACTCGTTCCGTAGAGCGCGCATCCCTGGCAGGAATGCGCCCGTTATCGAGTCTGGTGACCTGTAAGACGCCGCGCGCGCAGGCGCTCCTTGAAGACTGGCTGCGGCATGTGTACGTAGCGGAAGGTTCGTCTCTTGAATTGCGCGCACAGCTGCCACCGGGCGGAATACTGGTAAACCGTGAAGGCCATCTGTTTGCGCGCTACAGCGTATCATTTTATGCCGCAGATTCGGAATTACATGGTGTGCTGGCGCGCGGGCGAGAAATTGAACAAGTGCAAAATGAAATTGACCGCTGCCGCAAAGCGTTGGAAAAGAACAAGGCGGAGCTTGATTCCGCGCAGCAGCAAATAGAGATTTTGCGAGGCGAAATGTTTACCTTGGAAGGCGAAATTGAAACGCTCCAGGAAGAACAACACAAAATCCAAATAGAAATAATTCAACTGACCCAAGGCGCGGAGCAAATCCAGCGGCGTACCCAGCAAATCAACCTCGAGCTTGAGGAAATACGCCAACAGGAGGCACGCGAACTACAGCAGCGCGACAATGCACAAAGCAATTTTGCTATCCGCCTTGAACGAATTGCGGACCTTGAGGGGCAGTTGTTGCGAGCGGACCGTGAGCGCTTGGACGCCGAAGGCCAAGTGAATGCCCAACGCGCAGCGCTGAGCCAGGCTCAGCATGCTGCCCAGGAAGCGCAGTTCGAGGTGAGCATATATCAGCACAGGATCAATGACATAGACAATTTAGTTAAATCTTTAGATGAACAAATGGCCGGTTTTCAGCAAAACTTGCAAACTCTCAAGTCCGAGCTGGGTCGACTTGATGAGAACGCAACACAGGAGCAGCTTCAGCAGATTCTGCAGACCAGACAGGCCAGGGAGCAAGCGTTGGCAGCCGCGCGAAACGCCTTGGAGGAAGCCGCCCGTAACCTGCAGCAGACCGATGAACAGCGCCTTGCGGCAGAGGGGAAACTGCAACCGTTGCGCGACCGGATCAATGACTTGCGTCTTAAAGAGCAGGAAGCGCGGCTTAATGAAGACCAATATGCGGAACAGCTTCGCGGAGCCAATGAAGAACAATTGAACGCCCAGCTGCAGAAAGGAGCAAAAGCCAGTGCCTTGCAACTGGAAATTACCCGTCTGGAGCAGGGAATTGCCGCTTTGGGGGCAGTCAATTTAGCGGCATTGGAGGAGCTGCAAAACGCTAGCGAACGTAAAACTTATCTCGACGGCCAAGCGCGGGATCTTGACGAAGCGGTTCAAACCCTGGAAAACGCGATCCGGCGCATAGACCGCGAAACGCGCGCCCGGTTAATGGAAACCTTTGACGCCATCAACCGGCATCTTGAGGAAATGTTTCCCATGCTATTTGGTGGCGGTAAAGCGCAGCTCGTCTTGAGCGGTGACGAAGTGCTCGACAGCGGTGTGCAAGTGATAGCCCAGCCCCCGGGCAAAAAAAATTCCACAATTCATTTGTTGTCGGGCGGAGAAAAAGCACTTGCTGCTTTGGCCTTGATATTTTCCTTGTTTCAGCTAAACCCGGCTCCATTTTGCATGCTGGACGAAGTAGACGCGCCGCTCGACGACACCAACACCGAGAATTTTTGCAAACTGCTCAAAAAAATGTCCGAGCAAACGCAGTTTGTATTCGTTAGCCATAATAAAATTACCATGGAAATCGCCCACCAGCTGATCGGCATTACGATGCAGGAACTGGGTGTATCGCGAGTGGTTGCAGTGGATATCGAAGAAGCCATGAAACTGAGGGACGAAGCGGTTGCCTGAGGCGACAATTTATGAGTGATCTGCAGCTCAGCCTTTTGGTCATCGGCATACTGATTGTTGTGGCAACCTATTTCTTCAATCGGCTTCAGGAACGAAAATACCGTCGTAAATCCGAATCGGCTTTCGAGAATGACATGCAGGACGTCTTGCTCGGGCCCCAAGGTTCCGCGAGCCCAGTCGACGACCGGGTTGAGCCACAGCTGCGGGAGCCGGTCATCGGGGACAAGGACAACGCGCTCGAAAAACCGGTACCCGTGGCGGATAGAGCACCAGCAGTGCTGGACTCGGAGATTATGTTTATTGCCGAAATGAGCCGCGCCGAAACATTTCCTCCCGATGTCATAAGAACGCTTCTGAAATATCTTTTGGAATTCGGACGCCGTATAACGTGCCTTGGTTACCGAGAAGAAAATGCATCTTGGGAAAAACTCGAGGAAGCTGCCGAGCCCAGGTATATCCGCATTAAGATCGGTCTGCAGCTTGCAGATCGCTCCGGTTTTGCGAACGAGTCGCAATTGGCGTTATTTTGCGACATGTTACAAGGTCTTGCAGAGAACACCGGTGCAGCCATTCAGTTTCCTGAACGCAGGATTGCGCTCGGCAACGCGGCGGAGCTCGACAAATTCTGCGCCGAAGTGGATATTTCCATAGGGCTGAACGTGATTGCCCAGGAAGGTCAGACATTTCACGGAACCAAACTTCGCGCCTTGAGCGAAGCCGCCGGTTTGAAGCTTCAGGACGACGGTGCTTTCCATTGTCTTAACGAACACGGCGACAGCTTGTTTGCCCTGAGTTGCCACGAGGCGGTTTCATTTACCCCGGAGCAAATCAAAAATTTATCTGTCAGCGGCGTGACTTTCTTGCTTGACGTGCCCCGCGTAGCCTCTGGAATTCGAGTATTTGACCAGATGCTCGCCTGCGCCAAACAATTTGCAGCCTCGTTGAATGGAATTCTTGTAGACGATAACCGTATTCCGCTAAATGACTCGGGTATCGAAAAAATTCGCCAGCAATTACGCGCCGTTTACATGGCAATGGATCGGCGCAATATCAGCGCCGGCAGCGCGCGTGCCTTAAGGCTATTCTCCTGAATGAAAATACCCGGGAATGTGATCGAGCGGGTGCGCCGCCTGCGCGAAAGCATCGAGCAGCACAACTACAATTATTACGCGCTGGCCGCGCCGACCATTCCTGACAGCGAGTACGACAAGCTGTTCGCCGAATTGGCGGACTTGGAAAATCGTTATCCGCAGCTCGTAAGCCCCGATTCGCCGACCCGGCGGATCGGCACTGCGCCTTTAAAGGAATTTGCCGAGGTAATTCACCGGACCCCGATGCTGTCCTTGAATAATGCGTTCAATGAAGACGACATTATCGCTTTTGACCGCAGGGTGCGCGAGGCACTGGGAATGCAAGATATTGAATACGCTGTCGAGCCAAAATTCGATGGTCTAGCCATCAGTCTGACTTATGAAAAGGGCGAGTTGGCGAGTGGTGCAACGCGGGGCGACGGTTACGTCGGCGAGGACGTTACCATAAATGTACGCACGGTGAGAGTTATCCCTTTACGGCTTGCCGCTCATAAGCCGCCGGCGCTTCTGGAAGTGCGGGGGGAGGTGCTGATGCTGAAAAAAGATTTTGAAAAGCTGAATGCCCAGCAGCGCGCAAAAGAAGAAAAAGAATTTGCCAATCCGAGAAATGCCGCGGCGGGATCCTTGCGGCAACTGGATTCCCGCATCACCGCGCAGCGCAAGTTGAGTTTTTTTGCATACGGCGTGGGAGAAGTAGAGGGGGGAAGCCTGCCCGAAGACAAACACGACAAGCTGATCGATTTTCTCGCTTCATTGCACGTGCCTGTTGCACCGGAACGTCGCGTGGTGCAAGGGGAAAAAGGCTTGCTTGAATATTACCGCCACATCGCTGCCAAGCGCGACAAGCTGCCTTATGAAATTGATGGAGTGGTCTACAAGGTTAATGATCTCGCGATGCAAAAAAAACTGGGATTTGTGGCACGCGCGCCGCGCTTTGCGATTGCACATAAGTTTCCCGCGCATGAAGAACTCACCGAAATACGGGATATTGAGGTCTCGGTGGGCCGCACCGGCGTGCTCACCCCAGTTGCACTGCTAAAGCCGGTGTATGTGGGCGGCGTCACCGTATCTCACGCCACTTTGCACAACGAAGACGAGATCAGGCGCAAGGATATTCGCATCGGCGACACGGTGATTGTCAGACGCGCGGGTGACGTCATTCCCGAAATTGTTGCCGTAGTGAGCGACAGGCGGCCAAAATCGGCGCGCAAATTCGTCATGCCGGAGAAATGCCCGGTGTGCGGCTCGGAAGTAGTACGTTTTGAAGACGAAGCGGCAGCGCGCTGCATAGCCGGACTGTATTGCAGTGCCCAGCGCAAACAGGCTTTGTTACACTTCGCGTCGAGGCGTGCAGTGGATATAGAAGGACTGGGGGAAAAGCTCGTGGATCAACTGGTGGACAAGGCGATCACGCGCACCCCCGCTGATCTTTACAAGTTGGACGAAGCAATGCTCGCCAAGTTGGAAAGAATGGCCGAAAAATCCGCTGCTAATGTAATCGCGGCGATCGAGAAGAGTAAACGCACAACCTTAGCGCGCTTTATTTATGCTCTGGGAATACGCAACGTGGGTGAAGCGACAGCCAAGGATCTGGCGCGGCATTTCGCGAGCTTCGATAAGTTGATGCGGGCCGACGAGGAAAGTCTGCAGCACGTACCTGACGTGGGCCCGGTTGTGGCGCAGAGCATTGTGCGGTTTTTCTCCGAGCCGCATAATCGCCAGGTAATCGAACAGCTGCGCGCGCGAGGGGTAACGTGGACTGAGGGCAAAAGACTGCAGCCTGCGAAACAAAGCGCAATCAGCGGAAAAATCTTTGTATTGACCGGCACGCTGCCGCAGCTGACGCGTGAGGATGCAAAAAACCAGATTGAAGCACTCGGAGGCAAGGTGACGGGTAGTGTTTCGGCCAAGACCGATTTTGTGGTGGCGGGTGCAGATCCCGGCAGCAAGTTTGCTAAGGCGCAGCAATTAAAAGTAACGATAATCGATGAAGCAGCTTTGCTGAGGCTTCTCGCAAGCTAATATGGAATTTGCAAAATACCTGCCCAACCCAATCCGCAAAGCGGTATTTCCGGTCGCCGGGATGGGCACGCGCTTTTTACCTGCAACCAAGGCTAGCCCCAAAGAAATGCTGCCGGTCGTCGACCGGCCTTTGATTCAATATGCGGTTGAGGAAGCACTTCATGCGGGCATTACCGAACTGGTGTTCATTACTGGCCGAGGGAAACGGGCTATTGAGGACCATTTCGACGAAGATGATGCAATCGAGGCAAAACTGCAAGCCAAAGGTAAACAGGAATTGCTCAAATCCGTTCGCAACATCATACCGGATTACGCCAGCTGTACTTATGTTCGTCAACCAAGGGCGCTCGGACTGGGACACGCGGTGCTCTGTGCAGCAAACGTCATTGGCGATGAACCCTTCGCGGTGATCCTCGCAGATGATCTCATAGACAGCGATCCGTCCGCGATTCAGCAGATGATAAAAGTTTACCGTGTTCATGGCTGTTCGATATTGGGCGTGCAGAAAGTTGCGCGGCAGGACGTCTCGCAATACGGAATCGTTAAAAGCAGGTCGCTCACGGCGCCTAAACTTCATGTCATCGCCGGGATTGTGGAAAAACCCAAGCCCGGCAAGGCACCGTCCAATCTCGGTGTAGTCGGGCGCTACATTCTGACCCCGCGGATATTTCGCCATTTGCGTAAAGCGAAACCTGGCGCAGGCGGGGAAATTCAGCTCACCGACAGCATCGCCTCGCTGCTCGGGGAGGAAAAAGTGTTGGCGTACGAATTTGCTGGTACGCGTTACGACTGCGGTTCCAAGCTGGGCTACCTCAAGGCCACTTTGGCGTATGCGGTAAAGCATCCAGAGGTGGGAAAGGAATTCAGTTCCTACCTCGCGTCCCTAGGCTGCCGGTTGCCGAGATCGGGCCGAGTGTAGTCTGCAAGCCCATCGGCTGCTAAAACTCGAGTGAAGCTTACCTACCAAAAAGCCCGGGTTATCCTTGAATCCGCTGAGCAGGTGTGCTCCGCCGTGGTCGTTTCCGAGGCGGTAAAACGCGTGGCGTCGGAGATATCAGCCAAGCTTTCCAAAAAGCAGCCCCTGGTCCTGAGTGTCATGGGCGGATCGGTGGTGTTTACCGGCCATTTGCTTCCGCTTCTCGATTTTCCGATGGATTTTGATTACATCCATGTTTCGCGCTACGACGACAATACCAAGGGTGGGGAAATTGACTGGAAAGTCGCGCCGCGGGAGAACGTAAAGGGAAGAACGGTATTGGTGCTGGACGACATTCTGGATGAAGGGCAGACCTTGGCCGCGATTCGCGACAGAATTTTAGGCGCGGGCGCAAAGTCCTTTTTCAGCGCAGTGCTTGCCAATAAAGACACTGGAAAACCCAAACCGATACAGGCTGACTTCGTGGGCGTGATCGTGCCCAATCGCTATGTTTTTGGATACGGCATGGATGTTTACGGGGCATGGCGCAATTTGCCGGCCATCTATGCGTTAAAATGATAATTTTCTAGACCCCTCTGGATTCGCTCAGCATGCTGGCAATTATTGGCGGGACTGGCCTCACCAAGCTCGCCAACCTCGAAATGTCGTTTCAAAGGGTAATCCGCACCCCGTTCGGCGAACCGTCGGGCGCGCTAACCTTCGGCAAGATTAAAGGTCGCGACGTGATTTTCCTCGCGCGCCACGGCTATGGCCACACCATACCTCCGCACCAGGTAAATTACCGCGCCAATATCTGGGCGCTACATACACAGCGCGTCAGCCACGTGGTTTCGGTGGCCTCGGTTGGCGGCATACGACCGGATTTGACGCCCGGCACCATTGCCATTCCCGCGCAAATTATCGATTATACGCACGGACGCCAATCGACTTTTTTTGATAGCACAGAAAAACCGGTAACGCATATCGATTTCACTTGGCCATATTGCGAGCAATTGCGCCAGCGACTGATAATCGCCGCAGAAAACGCCAAGCAAAAAACCGTCAATGGCGGAGTATACGGTGCTACTCAGGGCCCGCGTCTGGAAAGCGCGGCGGAAATTAATCGCCTTGAAAGGGACGGCGCCGACATGGTGGGCATGACCGGCATGCCCGAGGCAGCGCTCGCCAAGGAACTAGAGATATGCTATGCGACGATTGCGGTGGTGGCGAATTACGCCGCGGGCAAGGGTACCAGTAAACGCGAAATCCAATTCGAGCACCTGGAATCCACCATGCAGGAATCGTTGGACCGGGTCAGAACTATTCTCGAAAAATTGATTGAGCACTATGGCAGTTAAAGCAATACTGAAAATGGGCGATCCGCGGCTGTTCGAAATTTCGAAACCGGTTACGGCGTTTGACACGCCGCAGTTGCACGAACTGATCGAGGACATGCAGCATACCATGGCGGCGCTCAATGGAGCGGGACTCGCCGCGCCGCAGATCGGCATAGGCCTGCAAGTGGCGATTTTCGGCGTAACACGCAATCCGCGCTATCCAGACGCCGAGGAAGTTCCCTATACGGTACTGATAAATCCCAAGATCACGCCCTTGGACCAAGAAATGGAAGAGGAGTGGGAAGGTTGCCTGAGTATCCCCGGGATGCGCGGCTTGGTGCCTCGTTACAAGCACTTGCGCTACCAGGGTTACGATCCGTATGGCAAGGTCATAGAACGCAGCGTAGGCGGATTTCATGCGCGGGTAGTGCAGCATGAATGTGATCATGTGCAGGGAATTCTTTATCCGATGCGCATTCGCGACATGCGCAATTTTGGTTTTAACGAAGTGCTGTTTCCCGGCCAGCTCGCCCAGGAGGAGTAGGCGCTTAGGAGACGGCCAGCGCCTCCAGCAGATCTGCTTCCAGTCGCACTACAGCTTTGGAATCATTCAGCACGTCGCCACTGATGAGAAAAACGTCCTCGGCCCGCTCACCCAGCGTATTGATTTTCGCAGAATAAACATCGATGCCGTAATTCACCAGGACCCGTGCAATGCTATACAGCAGGCCGGGGCGGTCTCCGGCAGTGACCGACAGCGCGTGATAAGCACCTCTTTCGTCCTGCCTGATGCTGACTTCAGGTGCGATGGGAAAATGTCTCACATGCCGGCTCAGGCGACCTTTCACCGGTGGTTCCAGCGGCGCCTGTACCGCGATGCGGCGGGCCAGCTCTTTCTCAACGAAACCAATCAAGTCCCGGTAGTGTCCGGTCTTATTTAACGGGTCGAGCACTAAAAAGCTGTCGAGCGCATAGTTGTGCCGCGTGGTATGGATCTTGGCTTCAACGATATTGTAATTGATGCGGTCAAAAAATCCGCAAATGCGAGCAAACAATCCTTTTTGATCGGGAGTATAAATCAATACCTGCAGGCCTTCACCGATGGGGGAAAGCCGGGCTTTGACCGCCGGTAATTGCGTGACCACCTTGGCCCAAAGGTGTCGGGTATGCCAGGCAATTTCCTGAGCGTCATGGCGCAGGAAATAAGCGGTATCGAGCTCTGACCACAGCGCCTCATGTGCGTGCTCGCCCAAAGCGTAAAGGCGGATAATCTTGAGCGCTTCAGTTTGTCTCGCCTGCAAATGCACTTCGTGCGGCGCGCTTTCTCCGCTTAATTGGCGGCGCGTGGCCCAATACAGATCTTCCAAGAGCTTGGCTTTCCAGGCATTCCACACCTGAGGGCTGGTGCCCCGTATATCGGCCACGGTCAGCAAATACAAGGCGGTGAGGCGACGCTCGCTGGCCATGCGTGATGCGAATGCGGAAATCACTTGCGGATCGGACAAGTCGCTTTTCTGAGCCGTAGATGACATAGTCAAATGATTTTCCACCAGCCACGCTACCAGATCGGTATCATCGGCGCTTAACCCGTGCTGCCTGCAGAACTGCCTAGCGTCGATGCTTCCCAGATGCGAATGGTCGCCGCCGCGGCCTTTGGCGATGTCGTGAAACAAACCTGCGAGGATCAATACCTCCCGTCTTTGAAATTCGCTCATCAGCTGGCTGCACAAGGGGTATTCGTGAGCGAATTCGGACAGGGTAAAGCGCCGCAAGTTGCGCACCACCCGCAAGATGTGCTCGTCTACCGTGTAGACATGGAACAGGTCGTGCTGCATCTGGCCGACAACGCGTCCGAACGCCGGCAGGTAGCGCCCGAGAATGCCGTAACGGTTCATCCTGCGCAGCTCGCGAGTAATGCCGCTCGGCTGGCGCAATATTTCCATGAATGTTGCACGATTTATCGGATCGCGGCGAAAATCTTGATTGACTTTCCCCCGGGCGCGCCACAACGCGCGCAGAGTTGGAGCGCTCATATCCTTAAGTTCCGGGTGCTGCTGGAGCAGCAGGAAACTTTCGAGTATTGCTGACGGCTGCCGTTCGAATAAACCCTCACTGCGGGCTTCTAGCAGTTCGCCACGCTGCTGAAAGCGCTCGTTGAGCGGCAAGGCGGGGACCGAGACGGTGGGCATGATTCTAGACCGGAGATTTTGCAGCAGTAAGGTATTGAGCTGGTCGACCGATTTGGCTGTGCGGTAGTAACGCTGCATCATGATTTCACTTGCCCGGTGATTACTGGTATCGCTCAACCCCAATTGCTGAGCCAGCGCGTTTTGGTAATCGAACAGCAGACGGTCTTCCCGGCGTCCGGCGAGGTAATGCAGGCGGATTCTCAAGTCTTGCAGGAACAATTCATGGCCCTTGATCTGTCGCGCCTCGTGCCGGGCAATCAGGCCATGCTTCGCCAAGGCTTGCCAGGACGTGCCCAAACCGCAAGCTTGGCTGATCCATAAAATGTTCTGCAAATCGCGCAGGCCCCCGGGACTTTCTTTCAGGTTGGGTTCCAGGTTATTCGCGGTATCGTAAAAGCGCGCGTGGCGCTGATCCTGTTCCAGTTGTTTGGCCTGGAAAAAAGTCGCGCTGTCCATTATTGTCCGCATTGCTTCTGCAAACTTTTTATACAGACTGGCACTGCCATAGAGCAAACGCGCTTCCATTAGGTTAGTTTGCACAGTGACATCCTTGCATGCTTGCTCCTGACATTCCGGTATGGTGCGCACGCTGTGGCCCACATCCAAACCGATGTCCCAAAGCAGACTAATGAATCGCTCTAATTGCTCGCGTAAGACTAGGTCTGCGTCATTTCTGAGCAGAACCAAGAGGTCGATATCCGAGTAGGGGAACAGCTGCTTGCGCCCGTAACCGCCTACCGCGAGCAACGCGAGTGTCCGGGGCAAATCCAAAACTCGGCAAATGTTTTGCAAGATTCCGTCAACTAATCGGCGGTGAGCATTGGTCAGGCGCGGAGGGAAAGGGTCATGCTGATACTCGTCTCGCAATTCCGAACGGCGCTTAACGAGAAGTTGCTTCCACTGGCTGAGCGTGCCTTCAGTCTGCGGCGATTTGGAGACAGGAGTGGAGGTAAGCATAAGCTGTTAATGTGCCGGCTTTGCGGGCGCACCAGCCGATAGCGTCAGCACCTCGTATCCAGTTTCAGTGACCAGTACCGTGTGTTCCCATTGCGCAGACAGACTATGATCCTTGGTAACTATGGTCCATCCGTCCTTAAGCTGGCGTATGTCGGGTTTCCCGGCGTTGATCATCGGCTCGACAGTAAAGGTCATGCCGGGCGTCAGCAGTAAACCGCTTCCCGCTCTTCCGTAATGCAGGATCTGCGGTTCCTCGTGAAAATTTTGACCGATACCATGCCCGCAGAATTCACGCACTACGCTGTAGCCATTGCTTTCCGCGTGAAATTGGATGGCGTAACCTATGTCTCCTAAGTGGGCTCCGGGTCTAACTGCTTCTATTCCCAGCCACATGCACTTATAGGTGACTTCGCAAAGCCGTGTGGCCTGAATCGAGGTTTCGCCCACGCAAAACATGCGACTGGTGTCGCCATGATAGCCGTCTTTAATTACCGTGACGTCGATGTTGAGGATGTCCCCGAATTTCAGCTTTTTGTCTCCTGGTACGCCATGACACACGACGTGGTTCACCGAAGTACAAATGGAGCATGGATAAGGCGCGTATCCAGGTGGCGCGTAATTCAGCGGGGCCGGTACCGTGTGCTGTACATTGACCATATAGTCGTGGCAAAGGCGGTCCAGTTCCCCGGTTGTGATTGCCGGCTTGACGAACGGGGTAATGTAATCCAGCACTTCGCCCGCGAGCTTTCCTGCAACACGCATTTTTTCAATTTCCTCCCGGGATTTGATGCTGATCGCCATATGCACCGCTTGCCAAAAGTTTTAAGAATAGTGGAACGCATCATATAAGGCAATTCACGCGGTCCCGGGGAAAATGAGCAGGTCGCAAGAAAGCTCTACTGCACCGTTATTGAGCGTCGCTAATCAGGGATGCTATAATCCACCGCCAATTTAGCTCAGTGGCACTTATTCCAGCTAAGCTAAAAATTCCCACACCCGCGAGGTACAGGGTGCTCGTTCGCGAGTGATGATTAAGCGGGTGGAGGCCTGGAGCCACGGATGAGGATGAACTCGCCGGCTCCCTAACCCTTACAGGAGAACGTTGTCATGTCGGTCACCATGCGGCAGATGTTGGAAGCTGGCGTCCATTTCGGGCATCAAACCCGATACTGGAACCCCAAGATGGCGCCATATATCTTTGGTCATCGCAACAAAATTCATATTATCAATCTGGAAAAATCCTTAGTGCTTTACCATGAGGCACTCAAGTTTCTGCGGGATCTTGCGGCCAACAAGGGTACGATTTTGTTTGTCGGGACCAAACGCCAAGCACGTGAAATTATCAAGGAAGAAGCATTGCGTTGCGGCGCGCCTTATGTGGATTATCGCTGGCTGGGTGGCATGTTGACCAATTTCAAGACCGTAAAGCAGTCCATCAAGCGTCTAAAAGAAATGCAAAACATGGCGCACGACGGCACCCTGGATAAAATGCCTAAAAAAGAGGCGCTCGGCTACCAGCGTGAAATGGCGAAACTCGAACGCAGTCTGGGTGGTATCAAGGACATAAATGGGCTTCCGGACGCCTTGTTCGTGATCGACGTCGGCTACCAAAAAGGCGCGGTGGCCGAAGCCAACAGGCTAGGCATCCCGGTGGTCGGTGTCGTGGATACCAACCATGATCCCGAAACCATTGCTTACGTGATACCCGGCAATGATGATTCGAGTCGTGCGATACGGCTTTATGCCCGCGGTGCGGCTGATGCCATCCTGGAAGGACGCGCCCAGATTGTCCGGGAGATTGTAAGCGACGAGTTCGTGGAACTCGAATCCGCCGACGAGCGGTCTATTGAGTAAAGCAAAAAAGGGGCGCAAGCCCCTTTTTTAAAACATACGTCCGGAGCACAGCATGGCAGAGATCACCGCAAGCATGGTGAAAGAGTTACGCGAAATGACGGGCCTAGGCATGATGGAGTGCAAAAGGGCGCTCACTGAAGCGCGCGGCGATATCAAAGCGGCGGAAGACTTGCTGCGTATCAAGAGCGGGGCAAAGGCAAGCAAAGTGGCGGGACGCGTTGCTGCAGAGGGCGCAGTCGGTGCGTACGTGAGTCCCGAAGGAAAAACCGCCGCACTAGTCGAAGTGAACTGCGAGACCGATTTTGTAGCGAAAGACACTCATTTCAAGGAGTTCGTGTCGACCCTGGCGCAGTGCGTTGCAGAGACGAACCCGGCGAATGCTGAAATTTTCGCGCAGTCTAAACTCCATTCCGGAGAAACCGTCGAGGACGCACGCCGGGCATTGGTGATGAAGCTCGGTGAAAATATCAATGTCCGCCGCTATGCTCGAGTGGAGACTGCAGGCCGTGTGGCCGTTTACCTGCATGGAAATAAAATCGGTGTGCTGGTGGATTACCAGGGCGGGGACGAAGCTCTGGGCAAGGACTTGGCCATGCATATCGCGGCGAACAAGCCGCTGTGCGTGTCCAAACAACAGGTGCCGAGTGAAAACATCGCCAAAGAGCGCAAGATCTACACGGCGCAGGCAGCCGAGTCCGGCAAACCCGCAAACATCATTGAGAAGATGGTGGACGGCAAAATCGCAAAGTACCTTGCTGAAATTACATTATTGGGCCAGCCTTTTGTCAAAGACCCCGAGCAAACGGTGGAGAACCTGCTTTCAAAGAAAAGTGCCAAAGTAAACGCGTTTTATCTTTTTGTAGTAGGTGAGGGTATCAAAAAGAAAAGTAGCGATTTTGCGGCCGAGGTCATGGCGCAAGTTGGGCGTGCATGACTTCGACTGCCCCGGCATACCGGCGCATCTTGCTGAAGCTCAGTGGTGAGGCGCTTATGGGGGAGGACCGATACGGCATCAATCGGGCCACGCTGGAGCGTATCGTCTCGGAAATCGCCGAAGTGGTAAAACTGCGGGTGCAAGTTGCAATCGTGATTGGCGGAGGCAATATCTTTCGGGGTGTCGCTCCAGGCGCCTCCGGCATGGACCGCGCGACCGCGGATTACATGGGTATGCTTGCCACCGTGATCAATGCATTGGCATTACAGGACGTAATGCGCCAAGCAGGACTCAACGGCCGGGTGCAATCTGCACTCAACATTGAACAAGTGGTCGAGCCCTATATCCGCGGTAAGGCGATACGCTATCTGGACGAGGGGAAAATAGTAATCTTCGCCGCAGGAACGGGTAATCCCTTTTTTACGACTGATACCGCGGCGGCACTTCGCGGCATGGAAATGAATGTGGACATCGTCCTCAAAGCGACCAAGGTGGACGGCGTTTACACGGAAGATCCGAAGACCCACTCTGATGCCATGCGCTACCAGAAACTCTCCTTTGACGAAGCCATTGTAAAGAACCTGAAGGTGATGGATGCAACCGCACTTACGCTATGCCGCGATCAGAAGCTCCCGGTCAACGTATTCAGCATATTGAAGCCCCATGCACTGAAGCGCGTGGTGTTGGGCGAGGACGAGGGAACACTAGTGCACTCTTGAACATCGGGCTGGGCTATAATCCCGGTAACGATAAGGAAACAGCATGGCCGCAGACTTAAAAAAATCCGCTGAGCAGAAAATGCAGAAGACTCTGGAGACGCTAAGAGCTGATCTCAGCAAGGTGCGGACTGGAAGAGCGCACGCCGGGATCCTCGACCACGTAACGGTGGATTATTATGGAACACAAATGCCGATCAACCAGGTGGCGAATGTGACTCTGCTCGATGCACGCACGGTCAGCGTTCACCCGTGGGAAAAAAAAATGGTGAGCCTCATCGAGAAAGCAATTCGTGAATCCGATTTGGGTCTGAATCCCGCAACAGCCGGCGACGTAATACGCGTACCCATGCCACCGCTCACCGAGGAACGCCGCAAGGACCTGATAAAAGTGGTAAGACATGAAGCGGAGAATGCGCGGGTGGCGGTGCGCAACATCCGGCGCGATGCCAATAATGCGATGAAAGAACTCCTCAAGCAGAAAACCATTTCCGAAGACCAAGAGCGACGCTCACAGGTCGAAATACAAAAACTCACCGACAGTTTCATTACTGAAATAGATAAGGCGCTTCAGAGCAAAGAAGCCGAGCTGCTGGCGGTGTAAGACAGTGAACCTGTTTCCCAATTCAACCAAGGAGATCCCGCAAGCAGGCAAAATTCCGCGCCACATCGCGATAATCATGGACGGAAACGGCAGATGGGCCAAGCAGCGTTTTTTGCCGCGTGTCGCTGGCCACCGGCGTGGAGTCGAAGCGGTGAGGGAAGTCATTAAAGCCTGCGCCAAACAGGGTGTCGGGTTTCTAACCTTGTTTGCCTTCAGTAGCGAAAACTGGCGGCGGCCAAAGGAAGAAGTTTCGGTCCTGATGCAATTATTCATTCGCGCTTTGGAGCAGGAGGTCGCCAAGCTGCACGAAAACAATATCCGCTTCAAGGTAGTGGGTGATATAAACCGTTTTGAGCCGCGGCTAAGCAAACTGATCCGTGAAGCGGAATCTTTGACCGCGCACAACACCATGCTCACCCTGACCATTGCCGCGAATTACGGCGGGCGCTGGGACATTATGCAGGCAGTGCAGCGCATGCTTGTGGATCACCCGAAGCTTTCCAAGGGATTCGACGAATACGACCTGGCGCCGTACCTGGCAATGCATTATGCGCCCGAACCGGATCTTTTTATCCGCACCGGCGGAGAACAGCGCATCAGCAATTTCCTGCTGTGGCAGATGGCTTATACCGAAATGTATTTTACCGAGACCTTGTGGCCCGATTTCGATTCAAAATCCCTCGATCTTGCCATTTTGTCCTACCAGCAGCGCGAGAGACGCTTTGGCCGCACTAGCGAGCAGCTTGAAGAGGCACGGTCACCTGCAGCAAAAGCTGATGCGGTGGCCCTGGCTAAACCGCTACGGCGCGCCAAGCAGAATGCTTAAGACTCGCGTTATCACAGCATTAGTTCTGTTGCTTTCATTCCTTCCCGCATTATTTTTTTTGCCGGCGCAAGGCTGGGTGGTGCTGGGCGTGGTGATTATCGCGTTTGCTTCACGGGAATGGGCGAGACTGGCGCAGATGCGGGAGCCCTCAGTGTGGCTGTACGTAATTGCGGTTATTGCATCCTGCTCGGTATTGATTCATGCGTTGGGGCTCTTTAATAACGTTACGGTTGAAGATTTGCGCCTCGCTATTTATGCGGTGGCTTTGCCCTTCTGGCTGGTTGCGGCTCCACTATGGCTAAGCTTTAAATGGCGCGCAAATAAGATAGGGCTCGCGGTAAGTGGCTTGCTGGTACTGGTAACTGCTTGGCTTGCGCTAGTACAATTGCGAGAGATTTCGCCATGGTTGGTTCTGTGGTTGCTTTCGGTGATTTGGGTGGCGGATATCGCGGCATATTTCTGCGGCAAAAAATTCGGCAAGCGCAAGCTTGCTCCCAATATCAGCCCGGGCAAAACGCAGGAAGGCGTGTACGGCGCTTTTTTCGCTGTGACGGTCTACGCTATTGCTATTGTCGCGCTCAGCGGCAATCATAACATTAGCGCGTTTGACAGGGCAGTCCCGGCCTATCTGCTGCTAATTGCGCACTGGTTCATCACCGGATTGAGTATCATTGGAGACCTGTTTGAATCGTTGCTCAAGCGGCAAGCCGGCGTCAAGGACAGCGGGTCGATCCTTCCCGGCCATGGTGGGATACTAGACCGCATAGATGGCATACTTTCGACCTTGCCCGTGTTGGCGTTTTTTATATTTTATCGGGCTTGAAAACGCGACATGCAAAACCTGACCATACTTGGCTCCACCGGTAGCATCGGTGTCAATACGCTTGATGTTGTCGCGCACCACCCCGACCGTTTCCGGGTGGTGGCGCTGACCGCAGGAAACAAAGTCGAGGTTTTATTCGATCAATGCCGACGCTTTGCTCCGGTTTATGCGGTGCTGCGCGACGAGAACGGTGCCGAGCGGCTGCAAAGTTTGGTGAGGAAAGCGGGCCTTGTCACCCAGGTGTTGCAGGGCGTGGGGGCACTCGAAAAAGTTGCAACTTTGCAGGAAGTGAACGGGGTAATGGCGGCAATCGTGGGAGCCGCGGGATTGCGCCCCACGCTGGCCGCGGCGAATGCCGGCAAACGGGTGATGCTAGCCAACAAAGAAGCACTGGTGATGTCCGGAAGTCTTTTCATGGAGGCGGTGCGGCGTAATCATGCCACGCTGCTGCCGGTGGACAGTGAACACAATGCCATTTTCCAAGCGTTGCCTCGCAACTTCAGTGGCGATCTCGCCGCAGTTGGAGTCAAGCGGATTCTACTTACCGCTTCAGGCGGACCTTTTTGCTCCACCCCGCTCAGTGAGCTGGAGCACATAACCCCGGACCAAGCGTGTGCGCACCCCAACTGGGTTATGGGGCGCAAAATTTCCGTGGATTCGGCAACCATGATGAACAAAGGCCTCGAGGTCATCGAGGCGCACTGGTTGTTTAATGCTTTAGAGAATCAAATTCAAGTGGTGATACACCAGCAGAGCGTAATCCATTCCCTAGTTGAGTACGTGGATGGTTCAGTAATCGCGCAACTTGGCAACCCGGATATGCGTACCCCGATTGCCTACGCCTTGGCCTATCCCGAGCGGATTGAAGCCGGGGTGCAGTCACTGGATTTATTCAAGATCGGCACTCTCAATTTCCAGGCGCCGGACTTGAACCGCTTTCCCTGCCTGCGGCTTGCTTACCAGGCTTTGCAGCGCGGAGAGGCGGCTCCCGCAATTCTGAACGCGGCAAACGAAGTCGCAGTGACCCATTTTCTCGCCCAGCGTATGCCCTATAAACATATACCCTTGCTGATCGAGGCGGTGCTGGAGAAGATGACTGTGAAAGCCATCACCAGTCTTGACGACGTGCTAGAGGCGGACCGTATGGCGCGGGCTTTTGCGGAGGATTGGCTCGCCGCATCGCGCCCCGGGTTTGCCGCTCGGGTTGCGCCGTAAGCCTGTTTATGCAGTTCAGTTAAGCGTTAATCTCGGACTCGTTATGAAGCTGCTGTTCACTCTGGCCGCATTTGCGTTGGCCCTCGGTTTGCTCATTGTATTTCATGAATTGGGGCATTATTGGCTGGCGCGGCTATGCCGGGTGAAAGTTCTGCGCTTTTCGATCGGGTTCGGCAAACCGATATGGAAGCGGCGCTTTGTCAAGGACGGTACAGAATGGGTGCTGGCGGCATTTCCGTTCGGCGGATATGTCAAAATGGTCGACGAAAACGAAGGTCAGGTTGCGCCCCAGGATCTGCCTCGCGCATTTAACCGGCAGCCAGTCTACCGCCGTTTCGGCATTGTACTGGCCGGTCCGGTGGCCAACTTCCTGCTGGCGATACTGCTGTACTGGGTGTTGTACGTTCACGGTGTGCCCGGGCTAAAGCCGATCATTGGCCCGGTTCCTGCAGCGTCCCCGGCAGCGCTTGCCGGCTTCAAGGAAGAAGAAACCATACTCAAGATAAATGGGGAAAGCATGGTTACTTGGCAGGACGTGCGTTGGCTTCTTTTGCAACAGGCCGTGAAAAAATCCGTGGTGAACGTCGAGGTCACTAACCCGCGTGGTGAAATCACGTGGCACAAACTCGATTTAAGCGGCTTGACCGTTTCCGACCTCGATACTGACTTCATGAAATCCCTTGGCCTGAGCCGGTACCAGCCGCAGGTGGAGCCCATCATTGGGCAGCTCGTCCCGGGCGGACCGGCTGAACGCGGCGGCCTCATGCCTGATGACGAAATTCTTGCCATCAACGGCGAAAAAGTTGCACTTTGGGATGACGTCGTGCGCCTAGTGCGTAGTCATCCTTCTCAAATTCTAGAGTTTGAGATCAAACGCGGCAAACAGCGACTGGCGATTACGCTCACACCCGAAACGGTAAAGGATAACGGTGAACAGATAGGAAGAATTGGAGCGGCACCGAAAATCGACCGCGCCGCTCTACAGTTGCTGCTCGCTGAAGAGAAGTATCCATTTGGGCAGGCTTTTTTAAAATCCCTGAAAAAAACCTGGGAAACGTCCGCGTTCAGCCTGAAAATGTTGGGTGAAATGCTGGTCGGGGAGATTTCTTGGAAAAATGTGAGTGGACCCATCACTATCGCCGATTACGCAGGGCAGTCGGCGCAGATCGGCTGGGAGGCCTATCTGAATTTCCTTGCGTTGATCAGCATCAGCCTCGGAGTGTTGAATTTGCTTCCGGTCCCCCTGCTGGATGGCGGACACTTAATGTATTACGTTGTGGAGATTCTAAAGGGAAAACCGGTTTCCGAAAAAGTCCAACAGATTGGGCAGCACATCGGCATTGCATTATTGTTTATATTGATGGCCTTCGCCATTTACAATGACATCAATCGCCTGATTACCGGTTGATCCAACATAATGAAAAAAATTTGTCTGGTAATTCTGTTGCTGTGTTTCTATACGGCAACCGCGCAGGCGATAGAACCGTTCATGATCAAAGATATCAGGGTCGAAGGAATACAGCGCACCGAGGCCGGAACGGTCTTCAGCTACCTGCCGGTAAAGGTGGGCGAAATTATGAACGACGAGAAAGCGGCGGCATCGATCAAGGCTCTGTACGCTACCGGATTTTTCAAGGACGTAAGGCTAGAAGTCGAAAATGATGTGTTGATTGTCATTGTGGAAGAACGCCCGGCGATTGCCCAAATAACAATTATAGGTGCGAAAGATATTAGCAGTGATGACCTGAAAAAAAGTTTGAAGCAGGTGGGTCTCGCGGAATCGAGAATTTTTGACAAGGCGCTGCTCGACAAGGCCGAACAGGAGTTGAAGCGCCAGTATATTTCCCGCGGCAGATATGCTGCCACGGTCACCACCACGGTAACGCCTCTGGAACGCAATCGCGTGGCAATTACTTTCAACATATCCGAAGGAGAAGTCGCCAAGATTAGGCAAATCAATATCGTTGGGAATCATGCGTTTCCGGAAAAAGAACTCGTGAAATTATTCACCCTGACTACCCCCGGGCTGCTAACCATATTTACCAAGAACGACCAGTACTCAAAGCAAAAGCTTGCGGCTGATCTGGAAACCTTGCGCTCGTTCTATCTCAACCGCGGATACATCGAGTTCAATGTGGATTCCACGCAGGTTTCCATTACTCCCAACAAAGCGGACATATATATCACCGTTACCATTACCGAGGGTCCAAAATTTACCGTGTCTGAGATCAAGTTCGCAGGCGAGCTTCTGCTGCCTGAGGCAGAGCTGCGCCAACTCGTTCAAATTAAACCTGGAGAGGTTTTCTCACGGGAGAAACTTACCGAATCCTCCAAGTTGATAGCGGACAAATTGGGCAATGAAGGATATGCCTTTGCCAACATAAACGCGGTGCCTGACCTTAATAAAGCAAAACGACAAGTCGCATTTACGTTCTTTATCGATCCAGGTCGCAGGGTGTACGTGCGGCGCATAAATATTACCGGTAACACGCGCACGCGCGACGAGGTTATACGCCGTGAGATCAGGCAACTTGAAGGAGCGTGGTATAACGCGGGCCTTATCGATCGTTCCAAACAGCGGATAGACAAACTCGGCTATTTTTCAGATGTAAATGTTGAGACCCCGGCCGTGCCCGGCACTACGGATCAGGTCGATGTGAATTTCAACGTCACTGAAAGAGCAACAGGCAGTGTTCAGCTAGGCGTAGGTTATTCCGATGCAGAAGGCATCATCCTCAGCGCATCGGTGTCGCAAAACAATATTTTCGGTTCTGGTAATTTCGTTTCAGTACAGGTTAACAGCGGTAGCGTAAACAAGGTCTATTCGCTGTCCTATACCAACCCGTATTTCACCGTGGACGGGGTGAGCGCAGGTTTTGATATTTACAAGCGCAACGTTAACACCACATCGCTGTCTAGCGCCCCGTACGAGACCTCAACGCTTGGCGGGGCAGTCCGCTTTGGCGTCCCGGTCACGGATTTTGATACCATCAATTACGCTCTGGGTTACGAAGAGACGAGCACCACGGTCTTCATCAACAGTCCGCCAGAATATATTCAATTTGTCCAGCAATTTGGCAGCGTTACAACAACGTTTCTAGGCAGCGTTGGTTTTTCCCATGATGGGCGCAATAGCGTGATCTACACAACCAGTGGCGGGCTGCTCAGGCTCGGGGCAGAAATAGCCTTGCCCGGCGCTGAGCTGCAATATTACAAACTTTCATTGCAGCAGCAGTATTATTTTCCAATCAGCAAAATATTTACTCTCTTGGTAGACGGAGAACTGGGAATGGGAGATGGTTACAGCGGTCAGTCGTTACCTTTTTTCAAGAACTTTTTTGCGGGAGGCAGCACGTCGGTGCGCGGTTTTGATACCAATTCTATCGGCCCAAGGGACATCGAGGGCAACGCGGTGGGGGGCACTCGGCGCATAGTGGGTAGCGGTGAGCTCCTGTTCCCCATGCCTGGTTTTGAAGATGTGAAGGCACTGAGACTTGGCACCTTTGTAGACACGGGCACAGTGGCGGATACATGGCATTTCAGCAGTCTGCGCGTTTCAACAGGGGTGAGCGTTTCCTGGAGCTCGCCTTTCGGACCGCTCAAATTCAGCATTGCCGAACCACTCCGGACGTTTAACGGTGATAAAATACAGCATTTCCAGTTCACGTTTGGAACTTCGTTTTAGGCCTGTTGGCAAGGAGATCTAAGTTGAAATCCTCAAATTTTGCGGTGGCTGCCGCGTTGGCTTTGGCCGCCATCAATATTGCGGCTGCCGATGATCTCAAGATCGGCGTGGTGAATCTTGAGCGCGTGTTGCGGGAGGCGGTCCCGGCAATTAACGCGCAAAAGAAACTTGAAAAAGAATTTGCAGCGCGGGAGCAGGAACTGCAAAAGGCCAGCAAGCAGATCAAGGACCTTCAAGCCGCGCTCGATAAGGAAAACGCAACGCTGAGCGAATCCGAGCGCCGCGCCAAGGAACAAGATCTGGCCCGAATGAACCTTGATTACCAGCGTATGCAGCGGGAATATCGGGAGGACGCGAACTTACGCAGAAACGAAGAGCTTGCTTCGGTATTTGAGCGCGCCAACAAAGTGGTTCAGGAAATTGCCACGACGGAAAAATTCGATTTAATATTGCAAGATGCGGTGTACATCAGCCCCCGAATAGATATAACCGACAAGGTAATTAAGGCGCTGGCTGAACCGCCCTCTAAATGAGTAGCACCTTTGCTTGATGTCTTCCGGGGAAAGGAGCCACAGCTTAGGCAGTATCGTCGAGCGCTTCGGCGGAGAACTTATCGGCGACAAGAATGTCTCCGTGACGCAGGTTGCCCCGCTGGAGCTCGCGCAGCCGTGGCATCTGTCCTTTCTTTCGCAAGCCAAATACCGGAACCAGCTGGAAACAACCAGAGCCGGAGCCGTGATACTCGGACCCGAAGCCCGCGATCTAACCTCGCTGCCGCGCATTGTCTGTACTGACCCGTATGCTTATTTCGCCAAAGTTTCCTCTTTTTTCAACCCGGTAAAGATACCGCCGCCCGGACTCCACTCCAGCGCAGTGGTGGCAAGCAGCGCGCGAATTCCGGCTTCGGCAAGCGTCGGTGCCCACGCGTGCATCGGAGAAAACGCTGTCATCGGGGAGGGCACGGTGGTCAGTCCCGGCTGTTTCGTGGGTGACGGCGTCAAGATAGGAGACGCGTGTTTTCTTCATCCTCGGGTAGTGATTTATCACCAATGCATAATCGGCGACCGGGTCATCCTTCAATCTGGCGTGGTGATTGGAGCCGATGGTTTCGGAATTGCCATGGACGCGGGGCGCTGGATCAAAATTCCGCAGATCGGAAGGGTGCTCATCGGCAACGACGTGGAAATCGGTGCCAACACTACAGTGGATCGTGGCGCAATGGGAGACACGGTGATTGAGGACGGCGTCAAGCTCGATAACCTGATACAGGTAGGGCACAACGTGCGTATTGGGGCACATACCGCGATCGCTGGCTGCGTCGGCATTGCAGGCAGTACAAAAATCGGGCGCTACTGTAGAATTGGCGGCGCTGCGATGATCAGCGGGCATTTGGAGATCGCTGACAACGTGACGATATCAGGGGCTACTGGAGTTGGCAAAACGATAACCAAAGCCGGAATCTATACCTCGGCCTATCCGGCCGAGCCGCACCATGAATGGCTGAAGAACGCCGTGCACCTGCGACACCTGCATGAATTGGCGAAAAAAATCCGCGGACTTGAGAAACAGAGCAGAAAACCGAAAAGGAAAACAAAGTGACTGGCATGGACGTCGGTGAAATCATGCAATACTTGCCTCATCGTTACCCCTTTCTAATGGTGGACCGCGTCATTTCCATTGAGCCGGGAAAGAGCATCGTTGCCATAAAAAATGTCACTATCAACGAGCCGTTTTTTGTGGGTCATTTCCCACAGCAACCCATCATGCCTGGCGTGATGATCCTCGAGGCTTTGGCACAGGCCTCGGCGATCCTTTCCTTCAAGACGGACAATTTTAAAGTCAACGACGACTCGGTTTACTATTTTGTCGGCATTGACAACGCGCGCTTCAAGAAGCCGGTCGTGGTTGGAGATCAATTGTTTCTTCATGCTACCCTCACAAGGCATATCAAGGGTTTCTGGAAATTTACCGCTCAAGCTAAAGTTAGTGACGAGGTGGTCGCCGAAGCAGAGTTGATTTGTGCCGTGCGGGCGAAATGATACACGCGACTGCAATTGTTCATCCTGGGGCCAAGCTCGCGCCGGATGTCGAGGTGGGCGCATACACCATAATCGGGGATAAAGTGGAAATCGCCGCGGGCACATGGATTGGCCCACATGCGGTGATTCTCGGTCCAACACGCATCGGATCCAACAACCGGATTTACCAGTTTGTCTCCCTCGGGGATGTTCCGCAGGACAAGAAATATGGCGGAGAAGCGACCTGGCTTGAAATCGGCAATGGCAACACTATCCGCGAGTTCTGCACATTTAACCGGGGTACGGTACAGGATGTGGGTGTCACCCGCGTCGGTGACGACAACTGGATTATGGCCTACGTTCATTTAGCGCATGACTGCCAGATTGGCAGCCATACCATTTTCGCCAACAACGTGCATCTGGCCGGCCACATTCACGTGGGTGACTATGCAGTGCTCGGCGGATTTGTAGGGATTCACCAGTTCTGCCACATCGGAGCGCACAGCATGTTGGGGGCCGGCAGCATTGTGAGACAGGATGTTCCGCCCTACGTCACGGCTTCCGGAAACACCGCCAAACCCCATGGCATCAACTCCGAGGGATTGAAACGGCGCGGGTTCGGGTCTGAGGCAATCGCCAGCATCAAGCGCGCCTATAAGACCTTATATAAGTCCGGGCTTGCCTTGGACGAAGCAAAACAGGCGATAGCAGCAGACCTGCCAAGATGCCCTGAGCTCCACGTTCTGGTCGAATTCCTTGAACAGAGCCAGCGCGGGGTTATCCGCTAAAATTTCATGAATCCAGCGCATCAGCCGCGCCCCAGCATCGGCATGGTTGCCACAGAAGCATCCGGTGACCAACTCGGAGCTCATTTGATCTACGCCTTGAAAGCCTATATTCCTCAAGCGCAATTTGTAGGCGTAGGCGGGCCTAAAATGCTAGCCGCGGGGATCGATTCGCTGTTTCCCCTGGACAAGCTCGCCAGACACGGTTATGTAGAAATTTTGCGGCATTTGCCGCAGATCATGTGGATCCGGCGAAAGATTCGGAACTACTTCTTGCGGCATCGACCACAGATTTTGATTGGCATCGACTCGCCAGATTTCAACCTGGGCCTGGAGGAAAAACTCAAGAAACGGGGCGTAACCACGATTCATTACGTGAGCCCGTCAATCTGGGCCTGGCGCGGCGAACGTATTCATAAAATCAAGCGTGCGGTTTCACATATGCTGACCCTATTTCCTTTTGAGGCTCCGCTTTATGAAAAAGCCGGGATACCCGTGACCTATGTCGGCCATCCGCTTGCCGAAATGCTTCCTGATGCGCCTGACCGGGATGCCGCCCGCGAGCAGATGCGCCTGACGCCCAGCGCGAAAATTTTCGCGCTCCTGCCCGGTAGCAGACCAAATGAGTTGCATTACATGGCGGATACCTTTATCGAAACAGCAAAGCGCATTTTACAGGAACAGCCCGACGCGCAATTTCTCGTGCCGCTGCACAGCCGCGAGACACGCGATCAGTTCGAAAGCGCCTTATACCGAAACCATGCGCAGGATTTACCTTTGACGATATTATTTGGACATACGCATAACGCCCTGACAGTCGCTGACGCTGCGCTGATAGCTTCGGGTACGGCGACTCTGGAAGCGCTGCTCCTCAAATGTCCAATGGTTATAACCTACAAGGCTAATGAACTGAGCTTTCGCATAGTCAAGAGCAAATATCACCTGCCGTATGTCGGCCTGCCGAATATCCTGGCCGGGGAATTCATAGCTCCGGAAATCCTGCAGAGCGATGCAACTCCGGAAAACCTGGCGCAGGCCCTCATGAATCTGGCGGCAGATCAAATAGTCGTCGAGCGCTTGCGCCGAAAATTCAGCGCAATTCACTCCAAATTGAGGCAAAATACCGCGCAGCGGGCGGCACAGGCCATATTGCCGTATCTTGAAAGTCATGGAGTGAAATGTGACTCGATGGCGAATTTGCGGGGTGGATGAGGCGGGAAGGGGGCCGCTTGCCGGTCCGGTGTACGCTGCCTGCGTCATGTTGAAGCCATACAGCAAAATAACTGGCTTAGCGGATTCCAAGCAATTGAGTTCAACGCGACGCGAACGGCTCGCTTCGGAAATAAAATCCTGCGCATTGGCGTGGGCAATTGCCTCGGCGAGTGTCGAGGAAATCGACCGTATAAATATTCTGCAGGCCACCTTGCTAGCAATGAAGCGCGCGGTTGAAAGCCTTGCCATGGAACCCGCGGAAGTGCTGGTCGATGGCTTGCATTGCCCGCAGCTTAAATATCCGACACGCGCCATTGTTAAAGGCGATCAAAGGATTCCCGAAATCATGGCGGCTTCGATTTTGGCGAAAACGGCGCGCGATGCCGAGATGCTCATACTGCACCGGCATTTTCCACAATATGGTTTCGACCGGCACAAAGGCTATCCGACACTACAACATCTCGTGGCATTGCAAATTTTCGGTGTAAGTGAAATACACCGACGCAGCTTCGCGCCGGTGAAGGTCTTGATCCAGTCGTAAAGGTAAAACATGGCGCTCGCGAGGCTGCTGCATGTTTTTGGAATTGTGGTATGGGTCGGGGGAATGTTTTTTGCCTACTTGGCGCTGCGCCCGGCCGCTGCGCAGGAGCTCGAACCGCCACAAAGGCTCAGACTTTGGCGGCGCGTGCTGCAGCGGTTCTTTTCCTGGGTGTGGTTTGCTGTTGCGTTGATACTCGGCAGCGGCTGGTACATGATGTGGCAATTGAGTGACGCAAGCGTGCCATGGTACGCCTATGCAATGATGGGCACCGGATTGCTCATGATGCTGATCTTCATGCACGTGTTTTTTGCTCCCTTTCGACGCTTGCGACTCTCAGTCGCTGCTCAGGACTGGAACAGCGCCGGTAACGCCCTAAACCAGATTCGCATTCTGGTGGCCGCCAATCTGATCCTGGGTTTGGTTAATATCGCGGTAGCCACCCTTGGCCCAGCCATTGGCGCTTGATTTCTGCGAGCAGCACTTCAAGACTCTCTGACTCGCGTTTTTCCTGAACCAGCGGCATGCGCTTGCGGCACTGATTTTTGAGGGCAGTGTAAAAATCACTGTCGGTCTCCACCCGTTCGAGCAAAGACGCAAGTTGACGTTCATCCTCTACTGCGTAATAACCGACATAGTTTTCACCCAGCATTCCAATATTGCCCGGAATTCGCGAAGCAATCACCGGCACCTGCGCTGCAAGCGCTTCGGAAACAACGTTTGCTCCGCCCTCGATTCGCGAACTTATGACCATGGCCCGGCTGCGGGCCAGCAGCTTGCGCACCTTCCAATGCGGAATTTGACCGATCCAACGGTAGCGTGGCTCACGCCTCATCCATTCCCGAGCCTGCAGCTCCATCTCTGCACTCATCGCCGCCCCCATGTGGCAACTTCGAATGCGCGACTTCGGGTGCAAATGGCTGAGGGCCATCGCGCAACGAAAAGGGTCTTTTTCTTCCCGCAGGTGTCCGATTAGGCAAATTTCAAAATGATTTTTAAGCGGTGCCACAGGATTAACGGGCTTCGCAGATTGGTAAATGACCCGTGCTTTGTCCCGCCCATCGCCTGTAAGTTCGTTTAGCGCCATTTCTTGTAACACGATAATGCGGGCCGCCAAGTGCAGCGATTCCCGTGCCGCGGCATCGGTCTTAATGTCGCGGTACAGATCCGTGCCGGTCAGGCAGACAATCAAGGGCTCCCGGGGCAGCAGGGTGGCAAAACGTTTAATTGAGGAATGACTCTTGCGCGCGTGCAGAGCGATCATCAGGTCGACGGGATCGCCATCCCAC